>VFQU01001652.1_pt1 | contig 12430 bp, 6 predicted proteins | sample 3512311 | NCBI WGS metagenome assembly VFQU01 (sample SAMN10412377, study PRJNA504923) | tailings metagenome | isolation source: Relicate 3 Philex TSF3 active mining site | place: Philippines: Tuba, Benguet | collected 2017-08-29 | reverse complement strand
ACAAGGGCCAGCGGGGCAAGGTGGCGCTGTTCGCGGACGAGAAACTGGTGACCTCGAAGGAGTTCACGTTTGGGGAAGAGGGCGCGCCCCAGACGGAGACGCTGCTCTTCAACGCGGGGCTGGCCGGGGCGCGGAATCTGCGGGCGACGGTGATGAAGCTGGACGGTGAGGAGAACGCCAACAACAACGCGCAGTCACGGCTGATGAATGTCGAGAGTTCGAAGCCGCGGATTCTCTATGTGGAAGGCGAGCCGAAGTGGGATTTCAAGTTCCTGCGGCGGGCTCTCGATGGAGACCGCAACCTGCAGTTGACGACCATGCTGCGGACGACGCAGAACAAGATTTACCGCCAGGGAGTGGATAACGCGCAGGAGTTGGCCGAAGGGTTTCCGGATAAGGAAGAAGAGCTGTTCCAGTTCAGCGGGCTAATCATTGGTGGGGTGGAGGCGGGCTGGTTTACGGCACAGCAGTTGGCGATGATCCGGAACTTTGCGGACCGGCGTGGTGGTGGTGTGTTGTTTCTGGCTGGACGGGGCGCCTTTGCCGATGGGGGCTGGGCAGCGAGTTCCGTGGCGGAGATGATGCCGGTGACGCTGGTGGACCGCAAGAACACCTTTCACCGGGAGCCCGCGACGGCGGAGTTGACGCAGGCCGGGCGCGACAGCCTGATTGTACGGGTGGAAGAGGACGCAACCAAGAATGAGGAGCGGTGGCGCAAGTTGCCCTATATGGCGAACTACCACGAAACGGGTACGGCCAAGCCGGGTGCGACTGTGCTGGCCGAGGCCTTACCCACCAGCAAGGGGCGGCATCCGCTGCTGGTGACGCAGCGCTATGGGCGCGGCCGGACGGCAGTGTTTGCTTCGAGCGGTACGTGGCGCTGGCAGATGCTGCAGGACGTGAAGGATCAAAGCCACGAACTGGTGTGGCAGCAGTTGCTGCGGTGGCTGGTGACGGAGACGCCGCCGCAGGTGTCGGCCTCGCCATCGAAGCAATTGCTGCTCGATGATGGCAATGTGGAACTGCGGGCGGATGTTCGCGATAAGGCTTACAATCCGCTGCCCGCGGCGACGGTGGAGGCGCGCATTCTGGGGCCCAGCGGAATGGCGGCCATGGTGCCATTGACGCCGGACGCCAATCAGGCCGGCATGTTCACGGCGCGGTGGGATGCGCCAAAAGCCGGAAGCTATATCGTCGAAGTGCTGGCGATGAATGGCAAGGAAGAACTGGGCCGCGACGTGTTCACGATTTCGCGGCAGGATGGCATCGCCGAGAGTTTTCATGCCGGGCAGAACCGGCAATTGCTGGAGGGCCTGAGCCGGCAAACGGGTGGGCAATACTACACGCCCGCGACGGCCAAGAGCCTGCCGGAGGATATTGCCTATTCCGAGGCGGGCGTGACCACGCGGGAAACGCGCGATCTCTGGAACATGCCGGCGCTGTTTGCGGCCCTGTTCGGCGCCAAGTTCGCGGAATGGCTGCTGCGCCGCCGCTGGGGAGCTGTGTAATGAAGTGGACTTTACTGTTGGGGACGCTGATGCCGTTGCTGGGGGCGACCCACTATGTGAACCTGGGTGGTCTGGGTGGGCAGGAAGATTACGAGTCGCGATTCAAGGCGCAAGTGGAAGAGTTGGAGAAGCTGACAAAGGCAGCGCCGGATGCGCGGGTGTACAGCCTGAGCGGTAGCGAGGGCACGCGGGCGCGAGTGCAGGAAACGCTGGCCCGGATTGCCCGGGAGGCCAAGCCCGACGATGTGCTGGTGGTGACGCTCATCGGACACGGCACCTTCGATGGGGTGGATTACAAGTTCAACGTGCCCGGGCCGGACTTCAGCGCCAAGGAACTCGCCAAATGGTTGAGCGCCGTGCCCGCCAAGCGGCAACTCGTGGTGAACACGACGAGCGCCAGCGGGGGCAGCCTGGCGGATTTGCGGCATGAGAACCGTACGGTGGTGACGGCGACCAAGAGTGGCACCGAGAAGCTGTCCACCGTGTTCGCGCGCTACTGGCTGGAGGCGCTGCGCGACCCGCAGGCGGACGCAGACCGCAACGAAGTGATTACGGCGCTTGAGGCCTTCCGGTATGCGGAGGCCAAGACGGCCAAGTACTACGAGGCGAACAAGCGCATCGCCACGGAACATCCCTTGATTGCCGATACGGCAACGGCGGCGGGTTGGCGCACGCCGGACGTGACCAAGGGCGAAGCCGCGGTGGCCATGCGGATGCCGGTGCTGGTGCTCGGCAGCATGCAGCAGGCGGCTCGTTCGCCCGAGAAGCAAACGCTGTTGCGGAAACGGGAAGAACTCGAACAGCAGATCGATAACCTGAAACTGCGAAAGGCGGCGATGCCGAGCGACCAGTACCGGGTGGAGATGCGCAACCTGCTGCTGCAGGTGGCGCGAGTGCAGCAGGAGTTGGACAAGTGATGCGCGCGAGTGTGCTGGGCCTGTTGACGCTAGCGCTACTGGTGGCCCAGACTCCACCCAAGAAGAAGCGCGGTGTGGCGTATGACACGGCGAAGGCCAGCGCGTGCCTGGATCTGAAGACCGCTGGTGACGTGCCCGCGGCCACTAGCTGTTTTTTGAAGCTGCTCAACGAAGCCTCGCCCGCGCTGACCGCTGAGGGCCATTGGGGGCTGGGGCAGTTCGAGGACGCGAAGAACGACTTTGAAAAGGCGCTGGAGCAGTATCCCGACGACGCGTGGGTGCGCATACGCTACGGCCAACTATTTGCCGCGCGCTTCAATCGCAGCGAGGCCGTAAAGCTGATCAGTGAGGGGCTTGAACTGGACAAGACCAACGCGCGGGGCATGCTGGCGCTGGCGCGCCTGCTTTCACGGGGCTTTGACGCCAAGGCGGCGGACTTGGCGAAGAAGGCCGCCGAGGCGGACCCCGGGATGTATGAAGCGCGGGAACTGCTGGCGCAGTTGGCGCTTGAGAACTCAGATGAGGCGAAAGCCATCGAGGAAGCGAACAAAGCGCTCTCGATCAACGCCAAGAGCCTGCAGGCCATGGCGACATTGGGCACGGTGGAACTGCTCAAGAACAAGCCCACGGATTACTTCGACAAAATTCTGGCCATCAATCCGAAGTATGGCGAGGCCTGGTATTGGGCCGGCCATCACTTCATTCTCAACCGGCGTTATGAGGAAGGCATTGAACTGTACCGCAAGGCCATTGCCCTGAAGCCAGATCTTTGGGATGCGCGGGAACAGTTGGGCATCAACCTGATGCGCATCGGTAAAGCCGAGGAAGCGCGGCAGCAACTGGAACTGGCTTATGAGAATCAGCACCACACCAACGAAGTGGTGAACTCGTTACGCCTGATGGACAGCTACAAGAACTTCGTGTCGCACAAGTTTGAGGGCGGCGAGGTGCGGCTGCACAAGAAAGAGGCGGCCATTCTGCAGCCTTACTTCGAGGAAGAAGTGCGGCGGGCGCGGCAGACCTATGAGGCGAAGTACAAGATGAAGCTGGAGGCGCCGCTGGAGGTGGAAGTCTACCCGGATCATGAGGACTTCGCGGTGCGGACTTTGGGCATGCCGGGATTGGGCGCCACGGGAGTAAGCTTCGGCCCGGTGGTGGCGATGGATTCGCCCTCGGCGCGCAAGGGTGGCGAGTATCATTGGGCCTCGACGCTGTGGCATGAGTTGAGCCACAGCTACATTCTGGTGATGAGCAAGTTTCTGGTGCCGCGCTGGTTCACTGAAGGCATCAGCGTGCACGAAGAGACGCAGGTTTCCCCCGAATGGGGCGACCCGGTGGAATCGGCCGTATTGATGGCGATTGAGCAAAAGAAGTTCCTGCCAGTGGCGGAACTCGATAGTGGCTTTGTGCGGCCAAAGGACCCGATGCAGATCGGTCTCAGCTACTTCCAGGCGGGACAGGCGCTGGACTGGATTGTGAAGAACTACGGACAGGACACGGTGAACGCCATGGTGAAGAGTTTTGCGGAACGCAAGACTACGCCGGAGGTGATTGAGCAACACCTGAAGCTGAAGCCCAAAGAATTTGACGAGAAGCTCATGGCCTTCATTGAGGAGCGCTATGGGAAGTCCTCGCGCGGGCTCAAGGATATCCGTGCGGCACTGCAAACGGCCGACAAGGCGCTGAAGGCCAAGGATTGGGCCGCGGCGGTGGAGGCGGCGCAGAAGGCGGTGGAAGGTTATCCCAATACGGCGCTGCGGGCGAGCGCGCTGGAGATGCTGGGCAAGGCTTATCTGGAGCAAGGCGACAAGGCCAAAGCCCGCGAGACGCTGCGGCAGTACGCGCAGGCGAGCGGTCGCGACCCCGAGACCCTGAAGAAATTGGCGCAACTGGAAGAAGAGAATCAGAACCCGCAGATGGCCGCGGCCGCATTGAAACGGCTGATCTACATCGCACCGGTAGGCGATGAGGATCTGCACCGCAAGCTGGGCCAGTATTATCTGAAACTCAAGGAACCCCAGCGGGCCCTGCCCGCGTTTCTGGCCCAGTTGGCGTCCAAGCCGGTGGACCCCGCGGGGGCGTATTACAATTTGGCCAGAACCTACGTCGCCCTGTCGCGGCCGCGCGATGCGCAGGACGCTCTCTTCCAAAGTCTGGAACTCGCCCCCGGTTTGAAGCCCGCGCAGAAGCTATTGCTGGAATTAGAGAATCCCCCGAAATAGGACTCATAGATGAACATCACTCCCACCGAAACGACCCCTGAAGCTTCCGACATCCGGGAGCGGGTGGAGCGTTTCCAACAAGTACAGCAGTCGCTCATCACGGAAGTGCGCAAGGTGATTGTCGGCCAGGATGAGGTTCTCGAACAGGTGCAGATCGCGCTGTTTGTGGGCGGCCACTGTTTGATTACCGGTTTGCCCGGCACCGCCAAAACACTGCTGGTACGGACACTGGCGGATATTCTCGGCCTGAAGTTTACGCGCATCCAGTTCACCCCCGATCTGATGCCGTCGGACATCACCGGCACCGACATCATCGAGGAAGATCCCACCACAGGCCGCCGCACGTGGACCTTTGTGCAGGGGCCGATTTTCGGCAACGTTGTGCTGGCGGACGAAATCAACCGCACCCCACCCAAGACGCAATCCGCATTGCTTGAAGCCATGCAGGAGCGCACGGTGACGGTGCGCGGCAACCACTATAAGCTGCCGAGCCCGTTCTTTGTGCTGGCCACGCAGAACCCGATTGAACTCGAAGGCACCTATCCACTGCCGGAAGCGCAGTTGGACCGCTTTCTGTTCAACACGGTGCTGGACTACCTGGAGGCCGAAGAGGAACTGCGGGTCATCAGCCTCACCACGACAACCACCACGGCTCGGGCAGCAGCGATTACGACAGGTGAGGAAATGCTGGGCTTTCAGCAGTTGGTGCGCATGGTGCCGATTGCCGAGAGTGTGGCGCGGTATGCGGTGGCGCTGGTGCGGGCGTCGCGGCACAGCGATGCTTCCGCTCCGGATTTCGTGAAGAAGTATGTGAACTTCGGTGCGAGCGTGCGTGGCATACAGAACCTGGTGCTGGCCTCCAAGGCACGTGCGCTGATGAAGGGCCGCTACCACGTCACTTATGAAGACGTTCAAACCCTTTACACGCCGATTCTGCGGCATAGAATCCTGCTGAACTTCCAGGCCGAATCGGATAAGTTGAGCACGGACGCGCTGCTGAAGCGCATTCTCGATACCGTGCCCGTACCCAAGGAGTAGCTTTGCAGCAGACCTACCTCGACCCGCAAGTTCTCGCGTCCATTTCGAGCCTTGACCTGGTGGCCAAGACGGTGGTGCAGGGCTTTGTCAACGGGCTGCACCGCTCGCCGGATTTCGGCTTCAGCCAGGAATTCGCCGAGTACCGGATGTACTCGCCCGGGGATGATTTGCGGCACGTGGACTGGAACGTGTACGCGCGCACGGAGCGCGCCTATCTGAAGCGCTATCGTGGCGAGACAAATACGAAAGTGACGTTTCTGCTGGACCTTTCGCGGTCCATGGCCTATGGCAAGAAGCCCAACAAGCTGGACTATGCGCGGTATCTGGTTTCGAGTCTGGTGTATCTGGCCGTGCAGCAGCGCGATGCGGCGGGCCTGATTCTCTTTGATGACGAAGTGCGGCAGTTCATTCCGCCCTCAACACGCGTGGGGCATTTGCAGAAGGTGCTGCATGCGGTGGAACAGGCCGAGGTAGGGCGGCACACCAACTTCGCCAAGCCCTTCCAGCAGTTTCTCGAGTTCATCCGGCAACGGGGACTGGTGATTGTCGTGTCGGACTTCTACGCGGACCCGGAGACCGTGATCCAGACCATTGCCCCGTTGCGCTGGAAGAAAAACGAGGTGGTGCTCTTTCACCTGCTGGACCGGCAGGAACTGGAACCCACGCTGAACGCTCCGGCAACGATGATTGACGCGGAGACGGGTGAGGCTATTGAAGTGACGCCCGAATATTTCCGCACCGAGTACCGGGAGAAGCTGGACGCGCACCTGGAGGCTTTGCGCTCGAAGGCACAGGGCGCAGGCATGGATTACTTTCTGCTGCCCACCGATAAGCCGCTCGATGCGGGGCTGCGCGAGTATCTGGCCGCACGCAAGGGGAGGATGTAAATGGGCCTGCTTTCTCCGTGGTGGTTGCTGGCGGGTGCGGTGGCGGCAGGTCTGCCCTTGTATCTGCATCTGCTGCAGCAGCACAAGCAGGACCCGCAGGAGTTTCCCTCCACCATGCTGCTGGAAAGACGCACGGAATCCACCACCTACCAGCGCAAGTTGAAGCACCTGCTGTTGATGGCGCTGCGGATGCTGTTGCTGCTGCTGGTGGCGCTGGCTTTTGCGCAGCCGTTTCTGAACCGGCCGCCGGGGGTGCTGGATGTGGGCAACACGCTACATCTCGTGGTGGTCGATAATTCCTTCTCCATGCGGGAAGGCGACCGGCTGGAGGTGGCCAAGCGGGAAGCGCTGGCGGCCCTTCCCAGCGGAGCGATGGCGCAGGTGTGGAGCTTCGGCAGCCATGCAACTTTTCTGACGCCCGTCACGAAGGACCGTGGCGAGTTGACCGGCGCAATTACGAGCATTGGACCCACCGATGAAAAAAGCAGCTTTGCCGAGCTGAGCCGCGCGCTGCGTGATGCTTCGCGGTCACAGGCGCGGCCGTTGAAGATCACGTTTGTGACTGATGCGCAGCGGACGGGGCTGCCGCCGAGCTTTGCGGATTTGAGTCTGGAGCCGGGATCGGAATTGAAGGTAGTGGAAGTGGGCCGCAAGTTGGGGAACTACACCGTAGAGACGGTGAACGCGCCGAAGACGGTGAGCGACCTCACGAAGGCCAAGGTGGTGGCGACCGTGACGGCGCTCAATGCGCCGGCGGCGCAGCGGACGGTGGTGCTCAAGGTGAACGGCCGCGACCTGCAGAGCAAGACGGTGGCGGTACCGGAGAATGGCCGCGCGACGGTGGAGTTTACGGGGCTCGAAGGCCCCTATGGCTGGCTGCGCGGCGAAGTGGAGATACGCGACGGGGATGCGCTGGAGGCGGATAACCGGTTCTATTTCGCGGTGGAGCGGGCGGATCCGCGGAAGGTGCTGTGGATTGAAGACCAGCGTTCGACGCGGGCGGCGCTGTACTTCCAGTCGGCGCTGGAGGCCAGCTCGCAAAGCTTCTTCACGCTGGAGCAGATGAGTCCGGCGGCGGCGGGAGCGGCCAATCTGGCGAGCTACGCCTTTGTGGTGCTGCATGACCCCGGGCTGAATGTAAAGAGCATTGAGGCGAAGCTGCGCGATTACGTGGAGGGTGGCGGAGCGGTATGGATTCTGGCGGGCTCGCAGACGGGCGCAATGCCGGCGGTTCCGGTGGCGGGTATTCCGGCACAGGGTTCGCGGGTGGCCACCCGGGGCGCGCAGCGGTTCTTCGCGCCAGCGAATGTGGACCCGACCTACCCGAGTCTGCGCAAGACGGGACGGCTCGAAGGGACACGGTTTTTCCAGTTTGTCGAGATGAAAGTGCCGGAGAAGGCGGTGGTGGCGGCGCGGCTCGAAGACGGCAGTCCGTTGTTGATGGAACTGCGGCAGGGGGAGGGCAAGGTGGTGGTATTTGCTTCCGCGTTTGACAATGCGGCCAATGATCTGCCAGTGAAGCCGGGATTTGTGCCCTTTGTCGAACAGACGGCCGAGTATCTGGCGCGGGTGGAGGACCGGGCGGCGAGTTTTGTGGTGGATTCCTATATGGATCTGCGGTCGGATACGCAGCGGGCGGCGTCGGTGGAAGTGTTGGGTCCGAAAGGTGAGCGCGCCTTGAGTCTGAAGGAAGCGGCGGCGGCCAATACGCTGCGGCTGACCGAGTCGGGTTTCTATGAGGTACGCCGTGAGAACGACCGCCAGGAAGTGGTGGCCGTAAATGTGGACCGGCGCGAGTCGCGGTTGGAACCGGTGGAGCGTGAGAATCTGCAACTCTGGGAGAAATCCGGAGCCGGGCAGACGGCGGATGGCGATGGGGCAGCGGTGGCGGGCGCGGACGGCCCGGCGCCGGAGCCGCGCAATTTCTGGTGGTGGGCGGCGTTGCTGGCCCTTTGTGCGTTATTGGCTGAGACTTTCGTTTCGGCCCGTTATTTGCAAGTGAAAGCCTGAGGAGTACCGTTATGGCATTTGAGTATCTGAATCGCTATCTGGAACGGGTGAAGCGCCGGCTGCTGGCTGGGGCAGTACTCAAGGGCGCAGCACTGGCGGCGCTGGTGGCGCTGCTGATGACGGTGCTCCTGGTGGCCGTTAACTACCGACTGGACGTGCAGCCGGAGAACTGGAACTGGTCGCGGGCGCTGCTGTTTTTGAGCATTGCCGCGGCAGCCGTATTCGGCATTCTGATGCCGGTACTGCTGCTGAACCAGCGGCGTGCGGCCCAGCGGATTGAGAGCACGGTGCCGGGTCTGGACCAGCGGCTGATTACCTGTCTCGAAGCCAGGGACGCGAGCAACCCGATGATGGCGCTGGTGGCGGAGCAGGCTTGGGAAAAGGCGCGCGCGGTGCCGCCTTCGGAGATGGTGAAAACCTCATGGCTGGCCGGCTTTGCGGGTGCGACGGCTTTGGGCCTCGGTACGCTGGCATGGCTGATTCTGGCGACGCCGGGCTGGGTGGGGCAGGGCAGTGCGCTGTTGTGGGGAGGTGTTCCGAAACAGGGCAGCGTGTTTCTGCGGGAACTGCAGGTGGAGCCTGGGACGACGAAGGTGCGGCGGCGGGCTGACCAGCTGGTGAAGGCTACGGTGACGGGCATCACGCCGGCGGCGGTGAAGATCTTTGCCCGCTTCCACAATACGGAAAAGTGGGAAGAGGTGCCGATGTTGCCGGTCTCGGGCGTGTCCAATGAGTGGACCTTCCTGTTTGCCGGGCTGGGGGAAAGTGTGGATTACTATGTGACGGCCGGGTCCTTGCGCAGTCAGAAGTACACGCTGACGGCCGTGGATTTGCCGTCGATCAAGAAGTTCAAGACGACCTACCACTTCCCCGCGTGGTCGGGCATGGCGGATGAAGTGGAAGATCCAGGTGGGGATTTGCGGGCGGTGACGGGAACCGAGGCTTACCTGGAGATTGAGACAGACAAACCGCTTGAGAACCCGGTGCTGATTCTCGACAGTGGCGTAAGGGTGCCGGTGTCGAGCCGGACGCCGACTCAGCATCTGGTGACGGTGCGGATTCTGAAGGATGGCGCCTTTCATCTGGCCATGCTGGAGCGGGGAAAAGCGGTCCGCTTGAGTGATGACTACTTTATTGAGGCGCTGAAGGAAGGCCCGCCGGAGATCAAGATTTCCCGGCCAGGACGTGATTCGAAAGTGAGTCCCATTGAGGAAGTGAACTTTGTGGTGGAAGCGAGCGATGACTTCGGTCTGACCTCGCTGACACTGCACTACTCGGTAAATGGCGGGGCTGAGCAGACCGTGAATCTGCCGCTGAAGCGGGGCGCCAAGACTGGGGAAGGTAACTACATGTTGGCGCTGGAGGATTTCAAGCTGTCCCCTGGCGATAACGTGATGTATTACGCGAAGGCAAAAGACGCCAAGGCCGAGACGGCGACGAACGTCTTCTTCCTGGAAGCGCAGCCGTATGAGCGGGAGTTCTCGCAGAGCCAGCAGATGGGTGGCGGCGGTGGCGGTGGTGGGGAAGACCAGGACGGGAACATCGTGCAGCGCCAGAAGGAGATCATCAGTGCGACACACCTGGAGGACCGCGCCAGGAAAGGCGCCGCCGAACAGAAGGAAATCGCCAAATTCCTGAGCGAGACGCAGGAGAAATTGCGGCAGCAGGCACAGATGTTTGTCCAGCGTATCCGGGCGCGGCAGTTGGCCAACCGGAACGAGACGATCGAAGCCATGGCCAAGGACATGACCGAGGCGGCCAACGCCATGATGCCAGCGGTGGATGCGCTGCGCACCAGCAAGTTCAAAGACGCCTTGCCCCACGAACAGAAGGCGCTGCAGTATCTGCAGCGGGCCGAGGCGCGCCGCAAGGAAATCGAAGTGGCGATGGGCCAGCAGGGTGGCGGTGGTGGCGGCGGAATGCAGCGCGATCTCGAGAGCCTGCTCGATCTCGAACTGGATACGGAAAAGAACCAGTATGAGACTGGTCAGCAGATGAGTGCCGAGCAGCGCCAGAAGGAAGTGGATGAGGCCATGCGGCGGCTGGAAGAGTTGGCCCGCCGCCAACAGGAACTGGCCAACAACGCGCGGCAGAATCAGCAGACTTCCGAGCAGCGCTGGCAGCAGGAGATGCTGCGTCGCGAGGCGGAGAAATTGCAGCAGGAACTGGAGCGTTTGCAGCGGAATCAGCAAGCGAATTCGCAGCAGCAGTCCGGGCAGCAGTCGAGTTCTTCCCAGTCATCGGCGGGTCAGAGTGGTCAGCAGAGCGGCCAGCAAAGCCGCCAGCAGAATCGCATGAATCGCGACCCGCGCGTGGATAAGGCGATGGAGCAGTTGAAGCAGGCCACCGAAGACATGCGCCGGGCCACCAATAACCAGCAGCAGGGCCAGCAGAGTGAGGCTGAGACGCGCCGGGCAGCGGAACGCCTCAGCGAAGCCCGGAACATGCTGCGGGATCTCGAAAAGCAGGGTCGCGAACAGCAGTTGGGCGATCTGTCGCGCCGGGCGCAGGAACTGGCGGAGAAGCAGCGGGAGTTTGAAAACCTGATGCGGAAGACCTACGGGGAAAATGACCCTCGCAGCCCGGGTGCGCGCCCGAATTCTCTGCAGGAAGGGCGTGACCCGCAAACCGCGGCGCGCCTGGGCCAGGAAAAGTCCAAGCTGATGGAGGAATACCAGCGGCTCGAGAAGGACTTGCAGGATGCGGCGCGGCAATTGCGCAGCAGCCAGCGCAGCGCCTCGGCCAAGTTGCAGGAGGGCCTGGGTGATGCGCAGAAGGATGACCTGAGCCTGCGGATGAAGCAGTTGAGTGAGTACATTCGCCGCGGTTATGGCCAATACATGGTGGGCCGGGAAAAGGAAGTCACGCGAGCGCTGGATAACCTGCGGGACAAGGTGAAGGAAGCCGAGCGTTTGGCTGGGCCAGGAGGGAAGCCAGAGGACCCAACAGAAAGAGCGTTGGCCCAAGTGGAGCAATTGCGGCAACAAGTGGCGGAATTGACGCGCCAGCAGCAAGAGCAGCAGCGCGGACAGGGCCAGCAAGCTGGTCAGCAGCAGGGTCAACAACCGGGCCAGCGGCAAGGGCAGCAACCTGGGCAGCAGGGCCAGCAGGGTCAACAGGGTCAACAGGGTCAACAGGGTCAGCAAGGACAGATGGGGCAACAAGGACAGCAAGGCCAGCAAGGACAACAAGGACAGTCCGGTCAACAGGGCCAGCAAGGGCAACCCGGTCAACAACCGGGCAACAGTCCGGGCCGTGAAGGCTCACCGAGTGAACAGCGTGGCGGTGGCGGCAGCAGTTCCTATCGCGACGGTGGCGCCATGAATACGGGTCAGGGTCAGCCCAATGTCGGCAACGCACCGGAAGTACGCAACATCGAGCGGGCTTTCTCGCAGAGCATGCGGGATTTGCAATCGATGCGTGGACGGCTGGGTGGCACCGAGCAGGATCAGGCCGAGATTCAGAAGTTGTTGCGGGATATGGCAGCGCTGGACCCGAGCAAGTTCCGGGGGAACCCGGCGCTGGTGGAGCAAATGCGTTCACAACTGCTTCCAGTGCTGGAACAACTGGAGTTGAAGCTGCGGCGCGATCTCGAGGGGAAAGAGGCAGTCGGCGAAGCCCGTAGCGCTACGCCGGACCGTGTGCCCAGTGGTTATTCCGAGCAAGTGGCGGAGTATTTCCGTCGTCTGAGCAAAGGCAATAGCGCGCCGAAGAAGAATTAGAAGAAGGACTTGATGGCCTCGAATTCCTGATCGAAGTTGGACAGGATGCTTTCGGCACTAGAGCCAAAACCCAAGGCGTCCAGCGTCGCGATTGCCGACTCTGGAGAGGGCTCTTTGGAGCCTTCC
>VFQU01001651.1_pt1 | contig 12438 bp, 10 predicted proteins | sample 3512311 | NCBI WGS metagenome assembly VFQU01 (sample SAMN10412377, study PRJNA504923) | tailings metagenome | isolation source: Relicate 3 Philex TSF3 active mining site | place: Philippines: Tuba, Benguet | collected 2017-08-29 | reverse complement strand
CCATAATTTTGAGCTTAAACTCTCCTCCTCTTAGATTTATGCAAGAGGTCTAGTGACTTGCAACATGACACGGCACAGAATTTATTCGGTTTTTATTCTGTCATGCAATGTCAACGGAACCCAGTAAAAACACAAAAAGTGGTATCTCCTGAGTGCTCAAGGTCTGAGTTTTCCTGGGTGGTCATGGCCATCGCGGTTCTTCGGCCAAAATCCAGGCGACCGCCTCGCTTAAATTAGCGGCAATAAAATCTGGTTGGGTGCGGTGCTGATACTCGCCTGCGAGCACACTTTGACCAAACCCGGTGGTGACTAAAATCCCACGACAACCGGCATTCCGAGCTAGGTCAATGTCTGTGGCTTTATCACCCACCATAAAACTCGCGGCAATGTCTAAATCATGATCCCAGGCCGCGGCTACGAGCATCCCCGTGTTGGGTTTGCGCCAGGTTGTCCAGGCCGTGTACGTCGGGTTAATCCCACCTTCTGGGAGACTGAGTTCCGGGCAAAAATAGAGGGCATCGAGTCTCGCGCCAGCTTCAGTTGCCAGTAGCTCCGTTAACCGCTGATGCAAAGCCAGGACATGATCATAGCCATAGTAATTCCGGGCGGGGCCCGATTGATTGGAGACCAAGCAACAGAACAAGCCAGCCTGGTTTAACCGCCGCACGGCCTGGGCCACGCCAGGAATTAAGTGCAGATCTGCGACCTTGTGGATATATCCTGCCTCTTGATTGAGCACCCCATCCCGATCCAAGAAAACCGCCGCTCTAGCCATGGATCACCGCCGCCACCGCCGTCAAAATCAGGGTCGGATCAATCTCTGCAATTTGCCCAGTCGGGGATTGGACGGCTCGGAATTGGGGCCGGGGGGGCAAAAGCCTAGCGGGATCCGTCGGGCCAAATAGGGCTACCAGCGGGGTTTGGAGGGCAACACCTAAATGCATCGGGCCACTGTCCGTACAAATCAGCAACGCTGCCGCTTGCATCAGTGCCCCCAACTTGCCCAGGCTCGGTGGTTTTGTCCGTTTTAGACCGGGGATGGCCGCTGCTAACTGATCACCCCATTCGGCATCATCGGGGCCCTGCACCACTATGGTGGAAAGCCTGGGATAGCGTTCTTGCAGAGCTTGAATTACCTCAATCCAGGCCCGAATCGGATAAATCTTATTAATTCCCTTGAGGCGAGCCATTTTACTCGAACCACCGTGAATCAAGATATATGCGGGTTGCAGGCGTAAGTCAGTTCGCTCCAGTTCTGCCCATTCTTGGTCTTCCAGCTTGAGGGTAGCGGCCAAGGCAGGACAGGGATTTTTTATCCCCAGGCCCCGGAGCAGATCATGGTACATCACCGCCGCGTACTGATTTTTCTGGAGGGGGGCCGGATGGGTGAGCAATCCCCAGGTTTTCTGATTCCCATAGCCAACCCGCCGGGGTATACCCGTTAACCAAAGCAACACCCGAACCGTAAAACTTTCGCCCAAGGAGAGAATCAGGTCATACCCTTGGCCCCGGATAGTTTGGATGAAGTGCCACCACTCGCGCCATGAGTTTTTTCCCCGAAACGGAAAGGTCAACACCTGATCAACAATCTCATTCACCTCATAGGCGGCCTGGGAGCGGGGTTCAACAACAACATCAATCTGGGCCTGGGGGTAGGACTGATGCAGATCGGCTAGGGTCGGGAAGCAGAGAAGTTGATCGCCAATTCCACCGGGAATCAGCATAACAATCCGCTGGATGGTCATGGGCAAGGCCAAGGCTGAGGAATCGAGCTTAATTTTACCGTCTCCGGGATAGTTCCTCCGTCGTCGCAAGCGGAATCATTTTCATTGACGGCAGGTTCCCCCAGGCCTTACAGTCACGAAGCAGGACAAAGGTGGACGTGTGGGGATTCATCCAACCGCCATTATCGAAGCAGGGGCAAAACTCGGGCCTGGGGTTGAAGTGGGTCCCTTTTCCTATGTTGCTCCCATGGTTGAAATTGGCTCCGGCACGGTTCTTGGCCCCCATGTGACGGTCTTAGACTATACCCGGATTGGGCAAGATTGCCAGGTGCATCCCGGAGCGGTAATTGGGGATTTACCCCAGGATTTTGCCTTTAACGGTGAAATCAGCCATGTGGACATTGGCCATCACTGCATCATTCGCGAAGGGGTCACCATACATCGGGGCACCGCGGCTAAGAGCAGCACTAAAGTTGGCGATCACTGCCTGCTCATGGCCAACAGCCACTTAGCCCACAATGTCAGCCTGGGCAATCACGTCACCTTGGCCAATAATGCTCTCTTAGCCGGATATGTCCAGGTCGGGGATCGGGCTTTTATTAGCGGCAATTGTCTGATTCATCAATTCACCCGGATTGGGCGATTGGCGATGCTCTCCGGCGGAACCGCGACCCAAAAAGATGTCCCTCCCTTTTGTATGACCCGCAGTCTCAGCACTAACACAGTGATGGGCTTGAACACCGTTGGCTTGCGGCGGGCCGGCATGAGCGTCAATGATCGCCAAACTCTCAAAAAAGCCCTGCAACACCTCTACAGTCCAAAACTCAACACAACCCAGGCCCTAGCTCTTTTACGGGCCGAATTTCAGCATCCCCTAGTCCTGGAGCTTTGTGATTTTGTCGAGCAATCGCAGCGGGGCATTTGTCGGTTTATTAATCGCGAAACCACAGATATTTAAATTAGCTGCCTTACTTAGACACGTCATCTTCGGTAGCAAAAACACTTCAAAGCGGCGAGGCTGATCCGCAACCACACCAAGACGGGGACTGGCTCGCTCGGCAAAATAAAGCAATTGTTAAAAGATGCAACGTGTTGTCTTGAATCCAAGAATTTGTGGCCGGGGTTACGGAATCCTTTCAGCCATCTTTGTTAGATTAGCAGACATTATTTTTTGGGTTTTTAAAAAAAGGTTGTTCCTTGCATTCTGTTACTCACATTCAAGTTATCCAAGGCAATCCCCATTTACGTTCCTTGTTGGGGTGGCATCTGCAACAGGCCGGCTGTGTTGTTCATCTGTCTGGTGGCTGTCAACAGGCCCAAGAGCTATTTCAAACCCGTCACCCGGATTTAGTCGTCCTCGATTCCGATTTACCCGATGGCAGTGGTTTGGAGCTATGTCGGTGGCTGCGGCGGCAACAACAGGTTGTAATTTTTATGCTTTCGGCCCGCGCCCAAGAGTCGGATATTGTCGCTGGTTTAAAAGCGGGTGCCGATGATTATTTAACCAAACCCTTTGGCATGCAGGAGTTTTTGGCGCGGATTGAAACCCTCAGTCGCCGGGCCCATCCCCTCTTGCCAGCCTATCTGAACTTTGGTGATTTACAAATTGATCTGATCCAACGCCGTGTTTTTGTCCGGCAGCAACCCGCGGATCTCACGCCCCAAGAATTTAGCTTGCTCTATGTCCTGACCCAGGCCGGGGGGACACCCTTAAGTCGCCAAGACTTGTTGCTGCGGGCCTGGCCCGAATGCATTGACAATCCCCGCACCGTGGATACCCATATCCTCTCATTACGCAAGAAAATTGAATTAGACCCACAGCATCCCCGGATTATTCAAACCATCCGCAACGTGGGCTATCGGCTCAATCTGGATTTACTCAATGTCAGCCATCATCGGCAAATGACCAACAGTCGCCTGCCCCAGACCGTGCCACCGCAACCCTCGCCAGTCTCCCAGGCCTGGAAATAGCTGCCAAAACTGGCAAGCAGGTCAGTCCTAATCTGAACAATTACTCGATAATTACTCCGTCAGTTGGCTGAGGCTCACGCCCTGGTAGTAGTGCCGCAGAATTTGGTCATAGGTGAAGCCTTGATAGGCCATGCCCAACGCCCCCCACTGACTCAGGCCCAGGCCATGCCCATTCCCCCGGCCAGAGATTTGAAAAGTAGGGGGGGCAACCCGAGTATTTCCTTTGCTAGCCACGAGGGGCAGTTCCGGTTGCACCACAAATAAGGTGGAGCGCAATCCCAAAGCCCGGCGAATTTCCACCCCCGTCATCGTCCGGCTGCCCCCATCCCCCACCACTTGAATGCGGATCACTCGCCCCTGGGGACTCACTTGCAGCGGTTGCAGGCTCAAGATATTCCCGATGCCAGGGATGCGTTGCCGCATTTGGGCCGCGGTCAGTTGAACTGTCCATTGAAAGACCGGCGCAGTTTGATCAAAATCCTGCACTCCCCGTAAATAGGGAACCACCCCTGACCAAACCTGCTCGGAGTTTTCCGTATGTCCCCCCGAGGCGGAGTGAAAGACCGCTTCAATAATTTTCCCCCCATAGGTTAAGACTTGTCCTTTCGTAGCCTGAACAGCCGCCATCGTGCTCGGGGTTTCTGTGGCCACACCGGGATAGACCTGATAGGTCACTGAGTCACCGAGATCATACAGCTTTGCTCCTTGCCGTAATTCCCGTTCCCGCCGAAACAAGGCATAGGTACGCGCCGCCACGGCCTGGGCTTTGAGGGCTTCGGCTGGCCAGGTGGGATACATTTCTTTGCCAACCACACTGGGGAGGTAATCCTCTAAATCCACATGATTAACCGCGACCAGGCCCTGGGCCGTCGGAATTAGTTCTAGTCGCCCCCGATACCAGCGATCACCAATTTGCACCTGTCCTGCAGCCGTTGGTTCCACCCATAACCGCGAGCCCGCCATACGCCCCAGAGTTACAGAGCTTCCTTGGGCCGTGACCGTCGCGCCGCTCAGTTGCTGTAAATTAGCTAACTGTCGGCCACTGGCATCGCGAATAATGGCGGCGGTGGAGCTCCCAACCGTGAGTTGCGACAAATTCTGGCGAACCGCAATGCGCAATTCTAGGGCAAGACTGGGCAGAATCAGAAACAGCCAGGTACAGACTCCAGCCAGGCCAATCACTGTTGTCTGCCCTAGCAAATATCTCGCCCAGAGGAGCATAAAACCGTCCCTAATCTGTCGAAGACTCTACAATCAAGATTCGCAATTGGAAAATCAGTTTATACCAGAACGGTCAGATCAACCGTTTGTTCCAAAACTAGTGAAAAAGACAGGGGGCAGCCACAAGGATAGCAATGCCTCCAGAGGGCTATCAAGACAACACTATTGTTTGGTGTAATGTATGGCAGCAAAATTGGGCCAAAATTTGGTATTAAGGGAGTTGCATATCTTTCTCATTATTAGTTCACTCTTAATACTGTCCTTTTAATACTGTCCTTTAGCTCACCTCAGGGTTAAAGGAAATTTTAGCCAGACTGGCACCTATGTATCCCTTGACTAGCCTATCCTCCGCCTCAGATTGGTTATGGTTGACACCGCCATCAGCCCAGGCCTCATTGGCAGAAGGGTTGTTCCAGGCCCTCTTGTCCTTCACCACGGAGCCAGTTTTTCTAATTGGGGTGCAGACACCAACTAACGAATTCTTCTTTTTGGCATTCAATGATCAGGCTCAGCAAACCCTGGGAATTCAAAAGCCTCCTGGCTTAACCTGCCGCGTTCGAGATGCTCTTGTTGACAGCTTGGCCGACTGGGTTGAACCCCACTTGCAGTCCTGTTGGCATCAACAAAAACTCCTCCACATTGGCGGTGGCCCCTTTACCCTGGATTTACAACCCCTGAGTCAAACCCTTGGCCTGGGAGATTTTATTCTCGGCACCTGCCATCCCGCCACCTCCCCCGCCGCCCTCCAAGATTCCCCAGACCGCCTAGGGCAACTCCTCGATCTCTTGCCAGGAATTGTCTTTTCCTTCACCAATACCCCAGGCTGGCCGATGCAATACCTGAGCGAAGGCTGTCGAGAGCTAACCGGCTACACCAACACAGAACTCCTCTACCGCAGTGGCGAGGCCTTTAATGCCATTACCCATCCCCAGGATATTGGCCGAGTGATGCAGACCATTGAAACCGCCATCAGCAGTCAGAGCCCCTACGAAATTGAATATCGGATTCTGACTAAAGAGGGCCTGGAGCGCTGGGTACGGGAATGTGGGACTCCGGTTTTTGACCGACCCGAACGGCCTGGCAGTGCCCCCCAAGTCATTGCTATGGATGGATTTATTAACGACATCACCGATTGGAAATACATCACCCAGGCCATTACCACACCTCTACCTCAAGTCAGCCCAAGTGTTGGCCCAGATTTTTTCCGCGACTTAGCCCTCCACCTGACCGAGAGCCTCCGGGTCGATTTTGCTATGATTGCCGAGTTAACCCAAGCCCACCAGGCCGAGACCCGAATCGTTTGCTATCAACAGCAAGTCGAAGAAAATTTTTGCTATTCCCTACGAGGTGCTCCCTGCGAAAAAGTCATGACAGCGAAGGATCCCTGCTTCTACCCCGCCAATGTCCAAGCGGCCTTTCCTGAAGATCACCTGCTCGAGGAAATGGAAATCGAAGCCTACGTTGGGATTCCCCTGGTCAATGCAAAACAAGAGTGTTTGGGCTTAATGGCCGTCATGCACCAGGCCCCCCTTGAGGATCTCTCGTTAATTGCCGCTGTTTTACAGATTCACGCCCCTCGGGTCACCGCCGAATTAGAACGCCAGCGGGGAGAACTGGCCCTGCAAGCAACGGAAGCACGGTGGCGCGCCCTACTGGAGTATAGTTCTGACCTGATTTCAATTCTTTCTCCCACCGGTGAAGTTCGCTATCACAGCCCTGTGATTAATACTCTTTTGGGTTACAACCTGGAAGAACGGCAGGGGCGGAGTGTCTGGGAGTTTATTGATCCAGCAGATCAGCCTAACCTCCTCCAGGCCTGGCAAACCCTAGCCCAACAGGCCAACACGGCCCTGAAGGTGGAGTTTCGGGCAAAACATCGAGATGGCACCTGGCGTTACCTGGAATCCACCGCCAAAAGTTATATCGATGACCCCCACATTGCTGGGATTGTGGTCAACACCCGGGATGTCAGTGAGCATCGGCAAACCGCCAAAAACCTGGAACAGTTGGTGCATTTTGAGCAACTGATCACCACCCTCTCGACCCAGTTCATTAACTTACCAATTGACCAAATAGACCTTGGGATTCAAGATGTCCTCCAGGCCACGGGGGAATTTGCCAAAGCAGATCGCACCTATTTATTTCTCATTGATGATGAATTACCCACGACAATCAGCAATACCCACGAGTGGTGCGCCCCTGGGATTCGCCCAGAAATTGCTACCCTGCAAAACATCGTAATTAACGAACTGCATGATTTCTTTGCCCCCCTGTTTCGTCTAGAACCTATCTGCTTAAACCAACTCTCAGAATTCCCCGAGCACAGCCCAGAGCGGCAGATTTTGGAGCGGCAAGATATCCAATCCTTACTCTGCGTTCCCCTCTGTTTTGATGGTCAGTTCCGCGGCTTCCTTGGCTTTGACTATGTCCATGCCCCCCAAGAAAACTTAAGATTTTATGTACCGCTCCTCGAAATTCTGGCGGAAATTTTTGTCAACGTCCTCGAACGGCAAAAACAGGAAAAAGAACTGCGCCAGGCCATTGCCCAAAGTGTTGAATCGGAAGGAAAATATCGCAGCATTTTTGAGAATACAATTGAGGGCATTTTTCAATCCAGTCTGGCTGGATTCTACATCAGCGCCAATCCGGCCCTGGCAAAAATTTATGGCTATGACAGTCCAGCAGACCTCAAGACTCACTTGACGGATATTGCCCAGCAACTTTATGTCTTACCGGAGCGGCGGGGGCAATTTGTCGAACTGCTGACCAACCAGGGCTATGTCACTGATTTTGAATCCCAAGCCTATAAGCGCAATGGGCAAATCATCTGGATTTCGGAAAATGCTCGCCTAGTTAAAGATGGGGCGGGAAATCCACTCTATTTTGAAGGCACCGTCATCGACATTACCGAGCGTAAATTGGCCGAAAGCACGATCCACTACCAGGCCTTTCACGATCTCCTGACTGGACTCCCCAATCGGGTGTTATTTGATGATCGCCTGCCCCTGGCCCTGGCGGAAGCCCGTCGCCACCGCGATTATGTGGCTGTCATGTTTTTAGACCTCGACCGCTTTAAAGCGATTAACGATACCCTCGGCCATGCGGTGGGCGATCAACTCTTGCAACAGGTGGCAACCCGGCTTACCCATTGCTTACGGGAAGTGGACACCGTAGCCCGCTGGGGCGGCGATGAGTTTACAATTCTCTTGCCAGGATTGCAGCAACCAACCGATGTGGAGATCGTGGCCGAACGCATCCTGGCCAGCCTGAAACCGGCCTTTGATCTGGAACATCTCCAGCTCCATGTCACCACGAGTTTAGGCATTGCCATTTTTCCCCAGGACGGTGAGGATGCGGATACCCTGTTGCGGAATGCTGATGCCGCACTGTATCGGGCCAAGGAAACTGGACGGGACAACTACCAACTTTACCAGGCCAGGTTTAACGCCCAGGCCAGCTTTTTGCTACAACTCGAACAAGACCTACGCCAAGCCCTCCATCAGGAGCAACTGCGAATTTTTTATCAGCCCCAAGTCGAAGCGGGCAGTGGGGAAATCCGGCATCTGGAAGGCCTGGCCCGATGGGAACATCCTCAACACGGCCTGTTAACACCAGGGGAATTTATTTTAATTGCGGAAGAAAATGGCCTCATTGTCAACATTGGGCAGTGGATGCTGAGCCGAGCTTGTCAGGATTGTCGCAATTGGCAAAATACGCCGGAATTCGCTGGGGTCGGGGTTTCAGTCAACCTATCTGCCCGTCAGTTTTTAGAGCCCAGCCTGGTGAGGATGATCAGAACCGTCTTAGGGGAAAGTGAACTGCCCCCTGGCCTATTAACCCTGGAAATTACTGAAACCACGGCTATGCAAAACCTGAACCGCACCCAGGAAATTCTGACGGAATTACGGGATTTTGGCCTGGGGATTGCTCTGGATGACTTCGGCACCGGCTACGCTTCTTTGAACTATTTGAAACGCTTTCCTTTAACTAGGCTAAAAATTGATCGCAGCTTCATTACCGACCTTGCCACGGATCCCCAAGACCAGGCCATTATCCGGGCGATTTTGTCCCTTGGGCAAGGACTCAACTTAGAAATTGTCGCAGAAGGGGTCGAAACCGCCGCCCAACTATCTATGCTCCAATCCCTTGGCTGCCATGTCGTGCAGGGCTATTATTGCTCCCGCCCCGTCCCCTATAACGATCTCTTGGCCTGGATCAATTCCGGGGGGTGTGCCTGGTAACAGTTTTTGAGTTGTGGTAGTGTGATACTTTTTTGCTTAAAGAGTAATAAATAACTGATACGGATAGTTATAGTCATTTCTGCCAAAAGTGAGACACTCAAGAGTAATGCTCATATCGGTTTCAAACCTGTTTGTGTCCCATTCCTAAGTGAAATGACTATGGCAAGCAGTAATAAATTGTGAGATTAGCGCGCAATTATTTGTGCCTGCAAAGTTCTGGCTTTAGCTTAGGCTCAATGAAGGGCTATTCCTAGCCAAGGCCTGTGATGATCAATCATTCTCACAAATGAAGGCGAACTGCTATATATAGTCATTTCGCTTAGGAATGGGACACAAATACGCTTGAAACCGATATGAGCATTACTCTTGAGTGTCTCACTTTTGGCAGAAATGACTATATTTAGCAAAATATTACAAGTTATGAATCTCGGTGAATTTCAAGCAAAATGAACGATAAACAGTCCATATGGCGAATTATCTGGCGCTTTGCTGTATAGAGCCTGTTTGACATCTTTAAGCTGTGAAATTAAGCTGCGAAAAACTCTGGAATGCAGTCATCATGGCATATTCAAGCAGTCTGACCGATAAAGAGTGGGAAATTCTGGAGCCGTTGTTGCCTGAAATTTTGCCCCAGAAGAAACGAACCCGTCCTATGTGTTGGAGCATCCGCCACATCCTGGATGGCATTCTCTATCAATTGAAAAACGGGTGTAATTGGCGTGACCTTCCTAAAGACTTGCCCCCTGACTCAACCGTCTATTGGCACTACAAACAATGGCGGGAGAATGGTGTAATTACCAAGTTGATGCAGGTCTTACATGAACAGGTGCGAACTCAGGTAAAAAAACCGAAATGGACTCGATTGATGATTATTGATTCTCAAGTCGTCAAAAATACTTGTCAGGCCAGTGTTGAGACAAAAGGCTTTTGTTCGTACAAAGCAACGAATGGAATTAAACGTCATCTAACCGTTGACACGCTTGGCTTCCCGTTCTTTACCCACTGTACGCCAGGCAATGTCTCGGATGATGAAGGACTCCTTGAGATGTTCAAGAATAATATTGACTATTTTAAGAAGAAACCTGTCAACATTTCTAAGATTACAATCTTGCTCGACTCCGGTTATCACGTTAAAACTCTGAGCAAGAAGCTAAAGGATATCTATCCGGCAATTATGACCAAAATACGATGTATGAGCTACGCTCTACGATTCCAACACGCCCCAAAACCATCCAGACAGCAGAAGACGATGCACGGACAATCTGGGTTTGTTCCTCAGCCGACTCGCTGGATTATAGAACGCTCAAATGCTTGGATGGAACGCTCCAAAAGTTTGGTCAAGAATTTTGACAGGACTCTCCATCATGCAGCGGTCCGAATTAATCTCTGCTTTACCAGGCTAATGCTCAAGCGGATTGCAGCTTCTTCCTGAGATGTCAAATGGGTTCTATATGCACTAGTTCCACAGACAGCGATTCAAAATATTTTGTTAGGGTATTGGAGGAATCGCGCCGTCTGTAGAACAAATGTGTTTAGCGGACTGCAACTAGCATGGTTTGCCTGTGTCTAAGTTACTCGGCAGCGGCTAAACTTCCTATCGATTAGACGACATTCAACGTCATGCCAGTGAACATCTACCGCGTAACTCCCGAAGGGCAGAAGAACGAGCGAGTCGCGTGGCTATGCGGTGACGAATGGAAGCTCACTCCGCAATCTGAAGCATTGGCTGCTTGGCTGCAGGCCGAGGGTTCCAGGCTTGAGCTCGATAGATACGTTGCGGATATTGGGTTCTCTTGGCGCCGTGATGCTTGTGCTGGTGGTCCGGCCTTCTCACCGGCGACGCTTCGGCAAATGGCGAACCTTGGGATGAGTCTGTTTATCTCTGAATACGCAGGCTTTAGCGACGAAATGGAGAAGGCTGGCGATGCGGCAGTGCCGTCTAACACCTCGCTGGAACGGACGCGTGATAGATAAAGTGCTAAGTTCATACGTCGGCGCGCGACGCTCAGCTCAACAGTTAGACCGCTAAATCTTGGTGAAGACGGTGGAAGCTTACTATTGGCTAGACCGCTTAGTCTCTGCTATTGATTTGAGTATTATCTTCAACGGGCAGCACTCAGTACTGCATTTTTACAAACTTCTTCGTACATAGGATTTGCTTGAAAATATATGGACAAGTTTGAGGAGCAGTTCATCTTAGAGTACTTCAAGCAAGTTAGGGGAGAACTTACAGCAAGGGTACAAATTCACACAAACCTTATTCTCCAGAAAGTTGCAACTTGTGGAGCGGCGTTAGGTTTTCTATTTAATCAAAGAGCAGGTGCTTCTGAATCACTGATCTCACCTGAAATTCAGTTGTTGGGCTTTGCGCTTATCCCCATTGTTGCTATGGGCTATGACGTACTAATCGCTCGTAACATTAATAGCTTACATAGACTTGGAACATTTATTCGTAATGAATTAGAGCCTCTAGTCCCTAGTATGAAGTCAAACCTTTGGGAAACAAAGTATGGGCAACCAGATAAACATAGTCCTAAAAATCATGGGGTGGCTGAGATCAACTTTCTTTCACTGTTTACATTGGCAACAGAAGTAACTGCAACGGTCGTTTACTTAAGTAAGCAGCCAAAATATCTGTTGATTATGGCAGTTTTGTTTCCTCTGCATGTCTTTGTGTTTTCGTTCATGCGACAACAAATATTAAAATTTGACACTTTTGAAAAAGATAACAGTTGATCTCCACTATTAACGCAGTTTTGAGCGGACTAACATATTCCCTGAGCTAGACAGCCGTAAAATGTAAACATCCTTAACTTCATCTGTATGAGCGAAACTGTCTACATCGAAACCAGTATTTTGGGCTATCTCACAGCCAGATCAACCAAAAATCTGATTTTGGCAGCAAACATAGAGGTCACAAAGGATTGGTGGGAGTCTCGTCGGAGTGCCTTTACACTTTATATCTCAAAAGTTGTCCTAGATGAGGTAGCACGGGGAGACCCTGAGATTGCGGCTAATCGTCTGAAAATCCTCAATAGAGTCCCCTTGGTTGAACTCAATCAGGCTGTGCAAAATTTAGCAGCCCAATTTCTTTCCCGCAGCAATCTTCCTCCCAAGGCTTCTGACGACGCTGTTCACATTGCTGCTGCCACCGTCCACGGCTTGGATTATTTACTAACCTGGAATTGTAAGCATATTGCAAATGCCCAGATTCAGAAGACATCTCCAAGATAGAAATAAAATCATATTTTAACTATAAGATTAAGAATATTCAAAAAGAA
>VFQU01001650.1_pt1 | contig 12440 bp, 8 predicted proteins | sample 3512311 | NCBI WGS metagenome assembly VFQU01 (sample SAMN10412377, study PRJNA504923) | tailings metagenome | isolation source: Relicate 3 Philex TSF3 active mining site | place: Philippines: Tuba, Benguet | collected 2017-08-29 | reverse complement strand
GGAAGAACACCGGCATGATCACCAGCAGCACGTGGTGGCGCAGCAGGTCCATGCGGTCCTGGTCGAACCACTGGCGATCGATGATCGCGCCGGCGAGGAAGGCGCCGACCATGTAATGGAGGCCGGCCCAGTCGGCGGCGAAACCGCAGAACGCCAGCCAGATCAGCGCCAGGTACCAGCGGTCGCGCTCCTCGACGCGGCGCAGCAGCGCGCGGAACGCCAGCGATGCCGGAACGAAGCCGACCAGGAAGGCCGCCTGCCGCCCGATCCGCTCCCAGTCGAGCAGGATCAGCGCAAGCACGCCCCAGATCGCGACGTCGTCGAGGCTGGCGTAGCGCAGCACGCGCTGGCCCAGCGGACGGCGCAGGATGTGCAGCTTCTCCATGAACAGGATCAGGATCGGCAGCGCGGTCACCGCGCAGGCCATGCCCACGCCGAGCACGAACTGCCAGCGCGCGCCCTGGCTGCCGATCCAGCCGGCCTGCCAGGCCAGCAGGAGGATCGCCGCGACGCACCCCGCGACCAGCGGGAAGGCCAGCGCGAAGCCCGCGGTGATCCCGGTCTCGCGCCGATTGCGCCAGGCCTCGCCGAGATCGAGCTCGATGCCGGCGATGAAGACGAAGATCATCACCGCCCACCAGGCTACGCCGTTGAGCGAGGCGATCGTGGTCGGATTGAAGACGAAGGCGTAGTACTCGGGGAACCATGCGCCCATGACCCCGGGCCCGAGCAGGATGCCGGTCAGGATCTGCACCACCACCAGCGGCGCGAAGTACTCGGTCCGCCCCAATCGCCACACCAGGTAGGGCGCGGCGAAGATCAGGATCATGGCGATGAGGTAGATCTCGGTGGCGTTCACGCTGAGGGGTCCTCCGGCTGCGGCCGAAGCGTAGCCGCCAACGGCACGCGACCCAAGCGCTGGCGGGCCCGCGACGGGCGCTGCAGACTGCGCAGGCCCATGAATACGTATGCACCGCGATGGCGCATCCGCCCCCCCGGCCTACCATGGCCGGCACCTGCGCCGGCCCGGCCGTGTGCGCACCCGCCGAGGAGGAAGCGATGACGCAGAAGCCCGCCCTGTCGTTCTGGCAGATCTGGAACATGTGCTTCGGCTTCCTCGGCATCCAGTTCGGCTTCGCCCTGCAGAACGCCAACGTCAGCCGCATCTTCCAGACGCTCGGCGCGGACATGGACGAGATCCCGCTGCTGTGGATCGCCGCGCCGCTCACCGGTCTGATCGTGCAGCCGATCGTCGGCCACTACTCCGATCGCACCTGGACCCGGCTGGGCCGGCGCCGTCCCTACTTCCTCTACGGCGCGCTGGCGACCAGCGCCGCGCTGGTGTTCATGCCGAACTCGCCGAGCCTGTGGATCGCGGCCGGCATGCTGTGGATCCTCGACGCCTCGATCAACGTCTCGATGGAGCCGTTCCGCGCCTTCGTCGGCGACCAGCTGCCGCCGAAGCAGCGCCCGCGCGGCTACGCGATGCAGAGCTTCTTCATCGGCGTCGGCGCGGTGGTGGCGAGCATGCTGCCGTTCCTGCTGGAGAAGGCCGGCGTCGCCAACACCGCCGGCCCCGGCGAGATTCCCGACACCGTGCGCTACGCCTTCTACGCCGGCGCGGTGGTGCTGCTCGGCGCGGTGGGCTGGACGGTGTTCAGCACGCGGGAGTATCCGCCGGAGGTGCTGCAGTCCTTCGACGACGCCGAGCCCGTCGAACCCCTGCGACCGCACGTGCCGCCCTCCGCGGGCGAGGCGCTGCCCTGGCTGCTGGTCGGCGCGGGCCTTGCCGCGTGGATCCACTACGGCGGGCTGGCCAAGGAGCTGTACATCCTCGCCGGCGGACTGGGCTTCTACGGCGTGGCGCTGCTGGCGCTGGCCAACAGCCCGCGCAGCAACGCCTTCACCCAGATCATGGCCGACCTGCACGCCATGCCCGACGCCATGCGCCGGCTGGCGGTGGTGCAGTTCTTCTCCTGGTTCGCGCTGTTCGCGATGTGGATCTACACCACCGCTGCGGTGACGTCGGTGCACTACGGCTCCACCGACACCACCTCGGCGGCCTACAACGAGGGCGCCAACTGGGTCGGCGTGCTGTTCGCCGCCTACAACGGCTTCGCCGCGCTGGCCGCGATCGTCATCCCGTGGATGGCGTCGCGCCTCGGCCTGCGCTGGAGCCATCTGATCAACCTGTGGATCGGCGCGGCGGCGCTGATCTCGTTCCACTTCATCCGCGATCCCGACTGGCTGCTGCTGTCGATGGTCGGCATCGGCTTCGCCTGGGCCTCGATCCTGTCCCTGCCCTACGCCCTGCTCTGCGATGCCCTGCCGGCGAAGAAGATGGGCGTCTACATGGGCATCTTCAACTTCTTCATCGTCATTCCGCAGCTGCTCGCCGCCAGCGTCCTGGGCGTGCTGCTCAAGACCTTCTTCGGCAACGAGCCGATCTGGGCGCTTGTGATCGGCGGCATCAGCTTCATCGTCGCCGGCCTGTGCGTGCTGCGCGTCTCCGAGCCGCGCGCCGAGGCGGTGCTGGCGCGGGCGTGATGGCGATGGCGTGCAACCGCGACGACGCGCACCGGGTCAGGACGGCGCCCTCGCCATGAGGCCGTCGTCTCGCCGTTCCTCGCCGTCACTCCGGCGCAAGCGGGCATCCAGACCCTCACCGGATCGTGCCAACTGGATTCCAGCGTTCGCTGGAATGAAGAGCCGGTATTGGCAGGCTCGCGGCATGACGCGCGGGGTTGGCGACAGCATCCAGCGTGCTGCTGCCCCGCCACCCCACTTCCGACCCTAGGGAGCCCATCGTGCGCCGACCCCTGAAGCCCACCCTCCTCGCCCTCGCCCTGGCCGCCCTCGTCGGCTGCCAGCAGGACGCACCACCGCCCGTGGCATCCGCGCCGACGACGGTCACGGCGGCGGTCAGCGACTACTACGGCACGCTCGAGCCCTTCGCCTCGGAAGCCGTCTACTTCGTCGTCACCGACCGCTTCGTCAACGGCGATCCGGCCAACGACTTCCGCGACCAGGGCGGCGCGCGGCGGACCTTCGACATCCCGCTGCCGGCCTGCGACGGCGTGGTCGCCAACATCGGCTACCAGGGCGGCGACTTCCGCGGCCTGCTCGACCATGCCGACTACATCCGTGAGATGGGCTTCAGCGCGGTGTGGATCACGCCGATCGTCGAGAACCCCGACGAGGCCTTCAGCGGCGGTGATCCGATCACCTGCACCAGCTTCCTCACCGACCGCGGCAAGTCCGGCTACCACGGCTACTGGGCGATCAACTTCCACCGGGTCGACGAGCACCTGCCCAGCGAGGGCCTGGGTTTTCCCGATCTCACCCGCGCGCTGCGCGACAAGGGCCTGAAGACCGTGCTCGACATCGTCGGCAACCACGGCTCGCCGGGCTGGACCATGACCGCGAAGCAGCCGGGCTTCGGCCAGATCTTCGCCGCCGACGGCACGCTGATCGCCGACCACGGCAACCTGCCGCCCGAGCAGCTCGACCCGGCGAACAACCCGCTGCATGCCTTCTACAACACCCAGGCCGACCTCGCCCAGCTCGCCGATCTCGACGCGAACAATCCGGCGGTGATGGACCATCTGGTCGACGCCTACCTGCAGTGGATCGACCAGGGCGCCGCGGCGTTCCGCGTCGACACCATCCGCCACCAGCCGCTCGAGTTCTGGACCACCTTCGCCGCGCGCATCCGCGAGAAGCACCCGGGCTTCTTCATGTTCGGCGAAGCCTTCGACTACGAAGCCGAGAAGATCGCCCCGCACACCTTCGCCGAGAACGGCCGCTACAGCGTGCTCGACTTCCCGCTCAAGCAGGCGATGGCGAAGGTGTTCGAGGATCCGGCCAGCGACTTCGCCCTGCTCGCCGACGCGCTTCATCTGGTCGACGGGCCCTACCAGAACCCCTACGAGCTGACCACGTTCTACGACAACCACGACATGCCGCGGATGAACGCCACCGACGCCGGCTTCATCGACGCCCACCACTGGCTGTTCACCGCGCGCGGCATCCCGGTGATCTACTACGGCTCGGAGATGGGCTTCATGCGTGGCCGCGCCGAGCACGCCGGCAACCGCCAGTACTTCGGCGTCGAGGGCATCGCGGCCGCACGTGCGCACCCGATCCGCGAGAAGCTGGCACGGATCGCCCGGGTGCGGGCCGAGTCACCGGCGCTGCAGCGCGGCCTGCAGCTCAATCTGCACTTCGCCGGCCATCAGGCGGCGTTCTACCGCGTGCTGCAGCACGCGGGCAGGGCGCAGACCGCGCTGGTCCTGCTCAACAAGGGCGACGAGGCCGCCGCATTCACGCTGGCCGCCGACGACCTGCAGCCGGGAACATGGCGGAACGCGATGACCGGCGAGCAGCAGACCCTGTCCGGCGGCACGCCGCTGATGGTCGAGGCCCACGGCGCCGCCGTATGGCTGCGCGACGAACCGGTCGATCAGCCCACGCTGGTCGCGCGGCTCGACACCCTCATGGCCGGACGGGAGCGCCGCACGAACGGCGAATGACGAGGTCGGCGGGGAGCATCGCGCTCTCCGCCGGCTCGCCGCGGATCCGGCGGAGCAGGCGCTCGACCAGAATCTCGCCGGCCAGCTTGGTGTTCTGCGAGACGGTGGTCAGCGCCGGGGTGGCGAAGCTGGCCATCGGGATGTCGTCGAAGCCGATCACCGAGACGTCGCCGGGCACCGAGAGGCCGGCCTCGGACAGCGCCTGGATCGCGCCGATGGCGAGCAGGTCGCTGGCGGCGAACACCGCGTCGAACGCGACGCCGCGCGAGAGCAGCTCGTTGAGCGCGCGTCGACCGACTTGCTCGGTCGACTCCACCGCATCGACCTGCAGCGCGGGATCGGCAGCGATGCCTGCGGCACGCTGGGCGTCGCAGCCGCCCAGGTAGCGCGCGTGGAACTCGGGGAAGTGCTCGGTGCAGTTGCCGATGAAGGCGATCCGCCGGCGGCCGAGCGCCAGCAGGTGCTCGAGGGCGACGCGACCACCCTGGCGGTTGTCGCAGCCCACCGAGAGCCCCGGCTGGCCTTCGACCACCGCGCCCCAGCGCACGAAGTGGGTGCCCTGCTCCTCGAGTTTCTCCAGCTTCGGGCGCGCCTCCAGGTAGTCGCCGTAGCCGAGCAGGATCAGGCCGTCGGCCTTGTGGCTGTCCTGGTAGTCGGCGTGCCAGTCGTCGGAGAGCTGCTGGAAGCTGATCAGCAGATCGTAGCCCTGGCGAGCACAGGCGCGCGTGATCGAGCCCAGCATCGACAGGAAGAACGGATTGATCAGCGAATCGTCGGAGGTCGGGTCCTCGAACAGCAGCAGCGCCAGCGTCACCGAATGCTGGCGGCGCAGGCAGGATGCGTTCTTGTCGACCTTGTAGTTGAGCTGCTTGGCGATCGCCTGGATCTTGCGCCGCGTGTCGAGGCTGACCAGCGGGCTGCCGCGCAGCGCGCGCGAGACGGTCGATTGCGACACGCCGGCGTGGTAGGCGATGTCGAAGGAGGTGGCCTTGCCTTTCATCCGCACCCGATCCCGGAACCAGCCGACCGCGTCAAGGCGTCGCCAGCCGGGATGGGACGGCGCGCCGCGGGTCGGAAAACCGGGGATACCTTGTACCGGATCGCCACGCCGAGGCATGTTGCGCCGCACCAATCAGCGCCTCGGCGCGAGCGCGGCGGCAGCGCGCGACAGCGTGCCGATCCGGGAGAAATCGCCCGCCGAGAGCGCATCGCCGGGCACCATCCACGAGCCGCCCACGGTGAGGACGTTGGCCAGGGCGAGATAGCGCGGGGCCGACGCGGCATCGATGCCGCCGGTCGGGCAGAAGCGCACCTGCGGGAATGGCCCCTGAAAAGCGCGCAGGGCCGCCACGCCGCCCGCCGCCTCGGCCGGGAAGAACTTGAAGCGCGCGTGGCCGTGCTCGAGCCCGCGCATCAGCTCGCTGGCCGTCGCCACCGCCGGGATGAACGGGATCAGGCTGTGCTCGGCCGCCGCGTACAGCGCCCCGGTGCAGCCCGGAGCGATCGCGAAACGCGCGCCGGCGTCGGCGACTTCGGAGAGCTGGGCCGCGCTCAGCACGGTGCCGGCGCCGACGATCGCCTCGGGAACCGCGTCGACGATCCGCCGGATCGCCTCGATGGCCACGCCGCTGCGCAAGGTCACCTCGAGCACCGGCAGTCCGGCCTCGACCAGCGCCTGTGCCAGCGGCACCGACTGCTCGAGCCGGGTGATCGCCAGCACCGGCAGCACCGGTGCGCGCTGCAGGATCGCATCCACGCTGCGCAGCCGGGCGTCGGCAGTCCAATGGGTCATGGCGTCGACTCCTGGCAATGGTTGCGATGCAAGGCGACGGCGGCGCCGAGCAGGCCGGGGTGCGGATGGGTGATGACCTGGATCGTCACCGACTCGAGGTAGGCGGCGAAGCGGCCCTTGGCGAGGAAACGCTCGCGGAAACCGCTGCTGCGCAGGAACGGCAGGAAGCGCGGCACGATGCCGCCGGCGATGGTCACGGTGCGCGCGCCGTGGATCAGCGCGGCGTCGCCGGCAACGCTGCCGAGGACGGCGCAGAAGCGCGCCAGGGCGCGGCGCGCGGCGACGTCGTGGCCGTCGAGCGCGGCGGCGACGATCTCGGCCGGATCGCGCAGGTCGAGCGGACGACCGTCGGGCGGCGCGCTGTCGGCGCCGCGCAATGCGGCGTCGATGTTGGACAGGCCGGCGCCGCTGAGCAGGCGCTCGGTCGAGGCGCGGCCGAAACGTGCGGTCAACCAGCGCGCGATGCAGTGCTCCTCGTCGCCCAGCGGCGCGAAGCTGACGTGACCGCCTTCGGTCTCGACCACGCGCCAGCCGTCCTCGGCCGAGCCGACCAGTAGCGCCACGCCCAGTCCCGTACCCGGGCCGAGCACCGTGACCGGACCGCGCAGGGTGCCGTCGTCGGTGCCGTGCAACAGCACCTTGTCGTCACGACCCAGCGACGGCACCGACCAGGCCACGGCGCCGAAGTCGTTGAGCAGGCGCAGTTCGGCGAGCCCGAGGCTGGCGCGCAGCTCGTGGCGATTGAAAGACCAGGCGCGGTTGGTGAGACGGATCTCGTCGCCGTGCACCGGACAGGCCAGTGCGAACGCGGCACGCGAAGGCTGTATCCCGACCTCGGCGAGATAGTGCTCGGCGGCGTGCTGCAGGCTGGCGAAATCGGCGTTGCGCAGCGCGCGTACCTGCTGGATCTCCGGCCGCAGCACGGCAGGATCGGTCAGGGCGAAGCGCGCGTTGGTGCCGCCGATGTCGGCCAGCAGGGCGAGCCTCGGTCCGCCATCGCCGCCCTCGCGCAGGTCGGGCCCTGACCCGCCATCGCCATCGTCACCCCGTAGGGCGGGTCTCGACCCGCCATCGCCATCGTCCCCCGGTCGGGCGGATCTGGACCCGCCATCACCCTGCCCACCGACCGCGGAATCGAAGGCACCTTCGCGGAGCGAGTCGCGCCCGGACGGCGTCGCGGAGATGGCCGGCGGCGTCGTGCGCGTGGCCGGCGGGTCGAGACCCGCCCTACGCGCCACGGCGTCCACCGTCGTCGAACAGGCTGCAGGCGCCCTGCTCCGCCGTGCCGCAGGCGCGGCGCATCAGCCCGAACAGCTCGCGGCCGAGGCCGACCGAGTTCGCGGCGACATCCACAGCCGCCGGCGTGCGCGAACTCCACAGGGCAGCGTCGACCTCCACGTCGAACGTCCCCGCATCGGCATCGATGGCGATGAGGTCGCCCTCGCGCAGGCGGGCGATCGGTCCGCCGTCGAGCGCCTCCGGCACGACGTGGATGGCCGCCAGCACCTTGCCCGACGCGCCGGACATCCGGCCGTCGGTGAGCAGCGCGACGCGCTGGCCGCGGTCCTGCAGCAGGCCCAGCGTCGGCGTCAGCTTGTGCAGCTCGGGCATGCCGTTGGCGCGCGGCCCCTGGCCGCGGACCACCGCGACGAAATCGCCGCTCAGCGCACCGGCCTTGAACGCCGCCAGCAGCGCGTCCTGCGACTCGAAGATCTTCGCCGGCGCACGGATCGCGCGGTGCTCGGGCGCCACCGCGGACACCTTCACCACGGCACGGCCGAGGTTGCCGGCGAGTCGATGCAGCCCGCCACCGGCATCGAAAGGAGCAGCGACGCCGCGCAGCACCGAGCCGTCGAGGCTGTCGGCCGGCGCGCTGCGCCAGCGCAGCGCGGTGCCGTCGAGCCAGGGCTCCTGCGCCTGCGCCAGCAGATCGCCGCCGTGCACGCAGCGGATGTCGCGATGCATCAGGCCGGCCTGCACCAGCTCGCGGATGGCGAAGCCGAGGCCGCCGGCGGCCTGGAAGTGGTTCACGTCGGCGCTGCCGTTCGGATAGACCCGGGCGATCAGCGGGGTCACCCGCGACAGCGCGTCGAGATCGTCCCAGTCGATGACCAGGCCCGCCGCGCGCGCCACGGCCACGAGATGGATGGCGTGGTTGGTCGAGCCGCCGGTGGCGGCCAGGCCGACCATGGCGTTGACGATCGCCTTCTCGTCGACGACCTCGCCGATCGGCGTGTAGGCCCCGCCCTGCGCGGTGATCGCCAGCGCGCGCTCGGTGGCGGCGACGGTCAACGCGTCGCGCAGGGCCGTGCCCGGATTGACGAAGGCCGCGCCCGGCAGCATCAGCCCCATCACCTCCAGCAGCATCTGGTTGGAGTTGGCCGTGCCGTAGAAGGTGCAGGTGCCGGGTCCGTGGTACGAGGCGCTCTCGGCCGCCAGCAGCTCCTCGCGGCTGGCCTTGCCGTCGGCGTAGCGCTGGCGGACTGCGGCCTTCTCCCTGTTGGGCAGGCCCGAGGTCATCGGTCCGGCCGGCACGAAGATCGCCGGCAGCCAGCCGAAGCTCAGCGCGCTGATCAGCAGGCCGGGCACGATCTTGTCGCACACGCCCAGCAGCAGGGCAGCGTCGAACATCTCGTGCGACAGGGCCACCGCGGTCGACAGCGCGATGGTGTCGCGCGAGAACAGCGACAGCTCCATGCCGGTGCGGCCCTGGGTCACGCCGTCGCACATCGCCGGCACGCCGCCGGCGACCTGCGCTGCGCCGCCGGCCGCGCGCGCCGCGGCGCGGATCAGAGTCGGATAGTGCTCCATCGGCTGGTGCGCCGAGAGCATGTCGTTGTAGGCGGTGACGATGCCGATGTTCCCGCCCGACGCGCCGCGCAGCAGCGGCTTGTCGGCCCCCGACGCCGCGAAAGCGTGGGCGAGGTTGCCGCAGGACAGGCGTGCGCGCGCCGGCGCCTGCGGCCGCTCGGCGCGGATCCGCGCCAGATAGGCGGCGCGCGAGTCGGCGCTGCGCTCGCGGATCCGCGCGGTGACGCGCTCGACCACCGGATGCAGGGACATGGCTCAGGGACTCCAGTGGATCTGCAGGTCGATCGTCGGCGCATGCAGGAACGCGCTGATCGGCAGGCGCACGGGATCGCGCTGCGCCTGGGCGCGGCGCAGCACCTCGCGCTTGGCCTCGCCGGTGATCGCCAGCAGCAGGTGGTCGGTGTGCAGCAGGCGGCGCGCGCTCAGCGTCACCCGCGCGAACGGTGCCTCCGGCGGCAGCGGCACCGGGTCGATCCGATAGGCGTCCTCGGCGTCGTCGGCCAGCGCCGCGGCGAGCATGGCAGCGCCCGGGAACAGCGAGGCGGTGTGGCCGTCGCCGCCCATGCCCAGCAGCACCGCGTCGAACGGCTCGGTGGTGTGGCCGAGCAGGCGGCGGGCGTGGGCCTGCGCCGCATCGGGGTCGCCGTCGGGCGGAACCAGCGGCGTGATGTCGATGCCGCGCGCCGCCTCCAGCGCCCAGCGCAGCTCGCGGGTGTTGCTGGCGGCATGCGTGTGCGGCACGCAGCGGTCGTCGGTGGCGATGACGTGGACGCGCGACCACTTCAGGCCCGACGCGGCGAAGCGTCGGTAGGCCGGATACGGCGTGCGGCCGCCGGCCAGGGCGAGGATGGCGCGGCCGCGCGCCTGGATCGCCGCGCGGCAGATCGTGGCCAGCGCATCGGCGACCGACTGCGCCAGCGCCTCGCCGTCGGGATGGTCGCACTCGGTCCAGGCCATGGCCCTACTCCCGCCAGCTGTGACCGTGGCGTTCGGCCAGCGTCACCGCGCTGCTCGGCCCCCAGGTGCCCGCCGGATAGTTGCGCGGGGCGATGCCGTGATGCCGCCAGCCGTCGAAGATGGCGTCGACCCACTGCCAGGCGGCCTCGGTCTCGTCGCGCCTCACGAACAGCGTGCCGTTGCCTTCGAGGGCGTCGAGGTAGAGCCGCTCGTAGGCCAGCCGACGGCGATGGGTGGCGAACTCCTCGTGCAGATCGAGATCCAGCGCCACCTGCGACATGCGCAGGCCGGCGCGGTCGAGGCCCGGCGTCTTGCTCATCAGCATCAGCTCGATGCGCTCCTCGGGCTGCAGCCGGATCAGCAGCGCGTTGGGTTCGACCCGCGCGCCGGTGTGGGCGAAGATCGAGTGCGGCACGGCGCGGAACTGCAGCAGGATCTCGGTGCAGCGACGCGGCATGCGCTTGCCGGTGCGCAGGTAGAACGGCACACCCGACCAGCGCCAGTTGTCGATGTGGGCGCGCAGCGCCACGAAGGTCTCGGTGCGGCTGGGCCGACCGATCTCCTCGACGTAGCCGGGCACGGCGACGCCGTTGACCGCGCCCGCGGTGTACTGGCCGGCGACGCTCTCGGCGCCGACCTCGGCGCGGCCGATCGCGCGCAGCGAACGCAGCACCTTGATCTTCTCGTTGCGCACCGGGCTCGGATCGAACTGCGAGGGTGGCTCCATGGCGGTCAGGCAGAGCAGCTGCAGCAGGTGGTTCTGCAGCATGTCGCGCATCGCGCCGGAGTGGTCGTAGTAGTCGCCGCGTCCCTCGACGCCGACCGTCTCGGCGACGGTGATCTGCACCTGCTGGATGTGGCGCGCGTTCCACAGCGGCTCGAACAGCGCGTTGCCGAAGCGCAGGGCGATCAGGTTCTGCACGCCTTCCTTGCCGAGATAGTGGTCGACGCGGAATACGCGGTCCTCGTCGAACACCTGGGTGACGCCGTCGTTGATGGCGATCGCGCTGGCCAGATCGTGGCCGATCGGCTTCTCCAGCAGCACGCGGGTGCCGGCACCGCCGAGACCGGCCGCGCCCAGCGCCGCGCAGATCGGCGCGTACCAGCGCGGCGCCGTGCTGAGGTGGAACACCACGTCGCCCTCGCGCAGGGCGGCCACGCGCAGCGCCAGGGCGTCCATCGCGCCGGCATCGTCGGTCGACGCCGGCTGGTAGGCCAGGCGATCGAGCAGGCCGCGCAGCGCGGCCTCGTCGCGTTCGCCGGCCGGCACCGCGCGCTCGATCGCCTGCGCGACCAGCTCGCGGAAGCCGGCCTCGTCGAGCGCGCTGCGCGCCGTGCCCAGCACCTTCAGGCGCTCGGGCAGCAGGCCGTCGCGCTGCAGGCCGTACAGCGACGGCAGCAGCATGCGCTGGGCGAGATCGCCGGTTGCGCCGAAGATGGTCAACAGCGATGCGACGGCTCCGGTCATTGCTCTGCACTCCCTGTCATCCGGCAAGCGTACCCGTCGCGCCGCGGATTGCCACTGCTGCATACGATTGCAGCTGCCTGAGGCACTCCTTGCGCGCGGATTCGCCCTGCTGCTCGTGCCGCACGATCGCGTCGATCCGCGGCGAGCATGCCGCATCGAGCGGACCTCGAACCCTCACCCCCACCCCTCTGCCGAAGGGAGAGGCGGGCAGAACGCAGCCCGCTCGCAGGGCCTTTCGCCGATCGAGGGGCCGATGGCGGGTTCCGGCCGGGTCTGCCGTCGAGCTTTCCTGGAACGCATGCCGCATGGAACGACGACCGCTACACTCCCCGCATGTGCGGACGCGACACCTTCTTCGCGACGTGGGCCGAGGTGCGCGCCTTCTCCTCGCCGCTGCCGCTGGCGACGCCGGCGCAGGACGCCGCGCCCGCCTACAACCGCGCGCCGACCCAGCAGGGCTGGGTGATTCGCGCCGATGCATCTCGCGGCGGCGACGTGGTGCCGATGCGCTGGGGTCTCGTGCCGTTCTGGGCGAAGGATCCCAAGATCGCCTACAGCACGATCAACGCACGGATCGAAAGCGCATCGACCAAGCCTGCGTTCCGCGAGCCCTGGAAGCGCCGCCGCTGCCTGGTGCCGTCGAGCGGCTACTACGAATGGCAGGTGCTGGCCGACGGCAAGACCAAGCAGCCCTGGTTCATCCACGCCGCCGATGCGCCGATCCTGATGTTCGCCGGCCTGTGGGACCGCTGGCGCGGGCCCGACGGCGAGATCGACAGCTACGCCATTCTGACCCAGCCTGCCGACGGCGCCGTCAGCGCGGTCCACGACCGCATGCCGCTCAGCCTGCCGCCCGCCTTGCTGGCCGACTGGCTGCACG
>VFQU01001649.1_pt1 | contig 12450 bp, 11 predicted proteins | sample 3512311 | NCBI WGS metagenome assembly VFQU01 (sample SAMN10412377, study PRJNA504923) | tailings metagenome | isolation source: Relicate 3 Philex TSF3 active mining site | place: Philippines: Tuba, Benguet | collected 2017-08-29 | reverse complement strand
TTTTGGATAGCACCTCTCCAGATGATCTCTCCTGACTGAACATCCAGTTCGTAAACCATCTGCCCTGTCTGTTCCGCAACGATTCTGAATCTTTCTTCGTTTTTTTTCGACTCTTCTTTGGTTTTCCTTTTTACGGTTACGTCTTCCAAAACACCGAACATACGAGGTTGACGAAAAGAGTCCCCTTTGATATAAATTCCTCTTTCTTCCACATCTACGTATTTGCCGTGGATCGATCGGATTCTGTAAAAATCATAAAAAGACATTTGGTTTTGGAGGCAGTAGGTCAAATTGTTCAAGACCCTTCCTAAATCGTCCGGATGCACCAAGGTTTCCCATTTGTTGATGTCCACTCGGTTCATTTCCTCTTTAGTATAACCTAATATCTCTTTGATGGCACCTTCCCAGTAAATTTTCCCCGTAGGAATATCATAGTCGTAAACGATCTGTCCGCTTTGTTCCGCAATGGTGATGTAACGATAATCGCTTTCTTTAAGTTTTATCTCCTGTTCTTTAACTTCAGTGATGTCTTGAGCGAATCCTAATAATTCCAGGATGTTTCCTTGGCCGTCGCAGGTGAAAACGGTTTCGATCGTTTTCAGCCAAATGCATTCCCCACATTTTTTGATGATTCTGAATTGGATCTCTCTCGATTCGTTGATGGAGAGTTTTCTCATTTCACTTACGTGAAAAGCCATGATTTCTTTATCTTCGCTATGTATGTGTTTGGCGACAAACTCGGTCGTCTCCAAATCCTTAGGATCGATCTCTCCGATTTCATATCCTAAGAACTTTCCTAGGTCTCTATTTGTGAATGTATATTTTTGTTTAACAAGATTATGGATGTAGATGAATCCGGGGATTTCTCTAGTGATTTTGGAAATAAATTTTTCCTTCTCAGCGACTTCCTGTTCTAATGCGGCGACTTGGGTTTTGTCTCGGATTACCCCTCTCACCAAAGGAGATCCGTCTGATGCGGGAATGATAATGACCTGTACTTCGCAATGGATGGGCGTTTTGTCTCGATTCCAGTGCAGCCAATCGAATATATGCGCACTTTTCGTGAAAGAAATCGCAATTTCTTCCTGAGCTGCCACTGAGGATTTTTTTCCGTCCGGTTGAAAATCGGGACTTAAATCGGCAGGGGTCATCGTGAGTATTTCTTCTCTAGAGTATCCGAAAAATCTTTCCGCAGCAGGATTGGCTTCTATGAATTTGCCTGTGCTTGGGCTGAATACTACGATGACTTCCGGGTCTCTATCGAAGATCTGCCTAAATGCGGTTTCCTCATGGAATTGGCTGCTCATCTAGGCTCCTATATTCAATTTTAAATAGGTTTTGACAATAGAATTTGGAAGGATTCTATTCTTTTAATCACTATGGGTCAGAAGAGAACAATTGCAACCTCCGCTTCGGAAGAACGCCTGGAAAAACTTTTGGAAGAAAGGTTAAAACCGGGAGCTGATAAAGAATTTATTGATAATCGAATTTGGGATCTTTTCGGTGAATCCTGGTGTGTTATGTTTACCGATTTGTCAGGGTTTTCTAGAGGAGTGGCAAAGTTCGGGATCATTCACTTTTTGCAGACCATTTACGAATCTCAAAGAATTCTCATTCCCGTTCTGGATGAATACGACGGCATTCTATTGAAAGATGAAGGTGACAGTTTTTTGGTTTTGTTTCGAAATACGAATAAGGCCATTCAATGTGCGATCCAAATGCAGAAAACTGTAAAGAAATATAATGAAGGTAAACTGGCAGAGGAACAAATTCTTCTTTGCGTGGGTTTAGGATACGGAAAAATTCTGAAGATAGGGGATACGGATGTGTTCGGATCCGAAGTGAACGCAGCTTCTAAGTTAGGTGAAGATACTGCCAAAGCTTGGGACATTCTAGTGACTAGTTCCGTAAAAGAAAATGCGGAAACCGCCTCCGGTTACGGATTTGCAGAGATCGAAGATGTCCCTCCCGGTTCGGATGGAGCCTATCGATTGTTATATTCTTTGGACGATTCAAAATGGGTGGTGATGTAATGGATACTGCTGTAAACGAAACGAACGCTTTGTTTGGGATTTATCTTCTACTTCCTTACTTTTCATTGACTGTTTTTTTGATTTCTTATTCTCTCATGTATTTCATAGGAAAATTGACTAAGATCAATCCTCCGAATGCATTTCTTCCTAGTTTCGGATTCGCTTTGCCTTTCTCTACGATCGTAGGTTTTTTAGGATTTTTTCTCAGCATCATCCTCCATTTCCAATCTCCGATTGTGTTCTGGACTTTGCTTCTGATTTCTCCCGTCTTGGGAATTCATCTTTCCAGATACGTTTTCCCTTTTATCAAAAAACAGTAAAAATATATGATTCTACTATTTATTCTTTATCATCCCGTTTTCACATTAGCTTGTTTCCCTTTGTATTGGCTGGCGAATTTTCTGATTCAATCCAAGACGGATCAAAAATATGATTTTTTGTTTTTTTACTTTTTGGGATTTGCTTTTTCCGTTTTAGGAATGCCTCTGAGTTTTCTGTTTGTCGCCTTTTCTTCCTCGATCGTTCAGTGGATTCTAGTGATTTTCAGTTATGCGCTACTTATCACTTCAGGACATGTCGCCGCATATATTTATATGAAAAAGTTCAATATAGAAATTCAAAAATAGATTTATGTTCTCCTGCGGCTTCCACCAAATCGTAAAGCCGCCTGTATGTTTTGTCTCCGGTAAGTGTGACGCTGTTTCCAATCAGGATCAAATTCGATTTAGCCCTTGTTAGACCGACGTTCAATCTTCTATAGTCTTTCAGAAATCCCAGTTCCCCTTCGTCGTTCGTTCTGACAAAAGATAAAATGACTGTTTCCGATTCTCTTCCCTGGAAAGAATCTATGGTTTGTATGATGGGCAAAATCTCCGCATCAGGAAATTCTTTGCGAACCTGAGCTTCCAAAACTTCCACCTGCTTGCGATAAGGTGATAAAATCGCAGTTTTGGAAAAGTCCAAATTCGATTTTAGGAGGGATAGAATGAGATCTATCTCCGTTTTGTTGTAAAGAGATTCATCTTCGTCGTTGGATTCTTCTTCCGCATCCGATCCTGCAGTATCGATCCAGATCAATTTTTTATCGGACTGAAATATCGTTTCTACTTCTGGATCTAAAAAAGGGCTTTTTTCGGACTTCGTTTTGAGTTTGGATTCGTAAAATTCCTGATTGGAGAAACGGACGATTTCTTCCGGCATTCTGTACTGAGTGTCCAGGAAGACGGTTCTGGTTCCGTCGTCTCTTTCGATTCCCTTTTCCAAAAAGCTATGAGACAAGATTGAATTTTCATCGGAAAGAGTAGGGGGAAGTTGTTTCGGATCTCCCGCAAATAAAACGGTTTTTCCCAATAGAATCGCCATATAACAAGCGCTTTCCCAAGCCTGTGTCGCTTCGTCCACTATGACGTAATCGAATTTTTTTCCTTCCTCGTAAAGATGCCAAGCGCCTAAAAAAGTAGAAACGATTAGATCCGCATCTCTGAGTATTTTTTCCTTAGTGTTTTTTTGAAGAGTATCTATCGATTTTAGAAGTGATTTTGCTTCGGAATGAAGTTGTTTTCTTTCCTCTCTTTCTTCCGCTCCGAAATTTCTTTTCCAGGCGCCTGCTTTTTTCTTCAGATCTCTCCATTCTCTTCGCCAAACTTGTATTTGTTTGTTTTCAAGGGAGGATTCCAACTGTACATCCAAAAGGTATTTTTGAACCGATTCCCTGATCTTGGAAGAGGAACCCAGTCGGATCGGATGTAAACCTTCCTTTGCGGAGGATTCTACCAGATAGTCGCAGGCAAAATTAGTAGGCGCCAATGCAAGTATGCTTTTTTTCTCATTGCTCCATGTTTTTACGGCAGAAACAAGAAGGGTCGTTTTTCCTGTTCCGGGAGGACCGTAGATAAAACCATAATCTCTTAGATTCAGAACCTTTTCCAAAGGAGACGCTTCTTCTTTGTTTTTTGGAGAACTAGGTTTTTCGTTTTGGGCATATCCTAAAATCCAAGAGGAAATGTCCTTCGCATCTCTCTCTTCTTTTTTGCGTAAATTTCGAATCGCTTCCAAATAAGCATCGTAGGTCGATTCGGAATACCATTGAGAAAGAGTGAATGATTCATCTTCAGGAATGTCTTTTTCACCTTTGTATTGTAAGATGATTGTTTTGTCTTTGATTTGATAGACTTGCGAAACAAGGGAAAATTCTCCCGACTCTAGAATCACAGGCGTTCCCTGTCTCATCCATGAGTTTTCCGATAGGGAATGGGTCGCTGTAAGATGTAATTTCCAAACTTCTCCGGAAGAGTAGGTTTGATCTTCCAAACTTAAGGACTTGATTGTTTTTGCGAGTTTTGCATTCTTTTTGGAATTTTGAAACGATTCTCTTTCCAGCTCTCTTTCTTTTAGAACCGCATTTTCGATTGCTGCAATTTCTTCTTCCCATGTCTCGTAACGATATGATGTCATTCATCTTCCCAATCTACATTTTCTAATGTGGTAAAAAAGCCGTTTCTTAAGAGAGGAGCGAAGTCCAAAAAGTCGTGAGGTTTTAAGCTGAGGGAATCTTCGTAAGAATAAGCTTGGATAAGGATTTGAGCCGCTTCGTCTACATAACCTAATCTGCATTTGATGCGGGCAAATATGATCAGATTTTCCGCATCTGCATCCCCTCTGTACTGCATGAAAGTGTTGATGCTTCCCAGTGCGTTTTCATAATCTTCAAATTCCAGATAACAGAGTGCTAATAGATCGTAGTAAAGAAAATCTTCCGCATTGTCCAGCTTCAGTGCTTTTTTCAGACAAGCCAATGCGGAGTTGAAATCCCCTCTGGAGAAATACAAAGATCCTAGTTCCGCCCAAATATCCTTCCTTTCGATTCCTTTTCCCCTGCTTAAATCCTCTCTGGAAAGAGCTAACTTCAATACATCGATCGCTTCCTTCGATCTTTCCATATCTTTCAGCAGGGAAGCGAGGATAAGATAGTTTTCCATATAGGAAGGAAATTGTTCGATCCCCGTCCGCAGAAGTGTCTTGGCACTTTTGAATTTTTTTAATTTGATGAGGTATCTGGAGTAAACTGTGATACTGAGGGGATGGGTATGGAATTGATCCAAGATCCCCATAAACAATGTTTCCGTTTCTTGAGGATTGCCTACGGAATGCAGGCACCATGCCTTTTTTGCTTTGATTTTGATAAGTGCGGATTCGTCCGTAGTGAATTTTTCGCTTTCCGCATATAGATTGAACGCCTTGGTGAACTCTCTATTCTCTTCCTTGGCTTTTGCCTCCCGGATCAATGCAATAAAACGATTCATATTTTTTAGAAAACTCTCAAGGTTTTTCGAATACTGTCGAGATATAGAATGGGGAGTATAGAACCCAAAGGAGAGTTAGCATGGTCACTAATGGAATTAACCTCCAGAATGTAGTCAATTTGCCTAAGGAGATTTTCCGGGCGAATTCGGAATTGCAAGAGAAATTGGTAAAATTAGCAGTAGAGGAGAATGTATCCGCACAAACATCTCCCCAAAGACTACTGGACATCTACTGTTAATTTTCCGTTCTTCTGGTTTCCAAATTGAAGTAGGGGCGTTTTCGCTCCCTGAATCCCTGGATGGCTGCGCGGAAATCTTTGGAATCGAGCATCGATGAATTCCAAACCGCTACATAGTTCAAGCTGTCATCGATCGATTTCCCTACGCCATAATTGAGCACTTGTTTGACGCCTCTTACTACAAGAGTAGGATTTTCTGCGATCTCGTGTGCCGTTTTCAAACCTTCTTGAAATAGTGTTTCGTAATCCGAAGTGACTTTGGTCACAAGTCCCATTCGAAGTGCTTCGTCTGCATCTATGTCTTTGCCGGTAAGAGCCAGCTCTTTTGTGTTTCCTCCTCCGATGATGGAGGGTAGTCTTTGCAGGGAGCCCATATCCGCTACGATTCCAACTTTTGCTTCTCTAAGGGAAAACACTGCATCTTTTGTCGAATAACGAACATCACATGCGGAGATGAGATCTAGTCCTCCTCCGATGCAGTGTTTTTGGATGAGTGCTACGGAAGGTTTCGGAGAGTTGTAAACCGCATTGATTCCTTTTTGCATGGTGAGAATGAGGTGATAGAGTTTTTCTCTACCGTCGCCTAATTCTCCTTGTATGAGACTTCCGAACTCGTTGAAAAAATGATCCAAGTCGAGACCTGTGGAAAAGGATTTTCCACGGGCAGCAATGATATAAGCGTGAATGCTAGGTTCTTGGTTGATGAAATCTATTGCAAGGGGAAGGTCTCTCCAAAAAGACCAATCCATCGCATTTCTTTTCTCCGGCTTATTTAGATAAAGAATCGCTACGTTTTTATCTTGTTCGATTTCAAAAAAGGGAAAAGATTTCATGCAGATTGAACCTCTTTTTGCCAAAGTTTACCTTTTACAAAAACTATAACACCGATTAAAATCAATGCGAGTGAAATATATTGGGATTGGGAAAAACCGTGCCAATAGTATCCGGAAAGAAAGGTGGGATTTCCGTTCGCATCGGGAATGTTAACGATTTCAGGAGGATCGACAAAAGGGAATACCGCTTTGTTCACTCTTAAAAACTCGATGAGTAATCTTGCCGTACCGTGGATCATAAAAAACTGAGCGGATAAGCTCCATTTTTTGAAATTCTGATAACGTGCCCAATATTGAAAATAAGCGAAATATGCGAATGCCATTAGGGACTCCATAACGGGAGTGTTCCATACGGGAACTCCGGAAGGATGGGCGCCGTGGAATTCGAAAACGAATAAAGGAATATGTGCGTCTGTAGCAAAACCGTAACATCCGTCCCCGCTGACGAAACATCCCAATCTTCCGATCGCATAACCGATGCTCATTGCTGGGGCGATCGCATCCAAATAACTTCCTGTGTCTAGTTTGAAGTATCTGAAATAAAGAGTGATAAAAAGAAGGCCGAATAACATACCTCCGAAGAAAACGAGGCCGCCTCCGCTGAAAAGAGAACTCCAAAGACCTCTTTGGCCGGGGAAACCGTCCCAATGGGTGAGTGGATAGAGATATTTTCCGTCATAGCCGGGAATGCTAACAAAGATTTGGTCCCAAATCTCGAAAATAAAGAAAATCTTAGCACCGATCAAGGTGCCTAAAATACCTAAAAAAATGAGCCAATCCGAATGGGATGGATCCAACTTTCTTCTTTCGAATTCCTTGGGCAAAAGAAAGGAACCTACCAAGAAGGCAAGCATCATCAGTAAGCTGAAAGTAGAAAGACCGTTCTCAAGAATCACAGGGATACGGATGAATGGAATATAATCTAGCATAGGTTTAGGCTAAAAATGGGGGGAAGATAGGAAAGGAGAATTTGTGAAGAATGGGAAAGGGTTTGGGGACTTTATTCGGAACTGCTTTTCCTTTTCTGCCCGTCCCTCGGGCAAAAAAGGAAAGAAAAACTCAAAGTCCATTTAATTGTAAGATGGTTTCGAACAATATGGTGCTCCCTAGTTTCAAATTTTCGATTTTTATATTTTCGTTTTTTCCGTGCATGGAATCCAAATCGGTAGGCTCCAATACGGCAGGGATCAAACCGTAAGCGTCGATTCCGATTCTGCGGAAACGAGAGTTGTCCGTTTTGCCGGGAGATAAAAACGGCGCCGCCACGCTGTTCTCCACTTTGGAAACGGAAACATTGGCAAGAGTCTGAAATAATATGGAATCGATGGGAGAGGAATCCGGGCTGATTTCATCGAAAATGACCACTTCGATGGAATATTTTTTTGCGATTTTTCGGATGTCTTCTATATATTCTTTTGTATCTGTTCCGGGCAACACTCTGATGTCCAATTTTCCGATCACTTCTCCGTTTAGGACATTATAGCCGGTCGTTTCCTCGTTGGTATGCAAACCGGTGATGGATTTCGTATTGGTTGTCATTGCTGTTAGGTGTCGATTTTTTCGAATCGGCCCGGAAAGTAATGGTTTGAATATGGGATTCGATGCGTTTTTCAAGAAGAAGGAATTCGGAAAGTTGCTGACACTCCCCAGTTGGTAGAAAAAGCCCTTGGTTTCGTCTGTGATTTTTATGCTCGTATCAATACTCAATACTTCTTTGTAGAAGTTCAAAAGATTCAAGGATGCGTATTCGTTAGGAGGAGTGCTTCCGTGGCCGCTTTGGCCTTTTGCGATCAGTTTCAGCCAAATATTTCCTTTTTCCGCATATTGAATGTTAAAGACGGTGGAGTTTCCTGTAATCGCCCCTTTGACAGCGATTCCTCCTTCTCCGATCATCCAACCGTAACCGTCGAATAGGTTTTTGTATTCGGAAATCATATAAGCCGCTCCGTATTTGGAACCGGACTCTTCATCGGCTAACGCAAGAAACATTACTTTTCTCTCCAAAGGGATTTTGGAACGTTTTAATTCCAGGAAGGCCATAAGCTGCATCACCGCCATTCCCTTCATATCGATCGCACCTCTTCCCCAGATTCTACCGTCCTTGATGATTCCTGAATAAGGAGGTACATCCCATTCTTTCGGATCCGCTTCCACCACATCGATATGGTTTGCTAAAATGAGTCCCTTCTCCTGGGTTTTGTTTGTCGTTTCCAGTACTGCGACTAAGTTTGCATGATCCGGTTTTCCTGGAGGAGAATAGATGCGGGAAGGGATTCCTTCTTTGGCTAAAACGGATTGAAAATATTTCGCAACCAATATCTCGTTTTTGCGGTCAGACTGTATCTTCAGAATATCTTGTAATATTTTGACCGCTTCTTTGTTTCTTTTTTCCCAATCTACATTTACCTTCAATGGCTTTAGGTTTATTTTCTGAATGGGAGAAAAAGTGCAGGAATTTGTTTCTAATAAAAAACAAACACCAAATAAGTGTAAAACGATTGATTTTTGAGTCCGGGAAAAAAAGGATTTGTTTGGTTTCATAGTTTATCTAGCCAATAGCCCTGCATCTAAAATAAATTCCGTGCCTGTGATGAAAACTACTTTGTTTTGAAATTCGTTAGTCATGTGATTTGTTTCCTTATAAGTCTCCAGATAACCATCCTATGGTGGAGAAGGGATCGTTTCCTGAGAGAAATCGATTTTGGAAACGTCTACAATTCGAACGGCACAGTAAACGAATACCCAAAGGGAAACCATCACATTTTGCAGAATCAGAACCGGTTTGATTCCGAAAAGATGGATCAGATAAAAAAACTAAGAACAGAAAATGCCCATGTTTCTCTCGAACCGAAAGCAAAAATAATTCTAAGCAGATCTGCGGTAGTTTGAGTGAATCAGGGCATTTGCCCAAGGAAGGGAGTGAGTAGGAAAATCCAGGAAAAGAGATGTCTGTTATAGCAGATGAATTGATGTTATTTTGGATGGTTTCTTGCTGGCTGAAACTTAAGTTGGATCCACCTAGGACTACTGTCGCATATAGATAGAGATGGAATGGATTTGATTTCTCGGGCAGGGAAACAAAAATAGTTTGACTGTATATAGTTTAATATTAAACTATTGATTATCTAAGTATTAGATAAGGATCATTTATGTTAGAACAACTACTCTCTACTTCCAACGACTGGGTGCCTTTCCTTCTGCGATTGACTTTAGGAATCGTAATTTTCCCTCATGGGGCCCAAAAACTTTTGGGCTGGTTCGGCGGTTACGGTTTTAAAGGAACTTTCGGTTTTTTGACAGGCCAAGTGGGGCTTCCCGGAATCGTCGCTTTTCTTGTGATCATAGGTGAATCTTTCGGATCTGCTGCTTTGATCTTAGGGTTCCTCACCCGTTTTTCCGCCATTTCCATAGCGATCATCATGTTCGGTGCGGCTTTCCTCGCTCACAGACAGAACGGCTTTTTCATCAATTGGTCCGGTGCACAAAAAGGGGAAGGATATGAATTTCATATTCTTGCGATCGGACTAGGCATTGCGCTAGGATTTACTGGCGGTGGTGCTTTCTCTTTGGATTTGTTTCTCAGTCAAATTCTAAGATAATTTAAATTTTGTTAGGTGAGTGGATCGGTCTGATCGAAAGATCGATACATTCACTAATTTGATTTGACCTTTCGTGACAATTTCTTTACGAAGATACAAATCAAATGTTGAAATTTCGTTCTCTTTTCCTTTCCCTGCTTTTTTTTGTTTTTACTTTTACTCTTTCCGCAGAAGAAAGTTTTGATCTTTCGCAAAACTGTTCCGGATCGGTCTGCCAGCCAAAAATTTGGAAATTAAATAATGACTACAAGTCAGAATATCTTTCTCCCACTTATCTTCCTTCGGAAGATTGGAAAGAGGCGAAATCATTTCCCATTTGGCTCAATCAATTTTATAAAATCGACTCTTCCTTCGCCACATTCACTTTAATCGCCGACTTCGATTTATCCACAGAGTTTTTAGCGAAAGAAAAAGAGATAGGAATTCGTTTCGGAGAGATCGGAGAAGTTTTCACCATTTTCATCAACGGGAAAGAAATCGCTTCGGAAGGAAAAATCGAAGGGGAAAGCGTAGTTCATCATAGAACTGTTAGGGGACAAGTCTATCATATCCCGAAACATATTCTAAAACCGGACTCAAATCGTATCGTTCTTAAAATCAGCGGAGATCCTAGATTCGATCACACCGGTTTGTATTTTTCAAGAGGTTACACGATAGGATACTACGATGATCTGAAGTATGCTTCCGGAGACAGAACTTCTCTCGGTTTGATTTTGGTATATGTTGTCATCGGGTTGTATCATCTTTTCCTATTCAGCAAAAGGAAAAAAGAAATTTACAACTTGTATTTCGGAGGCTTTGCGATCGGTTCCGGAATTTATTTTTTCACAAGATCCAACGAGATCTTCGAACTGGGATTGGACAGTGTCATCACACAAAAAGTAGAACTCATCGTTTTATATCTGTTCTTCTCCTTTTTCTTTCAGTTCTTTTCTTTCTTTTATTTCAATTCCATCAATCGCGTTCAGAAATATCTTTTTTACTTCCATTTGGCCATTTCCGCAGTCACTTTATTTTCACCGTTGTATCTTTGTGAGATGGTGCTTCGTGTATGGCAGGGAGCCGCTTTTCTTATAGGATTTCCGATTATCGTTCATTCTTTGTTTCGAGCGGTCAGAGAGAAGATAAAATATTCTAAAAATCTAATGTTCGGTACCATCGTTCTGATCGTATCCGCTATTTTCGACATTTTGGATTCTTTGATATTTAATTCGGGTTTTGCCCTTTCCAAATACACTTTCTGTATTTATATGTTGGGGATTGCTACCATTTTGGCGGACAAATTCAGTGAAATCCACCGCCAAACTGAAATTCTAAATGCGACTTTGGAAAACAAGGTAGTGGAAAGAACGAAAGAACTTTCCATCAGTTTGGAAAATATCAAAGAACTTAAAGCACAGCAGGATGGAGATTATTTTTTGACATCCCTTCTTTTGCGCCCGTTAGGTTCCAATCTTTCCATCAACAAAGATGTTAAGATAGAATTTTGGATCCGCCAGAAAAAGAAATTCCAGTTCAAACAATGGGATTCCGAGATCGGCGGAGACTTGTGTGTCACTCATACCCTTCTTCTGAAGGAGAAAAGTTATACAGTTTTCGTCAATGCGGATGCTATGGGGAAATCCATCCAAGGTGCGGGAGGGGTTCTTGTTTTGGGATCCGTTTTTGCCGCCATTATCGAAAGAACAAAGATGACAAAAGAAGCTTCCGATCTCTATCCGGAGCGTTGGCTGAAAAACGCATTTTTGGAATTACAAAAGGTATTCGAAACTTTCGACGGAAGCATGCTCGTTTCCGTTGTGTTAGGGTTAGTTGACGATAAAACGGGAACCGTTTATTACATCAATGCGGAACATCCCAGCTTGGTATTGTATCGGGATGGTATCGCTGACTTTTTGGACAAAGAGATGCAGCTTCGTAAATTGGGGATTCGCATTACGGAAGGGAATTTAAGCGTGCGTATCTTCTCTATGAAGTCGGGAGATATTTTGATTTCCGGTTCCGACGGAAGAGACGATGTTTTGATCGGAACGACTGAAACAACGGAAGGAGAAAACAAAAGGATCATCAATGAGGATGAAACCAAATTCCTTCGGTTTGTGGAAAAAGGAGAGGGCAATCTCGCGAAGATCGCAGAACACATACAAGGCTTCGGTGATTTGACTGACGATTTATCTCTTCTTAGAATCGAATATTCTCCGGAACAAACTCATTCTATGGATTTGAAACCTATGTGGAAGGATGCGATCACTCTTCATAAGAAAAAGTTGTTTAAGGAATCGTTTCTGGTTTGCGAAGAGATCATTCAGTTTTTCCCGGAAGAGACAAGAGTTCTCTTTCTTGCTTCCTTGAATAAATATCATATGGGAGATTGGAAAGATTCCGCAGACATCGCAGAAAGAGTTCGTTTGAGAGAGCCTGAAAATTTGAAAACCCTTCTCAAT
>VFQU01001647.1_pt1 | contig 12461 bp, 11 predicted proteins | sample 3512311 | NCBI WGS metagenome assembly VFQU01 (sample SAMN10412377, study PRJNA504923) | tailings metagenome | isolation source: Relicate 3 Philex TSF3 active mining site | place: Philippines: Tuba, Benguet | collected 2017-08-29 | reverse complement strand
GCGCCAGCAGCACCACCCAGATCGCCCAGCCGGCACTCATGGTCACGAACAGCAGACCCTTGACGGTCTGAGCCAGATGCATCGCATCGGGTCCCAGACCGGTACGAACGAGCAGCAGGGCGGAGCCGAGGATCCACAGCGTGCCCAGCAGCACGAAGAGCGTGATCGATCGACGAACCCAGGCAGGCACCGGCCGCCACAGGCGGAACGAGGCCGCTGGCGTCGGACCCTGCACGACCTACAGCCCGTCGATTCGAAGTCCCAGGGTGTCCATGTGCGACCCTTCCGGTGGTGGTGGGCCGTGCAGACGGATGCGCAGGCCGAGGTCGGTCCGCGAGTCGGCATGCTCGAGCGTCTCCGCATAGCTGATGCGCCCTGCAGCGTAGAGCCGGTACAGCGACTCGTCGAACGTGAGCATGCCGTGCTCCATGCTCTGCTTCATGGCCTCCTTGATCGTCGCGATCTCGCCCTTCTCGATCAGGTCGGACACGTACGGGGAGGACAGCAGGATCTCGACCGCCGGTACCCGCTTCCCGTCGACGTCACGCAGCAGCCGCTGGCTGATGACTGCCCGCAGGTTGAGCGAGAGGTCGATCAGCAGCTGATGCCGGGCCGAGTCCGGGAAGAAGTTGATGATCCGGTCGAGCGTCTGGTTGGCGTTGTTCGCATGCAGCGTCGACAGGCACAGATGGCCGGTCTCGGCGTAGGCGATCGCCGCCTGCATCGTCTCGCGATCGCGGATCTCGCCGATCATGATCACGTCCGGCGCCTCGCGCATGGCGTTCTTCAGCGCCGTGGCGTAGCTCGCCGTGTCGAGCCCGACCTCGCGCTGGTCGACGATCGACTTCTTGTGCTGGTGGAGGAACTCGATCGGCTCCTCGATGGTGAGGATGTGGCCGGTCCTGCGGGCATTGCGGTAGTCGATCATCGACGCCAGCGTGGTCGACTTGCCCGAGCCGGTCGAGCCGACCACCAGGATCAGACCCCGCGGCAGCATGATCAGGTCCTGCAGGATGGGCGGCAGCCCCAGCTTGTCGATCGACGGGATCTGGCTGGTGATGTAGCGGATCGCCATGGCCACGTTGCCGCGCTGGCGGTAGACGTTGACCCGGAAGCGGCCGGTGTCGGGAAGGCCGATGGCGAGGTTCATCTCCATCGTCGCCTCGAACTCCTTCTGCTGCTTGTCCGTCATGATCGAGTACGCGAGGTCGCGAACCGCCTCCGGCAGGAGCTTGTTGCCGCCCACCTGGTGCGTTTCCCCGTTGATCTTGATCGCCGGCGGTGCGCCGACCGAGATGAACAGGTCGGAGGCTTGCCGTTCGGCCATCAGGCGCAGGAAGGCGGTGAGTTCCACGATTACTCCTCGGAAGGGGCGGGCGGGGTCCGCTGCGGGCGGGCGATGCCGCGACCGGTGCGGAAGCCGGTCCGAGGCAGCGCGAACTTCGACGCGAGGGGTGGCGGCAAATCAGTCGCTGCCGAGATCGATCGGCGCGCCGGCCTCCGCGGGGACGATCGCATCCAGCGCGTTGAGCAGCAGGCGAACGCGGTGCCCGATGTCGTGCCGAACGTCGCGATAGCGCGCGCCGTCGAGCATCGTCGGATCGGGGATTCGCCAGTGCGCGCTGGCCAGCCTCGCTCGGGGCAGGTCGAGGCGACGCTCGCCGAGCCCGACCACCACGTCGAACTGGATGTCGGACAGCGACTGCAGCGACTTGGTGTGCTGGCCGGAAAGATCGCAACCCACCTCGGCCATCAGCGCGAGCGCACGGTCGTCGACGAACTCGGCGGGCTCCACGCCGGCGCTGTAGGCTGCGAGGCCTTCGTCACCGAAGGTGCGGGCGAAGGCCTCCGCCATCTGGCTGCGACTGGCGTTGTCCTGGTCCACGAACAACACTCGCCTCATGCGCCGCCCTCGAAAGCTTCTCGGTGGCAGGCACTATTGCCCAAAGCTGCGCGTCGTGCGGACGACCTGTTCCTTGCGCCCGACCACGCCGACCTCCGCCGGTCGGAGGGCCTGCCCGCGAGGCGCGGCCGCGGCCTCCTGCCCACACCCCGCCGACTCGTCGCCTCGCAGCGCGACCGGGCGGGTACCGGGCGCATCGGGCCCGCCAGGCAGGACCCGACTGGACGCGTGGAGCATCCGGGTGGGGCGAGGGACTGCGGCGCGATGCGCCGACCGGTGATGGCGAGCGTGCTGGCCGACGACGGTAGCCGGAGATCGGTACGCGCTCGCCGGAGCGATCGCCTTGCCGCGCTCTCCGGCTATCGGCTGCCGGCTACCGGTTTCTCGATCCCGTCGACCCGGCTCACTCCCACTCGATGGTGGCCGGCGGCTTCCCCGAAATGTCGTACACCACCCGCGAGATGCCGCGCAGCTCGTTGATGATGCGTCGCGAGACGCGGTCGAGAAAGTCGTAGGGCAGGTGCGCCCAGTGGGCGGTCATGAAGTCGATGGTCTCGACCGCGCGCAGGGCGATCACCCATTCGTAGGCGCGGGCGTCGCCGACCACGCCGACCGACTTCACCGGCAGGAACACGGCGAAGGCCTGCGAGGTGCGGTCGTACAGGTCGGCGGCGCGCAGCTCCTCGATGTAGATCGCGTCGGCGCGCGCCAGCAGCTCGGCGTACTCGCGCTTCACTTCGCCGAGGATGCGCACGCCGAGACCCGGTCCCGGGAACGGATGGCGGTAGACCATCTCGCGCGGCAGGCCGAGCGCGACGCCGAGCCGGCGCACTTCGTCCTTGAACAGCTCGCGCAATGGTTCGACCAGGCCGAGCCTCATGTGCGCGGGCAGGCCGCCGACGTTGTGGTGGCTCTTGATGACGTGCGCCTTGCCGGTCTTGCTGCCGGCCGACTCGATCACGTCGGGGTAGATCGTGCCCTGCGCCAGCCACCGCGCGTTGTCCCGCTTGCCGGCCTCCTCGTCGAAGATCTCGACGAACAGGCTGCCGATGATCTTGCGCTTGCGCTCGGGATCGGCGACGCCCTCGCGCGCCTTGAAGTAGCGTTCGGCGGCATCGACGCGGACCACGCGCACGCCCATGTGCTCGGCGAACATCGCCATCACGTGGTCGCCCTCCTGCCAGCGCAGCAGGCCGGTGTCGACGAACACGCAGGTCAGCTGGTCGCCGATCGCCCGGTGCAGCAGCGCCGCCACGACCGAGGAATCGACGCCGCCGGAGAGCCCCAGGATCACCTCGTCGCTGCCGACCTGGGCGCGCACGCGGGCGATCTGGTCGTCGATGATGTGGGCGGCGTCCCACAGCGTGGCGCAGCCGCAGATGTCGACGACGAAGCGCTGCAGCAGCGCCTCGCCCTGCTTGGTGTGGGTGACCTCCGGATGGAACTGCAGGCCGTACCAGCGCCGCGCCTCGTCGGCCATCGCGACGATCGGCACGCTGGCGGTGCTGGCGGTGACCCGGAAGCCGCGCGGCACTTCCTCGACGCGATCGCCGTGGCTCATCCAGACGTCGAGCTTGGCCGGCTGGCCGGCCTGGTCGTGGATGCCGTCGAGCAGCGCGCAGGGCGCGTCGACCTCGACCTCGGCATACCCGAACTCGCGCTCGTGGCCGGCCACCGTCAGCCCGCCCAGCTGCGCGGCCATCGCCTGCATGCCGTAGCAGATGCCCAGCAGCGGAACGCCGAGGTCGAACACCTGCTGCGGAATGCGCGGCGATCCGGCCTCGGTGGTCGACTCGGGGCCGCCGCTGAGCACCACGCCGCGCGCGCCGAAGCCGGCGATGGCCGCGGGATCGTGGTCCCAGGCCCAGATCTCGCAGTACACCCCGATCTCCCGGATCCGCCGCGCGATGAGCTGCGTGTACTGCGAACCGAAGTCGAGGATGAGGATCTTGTCGCTGTGGAGGTCGGTCATTTGTGGTGAGCGGTCAGTGATGAGCGGTGAGCGGCCGGGAGCGAGGTCGGGCAGGACGATTGCGGTCGGGCACTTGGGACGCGCTGCTTTTGCCGCTGACCGCTCACCGACATGCCGCTCACGCGTCAGCTCATCCGGTAATTCGGCGGCTCCTTGGTGATCTGCACGTCGTGGACGTGGCTTTCGCGGACGCCGGCGCTGGTGACGCGCACGAATACCGGGCGGGCGCGCATTTCGTCGATGTCGGCGCAGCCGACGTAGCCCATCGAGGCGCGGATGCCGCCGATCATCTGGTGGACGATGTTGCCGAGCGGACCGCGATACGGGACGCGACCCTCGATGCCCTCGGGCACCAGCTTGTCGGCGTCGGACGCGTCCTGGAAGTAGCGGTCCTTGCTGCCCTTCTCCATCGCGCCCAGGCTGCCCATGCCGCGGTAGCTCTTGTAGCTGCGGCCCTGGTACAGCTCGACCTCGCCGGGCGCCTCCTCGGTGCCGGCGAACAGGCCGCCGATCATCACCGTCGACGCGCCGGCGGCGAGCGCCTTGGCGATGTCGCCGGAGTAGCGGATGCCGCCGTCGGCGATCAGCGGGATGTCTCCCTTCAGCGCGTCGGCGACCATGCCGACGGCGGTGATCTGCGGAACGCCGACGCCGGCGACGATGCGCGTGGTGCAGATCGAGCCCGGGCCGACGCCGACCTTCACCGCGTCGGCACCTGCGTCGCGCAGGGCCAGCGCCGCGTCGCCGGTGACGATGTTGCCGCCGATCACCTGGATCTGCGGGAAGTGGCGCTTGACCCAGCGCACGCGGTCGATCACGCCCTGCGAATGACCGTGAGCGGTGTCGACGACGATCACGTCAACGCCGGCGGCGACCAGCGCCTCGATCCGTACTTCGGTGTCGCCACCGACACCCACCGCGGCGCCGGCCAGCAGCTGCTCGTCGGCATCCTTCGCGGCATTGGGGTTGTCGCGCGCCTTCTGGATGTCCTTGACGGTGATGAGGCCGCGCAGGCGGAAGTCGTCGTCGACCACCAGCACCTTCTCGATGCGGTGGCGATGCATGAGCTCGAGCACCTCGTCGTCGCTGGCGCCCTCGCGGACCGTCACCAGGCGGTCCTTCTTGGTCATGATGTGGCGGACCGGATCATCGAGCTTCTTCTCGAAGCGCATGTCGCGGCTGGTGACGATGCCGACCAGCTGGCCGCCGTCGACCACAGGAACACCGGAGATGTTGCGCGCGCGGGTCAGGCGCAGGACTTCGCCGATGGTGGTTTCCGGGCCGACGGTGAAAGGCTCGCGGATGACGCCGGCTTCGAAATTCTTGACCTGCTGCACCTCGGCCGCCTGGCGCTCGGCCGACATGTTCTTGTGCAGGATGCCGATGCCGCCGAACTGGGCCATGGCGATGGCCAGCCGCGCCTCGGTGACCGTGTCCATCGCCGCCGAGACGATCGGAATGTTCAGGCGGATGCCGCGGGTCAGCCGGGTGGCCAGGGAGACGTCCTTGGGCAGCACGGCCGAATGCGCCGGCACCAGGGACACGTCGTCGAAAGTCAGTGCCTCGGCGTGGATGCGCAGCATGGGCGGACTCCGGCGGATAAAGCCCGCCATTATACGCCGGTCGGGCACGCCGCCCCGATGGCGTTCAGCTCCGCCGCGGATCGAGCGCCTCGGCAGCCTCGACGGTGTTCTGGATCAGCGTGGCGACGGTCATCGGACCGACGCCACCCGGCACCGGCGTGATCCACGACGCCCTCGCGCGCGCCGCATCGAAGCCGACGTCGCCGCACAGGCTGCCGTCGTCGAGGCGGTTGATGCCGACGTCGATCACCACCGCCCCCGGCTTCACCCACTCACCCGGCACGAGTCCGGGGCGGCCGACCGCGACGACCAGGAGGTCGGCCTGGGCGACCTGCCGCTGCAGCTCCCCGCGCGGCGTGAACTTGTGGCAGGCCGTGGTCGTGGCGCCGGCGATCAGCAGCTCGAGCACCATCGGCCGGCCCACGTGGTTGCTGACGCCCACCACCAGGGCGTTGCGGCCGCGCACCGGTCGGTCGGTGTGCGCCAGCAGCGTGATGATCCCGCGCGGCGTGCACGGCCGCAGTCCGGGCTGGCGCAGCGCCAGCCGGCCGACGTTCTCGGCGTGGAAGCCGTCGACGTCCTTGCGCGGATCGATGCGGTTGATCAGCGCGGTGGTGTCGATGTGCGGCGGCAGCGGCAGCTGCACGAGGATCCCGTGGACCCGCGGATCGGCATTGAGGCGGTCGATCAACGCGTAGAGATCGGCCTCGGTGGTCGTGTCGGGCAGGTCGAAGTCGAACGACACGAAGCCGGCACGCTCGCAGGCGCGGCGCTTGTTGCGCACGTAGACCGCCGACGCCGGATCGCTGCCGACCAGCACCACGGCCAGGCCAGGCGCGCACCGCCCCGTCGCCTGTCGGGTCGCCACCCGCGCGCGCATCTCCTCGATCAGCGCGTCGGCGACGCGCTTGCCGTCAAGCAGCCGTGCAGCCATCGGTCATCCGAATCCGCTAGAGTGCAGGCGGCATTATCGCCGATGGCCGCCATCGCCATGAACCGCACCGAGATCGAAGCCGCCGCCTTCCGTCGACTGGTCGCCCATCTGCAGGCGCGCAGCGACGTGCAGAACATCGACCTCATGATCCTGGCCGGCTTCTGCCGCAACTGCCTGGCGGACTGGTACCAGGAGGCCTCCGAGGCGCAGACCACGCCCGTCTCCCGCGACGAGGCCCGCGAAGCCGTCTACGGCATGCCCTTCGCGGATTGGAAGGCGAAGTACCAGCGCGAGGCGACGGCGGAGCAGCTGGCGGCGTTTGAGAAGGTGAGCGGTGAGCAGTCAGCGGTGAGCGGAAGGCGCACAGCCGGCAACCCGGGTACGCAATGACGGCAGGACGCAGTTGGCGGGCCTTGTATCGACGCGGGGCTTGACCGCAGTTCAACCAACAGTGAGCTTTGCCCGCTGACCGCTCACCGCTTCACATGCCGCAGCAGCCGCCTCCGCTTGCGCTGCTGCCCTTCGGTGAGCGGGTTCTTCTTTCCCTCGTAGGGATTCGCCGTGGCCTTGAACTGCAGGCGCAGGGGGGTGCCGACGAGCTTGAAGCGCTTGCGGAAGAAGTTCTCGAGATAACGCTCGTAGCTCTGCGTCAGCGAGCCGACGCGGCTGCCGTGGATCACGATGGTCGGCGGGTTGACGCCCGCCGGGTGGGCGAAGCGCAGCTTGGCGACGTGGCCGCTCACCATCGGCGGCGCGAAGGACTCCACCGCCACTTCCAGCGCGCGGGTCAGTTCGGCGGTGCCCAGTTCACGCGTGGCGCAGGCGTGCACCTTCTGCACTGCGCGCATCAGCTCGCGCAGGCCCGAGCCGTGCTTGGCCGAGATGGTCAGCACCGGGGCGTACTCGACGAAGGCGAGCTTGCGCTCGAGGTCGCGGCGACACTGGGCGCGGGTGTCGGCGTCGAGGCCATCCCACTTGTTGACCGCGATCACCAGGCCGCGGCCCGACTGCAGCACGTGGCCGAGCACCGTGGCGTCCTGGTCGGTGATGCCTTCGCTGCCGTCCAGCAGCACCAGCACGACCTGCGCCGACTCGATCGCCTGCAGGGTCTTGATGACCGAGAACTTCTCCACGGCCTCCTCGACGCGCGCCTTGCGGCGGATGCCTGCGGTATCGATCAGGCGGTACTTGCGGCCGTCGCGCTCGAGGTCGACGGCGATCGAATCGCGCGTGGTGCCCGGCACTTCGGAGGCGATGACGCGCTCCTCGCCGAGCAGGCGATTGACCAGCGTCGACTTGCCGACGTTGGGTCGACCGACGATCGCAAGGCGCAGCCGGTCGGGCTCGTCGAGCAGTGCCGGATCTGCGGCTTCGCTTTCCGGCAGCCGCGCCAGCACGGCAGCGACGACGGCCGCGACGCCGCGGTTGTGGGCCGCCGCGATCGCCAGCGCCGGATGCAGCCCGGTCGAGGCGAACTCGGCGAGCGCCTGCGTCGGATCGATGCCGTCGGTCTTGTTGACGATCAGCTGGGCGGGCCGCCCGGTGCGACGCAGCTCGGCGAGGATCGCCTGGTCGCGGGCGGTCAGGCCCTCGCGCGCGTCGACCACGAACAGCAGCAGGTCGGCCTCTTCGATCGCCGCCAGCACCTGCCGTTCGGTGGCGCCACCGAGGCCCTCGGCCTCGCCGGTCAGGCCGCCGGTGTCGACGACGAGAAACGGCCGGTGGCCCAGGCGGCAGACGCCGTACTGGCGATCGCGGGTCACCCCGGGCTGGTCGGCGACCAGCGCATCGCGACTGCGGGTCAACGCGTTGAACAGCGTCGACTTGCCGACGTTGGGGCGGCCGACCAGGGCGACCAGGGGAAGCATGGCCGCGCCTTCGGTCGCGGACTCAGTTCGCCACGCCGAACGCGGCGAGCTTGCCGTCGGTGTTGACGGCGTAGACGAGGTCACCGGCGACCAGCGGCGTGGCCCGCAGCGGGTCGCGGCCGACCCGCTCGCGGGCGGCCAGCGCGCCGTCCTCCAGCGAGAACCAGTGCAGGTAGCCCTCGAAATCGCCGACCACGGCGTGCCCGGCATGCACTGCCGGGGTGGTCACCCAGCGGTGCGCGAGCCCGTCCTGGCGCCACATCGATGCGCCGGTGCGGCGATCCAGCGCCCACACCGTGCCGGTGGCGTCTGCCACCAGCAGTCGGTCACCGGAGAGGACGAGCCCACCGTAGACCGACATGTCGCGGTTCCACAGCGGTCGCCCGCTGCCGATGTCGAGGGCCACGACCCGGCTGTTGTATGCCGCGACGAACAGTTCGGAGCCCGAAGCGACCATTTCGCCGTCGATGTCGACCATGCGTTCGAGCTCGCTGCGCCCCTCGCCTTCGGCGATCCCCTGCTCCCAGAGCTGGCTGCCGTCGTCGAGCTTCAGCGCGACGATGTCGCCGCTGTCGTAGCCGATGAACACCGCCGCGCCGTCGATCACCGGCGCAGCATTGCCGCGCAGCATCAGCGACGGCAGGCCGCGATCGAACACCCAGCGGCGCTCGCCGGTGGTGGCGCTGAACGCGTAGACCCGCCCATCCTGGCTGCGCACCACGACGACCCCGCGACCGATCGCAGGGCGGCTGATCACCTCGGAAGAGACCTTCGCGCGCCAGCGCTCGCTGCCGCTGTCGGGGTTGAAGGCCACGACCTCGCCGTCCAGCGTCCCGACGACCAGCGTGCCTTCGCCCGCACCCGGGCCACCGGACCAGCGCGGACCCTTCTTCGACGACCACAGCGAACGGCCGTTGGTCGCGTCGTATGCGTGCATCCGGCCGTCCGGCGATGCCGCGAAGAGCTTGCCTTCAGCGAAGACCGGCGCCTGCCGCAGGCCCAGCTGGCGCTCGCCCTTGCCGAGGTCGTCGCGCCAGGCGGCACGCAGCTTCAGCGTGGCGTCGAACTTCACCAGCTCCGCCGGGGGTTCGATGTTGTCCTTGCTCGAAGGCGACTTCAGCCATTTGCAGCCGCCGGTCATGGCCAACGCGGCCGCCAGCATCAGCACCCAGCGCAGCCTCATGCTCAGGACTCCGCCTTGGCGGGCTCGGCCGCCGGCACGCTGCCGCCGAGATTGGTGAGCTTCAGCTCGACCAGCCGGCGTGCCGGCGACATCTCGTCGTAAGCGGAAGCGGCCGCCGCGAACGCGGTGCGTGCTTCCTCGCCGCGGCCCAGCGCCAGCAGCGCGTCCCCGCGGATCTCGTTGACGATGCCGGCATAGGCTTCGCCGACGACACCCTCCAGCGTCTTCAGGGCGGATTCCGGCTGGCCGCTGCCGATCTGCAGGCGGGCAAGCCGCAGGCGCGCGAGCCCGGCCAGCGCCGGGTCCCGCGCCAGCCCGATCGACTTCTCCAGGGCCTCGATCGCACCGGCCGATTCTCCCGCGGCGATCAGCCGCTCGGCCAGCTTGAGCGAGGCCAGCGCCGCATACGGCGTGTCGGCATAGTCCTTGGCCAGCGACCCGCCGATGCTGTCCATGGCGTCGCGATCGCTGCGCTCGACGGCATCCAGCATCGCCTGGTACTGGGTCGCCGCGTCCAGCCTGTGTTCGATTCGGGATTGCCCCCACCATTGCCAGCCGACGATGCCCGCCAGGCCGAGCGCGATGCCGCCGACGATTGCGCCGCCGTTGTCGCGGAGCCACGCGCGCACGCGTTCGCCCTGTTCGTGTTCATCCATGAGTTCGATGGCCATGACGGTCTCGACGATGACGCGTGCAGGGAGGCGCGCGTCTGCAGGTGGGGAAGAATGAGGGGGCGACGTGAGCGCCGCCTGAATCCGCGCCGGATCAGCCGCCGGCGGGTTCCAAGTCGCCGCCGGAGGATACCTTAAAGCGGGCCACGTTGGCCCGCCGGAACGGCGCCAGGGGCACGCTCACGCCGTCGAGCATGACTTCGACTCCGTCGGCGTTGCCGAGGGCGACCCGCGCGACGCTTCCGGCAGGGAAGCGGCGTTCGCTGCCGGCGCGCACCAGTCCGTACTCGAGGCGACGTCCCTCGGCATCGAGAACCTCGACCCAGCTGTCGCCGGAGAAGCGCAGATGCCAGCCCGCGTCGGACTCATTCGCGGCGCTGCGGGCAGGCGGACGCTGACCGAGGAACGGCGCGAAGGATGCCACCACCGGCGCCTCGTCGGCCCTGGCTGCGGCTTCGGGCGGCCCCGGAAGCGCCGACGAGCCGGGCGGCGCATGCTCGGGCGCCGCTGGCTGCCTCGACGCAACCTCGATCGGCAGGTTCGCGGCCGGAGGCGCGTCCAGGGAACGCAGCGCCGCGCCGTCGACCGGCAGCCGTTCCTGCGTCGCCAGCCAGACCACGGGTACGACGATCGACGCGGTGAGCACGATGTAGACGGCCTGCCGGGCGTAGCGTTCCGCCAGTCGACGGCCGGGCGACCCGTGGGTCGCACTGCGCAGTTCCGGTGGCGCCGCGGCGAGCCGGGCGACGGTCGAATCGACCACCACCCCCGGCAGGCCGACCAGCCGCGCGTAGCTGCCCAGATACCCGCGAACATAGACCGCGGCGCCGAGCGCTTCGAGATTCTCGCGCTCCAAAGCCTCGACCACGGCAGTGGACAGTCGCAGTCTGGCCGCGGTCTCGGCGACGCTGAGGCCCATCGCTTCGCGTCCGCGCCGCAGGCGTACGCCGATGCCCTCGGCCGGCTGTGCGGCGACCGCGTCCTGAAGGGAGCGCTCGTTCATGGCGACGACTTCTCTTGGCCGCCCTCGGCGGCCGGCTGGTATTCGGGGAACTCCCGACGCAGTCGCTGGCGGTACTGCTCGGCCGCGGCAGCGTTCCCGGCACGCTCCTCGATCAGCGCACCGAGATCGAGCGCCTCGGCATCACCGGTCGGCACCAGCACCTCGTATCGCTGCAGGAAGGCCCTCGCCCGCAGCAGATCGCCGCGAGCGAGGTGGAGACGCGACAGCTCGAACAGCGCCACGGCATTGCGCGGGTCGATGTCCAGCGCCTGGCGGAAGTAGACCTCGGCGGAGTCGACGTGCCCGGTCTTGGCCGCGCAGACGCCGGCGTTGGTGAAGGCCAGCGCCGGCGTCCGATAGAACGGATCCTTGAACGCGCGCTGGAAATAGGGCTCGGCCTCCTCGAACTTGCCGCGGCCACAGAGGAACGCGCCGAGATTGTTGTTGACCGCACCGTCATCGGGCTTCAGCTCCGCGGCGCGGCGGTAGAACTGCTCCGCCACGTCCGGTCGGTTGATGCGCTCGTTGAGGACCGCCGTCAGGGTGTGCGCATCGACCGACGTCGGGTCGAGCTCGAGCGCTCGCTGCAGCTTGTCGCGCGCCGTCTCGAGTTCGCCCTCGGTCAGATAGCCCTGCCCCAGCTTGACCTGCAGTGCCGCGGCATCGCGCTGCTCGGGGGACACCTTGCGCGCCTTGGGCGTCGCACCGCCACCCGCGGCGCAGGCCGTGGCGAGGGCGCAGGCGAGCAGCAGCGTGCAGATCCGTTCAGGCCGCATCGGGAACCTCCTTCGCGGCGCCCTCGAGCTTCTGGCGGAAGGCGGCCTGGCGGCGCGTGCGGTCCATCACCTGGCCCTTGAGCTGGCCGCAGGCGGCATCGATGTCGTCGCCGCGGGTGCGTCGCACCATGGTGAGGATGCCGGCATCCAGCAGGATCTTCTGGAACGCGCGGATCTCGGTCTCGCCGCTGCGCTCGAAACGGGTGCCGGGGAACGGATTGAACGGAATCAGGTTGACCTTGGCCGCCTCGCCGTACTGCATGCGATTGTTGAAGCGGCGCATCAGGGCCGCCAGCTCTCGGGCGATCTCGGGGCTGTCGTTGACGCCGCGCATGAGGGTGTATTCGAAGGTGATCGATTCCCGCTTGCGCCCCTGCAGGTAGCGCACGCAGGCCTCCATCAGTTCGGCGATCGGGTACTTCTTGTTGAGCGGCACCAGCTCGGTACGCAGCGCGTCGTCGGGCGCGTGCAGCGATACCGCCAGCGACACGTCGCTCTCGGTCGACAGCCGGTCGATCATCGGGACCAGGCCGGCGGTCGACAGGGTGACGCGCTTGTTGGCCAGGCC
>VFQU01001644.1_pt1 | contig 12482 bp, 11 predicted proteins | sample 3512311 | NCBI WGS metagenome assembly VFQU01 (sample SAMN10412377, study PRJNA504923) | tailings metagenome | isolation source: Relicate 3 Philex TSF3 active mining site | place: Philippines: Tuba, Benguet | collected 2017-08-29 | reverse complement strand
GAGACTGGATTGACCTGAATGCTGGTTGTTCGCCCCGCGGGGCCTGAGGATTTCGATATGCTGATGGAGCTGGCGGTGCTGTCCGGCCGGGGGTTCACCAGCCTGCCCGAGGACGAGCCGACGATCCGTCAGCGGCTGGAGCTGTCGGCGGCGAGTTTCGCCGGCGAGGTGGCGGCGCCCGAGGCCTGGTACACCACCATGCTGGAGGACGCGGCCAGCGGAACCGTGGCCGGGGTGGCCGGGGTGAAGGCGGGGGTGGGGCTGAAGCGGCCGCACTTCTCGTTCCGCGTGGTGACGCTGGCCCAGTCGAGCCCGACGCTGGAGCTCAGGTTCGATCACCAGGCGCTGGTGATGGTCAACGAATGCGCCGGCTGGTCGGAGGTCGGCAGCCTGTTCCTGCGGCCGGAGTGGCGCAAGGGCGGGGCCGGGCGGCTGTTGGCGCAGTCGCGCTACATGCTGATCGGCATCGAGCCGGAGCGGTTCGCCGAGATGGTGCTGGCCGAGCTGCGCGGATGGTTCGACGAGGACGGGACCTGTCCGTTCTGGGAGCATGTGGCGGGGCGGTTCTTCCCGCTGGCGTTCGACGAGGCGGACCGGATGAGCGCCTCGACCAACGGGCAGTTCATCCTGGACCTGGCGCCGCGCCATCCGATCTATGTCGGGCTGCTGCCGCAGGAGGCGCGGGCGGTGATCGGCAAGTGCCACCGCGAGGGCGAGGCGGCGCGGGCGATGCTGGAGCGCGAGGGCTTCCGCTTCCACGGGCTGATCGACCTGTTCGACGCCGGGCCGACGGTGAGTTGCCACCGCGATGACATCAAGACGGTGAAGGAGGCGCGGCGGCTGGTGGTGACCCTGTCGGACGAGGCGTCGGCGGACGGTTTCGGCGAGGAGGCGCTGGTCTCGACCACCTCCATCCGCGGGTTCCGGGCCGTGCGGGCGCCGACGATGATCGACGGGGCGCGGGCGACGCTGTCGCGCGAGGCGGCGCAGGTGCTGGGTGTGCGCGAGGGCGATACGGTGAGGGTCAAGGCATGAGCCGGGGTCAGTACATCAACGGGCGCTGGGACCGGCGGCCGGGCGAGGCGATGGCGTCGATCGACCCCGCGACGGGCGAGCGCGTCTGGGCCGGGCCGGCGGCGACCGGCGAGGAGGTCGCCGAGGCGGTGGCCGCGGCGCGGGCCGCCTTCCACGGCTGGGCCGACCTGGAGCGGGGCGAGCGGGTGGCGGCCATGCGCCGCTATCAGGAGGCGCTGAAGGTACGGCGCGAGGCGATCGCCGAAGCGCTGAGCCGCGAGACCGGCAAGGCGCTGTGGGAGACCACCGCCGAGGTCGGCTCGATGATCGCCAAGGTCGACGCCTCGATCGCCGCCTATGACGAGCGGACGGGCGAGAAGCAGGCGGCGACGGCGTTCGGCCGGGCGGTGCTGCGCCATCGGCCGCACGGGGTGATGGCGGTGCTGGGGCCGTTCAATTTCCCCTGCCACCTGCCCAACGGCCATATCGTGCCGGCGCTGCTGGCCGGCGATACGGTGGTGTTCAAGCCCTCGGAGGAGACGCCGCTGTCGGGCGAGCTGCTGGTCGAGGCGCTGGCCGCCGCCGAGCTGCCGGCAGGCGTGGTCAACCTGGTGCATGGCGGGCGCGAGACGGGCGCGGCGCTGATCGACCAGGATATCGACGGGCTGCTGTTCACCGGCTCGGCCCAGGCGGGGCGGTTTTTCCGCCGGCATTTCGCCGACAAGCCGGAGGTGATCCTGGCGCTGGAGCTGGGCGGCAACAATCCGCTGGTGGTGTGGGATGCGGTGGACGCGGAGGCGGCGGCGGCGCTGATCGTGCAGTCGAGCTTCATCACCACCGGCCAGCGCTGTTCCTGCGCCCGGCGGGTGATCCTGCCGGAAGGGCGGGCGGGCGATGCGGTGGTCGAGGCGCTGGTCGCGCTGACCGACCGGCTGGTCATCGGGCCGTGGAACGGCGCGCAGGAGCCGTTCATGGGGCCGCTGATCTCGGCGCGGGCGGCGGACGCGGCGCGGGCGGCGGCCAGGGCGCTGGGCGGCCAGGCGATCCGCGAGGCCGGCAAGGTCGAGGGCCTGAGCGACGCCTTCATCTCGCCGGGCATCATCGATGTCGGGCACCACGAGACGCCGGACGAGGAGATCTTCGCCCCTATCGTGCAGCTGCGCCGGGCGGCGACGTTCGACGGGGCGATCAGCCTGGCCAACCATACCCGCTATGGCCTGTCGGCGGGGCTGATCAGCGATGATGCGGCGCTGTGGGACCGGTTCGGCAAGCGTATCCGCGCGGGCGTCGCCAACTGGAACCGGCCGACCACGGGCGCGGCGGGCACGGCGCCGTTCGGCGGGCTGGGCGAGAGCGGCAACCATCGGCCGAGCGCCTATTACGCGGCCGACTACTGCGCCTATCCGGTGGCCAGCTTCGAGGCTGACCGGGTGTTGCCGACGATCGGCGAGATGAAGGGGGTCCGGGGGTGAGTCCCGCTGTCGAGGCCAACGCCGACGGGCTGGTCGGGCCGACGCACAGCTTCGCGGGGCTGGCGCCGGGCAACCTGGCCAGCGAGATCCACAAGGGCGAGGCGTCCAACCCGCGGGCGGCGGTCATCGAGGGGCTGTCGAAGATGCGGCGGCTGCATGACCTGGGGCTGCCGCAGTTCGTGCTGCCGCCGCATGAGCGGCCGGATGTCGGCTTCCTGCGGTCGCTGGGCTTTGGCGGGCCGGACGCGGCGGTGATCGAGGCGGCGGCGCGCACGGCGCCGGAGCTGTTGAACACCGCCTGCTCGGCCAGCCCGATGTGGGCCGCCAACGCCGCCACAGTGACGCCGAGCGCGGACGCCGACGACGGGCGGGTGCATTTCACCCCGGCCAACCTGATCACCAACCTGCATCGCAGCCTGGAAGGGCCGCAGACGGCCCGGGCGCTGAGGCGATTGTTCCCGGACGAGCGCCGGTTCGCGGTGCATGACCCGCTGCCGGCGCAGGGCCATTTCGCCGACGAGGGCGCGGCCAACCATGTGCGGCTGTGCGCCGAGCACGGGGCGGCGGGGGTGAACCTGTTTGTCTGGGGGCGCGACGCCTGGGAGGGCTGGCAGGGCCGCTATCCGGCCCGCCAGACGCGGCAGGCGTTCGAGGCCATCCAGCGACGGCATGGCGCGGGCGGGGCGGTGTTCGCCCGGCAGGCGCGGGCGGCGATCGAGGCGGGCGTGTTCCACAACGACGTCGTCTGCGTCGGGGCGAAGGCCTGCCTGTTCTTCCACGAGGCGGCGTTCGAGGACCGGGCCGGGATGGAGGCGGCGGTGCGCGCCGCCGCCGGGGCGCTGGGCGAGGACGCGTTCGAGCCGGTGTTCGTCGAGGTGGCCGAGGCCGACCTGCCGCTGGCCGAGGCGGTGCGCAGCTATCTGTTCAACTCGATGCTGGTGGCGCTGCCGGGCGAGGACCGGCTGACGCTGATCGCGCCGATGGAGACGGCCGAGACACCGCGCGCCCATGCGGTGGCGCAGGGACTGATGCAGGGCAACGGCCCGATCGGGCGGGTGGAATACGTCGATGTGCGCCAGTCGATGCGCAACGGCGGCGGGCCGGCCTGCCTGAGGCTGCGTGTGGTGCTGACCGACGAGGAGCTGGCGGCGGCCAATCCCGCGCAGCGGTTCAGTCCGGCGCTGCAGGCGCGGCTGGAGGCCTGGGCCGGGGCGCGCTACCGCGACCGGCTGCTGCCGGCGGACCTGGCCGACCCGATGCTGCTGGTCGAGAGCCATGCGGCGCTGGACGAACTGACGCAGATCCTGGGGCTGGGGAGCGGCTTCTATCCGTTCCAGCGGTAGGGGGCGTCAGCCGCCCCGCAGTCGGGCAAGGGCGTCGGGAAACCGCCGCGACAGCGGCGCGACGACGCCGCCGAGGGTGACGGCGTAGTCGCCGCTGCCCTCGGGGGTCAGTTCGGTGACGCGGGCGGTGTTGACCAGCCAGGAGCGATGGGTGCGGACAAAGCCCAGCGGGCCCAGCCGCGCCTCGAGGCTGGCCAGCGAGGCGCGCATCAGCGGCTTGCGGCCATCGGCCAGGTGGAACTCGGCGTAGTTGCCGGCCGAGGAGACGGCGAGGATCTCGGCCAGCGGCGCGCGGACGATGCGGGCGCCGTCGCGGATGTCGAAGCTGGCCGGCTCGCCGGCGGACGCCTCGCGGACCGGCGGGCGGAGCAGCCGTTCGCGCAACAGCCAGAAGATCAGCAGGATCGAGATGTAGGAGAGGGCGTCCTTGCGCAGTTCGTAGGGGAAGCGCTCGAACCAGTTTCCGAAGTCGTAGGTCTGGCCGATGGCCGCCCAGGCCAGGTGGCGCAGCAGCACGAAGCCGGCGACATGCAGGAGCGAAAAGACCAGCAGCACCACCGCATGGAACAGCAGGGTGTGCCAGAGCGGCCGGCTGTCGAGGGGCACGCGGCGCAGCGCCAGCCAGGGCAGCCAGATCAGCGCCAGGCCCGAGACGCCGCTAGTCGCCTCGGCCAGGGCCACGCGCAGGGGGTCGGCGTTCGGATCGTCCTGCAGCCAGGTGAGGGCGTTGACGGTGTTCATGGCCAACACGAACAGGGCCACGCCGCCAAGGCAGATCCAGAAGACCTGGCGTTCGGACATGCCGTCCGTCCCTGATGGCGCGCCGCTCGTCACGCGGCCTCGCCGTCCGTCACCGGGCGCGCGCCGGGAATCACGGTGATGTAGCGCGGCCGGGCGCCGCCGGGCGAGACAGGTCGCAAGCTGATCAACCCTGCTGGAGCCATCGCGTGACTTCGATCCCCGCCGCGTCCTCGATCCCGTCTGTCCGGCGACACGACCTCGACTGGATTCGCGTCATCGCCTTCGGACTGCTGATCCTCTACCACGTCGGCATGTTCTACGTGCCCTGGGACTGGCACGTGAAGACCCCCCGGCCCGTCGAATGGCTGGAGCCGGTGATGCAGCTGACCAATCCCTGGCGGCTGACGCTGCTGTTCCTGGTCAGCGGGGCGGCGACGCGGTTCATGGCCGACAAGATCAGCGCCGGGGCGCTGGCCGGGCAGAGGACCTGGCGTCTGCTGCCGCCGCTGGTGTTCGCGATGTTCGTCATCGTGCCGCCGCAGAGCTACTACGAGATCCTGGAGAAGGCGCCCCAGCTGCTGGGCTCGCCGATGGAGTTCTACGGCAAGTACGTCACCGCCTCCGGCAACTGGTGCAAGGACGGCGACTGCCTGATCACCCCGACCTGGAACCACATGTGGTTCGTGGCCTATCTGCTCGTCTACACCCTGGTGCTGGCGCTGCTGATCAAGGTTGCGCCGCGCCTGATGGCGGCGGCGGAGCGGGGAGTGGAGCGGCTGCCGGCCTGGGGGCTCTTGCTGGCGCCGATGGTCTTCCTGGCGGCGATCCGGTTCGCGCTGGTCACCCGGTTCGAGATCACCCATGCCCTGGTCGACGACTGGTACAACCACGCCCTGTCGTTCAGCGCCTTCCTGTTCGGCTACCTGATCGCCCGGTCCGAGCGGCTGAAGGCGGGATTCATCGCCATCCGCTGGCCGGCGCTTGGCCTGGCGATCGCCGCCTGGGCGGCGTGGGCCAGCTATGCCTGGGCCTATCGCGGCGACGGAAATGTCCCGCCGGAGGCCCTGCGGCTGGTCATGCGGACGGTCTATGCGGTCGACCAGTGGGCGGCGATCGCCGCGGCTCTGGGGTTCGGCGCCCGGCATCTGAACCGGGGCGGTCCGGTGCTGACCTGGCTGACCCTGGCGGTGTTCCCCTTCTACATCGTCCACCAGACGATCATCGTCGTGGCCGGCCACCATCTGGCCAAGCTGGGACTGCCGCAGGGGTTGGAGGCTGTGCTGCTGATCGGCGTGACGGCGGCGGGGTGTCTGCTCACCTACGAGGTGGTCAGCCGCGTGGCGATCCTGCGGCCGCTGTTCGGTCTGAAGGCTGCGGCGCGGGAGGCTCAGGCGCCGGCCAGCCGTCCGCCGGAAGCGGCGTAGGCCTGGGTTCCCCGGGTGAAGACGCGGTCCGTCGGCAGGATCGCGTCGATCGGCACGTCCTGGCCCTCGTCGAGGGCGGCGTAGATCGGCGCGAAGTCCTGCAGGGTGGCGTCGAGCAGGGTCTGGATCGACGGAATGACGAAATAAACCTGCTGGAAGTCGTCGATCCGGTAGGGGGTGCGCATGGTGCGCAGCAGGTCGAAGCCGATCCGGTTGGGGGAGGGATCGTCGATGGCGAAGATGGACTCGGTGCGCGAGGAGACGATGCCGGCCCCGTAGATGCGCAGGCCCTTGGGCGTTTCCAGCAGGCCGAACTCGACGGTGTACCAGTAGAGGCGGGCGAGGTTGTGCAGCCGGCCGAGGCCCAACGCGCGCTGTCCGCCCTTGCCGTAGGCTTCCATGTAGTCGGCGAAGACCGGGTCGGTCAGCATCGGCACATGGCCGAAGACATCGTGGAAGATGTCCGGCTCCTGCAGGTAGTCGAGCTGATCGCGCCGGCGGATGAACTGGCCGGCCGGGAAGCGGCGATTGGCCAGGTGGTCGAAGAAGATGTCGTCGGGGACGAGGCCCGGGACGGCGACGACGTTCCAGCCGGTCAGCCGCTCGAGCTCGGGATTGATGACGTTGAAGTCCGGGATGCCGCCGCGATGCAGGTCCAGCGCATCCAGGCCGTGCAGGAACTCATCGCACGCATAGCCCGGCAGGAGCGCGGTCTGGCGCTCGTAGAGGATGTCCCAGGTGGCGTGCTCCTCGGCCGTATAGGCTGACCAGCCCTGGTCGATCGTCCAGTCCGCCGCCGCGCCGGGAGGCGGGCCGCCGCTAAAGCCATCTGCGCTCATGGAGGCAGAGTGCGCGCCTGTTTCGGAAATTTCCGGCCGATTTCAACGGCGTTTCGTGGTCTGCGCGGCAGGAAGTTGCGCCCTGCCGCGCCCGCCGACGTCAGTGCGCCACGCGGGGCCGCATGTTGTAGTGGCCGTCCTGGAAGCCGTCGAAGATCAGGGCGGTGTGCGGGTGGCCGACCGGTTCGCCCGAGTCGTCGGGCAGCAGGTTCTGCTCGGAGACGTAGGCGACGTAGGTGTTCTGATCGTTCTCGGCCAGCAGGTGGTAGAAGGGCTGGTCCTTGCGCGGCCGGATATCGGCCGGGATGGACTGCCACCATTCCTCGGTGTTGGCGAACACGGGGTCCACGTCGAAGATCACGCCCCTGAAGGGGAAGATCCGGTGGCGGACCACCTGCCCGATGGCGAATTTGGCGAGCCGGGTGTTCATAGCCTGCATATCGTACGCCTCCCGCCTGACTGAAAGCTGAACGTAATCGACAGTCCGCTCGTGGCAAGGCCGGGCCGGCCGATGAGGCCCCCGGAAGGAATAGCGGTTCCCAGCAATCGGAACCCGCTCTAAGGTCAGCCTCGAAATGAGGCGTTCTGTCGAACGCCTGCGCAGACGGGTGACAACCATGTCGGAGGCGCCAGGTGCGCCGGGCCGCCCGGATCAGGGGCGGCGCGGGCCGGGCGGGCAGCCGTGTTATGCGGCGCTCGACCTTGGCACGAACAATTGCCGCCTGCTGGTGGCGACGCCGACGCAGGGCGGATTCCGCGTCGTCGAGGCCTATTCCCGCATCGTTCGCCTGGGCGAGGGCCTGAGCCAGACCGGCCGGCTGTCGGATGCGGCGATGGAGCGGGCGATGGCCGCGCTTTCGGTCTGCGCCGAGAAGATCCGCCGCCGCCGCTGCGTGAAGGTCCGCGCCATCGCCACACAGGCCTGCCGCGGCGCGGAGAACGGCCCGGCGTTCATCGACCAGGTGGCCGAGCAGACGGGCCTTCGCCTTCAGATCATCAGCCCCAAGGAAGAGGCGCATCTGTCGGTCGCCGGTTGCCTGAACCTGCTGGACAGGGAAGCCGAGGCGGCGCTGGTGGTGGATGTCGGCGGCGGGTCGACCGAGCTGTCCTGGGTCGACATGGGCGGCCAGGGCCTGAACGCCGGACCCCGGCAGTTCGCCCCCTGGAAGCTGCCGGTGAAGGCCTGGCTGTCGATCCCGATCGGGGTGGTGACCTTGGCCGAGCGATTCCCGGAGGAGCCGGCGACGACAGAAGCCTGGTTCCGACGCATGGTCGAGGCGGTCAAGGAGCGGCTGGCGGCCTTCCGGCACGCCGATCCCCTTCGCGAGGTGTTCAGCACCGGCCGCGCGCATCTGGTCGGCACCTCGGGGGCCATCACGAGCCTGGCGGGGCTGCATCTGGACCTGCCGCGCTATGACCGGAATCTGGTCGATGGCCTGTGGATGACGCGGGACCAGTGCGAGGCGGCGGCGGGGCGGCTGATGGCGCTGAGTCCGGCGCAGCGGGCGGCCCAGGCCTGTATCGGACCTGACCGGGCGGATCTTGTCCTCGCCGGCGCGGCGATCCTGCAGGCGGTTCAGGAGTTGTGGCCGTGCGAGCGGGTGAGGGTGGCCGACCGGGGACTTCGGGAAGGCATCCTGCTGACGCTGATGAGCCGCCAGCCCCCTCGGCGTCGCCGTCGCGGCGGACGGGGAAGACGCGCCGTGGAGGCCGCATGAGCGACGAACAGCCACCCCCGCGCAAGCGGATGGTCAAGCCGCCAAGCGGCGGACTCGAAGGCGGCCGGGGCAAGCCCGCACGCCTGAAGACGGCGCGCGGGCGTACGCCCTCGCAGCAGGCGTGGCTGGAGCGGCAGATCAACGACCCCTTCTCGGCGGAAGCGAGGGCGCTCGGCTATCGCAGCCGGGCGGCGTTCAAGCTGACGGAGATCGACGACCGGCTGAAGCTGATCCGCAAGGGCTCGCGGATCATCGACCTCGGCTGCGCCCCGGGAGGCTGGATCCAGGTGGCCCTGCAGAGGGGCGCCGGCAAGGTGGTCGGGGTCGACCTGCTGCCGGTCGATCCGGCGCCGCCGGCCGAGATCATCCAGATGGATTTCACCGACCCGGCCTGCGGTCCGCTGCTGGTCGAGATGCTGGGCGGGGCGCCGGATCTTGTGCTGTCGGACATGGCGCCGAACACGGTGGGTCACCGCGAGACCGATCACCTGCGCATCGTCGGACTGATCGAGATGGCCGCCGATTTCGCGATCCAGGTGCTGCGGCCGGGCGGGGCCTTCGTGGCCAAGGCGTTCCAGGGCGGCGAGACGGCCGAGGTCATCGCCATGCTGAAGAAGCACTTCGACAAGGTGCAGCACATCAAGCCCCGGGCCAGCCGGGCGGACAGCTCGGAAGTGTTTCTGGCGGCGACGGGGTTCAGGGGGCGGTAGCCGGCTGCGGAGTCTCTTTGGTCGCGGGCGGATCCCTAGCGGCGTCCGGATATCTCGGGACGAGCACGATTTGGCCGCTTCATTGCGCGGCAGCCCCGACGCCGGTTGACTCCGCCGCCGGGCTCGACGATACCGCGCCCGCAAAACGGAGAGTCTCATGGAGATTCGCGAAGGGCTCACCTTCGACGATGTTTTGCTTGAACCGGGTCCGTCCGAAGTGATGCCGACCCAGGTTTCGACCGAAACCAGATTGACGCGTGAAATCGGGCTGAACATCCCGCTGGTGTCCGCCGCCATGGATACGGTGACGGAAAGCCGGCTGGCCATCGCCATGGCCCAGGCCGGCGGCATGGGGATCCTGCACCGCAACCTGACGATCGACGAGCAGGCCGACCAGGTCCGCGAGGTCAAACGCTACGAAAGCGGCATGGTCATCAATCCGATGACCATCAACCCGACGACGACGCTGGCCGAGATCCTCGAGATCAAGGCGCGGCGGAAAATCTCGGGATTTCCAGTGGTTGAGCCGGAAAGTGGCAAGCTGGTCGGCATCCTGACCAACCGCGACATGCGGTTCGAGAGCAATCCGCTGACCCCGGCGGCAGCGCTGATGACGGCGACCAGCCTGGTCACGGCGCGCGAGGGCGTGTCGCAGTCCGAGGCGCAGGCGCTGTTGCGCCAGCACAAGATCGAGCGGCTGATCGTCGTCGACGAGGACGGCCGGGCCGTCGGCCTGATCACCGTCAAGGACATGGAGAAGGCGCAGGCCCATCCGCTGGCCGCCAAGGACGAGAAGGGCCGGCTGCGCGTCGGCGCGGCCTCGACCGTTGGCGACGCCGGGTACGAGCGGTCGCTGGCGCTGGTCGAGGCCGGCGTCGACGTGGTGGTCATCGATACCGCCCATGGCCATTCGGCGCAGGTCGCCGAGGCCGTGCGCCGGGTCAAGCGCGAGAGCAACCGCGTCCAGATCATCGCGGGCAACGTCGCCACCTATGACGGCGCGCGGGCGCTGATCGACGCCGGGGCCGACGCGGTCAAGGTGGGGATCGGACCGGGATCGATCTGCACCACCCGCATCGTCGCGGGCGTGGGCGTGCCGCAGTTGACCGCCATCGAGGACGCCGTTCGCGCGGCGCGCGACAGCGGCGTGCCGGTGATCGCCGATGGCGGCATCAAGTCGTCGGGCGACCTGGCCAAGGCCATCGCCATCGGCGCCTCGACGGCGATGATGGGCTCGATGTTCGCCGGCACCGACGAGTCGCCGGGCGAGGTGTTCCTGTACCAGGGCCGCTCCTACAAGAGCTATCGTGGCATGGGATCGCTGGGCGCGATGGCGCGCGGTTCGGCCGACCGCTATTTCCAGAAGGAAGTCAGCGACACCCACAAGCTGGTGCCCGAAGGCATCGAGGGGCAGACCCCCTACAAGGGCCCGATCGCCCCGGTCATCCACCAGATGGTCGGCGGTCTTCGCGCCGCCATGGGCTATGTGGGCGCGGCGACCATTCCCGACCTGCAGGAGCGGGCGCGGTTCATCCGCATCACCAACGCAGGCCTGCGCGAGAGCCACGTCCACGATGTCATGATCACCAGGGAGGCCCCGAACTATCAGGGCTCCAACTGAGTGAGCGAGGGTTTCCGGTGAGGGATGGCGGACGCGTCGCGGCGGCGATCCAGGTGCTGGATGACATCGAGCTGCGCCACAAGCCGGTGCGGCAGGCGCTGAAGACCTGGAGCGACGGGGCGCGGTACGCAGGGTCCAAGGACAGGGCCTGGGTCTCGGGACTCGTGCTCGATGTCCTGCGCCGCCGGCGGTCGCTGGCCTGGATGATGGACGAGGAGACCAACCGCGCGCGCGCCATCGCGGCGTTGCGGTGGGTCTGGGACTGGCCGGTCGAGCGGATCGCCGAAGCAGCGGCCGACCCGCATGGTCCCGGCGCGCTGGGCGAGGCGGAGGCAGCCCGGCTGAATGCGCCGGCCTCTCTGGGCGAGGCCTGGCCCGACGTGCGGGGCGACTATCCCGCCTGGCTCGAGCCGAGCATGATCCGCGCCTTTGGCGAGGCGCGCGCCGAGGAGGGCGCGGCGTTCGCCGCCCGGGCGCCGGTGGACCTGCGGGTCAATCGCCTGAAGTCCGACGCCTATGAGGTGCTGAAGGCGCTGGAAGGCATGGGCGCCGAGCCGGCGGGCGTGCTGCCTGACGCCCTGCGGGTTCCGGCGCCGGCGGCGGCGGAGCGGGCCGCCTCTGTCGAGATCCATCCCGCCTACGCCATGGGCTGGTTCGAGGTGCAGGACCTGGGCAGCCAGATGGCCGCGGCCGCAGCGGGCGACATCGCCGGCGCCCGGGTGCTGGACTTCTGCGCCGGGGGCGGGGGCAAGACGCTGGCCCTGGCGGCGGCCATGGGCGGCAGCGGCACGGTGTTCGCCTACGACGTCGACGCCCGGCGGATGGTCGATGTCATTCCCCGGGCCACGCGCGCCGGCGTGACCAACCTGGACCTGCGCACCCCGCTCAATCCGAGGGCCCTGGAGGGTCTGGAGGGGACGATGGACCTGGTGTTCGTCGATGCGCCCTGCACCGGGTCCGGGACCTGGCGGCGGCATCCGGACGCCAAGTGGCGCCTGTCGCCCGAGAGCCTGCAGCGCCGTCTGAATGAGCAGCGCAAGGTGCTTGATCAGGCGAGCCTTTTCGTTCGTCCGGGAGGGCGGCTGGTCTATGTGACCTGTTCGGTCTTCACCGAGGAGAACGAGGAGCAGGTCGAGGCGTTCGTCGCCCGCAACGCCGCGTTCAAGGTCCGGCCGCTGGACCTGTTCGCCGACCACCTCACGCCGCAGGGCTACCTGCGCCTGTCCCCCCGAAGCGCCGGCACGGACGGCTTCTTCGCAGCCTTGTTGGATCGCAAGCCATGAACCACCAGTCCGTCCTCATCGTCGACTTCGGCAGCCAGGTGACCCAGCTCATCGCGCGCCGGGTGCGGGAGAGCGGCGTCTATTGCGAGATCCATCCCTACGACAAGGCGGGCGCGGCGCTGGCGGCGATGAAGCCGGCGGCGATCATCCTGTCGGGCGGGCCGGCCAGCACCACCGAGGACGAGAGCCCTGCCGCCGACCACGCCCTGTTCACGGCGGGAGTGCCGGTGCTGGGCATCTGCTACGGCGAGCAGACCATCTGCGCCGAGCTGGGCGGCAAGGTCGAGAGCGGCCATCACCGTGAGTTCGGGCGGGCC
>VFQU01001643.1_pt1 | contig 12491 bp, 13 predicted proteins | sample 3512311 | NCBI WGS metagenome assembly VFQU01 (sample SAMN10412377, study PRJNA504923) | tailings metagenome | isolation source: Relicate 3 Philex TSF3 active mining site | place: Philippines: Tuba, Benguet | collected 2017-08-29 | reverse complement strand
TTCGAAAGGCAGTCGATAGACATAAGTAGAAATCTATAGGGGGATCCATTGGTCATCCTACATCGGCTGAAAGGGGCGGAATTCGTTCTCAATGCGGACCATATCGAGTCGGTTGAAGCGAATCCCGATACAGTAATCACTCTCATCAACGATAAGAAATATATCGTTCAAGAATCCGTCACTGAAGTGGTGGATAAGGTTTTTGTATATAAAGCCAGAATTCACTCTTTGCCGAAGACCAATTCTCAAACTGAAGAAGGAAAGTAAGTAATTATGGATATAGCAACAATCATTGGTCTAGCGCTTGGTTCCGCTCTGATGGTACTAGGAACCATCTCCGGTGGTCTTAGTATCATGGACTTGATCGACATTCCTTCCGTCTTGATTACGTTCGGTGGTGCCGCCGCAGCGACGATCATCTCCTTCCCTTGGACTTCTACTATGGGAATCGGAGCCGTAACAAAAAAGGGTTTTCAGAATCCTACATTTGATCTTCCGAATTTAATTACTACGCTTGTTAGTTTCTCCGAGAAAGCCAGAAGGGAAGGTCTTCTTGCATTGGAAGACGATATCAACGAACTTCCCGAAGAGTTCCTCAAAAAAGGAATTCAATTGGTTGTGGACGGAACGGATCCTGAACTTGTAAGAAATATCATGGAAACCGAAATCGGAAACACTTCCCAACGCCATGCTTATGGTAGAGCTTGGTGGGATGCTTATGCGGGTTTTGCGCCCGGTTTCGGGATGCTTGGGACCCTTGTGGGTCTTGTGGGGATGTTAAAGAACTTAGGTGGTGGGGACGCAAGTGCGATCGGACAGGGTATGGCGACCGCCTTGATTACTACATTGTACGGATCTTTGGCTCAGAACTTATTTGCCGCACCTCTCGTTCGTAAATTGACCAGACGTTCGGAAGACGAACTAGTGATTAAACAGGTTATGGTGGAAGGAACTCTTTCCATCCAATCGGGGGACAACCCTCGTATCGTTAAGGAAAAATTGGCGAGTTTCCTAACACCTAACGAAAGAGCCGCATTGAAAGACGACGGGGATTAATCGTTAACCATGGCTAAAGAAAAATGCCCTGAATGCATTCAAAAAGTACCCGAGTTCATGGCGACTTACGGGGATATGGTGACTTTGTTATTGTGTTTCTTTATCCTTCTGTATACAACCGGTAAAACGGATGCCAGGGAAATGCAGATCATTTTGTCCGCATTCAAATCCACTACTGGATTTTTTACGGGGGGACAAACTCTTTCCAAAGGATCTTTGGAAGAGATGGGGATGAATATTGAATCTCTTCCTTCTCAAACTGTGGGAAGAAACTTATCCAAATCCAAAAAGGATGCGCAAGAAGTATTCAAACCGGAAGTGGAAGCGGGAAAAGTAAGGATCTCCGAAAACGAAAGAGGTCTTGTCATCTCTCTCGTAGGTGCCGATTATTTTTATCCAGGTTCCGCTATTCTCACTCCTTCCATTCGGGAAACTCTTCGCAAAGCGGCAGGGCTCATCAAAGGTTTGGAAAGATTCGTAAGAGTGGAAGGTCATAGTGATGACGATGCGGTCAATCCTGTGAATCGCCCCGGACGAGAAGAAAGGGAATATATCAATAACTGGGATTTGGCGGCAGCCAGATCCGTAAACACTACTGTGTTTATGATCAATGCGGAAGAAATCGATCCGAGTTGGTTTCAAGCGGTAAGTTTCGGATCGTATCGCCCTATGGTTTTGGAGAACGAAGGAACTCCTGAAGCAAAGGCGTTCAATAGAAGAGTAGATATCATCATATTAACTGAAAAGTCGACAAAACGAGCTCCCGGCGAAAGCAAATACGGTTTGCCTGAGTCTCGTTTGCCGAATACAGAAACCAATGTAGAAGGAGGGGAATAACATGGGTGATCGTGAAGTAGATGAAGAAGAAGGTGGCCTGGCCGAAGGTAGTCCTGCCGCTGCGGGGATGTCCCCGATCGTTAAATGGTTGTTATATATTGCTGCGGCGATTTTCGGTATTATTATCGTAACCGTAATATCAATGTTTGTTGCTCAGAAAACCGCTACCAGCGTTTTCAAACAGCAAAAGAACATCTCTCTTGTGAAAGCTCCTCCTCCTTTGGAGATTTACAGCTTTCAGGATGAGTTTCGTGTGAATACCTCCGATGTAGGAGAGTCTCACTTCGTTAAATTGAAGATGTCTTTGGGGTTTGAATCCGGACAACCTGCACTTTCTCAGGAATTGGCGATGCGTGTGGCGCAGATGCAAAACATCATCAACCTGGTGATTGCTCGTAAAACGAAGGACGATTTGAAATCGATTACGAATCAGTTGGATTTAAGAGAGGAAATCAAAGCTCACTTGAATCACATTTTGACGAACGGAAAAATCAAAGAGGTTTATTTTACCGAATTCCTTGTGAATTAATGCCTATGCCCAAAAAAATCTTAGGTGTAATTCCCGCCCGTTTTGCAAGTACCCGTTTTCCAGGAAAACCGCTCGCTCTCATAGGTTCCAAACCTATGATCGAGTGGACCTATTCTCATTCCAAACAAGCTAAGTCTTTGGATCGTTTGGTGGTTGCCACGGACGACTCTCGTATCAAGGAAGCGGTTTTGTCTTTCGGGGGAGAAGTCGTGATGACAAGAGAAGATCATGAAACGGGAACCGACCGTATCATAGAAGTGGCTTCCTTGTTTCCCGAATACGATGTCATCGTAAACATTCAAGGGGATGAACCGGGGATAGAATCGGAACTCATCGAAGGAGTTGCGGATTTAAAACTAAAACATCCCGATTGGGAAATGACCACCGCAGCAGTTCGATTTTCAGATACGGAAGATCCGAAAGACCCTAACCGAGTGAAGGTGGTGTTCGATCGTTTGTCCAGAGCCGCCTATTTTTCCAGAAGCCCTATTCCTGCTTCCTTCAAAAAAAATGCGGAATACTTCCGTCATTTGGGAATCTATTGTTATGAAAGAAGTTTTTTACTGAATTATAACTCTTTGCCTAAATCCGATTGGGAAACAGTCGAATCTTTGGAACAATTGAGAGCTTTGCAGAATGGAAATACGATCGGAGTGTTTCTAGCAAGTAAGGCAAATCTAGGAGTCGATTCCCCCGGCGATTTAGAATTAGTAACTCAAGAATTTAAAAAGAGAGGATTGATCATTTAGTCTTTCTTTCTCATTTTATATAATTCTCTTCAAACTGGAGAAATTGAGTTGGGAACGAACTCGATTTTGCGCCACGGATCGACCGAGCGTCCCCGTCGAGGGAGAGCCGGGTCGATTATTAGATTCAATGATCGTTAACGATAAATTGCGAGGCGCCAAACGAAACATACTTCAGACTCTCGGTCGCAGAACTTCGTGTTCCGACTCCCGAACTCCGGCATCCTTACCTCCGTCACCGTGAGAAGTATGTTTCGTTACCTCTTGCGAAAAGACCTCGACCTTAAGCGTCGATTCTTTCCTTTCTCATACCGCTGGCAATATAATCGTATAGGAATTCTCCGGTGATTACACCCGGAACGATTACTTTCTGTGCCCCGTCCGTTACCAGTTTTTTCGCATCTCCAGGTTCGTCCGAAGTAAGAATGATTTTCGCATTCGGAGCGAGTTTGCTGAGAGTGGAAAGCAAACGAGTATTATTTGTTCCTTTTAGGAAAGAATCGGAAATGGTGCAGACCACCATCGAAGCGTCGTGAAGGCCAATGTGAGAGAGGGATTCCGGGTGCGCTAAGTCAGCGTAAGTCCACTTAAATCCTTTGTTCGTAAGTTCGTCCTTAAAGGCAGGATTATAATCTGCGATGATGATCCTTTTGATAAGGGAAGGAGATAGATCTTCCAGATAACTTACGAAGGCGCGCGCGATTCTGAAATATCCCAGTATGATGATGTCTCGAACTTGTCCGTCTCCTTCATGCCCATGACCGCCGCCTTGTGCGGATTCTTCTTTGTTTTCATCATGGATTCCGAATTTGGCGACCAATCTCGCAAGGAATGCTGCAATCTGATGATTGAAAAGAATGATATAGGTAGATAAAATCGATGCGATGATGGTAGAAGTGAGAATCACAGCTTGCAGTTGTTCGGTGACATGGGCGAAACCTGCACCTAACGCTAAAATCACCAAAGAGAATTCGGAAATTTGAGCAAGGTTGAGCCCTGTTAAAAAACCGTTTCTAACCCCTTTTTTTAAGGAGATGATGATCGGAGCCACTGTAAGGATTCTTACGAACAACATCAATGCGATGATTGCAAAAGAGATGGCGACGACTTGCAGGCTGGGCATAGGAACTTTCAAACCCAATGCCACAAAGAATAGAGTTACGAAAAAGTCTCTGATCCCTATGAGTTTGGAAATAACGTCCGCTCCGTAAGGAAAGGCGGCGATACTCATCCCGGCAACCAAGGCACCCATTTCTTTGGAAAGACCTACTTCTCCTGCGACACCGCAGACAACAAAGCACCACATAATTGATGTTAAAAGAATTAGTTCTGGGCTACTGGCACAGGCTTTGTACAAACTTGCCAGAACATATCTACTTACTGTGAAGCTGAATACGATAAGAAGAACGATGATCCCTACCGAGGTAAGGATTTTTAGAATTTCCGGATTGTTGAGGTTCGGTTGAACTCCCATAAACAGGATGGCCCAAATATCTTGAAAGACCAGAACCCCTACGGTTAGTTTCCCGGAAATGGTATTGATCTCTACTTTATCTTGTAACAGTTTAACAACGATTAAAGTTGAGCTGAGGGATAGTGCCACAGCGATATAAAGAAGGTCGAATTTTTCCGTTCCGATGGGAAGATTCAACAAAGGAAATACGCCGTAAACGAAAGCGACGGACAGAGTGAACTGAAGAGTTCCCAAAAGGAACATCGTTTTTCCCATTTTTGCAAGTTCGGTTAGATTGATTTCCAAACCGATGATGAACAGAAGCAAAATCAGACCGATTTCGGAAATAAGTTCAATGGACGCTTCGTCCGTAACGAGGGAAAATCCCATTTGGTTTCCGAGCAACGCTCCTCCGATAATATAACCGAGGATAAGTGGTTGTTTTAAAACTCTTGCTATATGACTGAGGACGGTCGCAAATATTATGCTTAAACCTATGTCCGTGAGTAATGAATGTTCGCCGTGCATTGTATTGTTCTCTCTGAGGAGATTTTCCGCACGGGTACCGCCAGTAAAAGTCGTTTTTTTATTTAGGAGTACGAATCGAAACAGTACTAGGGTATATCCGAATTTACGATCCGAAGGGATCCTGCATCCCTCCTAATTTCTTTCCGGACAACTGCAGAAATTTAAGGCAATTTTCCTGAAAATGAAACTATTTATGTATATTCCTTTCGATCGGCGAGTAGAATATCCGAATGAATCTGACTCACCTCGACCGGAAACAAATTACCTCCTACATACTGATTCTGCTTTTCGCTTCTGTCACTTTTTTCTTTCGCTTTCGTGCGGCATCCTGGCCTTACAGAATAAAAAAGAAGACTAAAGATTGTCCTGTTTTCGAATCACTCCCGTCTTGACAAAGTCGGTAGGATTGTTTTAATGAAGATACCGAGGAAATCGTTATGAAACATATTTCATTCTTTCTTTTTTTCATCCTTACCGTTTCTTTTTCTCCCTTGTTTGCGGAAGAAAAATGCACATACGAATACGATTCGAAACAAACTGCGATCGAATGGACTGCCTTTAAGTTCACTGAAAAAACAGGCGTTAAGGGAAAGATGGAATCTTTCAAGGCAACTCACACGAAAAAGGCGAAGACTATTCTCGACTCTTTGAAAGATCTTCGTTTTACAGTGCAGACAAGTTCCTTAAATTCTTCCGTTCCCGATCGAGATGAAAAAATCAAAAAATTCTTTTTCGGTTCCGTAAAAAACGGAAAAGAATTCAAAGGAAATTTTTCTCAAATCAAAGGAACAAACGAAGGTTCAGCGACATTGAATTTGGAATTCAATAAAATCAAAAAATCGGTGCCTGTTCAATTTAAAATCACAGGAGATTCCATCGAAGTGACCGGAACCTTGGATGTTTTGGAACTAGGTTTGAAAGAAGGAATTTCCCGATTGAACGAAGAGTGCAGGGATCTGCATAAAGGAGCCGATGGTACAAGCAAACTTTGGCCAACGGTCGATATCAAAATCACATCCACATTGACCAAAACTTGTTCTTAATCTAGTTCAGTTTTAAAAAGGAATTCCTTCTTTTTTCAACAGAAGGAGGAATTCCTCTTCATTGACCAAAGTCACTCCCAATTCTTCCGCTTTTTCCAATTTAGAACCCGCACCTGGGCCATATAACAAATGACTGGTTTTGGAAGAAACGGAAGAAACCTTTCTTCCTCCATGCCTTGTGATGATTTCCAATGCTTTTTCTCTCGGTTGGAAATTCTCGAAACTTCCGGTAACACACCAAGATTGACCGATGAACGGTTGTAAATCGCTTTTCTCGGTTTCTTTTGCGGTGAAGTTCACTCCCAAGGAGATGAGATTTTTGACAAGGGCTAAGGTTTCTTTATCTTTCAGATGTTTTAAAAGCGCATCCACGGTTCTAGGTCCGATTCCATGGATGGAAGAAAGTTCCTCTGCGGCGTCTTTCTTTTTGGAAAGTTCCAAAAGTTTAGCCCAAGAATCTAATCCATGTTCAATGAGGACTTCCGTTACTTTGTGGCCCACTTCGTTCAAACCGATGGAAGGAAGGGTCCAACGAAAATCTTTTTCTTTGGATTTTTCGATTCCGGAAAGGATGATCTCCACCTTTTTTTCTCCGAAACCTTCCAACTCGATCAGTTCTTTCTTTTTCGTATGCAGTTTGTACAGCTGGACTAGATCTTTCACCCAGCCTAACTGATAGAAGGTTTCGATCTGCTTTTCTCCCAAACCTTCTATGTTCATCTGCTTTTTTTCGCAGTAGAAGATGAGTGAATTTTTTTCCCGCTCCGGGCAATGGCGGTTGGTGCAGAATAGATCCACAGAATCGTCCACTTTTTCCAGTTTGGTTTTGCAGGAGGGGCATTGTTTAGGAATTTGGAAAACCTGTTTCGGAGGAGAAACCACTTTCTCTACGGCAGGGATGATCTCTCCTCTTTTCGAGATCAGAACTTTGGCACCGATCCCCGCTCCCAATTGGTCGATGTAATCTTGATTGTGCAAAGTGGCGTAGGTAACTGTGGTACCTGCCAAAGAAGTAGGGGTGACTTGCGCTCTAGGAGTCACTTTTCCGGTTCTGCCGATGGCAAAACTGATGTCTTCTATGATGGTTTCTTTTAAAACCGCATCGAACTTAAATGCGCGTGCCCAACGAGGAGAATGACTCGTTTCTCCCAAGGTTTCTCTTTTTTCCAAGGAGTTGAGTTTGATCACCAGCCCGTCCACAGGGAACGGCATGGAATCTTTTTTTTTGCGGAAAGATTCTATCGATTTTAGCAGTTGTTTTGCGGAAACGATTTCCGTATCGGGAGCCAAAGGAAGTTTATCTTCTTTCAAAAGAGCTAAAATTTCCTTATGTTCTTTGATTCCCTTTCTTCCTTTTCCCAAGATAGCATCGTAAACAAAAATACGTAATGGTCGTTTGGCGGCTTCGGCGGGATCTTTGTGTTTGATGGATCCTGCGGAAAGATTGCGAGGGTTTGCGAATTTTCCCCCGTATTCTTCGTTGAACTCATCAAAGTCGGAGAAATTCATAAAAATCTCTCCTCGGACGGTGACGGTTCTTTTGGATTTCAAAGAATGAGGAAGGTCTTTGATCGTTTTGACGTTTTCCGTCACGACATCACCGATTCCTCCCGTGCCTCTAGTCACACAATTTTCCAAAACTCCGTCCACATAATAAAGAAGGATGGAGGCGCCGTCGATTTTCCATTCCAAAGAATACAATTCGTCTTCGCCCGTTTTGACGACCCAGTCCCAAAGTTCTTCGGTGTTGTAAGTATTTTCCAACGAAAGAACAGGAACTTGGTGTTTGAATTTGGTGAACTGATTGGAAAGATCGGAACCAACCGCTTTGGTAGGAGAGTTGGGAGAGGCAAATTCAGGATACTCCTCCTCCAGCTGAGCCAATTCCTTAAACAGAAGGTCGTATTCCTTATCGGAAATGGTAGGTTGGTTTTTTTTGTAATAACGGTCGTTATGCTCTTTGATTTCTTTCGTAAGAGCTTTGATTCTTTTTTTAGCTGAGTCGTTCGCTGCCAATCAATAGATTCCCGATTGTAGATATTCTTCCGGATCCGTTTTTCCCACTTCATTGATGATGATTTCATAGTGAAGGTGAGGACCTGTAACGTTTCCTGTGGCTCCCACTTCTGCGATCATTTCCCCTTGTTTCACTTCCTGTCCTTGTCGAACAAGAAGGCGGGAGCAGTGACCGTACAAAGTGTTGTAGCCGTATTCGTGTTGTATGATGATATGATGTCCATAACCTACGTTAGAGTAGGCGACTTTAATCACTCTTCCTGGAGCCGCCGCATAGATAGGAGTTCCTGTGGCATTTGCCATATCCAAACCGTCATGGTATTCCCAAAAACCGGAAGTAGGTGACTTTCTCATCCCGAAAGGAGAAGTGAGGTTGTAAGAATTGACAGGATTCACCAAAGGAAGCGAGGAAAGAATAGAAGCCCTGTTGAACAAAAAATCGTAGTTAGCTTCCGTTAGAGTTTTGTTAGCTTCCATTCTTTGCTTCAAAAAACGAAGATCATAAATTTCGTTCAGATACTTTCTTCCGATGTCCAGTTGTTTGTCTTCTTTTTCCTCTTTTTGCAAAATATCGAAGGCAGCCGATTTCAAAGAATCTTCCGCAGGGATTTTTAGAAGTTCTTCATCCTGTCCGTCGATGAGAGAAAACAGTTCCAACATGTTTTCGTGGAAGTGGGAATATTCTTCCTTCATCTCTTCCAGTTGGTTGGCATTGGAAATATAACTGTCGAAATAATGACCGTACACTTCAGAGAGTTGGTTGATTTCGGAGCGGGTGTTGCTGGAACGAACGATCCCGAAAATGGCAAGGGTTAAAAGCCCTAAGGTAAGGCCCATAAAGAAAAGGATGGTAAAAACGGAGATTTGGAAATGGAAAGAACTGTCATAACCGTGGGGAATGACTAAAATCGTCATCCTTTGGTGTCCTTTTTCTTTCACCCGATCAATCTGTTTCTTGATTTTAGGATTGTCCTGTGAGAAAACAGATTTAATCTCTTTAATTTTCTTCTTCATGAGCGAACGTAAGCCCTACATAAATAAGACGCTGCATTTCCTTTCTTTGGTCAAGTGGAAATCCCTCTTCTCCATTTTTGGAGCGATCGTCTTATTCTGTCTCTTAATCATTTTATTCATCAATTGGAGATTCACCAGAAGTTATTCTCTCAGCAAACACACTTCCTTTGTGGAAGATGTGCCTTCTTCTCAGGTTGCGATCATACCCGGAGCCGCCGTTTACGGGAAAACCCCTTCCCCTGTGCTTTCGGACAGGCTAGAATGCGGATTGAATTTATATAAAGCCGGTAAGGTGAAAAAACTACTTCTTTCCGGAGACAACGGAAAGGCGGATTACAACGAACTCAAACCTATGTTGGACTACATGCTTAAAAATGGAGTTCGTCCGGAAGACATATTCGTCGATCATGCAGGCTTCCGCACTTTGGATACATTGATCCGGGCCAAAGAAGTCTTTCAGGTAAAGGAAGCGATCTTCGTCAGCCAAACTTTTTTCCTAGCACGCGCCATTTATCTGGGCAACCATCTTGAGATCACCTTACATGCGTTCGAGTGCAATCTCAGAACCTATAAAAAAGAATCTTATTATACATGGCGTGAATTGTTTGCACGTCAGCTTGCCTGGTGGGATATACTTTGGGACACACCTCCTAAATATTTGGGAGACCCTTTCCCCATCGAAGGAAGCGGAGTGAAAACTTGGAAAGGTTCTATCCTCTGATTTGAAATTCAAACCCTTCGCCGGCACATTCGTTTTTATCGTCTAAGAAGAGATGGGCGCTCCCTCTCCTAAAGGAGAGGTCGGGCTGCTTCGGGGTGCGCTTCGCTTCCGCCAAACAGAGTTTGGCCGCCTGCGGCGCCCTCCGCATCCCTAGCGCTTTACCTTGACTTGGAAACAAGTCTGTTATAAAATTTCAATGAGTAAAAGGAGAAGCAGAATGATACATTGGATCCGCTTCATCAGTCTTTCGTTTTTTTCCATGAGTTTTGTTTTTTCCCTGTCCGCTTCCGAAGTTTTACAGAAAGAGATCAGTTTCTTTGTAGATCATCCTGCAACGGATGTAGTAGGGATTTGCGGTGACATCACTCACTCTCCCATCCAAATTAAATCGACTTTAAAAGGATATGTTCTTACCAAACCTTTTTCCGTCGAAGTTCCTCTCTCTCAAATCAAATCCGGAGACAACGGAAGAGACGATCATATCCGTCAAATTTTAGGCGCTCCCGAAATTTCTTCTGTGGAAGCAACGATTGAATCTGTAACTCTCTCCGGCACAGGTTATTCTGCACAAGGAAAGTTGAAAATCAAAGGAGTCGTCAAAGAATTTCAGGCAGCTCTCAGTGTCACCCCTCAGGATAAAGACGTGATTCAAGTTCAGGGCAAAACAACCGTTTTATTTTCCGATTATTCTTTGGAAAATCCTTCCCTCTTATTCTGGAAGGCAAAAGACCAAATTGAAGTTAGGTTTTTATTTTTGATCCGAGCGAAATAGAGTTTGGGTCTTTTCATTTATCGTAAGATATTCAATGCCGCTAATTTCGTCTGTCCTTCGGAAAGGTCGATAGCAGCACATTTGAATTTTATAAGATGAATCAGTTTGTGAACGAAAAGAAAGTTATGGAAATGTCTCCTCACCGAGGATGGGAATTTCCTAAACAACCTTGGCGTTGGTATCAGGAATGGAACAGAGCCGTCTTTTTGCATCTGAAAGCCGATTTGGAATTCTTAAGAACTCTTGTTCCTAAGGATTTTTCCATCGATTTATTCCAAGGCCAGGCATGGATTTCCATCGTTGCTTTCACAATGGAAAATGTGCATCCTAGAGGCATTCGGCCTTTTTCTTTCGTTTCCGATTTTCATGAAGTCAATGTTAGGACGTATGTGATCCAAGACGGAAAACCGGGAGTTTATTTTCTGAGCATCGAAGCGGAAAAGATCATTCCTACATTATGTGCACGATATTTATCAGGTCTTCCTTATGAAAAATCAGACATCTTTCGTATAGAAGCACCTAACGATCAATATATTGTTAAAAACCCCAGAAACGAATTGCAGATTCGATATAAGCCGGGTGATCCTAAGAAAACCAAAACCCCTCTCGACATTTGGCTCACGGAACGGTATTGTTTGTATCATGATCTTCGTAACAAAAAGATCCGTCTGGAAGTCCAACATCCTGCTTGGCCTTTGTACGAAATCTCTTTGGAGTTTTGTTCGTTTCGGTATCGGCTGGGAAACCAAGATCTAGTCGACTGCCCCATAGATCTGGTTCATTATTCTCCGGGAGTTTCCGTCATCGCTTGGGGTGAGGAAGTTCTTTAGAGAGCCGTGTTTCCTTTGCGCTGATCTATGCAATAGACTATTTCACCTTTTGTTTGCTTTCCAGATAAAGAAAATCGGAGGCACCATTCACATAAAAGGAATCTCTTAATACATTTGATAAAACAATATTTGTTTTGGATCTAGGAGCCATTTCAAATTTTTTAATTCCTGGAACAGGTTCCTGCTCTATATAAACACTTAAAACTTCCGCATTGATTTTATTTTTAGTGTCATTGATGACTGAAATTCCCAGAGAAAATTCCTCGATTTTGAGAGTATTAAAATACTTAGCTTGGATCGTTTCTTGTAAGTGATCAAAAAGTTCCGTGTTTAAAAACAAACCGACTCGAATCAAATCGCCTTTAGCAATTGTTACATTAAATAAACCTTCTACAGGTGTGATTTGGTTGCCCTTTGCCAATATGATCGGAATTTTAACGGAACCTTGAAAGTATCCTTCTAAATTGGAAGTGGCACATTTAGCATTTTTAATCTCTCCGAAATAATCGCTCAAAGTGGATATAAGATATTCCTTGTCTTCCAGACATTTCGCTTCGGATGGAACCGAAAATCTCAGTTCCGCATTGGAGTATGCCTGTTTGGTTTCTATTCCGTTTGCGATTTCGAATATTTCGGAAACATAAACTTCTGTCACTATGGAATATTGACAAACGAATGAAAGTAAGATGATACTGAGGGGAGCGGTTTTAAGGAAATATTTTCCAAATTTTTCACAGAGGGAATGCAGTCTTTCTTTCATTTTAGAATCCTAATTTACGATGAATCTATGCCATTTGTTAACAAAGGGCTGTTCGAAATGGATCGGATGTGGGTATTATATCCCCGCCCGATTCGAGGGTGGGGAACTAGACCCGCCGCCCAATGGCTTCCTTCTATCACAGAGCGGCTGTTTTAGATATTCCTTTTCGCTTTTTGGAAATTTTTT
>VFQU01001642.1_pt1 | contig 12493 bp, 9 predicted proteins | sample 3512311 | NCBI WGS metagenome assembly VFQU01 (sample SAMN10412377, study PRJNA504923) | tailings metagenome | isolation source: Relicate 3 Philex TSF3 active mining site | place: Philippines: Tuba, Benguet | collected 2017-08-29 | reverse complement strand
AGCTTATGACCGGAGAGCTTTTTTACAGCCTCAATTGTCTTTTAAAACATCCTCTTAGAGGGTTTATCAACAGAAGCCTTTGCGAGCAGTTAGTGCTTTGATCGGTCTTGAATTGCTGGAGCAGGTTAGATGCAAAGTAGCATCATACGAAGTAGTGCTGTTGCATTATTTAGTGCAATGGTTATTTTGGCTGGGATTCCAAGTGTGAGCGTCTTAGCAGTGATTATACGCTCTGCGACATTTGGATTTGTTCATGGGGTTCTTACAAGTCTTGGCATCGTCAGGGGACATCATCTTTATCATGGTTGCGATCGGCGGGCTATCGCTGCTGGCTAGACTCATGGGCAATCTGTTTGTCCTGATCAAGTACTTGGGTGGTGTTTACCTAATTTTCTTGGGATTTGGTTGTATTGCTCAAAACCTAGAAATCTCGAATACGAAATCGTTGCTCAATCCTCACTTCTGTCGAGTTTTCTCACCGGGTTGCTCATTACTTGAGCGGATCAGAAAGCGACGTTGTTTTATTTAGGTTTCTTCCCAGCTTTTGTAGATGTCTCCAAGCTCTCTACGATCGATATCGGAATCATGATCGCAATCACAATAGTTGCTGTCGGTGGAGTCAAATTGGGATATGCACTGATGGCGGATCAAGCTAGATTTTTGCTGTGATCGCGCGTGAGTCAGCGCATCAAAATTATTGCAGGTAACGTCATGATTGCAGTTGGAGTCTTTTTAATGGTATGGCGCTGATCTGTAAGGCAATAACAGCGACAAAGACTGTTGAGTCAGGGGATGCAGAGTTTCTACACTATCCTTATAGACCAGTGCTATTCAGCACTCGCATTACCGTATCAATAAACTTTTCCCCAAGAAGAATTGACAGCAACCCACAAGATATCATTAACGCAAATGCAACATCTACCTGAACTCGTCCAACGTTCTTAAATTCCCCATATGTAATGGGGATAAGCAGTACAAGGATGGCAAGTACAGCACCACCCAGAAAGCGATGGACTACTGTAATCCATGAGCGCTGGTTAGAATCAGTATTGTCAGAGGTCATAAGAGATCCTTTTTCTTCATCAGTGGTCATAGCAATACGTTCCATAGGTTAAGGATAAGAGATTGTTTGATCATGTTTAGAGCGATTTTAAACAGCGCAGACGTTGTTGTAATTGTTCGCGCTCTTTAGCAGGAGTAATGTACTGTGCAAGTGAGATCGCAGTTTCTAGATCACCTGCACGAGCTAAATTCAGAGCAGTTCTGTGAAAGATGCTAGATCGCTCTACCTTAGGAGGTTTAGATGACTCAGGCGCATTGAGTAAGGTTTGAACTGGCAGATCGAGCAATGAGCGGGCGCGGTTGAAATCGCCTTGGCTCAGGTGCAATTCAATCAGTTGCAAAATGAAGTCAAAATTTTCTGAAGGAGTCTGCTTTGGGGATGAAATGAACCGATAAGCGTCTTCTGCTCGACGTTCTGAGAGTGCGTTCCTTCTGGCTAGGGTAATAAATTCGACTTGATTGGCGAGTCCTGCGCGTTCTGCTAAAGCAAAGTAATCACTTCGAGCATTTGAAAACTCTAGACTTAAGGATAGCAGTAATTCTGCTCGTTTTGAAATCACGGATTCCTTTTGGAGTGAGGCGGCTAACGCATTGAGGACTGGATCAGTAGAGTATCCGATTTGACTCAGCGCATTCGCGATCGCAGCCTGCTCTAACATGGATGTCGCGATTGCTGTAGCACGATTAAAGCTTTGAGTTGCAACTGGGCGATTTCCAGCTTGGTGAAATGCTTGAGCAAATCGGATCAGTCGGCGGACATCCTGATTTTCAGAGGTGATTCTAGTTTCTGCAGGTTTGGATTGTCCCGCTTGTAATTGTGCGATCGCGATTCGATCTAACCAAAGCTCACTTTCATCAATCACGGCTGCATCAATTTGAACGGGCATGGGTTTCGGAACCATGAGCCGAGTCGTTTCAAATTGTTTTTGATTCATTAAATCTTGTAAAACCATACCGAGTAGATTGATTGGACGAAGCTCAGTAATGATTGTTTTTAGTTCAGGCTGATAATTTCGCAGATTAGCAAGATTGTTTAGCTCACCATACCACTCGTTATCAAAGCGTCCACCGAATTGATCAACCATGTTTGCAGCTTTGATATCTGCAATCAACTGTGAGAGTGCTTGAGTCCGCAGTTTAGGTTGGTTAAAGTTGCGGGCTTCCCCCGCGATCGCGAGCCAAGCTACTGCTCGATAGCGGTTTGGGCGCTTCAGTTCGGCGGCGATTTGCTGCAATTTTACTAAATCTCCACCGGGTGCGTAGTGAACAACGATCAACATCAAGTGAGATTCACGCTGCTCCACATCTTTGATTGCTAAAACTTGCTTTAGGATCGAATCAAGGATCTGTTTTGCAGTAGCCGGATCTTTGGTTTTGATGTAGGCAGTGGCGATTGCAGGGAGGATAACCACAGGATCATAGTCGCGGGGCGATAAAAGTTTAAGCGTTGTTAAAGCACGAGCGGGTTGTTCTGCTTGTACGTATAGCGTCGCGATCTTGGAAAGCGTCTCACGATGAAAGTAGGCATCTTGCTTTGCTTTCACAGTCTGTTCAACGGCACGATCTAAGGCGGTTGTTGCCTCTGGGAATTGTTTTACTGTAATCCAAGCTTCTGCTAGTTGAACTTGAGCCTTGGCAATGATTTGATTGCCTTGAATTCCAGAGGAGGCTTGTGCTGCAAGTTGCAAGGTTGGTTTTGCTTTTTCAGGCTGCCCAATTTGCTGATAGGCTTGACCCGTTTTTGTTAGTACACCGGTTTTGACTAAGCTATAGCGACTTGGGAGAGATCGCGCCAGTTGAACCATCTGATCGAGGATAGCGGACAGTTTTGGATAATCTTGACGAGAAAGAGAGTTGGGTTGACCTGCTATGTAAGTTGCTGCGAAATCTAGCGTGTTGAGTGTGATTTCGGTATCTCCTCTGCGTCGAGCATTTTCGAGTTCTCTTGCAACTCTAGGTAAAGTGTCGTTGAGCAAGATTCCGTTGATATCATTCCACCTGTGATAAACTTCGCTAATCAGTTCGGCGCGACAGGCTTTAGATAAAGCGGGTGGGGCTGATAGGACGGGAACCGAGTAGAATAATTGGGCAACAATGAGAAGCGAAATTGATCGAGAAAACATCATATTACGTCTAAGAGAAAAGGACTACAAATCTTTTTAGGATGGCTTCTTGTTCAAAAGCTTGCCATTGAGATCAAGGGTATAAGTGATCAATTGCTGATGGTTAGTCACGAGAACTTTCCAGCCATTGATCTTCTGAGTTGGAAAACAAGCTTTATTCGGCGGATCAGTTGGATTTCGAAAGCAGTTATAGGTCGGTTCAGCTCGCACGATTTTGAGATTTGCGATCGGGCGTTTGAGGTCAGTTTGAGCCATTCTGAAAACTTTCAGCGCGATCGCAGTAGGTAGTTCATCAGTACGAACGGGTAGACCTGCAATCGCTTCAGTTCTAGCAGTTTTTGTGTCATTGCTAATGCGGTAAATTTGCCTATGATTTGCCTTTCCAGCAACTTCCACACGATAGCCTTTGAAGACTTGACGAGCGCAAGTTTTTGCTAGGTCGCCTAGCCCCAGACAACTATCTGCGAAAGTTTGGAGTTCAATATTGGTTACTAGAACAACCGCAGGGGAAAGTTGAAAGTGGTTGCCAGCGATGCGTTTAACTTCATTCCGAACTTGAGTTGGTAATCGGCGTTCAATGCTAGATGTCCGTTCGATGAGTTGAAGATCTTGTGCAGTTTCACCCCGAAATACCCAGCGAGACTGTTGCAAGGGAACTGTGATTTTCCAACCCTTGCGAACTACTGGATCGCAAGGGAAAGGAGCTGAAATATTCTCGCAACCACTTGCCCAAGTCGCTTTCTCTGAAATGATTTGAGGCAGATTTTTAGTAGGAGGATAGCCCCAGTATTTCATGGCTTGGTTCAGTGCTGCGGCCGTCATGTCAGCAGGCGCAATTTCTTGAGCAGTTTGCCCAACTGGGTGAGCAGGTTTTCCATTTCGTAGCATCAAAGCTCTAAGTCGTCCGTCTTGAGTCGTTAGATAAACGAGGGTTTGGCGTTGATCTGCGATCGCAATTCTCCAATAAGGAACTGGATTGTACATCCAGCCATCACCTCGCCCAGCGCGTTCAAGTCTAACCACCTTTGCAGTTTTATCGAGTTTTTCGGTTGCGATCGCATCTTTACGAACTTGTTCAGCGATCGTTTGAGAATCTGTCGAATTAAACGATGAATCAATAACTGGACGTGGCGTGGATTGAACGGGTAGAACAGAACCACCAAAGGCTAGAGAGGTGAGCAGGAGTGCTCGAACGACAGTGGAATTGAGAAGGTGTTGACGCATAAGAAACGCGGAATGATTAGTTTCTAGCTTAGTTAACAAATTCGATGAGTAGAGCTAGGATTCAGATTCTGAAACGAATCCCGTGTATTCTTATCGTGCTTCAGAGTCGTTCATAACGTCAGCGGGAAGAAATCCGGTTATTGTAGCCGAACATTTCCGGTTTTCTCCTGAAAAGTCCGGTTCAAAGCATCCAATCCTGGTTTACTCCGGTGATTTGTCAATTTGCAAACAAGCTGTGTTAAAAGATAGAAACTGCGATCGACGAAAGCTTATGAGTTCAGAATCTGAGTGGAATCAAATTCAATCCCTTATAGATCAGGCGATCCAACAAGTCACTCAAAAGCATCTTAGCGATGTAGAAATTCAGGTGCTAAAGGGGGCATGGGAAGGGAAGACCTATGATGCGATCGCGCTTGAAACTCATCTAACTGTGAAGTATGTGAGTGAAGTCGGTGGACGCTTATGGCAATTGCTTTCCGAAGTGCTAGGCGAAGAGGTCAAGAAGACGAATTTTCGACAAGCTCTTCAACGCTACCAGCCTCGACAGCAAACTAAATCCTCTCAGACTCAACTTTGCTGTGCAGAAATTGATAAGCCAGGGGCACTTCTGCGAATTAAAGCACCGATTCAGTTTGGTAAAACGACTTTGATGGCGAATCTATTGAAGTATGCTGAACAACAGGGATATCGAGCGATCGCACTAAATCTACGGGATGCTGTCAAAGATGATTTTGAGAGTTTAGAGGGCTTTCTACAATGGTTCATGGCAAGTGTGACCTATGCACTAAATCTCGAAATTGATCTAGAAAGTCATTGGCGTAAGAGCTTGGGAAATAGCAAAATTAAGTGTCGAACTTACTTTGAAAAGCATTTGCTGGGTTCGCCTTTAGTACTCGCGATCGATGAACTCGATCGACTATTCACTCATCCCCTGATTGCAGGCGAGTTTCTAGGAATGCTCAGAACTTGGCACGAAGATGCAAAAACCAAACCACTCTGGAGTCATCTTCGCTTGATTGTTCTCCATACTGAAGTGTATACCCAGCTAGATATCAATCAGTCCCCATTTAATGCAGGGACAGAAGTTCAGCTTGCAGAACTGAGCATTGATCAAATCAAAGCGATCGCGCCTCAGTTCAATCCGCAAGAGATACTAGCAATGGTTGGCGGACATCCTTTTTTAGTCACTCAAACTGCATCGCAATCTACTTCACTTGATGAATTACTGACCTCAGTGACTTCTCCCACTAGCCTCTATCGCAGTCATTTAGAGCGGCAGTGGTACAAACTACAATCACACCCAGCTTTGATCGAAACTTTGAGCGCGATCGCAGCAACGGATGAACCAATCTCGCTCTCACAGTTCAGCATGGATGAGATTGTCAAGCTTCATGATTTGGGACTCATTCAGCTTCAGCAGCAGCAAGTTTCCATGCGCTATAGCCTTTACCATCAATACTTTCGTAAACGTCTTGGAATTGAATGATGACTCACCTTAACTATCAAGTCGGTGGCAGTCTGCGCGAAGGGACTGAAACCTATGTGTACCGACAAGCCGATCGCGATTTATATGAAGGACTCAAAGCCGGAATGTTTTGCTATGTGCTTAACTCTCGGCAGATGGGGAAATCGAGCTTGCGAGTTCAAACGATGTCGCGACTTAAGGCAGAAGGCTTTGTCTGTGTTGCATTTGAAATGCGTGAACTCTGTGTCTATCAAGTTAGTGCAGATGAATTCTACGGGGGGTTTGTCAGCCATTTTGCTAGTACACTCAATCTTGAGATTGATCTTGAAGCTTGGTGGACTGGGAACGCATTGCTACATCCGTTTTTGCGATTGAGTAAATTTGTCGAAGAAGTTCTACTAGAGAGCATTTCTCAGCCGATTTTAGTCTTTGTCGATGAGATTGATAGTATTCTCAATCTTGAATTTAAGGATGACTTTTTTGCATTTGTGCGATCGTGCTACAACAAACGCGCCGATAAGCCTGCATTCCGGCGATTGACCTTTGCTCTGTTTGGCGTTGCAACCCCAACTGATCTGATTGAAGATAAAAGCTTTACGCCTCTAAATGTCGATAGTCGATCGATTGAACTCACTGGATTTCAGCTTCATGAAGCACAACCGCTTGCCCAAGGATTGGCTCAAAAGGCTGACAATCCGACAAAGATGATAGCTGAAATTCTGGACTGGACAGGTGGACAGCCTTTCTTAACGCAGTGGGTTTGTCAACTCGTGAACGAATCTCATCAGGTGATTGAAGCGGGACTCGAAGCTCAAGCCATTCGCTCAATGGTGCGATCTCAGATTATTCAACATTGGTTAACGCACGATCGTCAGCAACATTTTCAAACTATTCGCGATCGCATTTTGAACAATAAAGCTCTCGCTTGTTGGTCACTGGGACTTTATCAGCAATTACTCAATCAAGGTGAACTTTCTGTTGAAGATAGTCTAGAGCTAATGCAATTTCGTCTCTCTGGCCTAGTCGTTAAACAGCAAGGAAAGTTAAGTATCTACAATCGCATTTATGCTAGTGTGTTTGATCAAACTTGGACAGAACAGGCTCTACGCGCAATTCGTCCCTATGGTGCGACGCTCGCAGCTTGGGAGATTTCCAAAGATGACCAGTACTTGCTACAAGATGAAGCACTAGAATTGGCATTACTCTGGTCAAAAGATTTGAGTTTAAGCCACAGCGACTATCAATTTTTATCAGCGAGTCAAACTCAGGAACTCGCGATCGCAGAATCCAAAACCGATCAAGCCACTCAGCGTTTAGTAAAAGTACGACGCGAAACGAAAAAACGGTTGCGAATCGGTGCGATCGCACTTTCAGTTGCTTTACTCAGTACGATCGGAACCTTCTTCTACTTCAGACAGTCCGAGCAGCAACTCAGAATGAATGCAGACATTTTGAACTTAGAGCGAGAAGGGAGCCGAATTCTACAAAACAAAGCAGAAGCAACTCAAATCAAGGATCTCATTGCTGCAATGAAATCAGTAGAGCGGCTCAAGCAATTAACTCAGCAACATTCTCTAAAACAACTCCCAACACTTTCCCCCTTATTTGCACTGCAATCGGTTGTCTCAACTGTGCGTGAGCAAAATTTTTGGAACTTAGATAGCCCTGCTGTAGCGATCGCATTGAGTCGCAACAACCAGCAGATTGCAACGGTTGATAGAGAGGGTAAAATTACAATCTGGACAACCAAAGGCAAACGAATTCGGACAATCAAAACTCAGAAAGGCAAAACAAAAGAAGGACTCTTAATTGAAACTTATGCGTTGAGCTTTAGTGCAGACGATCGCTATATTGCTGCAATGAGCTCAGACTCTGAGCTTCAGATCTGGAATACTCAAGACGGAACATTGCTGAGAACAATTAAGATCGAACGCACAGTTACAGGAAATGTGATCTCTCAGATGAAGTTCACGAATCAAAATCAAATCATTGCTCTCAGTGACACAGGTGTAATCTCAATGTGGAATCTCTCTGGTCAACTGCTTCCAACTCAGCAAATTGAAGCATTTAAGAACGGACGAGAATTTGTGCTGAGTCCAGAAGGAGATGCGATCGTGTTTATCAATGCGAAAGGAAATCCAGAAATTCGAGATCTAAAAGGTCAGTTGCTCAAAACCTATCCAACAATTACTAGAGGCGCAGGTGAATCCGCGTGGCATACCTTCCAGACTCGCAACAATCAATATATTTCAGCCACATTTACCGCACTCAAATTCTGGAACGCTGACGGAACCTTGCAATCTGAAATCAAAGCTCGACAAATGTTTTTCCCTGGCTTTGCACCGAGTTTTGATGGCTCGACAATTGCAACCACACATCTAGATGGAACACTGCGACTGTGGACAATCTTGCCAGAGCAAGCTTCAGAGCCACCCATCCAGTCACCCCGTTCAGTCTCTGGAGATCAACAGCGCTTAAATCGCATTCAAATCCCAACTGCCAAACTGAAAATTGCAGGAGCAAAATCGAACTATCAAACTCGAATCACTGAAGCCTCACTTAGTCCTGATGGACAAACGATCGCAGCAATGCAACTGAATGGAGAATTGGCGCTATATCGAGCGGATGGTAGCTTGATCAAAACAATCCAAGCGGACTTTCCAGAAAGTAGCGTGAAGTTCAGTCCAGATGGTTCTCGGATTGTTCTACTTTCAATCCAGAAGAAAAAACTCCAAATTCGATCCGCAACAGGCGATCTGATCAAAGAAGTAGCGGTGCAGCACTACAAGCCAGGAATCGAATTTAGGCCTGATAGCAAGATGTTTGCGATCGCAGGAAGTCAGCCCGACAAAACCCAACTTTGGAGTATTGAAGGACAGTTCATCAGAGAAATTGATCAGGCTGAATTACTTTACTTCAGTCCGAACAATCAAACCTACATCACCGTGTCTGCTGGCATCACCAAACCGACTCGTGCTATACAACTCTGGACGCGATCGGGGCAATGGCTCAAAACACTTTCCGGGCACTCTCAGGAGATCGTTTCGATGGGCTTTTCACCAACGGGGCAGTTTATGATGGGCGATCAGCAGGGAAAGCTATTGATCTGGTCTGAGAGCGGCGAGTTACTCAAAACGTTGAATCATGGAGGCGCGATCGTAGACATCGCCCATCGCAAAGATGGTAAACAATTTGCGACCGTTGGATTTGACCAAACGATTAAACTTTGGAATCCCGACGGTTCACTGATTCGTACGCTTGAGATCAATCAGATTGGACAATTTCAATTTAGTCCCAATGGTCAATTACTCGTTGCCAAGACAATCGATAGTACAATTCACCTCTGGCAAGCCGATGGCACCCCAATTACTCAAATCGAACCCGGTGGATCCTTCAACTCATTTCTGAGCTTTACGCCAAACAGCGATCGCTTACTATCCAGTAGCGATTCAGAGATTAACTCCTGGAATCTAAAACCAGATGATCTGCTGCAACAAGGCTGCACCTGGCTGGGTGATTATCTGAAAAATCATCCTCAAGAATTAGCGCAACTCTCATCTTGCCGATCGTAATGCTTGACGAGATATCCAGTCCTAAAGTCCACCATTTTGAGAGGTTTGTATGAGCAATCATTATTTAGATGCAGTCCGCCAGGGTAAGAATGAGTGGTGGCGTTACCTATTGGGGATGATTCTGATTTTAGGGATCGGGGTAGTCGGTGGCTCTGCGCTAGCAGCGATCGGAATGATTATTCTGATCACTGTGACCCATCCAAGTAATGCGTCGAAAATTCTTGACTCACCGACTGTGATTGACGATCTGCCAAAGTATCTTCAGTCTTTTCCGATTCTCAATTTCATCATTCATAATTTGCCATTTGTCTTGCTATTTCTGGGGATTATCTTGGCAGTAAAATTTGTGCATCAGCGGCGATGCCGCAGTCTGATCAGCCCCGACAGTAGTTTCCAAACCGATCGCTTTTTCACAGGATTTGGCTTGTGGTCAATATTAATGTTGATCGCGTTGGGAGTTGGTTATGTGATTTTGCCTCAGAGTTTCCGATTGACCTTTTCGCCACTTTTGTGGGTGCAATTACTGGTCGTTGTATTGGTTTTGACACCGATTCAAATTGCTGCTGAGGAGTTGTTTTGTCGGGGATATCTGATGCAAGGTTTGAGTTTGTTGACGCGGAATCGGTGGATTCTCATTTGTGTTCCAAGTTTATTGTTTGCGATCGCGCATTTTGGTAATTCGGAAATGCAGCGGGATGCAGTTTGGATGGCTTTGCAATATTGGTCGTTTGGGGTGTTTCTGGCAGTTGTGACTCTAAAAGATAATCGACTGGAATTGGCATTAGGAATTCATGCAGCACAGAATATGGTGCTGTTATTGTTGGCGAATACGGAGGATTCGGCATTACCAACGCCATCGATTTTCACACAGCCTCAGCCAGAAGAGGCAAGAAGTAGTCTGTTTGTCTTCTGGTTACTAGCTGCCAGTTTTTATTGGCTAATATTTGGGCGGAAGGTTAAAAGGTGAAGAATCTTGGGAGATCTTTTATAACAGCGATCGTAGGAATTGGGTTGGGTGTGATCGCAATCGTACTTAGAAAGTTAATTAAATAGACCAGCAGAACATCGCTATTTGGCTCCATCTCCTGCGGCGCGATTGCCAATGTCTAGGTATATTGGCGATGAGGATAAGGTCAATGAGGAGGCTTGTAAGCTCAACTCGAATTTAGCTCTCTTTTCTGAGTCCTTTGAGGTAGTAGCTGCGATACTTCTTGCCTTCTCGGAATCGCAAATAGGGATAAGGACCACATCCATTGATCTGCTTCCAAGCAATATGGGCTGATTTGCCATTCTGCTTGCGATCGCTAGTTTTACTAGCTGTAGTGTCACGAACTTCTTGGTCTTGTATGATTGCCTCTTTCAATGCTGACAGGGCTGCAATCAATTCGCCAAGTTTCGAGGGCGAAAGTTGACAGGCGAGTTGAAGCAATTCTTCAACGGTAACAGAATGCTGGAAACAAGGACACTTTCGGGACATAATTCAGCAAAATTTAGGGTGCAACGATTCACTGCAATGCTTGGTCAATCAGCAAAGTCATGCACCCTAAACTTGAAAGATTAAGTCAGGCGAACTTAATTTAGGGTGCAAGATCGTTGCAATGGCATGACCGATGGAGGTTTCGCTGCACCCTAAAACTCATCAAGCATCAACTGTGGATCGCTTTGATTGAACGGTAGCGTTTCGTCAGGCACGAAGCCCCTGCCAAATTGGAGGTTCAGTTCAACAGAACGAAATGGTGGTGCGACCTTATTTTTGACTGCTTTCACCTTGACAACGATGCCATCATTGACCCTCGAACTGCACTCCTCTAACCATTAGATGCGCCCCATTGCCAGGGCGAACGCATACGTTTCTTAACAATTAGAGCGAGTCGAAATGAGAAGGCATAGGATGCAAAGCAGTCTTGCATCTGAAGGTTCCTCATATCTGAATCCTCCCTGAGCAATTTCAAAATCTATTTCAGCGAGTTGCCTGACCCGCGTTCAACACAGTATTGAGCATTTATTGATTGACATTGTGATGCTCACGATTTGCGCGGTGATCTGTGGCGTGGAGAGTTGGGGCGATGTCGAGAACTATGGAGTGGTGAAACAGGAGTGGTTAGAGACGTTTTTAGACCTGCCCAACGGCATCCCCTCGCATGATACCTTGGAGCGCGTGTTTACTCGACTACGACCCGAAGCCTTGCAACAGCGTTTTCTGAACTAGGTACAAGCAGTATTTGAGATCAGTGGCGGAAAGCTACTTACTGTGGACGGCAAAACGTTGCGAGGTAGTTATGAGCGCGGGGGAAAGCAAGGCATGATTCATATGGCGTGTGCTTCGCTCTAGTGCGATCGGATGATTTGGGATAGCTGAGTGGCTTGAAGTGAGATCGCAGCTTCCCAATCGCCATAAATGATGTGATAAAAGGGCGCAAGTTGATCATAAAAATCAGTCATCATATGATTCCCAATTCGAGTTCTTTTCCCCGCCCATCGCTGACCCAATCTTGAAACCTGCTCCAGCAAAAGCAATGCCGAAGATCACCCCAGATAAGATAAATAGTGGGCTGAAACCTGCTACGAAATAGCCGAAAATCCCGACGATCACAGAAAATAGCCAGAAGCTAGATACCCATTTGGGTAGCTTTCTAGCTCGCCAAGAGCCAACTGCAAATAAACTCAGACCAATGGAGAATGTCAATGCTCCGATCGAGTACAGACTGACTCCGTCTAGGGTTCCTGTGCGAATAATAACAATGCCAATGGTTGCAAGTAGAAATCCGAAAAATCCCCATAGTCCAGACTCTTGATGCTGAAATCCATACATACCAAAGATTCCAAACAAGATGAACAGATCCGTCAGCAGGTAAAGGATTGAGATCGCGCCACCAGAAGCATCAGTGGGTAAAAACGAGTTGGCTGCGCGAAGGATGCCTGCAAGGACTGCTGCGAGTCCGCTTAACCGAATCAGCGTAGTACTAGACATTAGACTGACCTCTGCTTTTCAACAATAGTCCGGACAGAATTTTGACAAGAAAGCTACCCGTCGCTTAGGGTGCAAA
>VFQU01001641.1_pt1 | contig 12497 bp, 10 predicted proteins | sample 3512311 | NCBI WGS metagenome assembly VFQU01 (sample SAMN10412377, study PRJNA504923) | tailings metagenome | isolation source: Relicate 3 Philex TSF3 active mining site | place: Philippines: Tuba, Benguet | collected 2017-08-29 | reverse complement strand
CCGGATCGACCGCATCAATTCGGCGATCGGCCGTGCCGCAGCCTGGGCGGCTCTGTTCGTCGTCGTTGTGCAGTTTGCGGTCGTGATCCTGCGCTACGCGTTCGGCGAAGGCTCGACCTGGCTCACCGAATCCCTGATCTACGGTCATGCGGCGCTGATCCTGCTGGCGTCCGCCTGGACTTTGCGCGAGGGCGGGCATGTGCGGGTCGATGTGTTCTACGACGCTGCGCACCCGCGCGCTGATCGATCTCGCGGGCGCGCTGCTCCTGCTCCTGCCGTTCATGCTGGTCGTTCTGTGGTTTTCGCTGCCCTACGCCGCGCGCTCGTGGGCCATCTTCGAGGGCTCCCGGGAGGTCAGCGGCATTCCCGCGGTGTTCCTGCTCAAGGCGCTGATCCCGCTGTTTGCGCTGATGATGGCGACGCAGGGGGTCGCGCAGGCGATCCGGGCGGTCGGCGCGCTGGTGCGCCGCTGATGCCGCTCGCCGAGACCCTGGCCGTGCTCATGGTGGTCGCGGTTTGCGCGGCGCTGTTCGCTGGCTATCCGGTGGCCCTGACGCTCGGCGGTGTGTCGCTGGCCTTCGCCACGCTCGGCCATCTGCTCGGAATCATGCCGTTCGCCTTTCTCGGCGCGCTGCCGCCGCGCGTATTCGGTGTGGTGACGAGCGAGGTTCTGCTCGCGGTCCCGCTGTTCGTGTTCATGGGCGTGATGCTCGAACGGTCGCGCGTCGCCGAAGAACTGCTCGAGACGATGGGTCGCTTGTTCGGCAGTCTGCGCGGCGGCCTCGGCATTTCGGTGGTTCTGGTCGGCGCACTGCTCGGCGCCTCGACCGGAATCGTCGGCGCGACTGCGGTGACCATGGGGCTGATTGCGCTGCCGGCCATGATCCGGCACGGTTATGCGCCGTCGCTTGCCGCCGGCACAGTCGCGGCGGCGGCGACGCTGACCCAGATCATCCCGCCGGCAACCGTGCTCGTGCTGCTCGGCGACCAGCTCGGCATCGCCTATCAGGCGGCGCAGCTCGCGCAGGGCAAGCTAGCGCCGGCCGCCGTGACGGTCAGCGATCTGTTCGCCGGCGCCGTGGTCCCGGGGCTGATGCTGACGGCGCTCTACATCGCATATCTCGCGGCGGTGGCGCTGCTCTTTCCGGGGCTTTCGCCGGCTATCGCGCTCGATCCCGGCGCCCCGCAGGGCGGTGCGGTGGCCCGCCGCGCGCTGGAGGTGCTGGTCGCTCCACTGCTTCTGATCCTCGCCGTGCTCGGATCGATCCTGGGCGGCATCGCCACGCCGACCGAGGCGGCGGCGGTGGGTGCGGTCGGCGCGATGGCGCTCGCCGCGCGGCGCACCCGGTTGCGGCAGGCGCTTGGCCCCACAGTGCACGCGACCGCGCAGATCACCTGCATGATATTCCTGATCCTGATCGGTGCGACGCTGTTCAGCCTGGTGTTTCGCGGTCTTGGCGGCGACGACATGGTGCATCGGGCTCTGTCCGGACTACCCGGCGGTGTCGGCGCCGCGATCCTGGTGACGATGCTGGCGATATTCCTGCTCGGCTTCGTCATGGACGCGTTCGAAATCGTGTTCGTCGTGGTGCCGATTGTGGGGCCGGCGCTGCTGGGGATGCCGGGCGTCGATCCGGTCTGGCTCGGCATCCTGATCGCGGTGAACCTGCAGACCTCCTATCTGCACCCGCCGCTCGGACCGACCCTCTTCTATTTGCGGGGCGTGGCGCCGCCGCAAATCTCCACGCGGCACCTCTATATCGGCATCGTGCCGTTCGTCGCGATCCAGCTTCTGGCGCTGGTCCTGCTGTGGTACGTCCCGGGGCTTGCGACCGCGCTCTACGGCGCCGGATGAGGGAGACCGCATGAAGGCGTCCGAATTGTTCGGCCTCGATGGCCGCGTGGCCCTGGTGACGGGCGCGTCCGCGGGCCTCGGCCTGCGCTTCGCGGAGGTGCTGGCCGCAAACGGCGCTAGTGTGGCGCTGGCCGCGCGCCGGCTCGACCTGCTCGAGGAGGCGCGTTCGCGAATCGAGGCGTCGGGCGGCCGCGCGGTCGCGGTCGAGGCCGATGTGCTCGACCGGTCGCAGATGATCCGCGCCTTCGAGGCCGCGGAGAGCGCTTTCGGCACGGTCGACATTCTGGTGAACAACGCGGGCGTCGCGCATTCCACGCGCGCAATCGAAGTGACCGAGGAGGAGTGGCGGCGCGTCGTCTCGACCAATCTCGACGCCGTGTTCTTCTGGGCGCAGGAGGGGGCGCGCCGCATGATTTCGGCCAGGCGCAGGGGCGCGATCGTCAACATCGCGTCGGTCCTCGGCCTCGGCGTGTCGAAGGGCACGATTGCCTACGCAACTGCCAAGGCCGGCGTGGTGCAGATGACCAAGGCGCTCGGCAACGAGCTGGCGTTTCGGGGCGTACGGGTGAACGCCATCGCGCCGGGCTGGTTCGTCACCGACATCAACCGCGGCTATCTGGAGAGCGAGGCGGGGCAGAAGCTCAAGCGCGACATCCCTGTGGGACGGTTCGGGCGCGACGGCGATCTCGATGGCGCGCTGCTGCTGCTGGTCTCCGAGGCCGGCGCCTACATGGCCGGCACGACGGTCGTGGTGGACGGCGGGCAGGTGGTGGCGCTTCGCGGGTGACTTTGCCTCCGCGCCAAAGCGGGCTCCGCGAAGGCGGGAAACCGGTGTGCACCATTAGTGATCATGCCTTAGCCGTCCGCCGGTGCAGAGGTCTCGGCATGCTTGGCGCGCCGCGACCAGGCGAGGTCATGCAGAAGCATACCCGCAATCATTGCCGCCACGAACCCGATCACTTCAGGCATCAGCGTCGCGAGATCGACCAGTGCCGGGCCGGGGCACAGGCCGACCAGCCCCCATCCGATCCCGAATATCGCGGCGCCGGCAGCGAGCTGCAGGTCGACATCGCGCCGCGTCGGCCACAGGTGACGCGGCGCAAGCATCGGCTGCGGATGGCGACCGGCGATCAGATAGCCGGCCGCGGATACCGCAAGCGCGGCTGCCATCACCAGTGCGAGGCTCGGATCCCAGCGCCCGAACGGATCGAGAAAGTTGAGCACCTTCGCGGGCTGCGCCATCCCGGACACAAGAAGCCCGAAGCCGAAGATCAATCCGCAGACAAAGGCGGCAAGCGGCATCATCGGCGCCTCACATGATATGCCGAACGACGAACACCGTCGCGAAGGCCGCGGCCATGAAGATCGCCGTGGCGGCGATCGAGCGCGCCGACAGGCGGGCGATCCCGCACACGCCGTGGCCCGAGGTGCAGCCGTTGCCCATGCGCGTGCCGAAACCGACGAGAAGTCCCGCGGCGATGACGAGCGGCCACGCCGGCATGGTCACCGGCGGCCATCCGCCGCCGAACATGGCGGCGAGCGCAGGAGCCGCGACCAGGCCCGCGATGAAGGCGTAACGCCAGGCGCGGTCGCCTGCCGGGGCCGCGAGCGCGCCGCCGAGAATGCCGCTGACGCCGGCGATGCGTCCGGCCAGCAGCATCATCAGCGCTGCCGCAAGGCCGATCAGCGCGCCGCCAGCCAGCGCAGCGCCGGGCGTGAATTCGGTGATCATGTTCGGGTCTGTCCGAATCCGGAGTGAACCGGTGCAAGCTTATCACGTCGCGGCGGTCGTGAAGCGGCCCGGGGGCTGGTACACTCGGCGGCCAGAACACCGGGAAACGCCGCAATGGACTTCAGTCTTCCGCCCGAGATCGAGAGCCTTCGCCAGCGTGTGCGCGCCTTCGTCGACGAACACGTGTTGCCGCTGGAGGCCGACCCGGCCAATTTTTCCGAGCACGAGAACATCCCGGAGGCGCGGCTCGAGCCGGTGCGCGAGAAGGCCCGCGCGGCAGGCCTGTGGGCGCCGCAGTCGCCGAGTGAGTTCGGCGGCATGGACCTGCCCATCGTCGCCTGGGCGGTAATGTACGAGGAGGCCGCCCGCTCGCTATTCGGGCCGCTGGCCTTCAACTGCATGGCGCCCGACGACGGCAACATGAACCTTCTCAAGCTCGCCGGCACGCCCGCCCAGAAGGAGAAATGGCTCCGCCCGATCGTCGAGGGCCGTGTTCGCTCCGCCTTTGCGATGACCGAGCCTGCGCCCGGCGGTGGCTCCGATCCCAGCATGATCCGTACCCGCGCGGAGAAGAGCGGCGGAAAGTGGAGGATTTCGGGCCGCAAGTGGTTCATCACCGGAGCCGACGGTGCGGCGCATTTCATCCTCGCCGCACGCACCTCCGACGATCCGCGCAAGGGCCTCACGACGTTCCTGTTCCACAGGGATCAGCCGGGCTGGAGAATCGTTCGGCGGATCGAGATCCTAGGTCCCGAGGAGCACGGCGGCCATTGCGAGCTCGAGTTCGACGGGCTGGAGGTGTCCGACGAGGACGTGCTCGGCGGCGTCGGCAACGGCCTGCGCATGGTGCAGACCCGGCTTGGGCCCGCGCGGCTGACGCATTGCATGCGATGGACCGGCTGGGCCAAGCGCTGCATGGAGATTGCGCAGGAATACGTCGCACGGCGCGAGGGCTTCGGCATCCGGCTGGCGGACCGCGAGAGCGTCCAGATCAAGCTCGGCGAGGTGGCCCACAACATCCAGATCGGAAGGCTCTTGACCATGCACGCGGCCTGGAAGCTCGACCGCGGCGACCGGGCGCGCAAGGAGGTGTCGATGGCCAAGGTGCACGTCGCCAACACGCTGCACCAGGCCGCCGACGTCGCGATCCAGCTGCAGGGCGCGCGCGGCTTCTCCAAGGATACGGTGGCGGAATGGATCTACCGCCACGCGCGATCGGCCCGGCTGGTGGACGGCGCCGACGAGGTGCACAAGATGGTGCTGGCGCGCTTCATGCGCGAAGAGGGCCGGGACTTCTGGCTCTGGAGCGCCGGCAACCGGATCTGACCGGGATTCTCCATTCGGCGATTTGAACCTGGCCGCCGGCGGCGGCGACCAAGGCGCCGTGGGCTTGTCAGCGGGTCCGCCGGCCGCCAGGCGCGGCCGCTGCGTCAATCGGGGGCGGGACTGCCATGGGTGACAATTGGTTTTTGATCCTGTTCGCCGCCGCGCTTCCGGCGCTGATCGCCTTTGCGACGCTCTACAAGTTCGTGGAAGTGCAGCGCGTGCGGTTCTGGCCGAAGGCGCGGGGCCGCGTGATCGTCTCGACCTCGGAGGCGCGCCGGGTCCGCACGCAGATATCGTCCGACCGTAGCGACGGCGGCCATTTTGAGACGAGGAATTTCGCCAAGATCGTCTACACCTTCGATGTCGCCGGCCGGACCCATCGCGGCAACCGGGTCAGCGTCATGGAGGACATGGGCAACGACGGGGTGGCCGAGACGATCGCAAAGTATCCGGTCGGCCGCGACGTCACCGTGTTCTACAACCCGCGTAATCCCGGGGAGGCGCTGCTGGAGCGCGACGCACCGGCGGGGTTCTGGCGCACGGCATTCTGGGTGGTGTTCGGCATTTCGGCCTTTATCGCCGTGATGTTTGTCGGCATCGGGCAGTCCGTCGAGATACTGCGCTCTGCCATTCCCAATGCGCAGGCGGCGCCAGGCGTCGTCTTCATGATCGTGGCAGGCCTGATTGCAGCTCTGTTCGCGTGGGCGCTCAACGGCAAGCCAAAGGACGCCAAGGTCTGGCCGCTTGTGCAGGGCCGCGTGGTGAGCTCCGAAATTGAGTCCTTCGAGGAGCGCTCCGGGGCCGGCAAGCGCTGGCGGACCATGTTCCGTCCGCGGATCGTGTTTGCATACGATGTCGCCGGCGTAACCTACCGGGGTGACGAGCTGGCGCTTTGCGGCCGTGTCTCGTCCAATACCGAGGGTCCGGCACGGCGGCGGGTGGCCGCATGGCCGGCGGGGGCGCCGGTTGCGGTTCACTACAACCCCGACAATCCGGCCGAGTCGCGGATCGAGACGCGCTTTTCGGGCATGTGGTTTCTCTGGCTCGTGCCGCCGGTGTTCTTCGCCGTCGCGTATCTGATCGCCCGCTGACGGGCGCGACGGTCGCAAGCGAGGCAGGACCGGCCCGGTGCAAATCGTGCGTGCGGGAGGCCTGACGCAATATTTCCTGTCGTTGCACGGGCCGTGCGCGAAACGCCTAGCCCCTTGAATACATTGGCATTGCTGGCTGCGGGTTCCCTCTATATTTGTCTCGATGACCCGATTCCGCCAGCACTGGCGGGATCGTCAGGGCCGGGGCAAACTCCCAGCTGGAGGCGGCCGGAAATGGCGCTCAATCACGTCACGCTCGACGACAAGTACGATCTGGCGAAGAGCCGGGTGTTCGTCACCGGCTACCAGGCGCTCGTCCGTCTGACGATGATGCAGCACGAGCGCGACCGCCGGGCCGGCCTCAACACCGCGGGATACGTGACCGGCTATCGCGGTTCGCCGCTGGGCGGGCTCGACTATCAGTTCCAGCGCGCCGCGCGGCAACTCGCTCCCCACAACGTCGTGTTCCAGCCCGGCATCAACGAGGATCTTGCGGCCACTGCGCTCTGGGGCTCGCAGCAGGCGGAGCTTCGCGGCGAGGGCCGATACGATGGCGTGTTCGGCATCTGGTACGGCAAGGGCCCGGGCGTCGACCGTTCGGGCGATGCGTTCCGCCACGCCAATTTCGCGGGCACGTCGCGCCATGGCGGCGTTCTGGCGCTAATGGGCGACGACCACACTGCGGAATCGTCGACCACCGCGCACCAGTCCGAATTCACTTTCGTCGACGTGATGATCCCGATCCTGAACCCGGCTGGCGTCCAGGAGATTATCGATTACGGCCTCTACGGCTTCGCGATGTCGCGCTTCACCGGCACCTGGGTCGGGCTGAAGTGCATGCACGAGACGGTGGAATCGACTGCGGTGGTGGACGGCAGCCTCGATCGGCTTGGCATCGTCGTGCCCGGCCCCGCCGATTTCGCCATGCCGCCCGGGGGGCTGAACATCCGGCTGCAGGACACCGTGCTCGGCCAGGAGGCGCGGCTGCACGACTACAAGCGCGACGCGATGCTGGCTTTCGTGCGCGTCAACCGGCTGAACCGTCAGATCACCTCCGGCGGGCCGAACGCGCAGATCGGCGTCATCACGACTGGCAAGAGCTATCTCGACGTGCGCCAGGCGCTCGACGAGCTCGGACTCGACGAGGTCGCATGCAACCGGCTGGGTCTTCGGCTGCACAAGCTTGCGTGCCCCTGGCCGATCGCCCGCGAGGAGCTGATCGAGTTTGCGCGCGGCCTCGACCTGATCGTCGTCGTGGAGGAAAAGCGCTCGCTGATCGAGGTCCAGGTCCGCGAGGAGCTTTACGGCACAGCCAACCAGCCGGTGTGCATCGGCAAGAAAGACGAGAACGGCAACTGGCTGTTCCCTGTCAAGGGCGCGCTCGATCCCAACGACGTGGCGATTTGCATCGGCGAACGGCTGCTCAGGTACGCGAGCGACGATGGCCTGCGCTCGCGCGTCGCGCGCCTGAAGGAGGCGCAGCGCGTTCTGGCCGAGACCCAGGACGTTGCGGTCCGCATCCCGTATTTCTGTTCGGGCTGCCCGCATAATTCGTCGACCGTCGTGCCGGAGGGCTCGCGCGCCTACGCCGGCATCGGCTGCCACTACATGGTCCAGTGGATGGACCGCTCGACGCTCGGCTTCACGCAGATGGGCGCGGAGGGCGCCAACTGGATCGGCGAGGCACCGTTCTCCAAGCGTCCGCATGTGTTCCAGAACATCGGCGACGGCACCTACAACCATTCGGGGATCATGGCGATCCGCGCCGCAATCGCGTCGGGCGCCAATATCACCTACAAGATCCTGTTCAACGATGCGGTGGCGATGACCGGCGGCCAGACCAACGACGGCGGCCTCACGGTGCCCGCCATCGCCGCGCAGGTTGCCGCCGAGGGCGCGCGCCGTGTCGTCGTGGTCAGCGACGAGCCGAAGAAATATCCGCACGGCACGAGATGGCCGCAGGGCATCTCGTTTCATCACCGCGACGAATTGCAGGCGGTGCAGAAGGAGCTGTCCGGCGTTCCCGGCTGCTCGGTGCTGATCTACGACCAGACCTGCGCCGCCGAGAAGCGCCGCCGGCGCAAGCGCGGCGCGTTTCCCGATCCGGAACGTCGCGTGGTCATCAACGAACTGGTCTGCGAAGGTTGCGGCGACTGCGGAGTACAGTCGAATTGCGTCTCGGTGCAGCCGCTGGAGACCGAATACGGCCGCAAGCGCACCATCGACCAGTCGTCCTGCAACAAGGACTATTCCTGCCTGAAGGGTTTCTGCCCGTCGTTCGTCACCGTGCACGGGGCCAAGCTCAAGCGCGGCGCGGGCGTGGCCGGCGGCGAGGACATGCCGGAACTTCCCGAGCCCCGCATCCCCGGCATCGCGCAGACCTACAACCTCATCATCACAGGCGTCGGCGGCACCGGGATCGTGACGGTCGGCGGCATTCTCGGCATGGCGGCGCACCTGGAGGGCAAGGGCACCGGCGTGCTCGACATGGCGGGCCTCGCGCAGAAGGGCGGCGCGGTCTACAGCCACCTTCGCATCGCCGAGCGCGCCGAGGACATCCATGCCATCCGCGTGTCGGCGGGTGGCGCCGATCTTGTGCTCGGCGGCGACATCGTCGTGGCCGGCAACAAGAAGGTGCTGGCCGCGGTGAAGCCCGGCCGCACTGCGATGGTGGTCAACACGTCCGAATTCCTGCCCGGCGACTTCACCCGCAACGCCGACTTCTCGCTTCCGACCGAGCGCCTGCGCCGCGCCATTTCGGCGGCCGCGGGCCGCGAGCGCACGCATTTCATAGACGCGGCGCGGCTGGCAACGGCGCTGTTCGGCTCCTCGCTCGGCCAAAACATCTTCATGGTCGGCTTCGCCTACCAAATCGGCGCGCTGCCGCTGAATGCCGCGTCGATCGAGCAGGCCATCGAGCTTAACGGCGAGGCAGTGGAGATGAATCTCGCCGCGTTCCGGTGGGGCCGCCGCGCCGCCGCCGACCGCGACGGGGTCGAGGCGCTGGCGAAGCCGTCGCCGGAGGCCCAGGACCCCAACCGGCGGCTGTCGCAATCCTTCGAGGAGACGGTGGCGCGGCGGGTCGAGTTCCTCACCGCGTACCAGAACGCAGCCTATGCCGAGCGCTACCGCAGGCGGGTCGAGGCGATCCGCTCGGCGGAGGCCGCAAAGGCGCCGGGCCGCTGCGGACTGGCCGAGGCGGTGGCGCGCTATCTGTTCAAGCTGATGGCCTACAAGGACGAGTACGAGGTTGCGCGGCTGTTCTCCGACGGCGCGTTCCGGCGCCAGCTCGCCGGGGAGGTCGGCGGCGACAACTTGCGACTCGAATTTCATCTCGCGCCGCCGCTGTTCGCCCGGCTCGATCCGGTCACCGGCCTGCCGCGCAAGATGAGCTTCGGCCCCTGGATGATGGCGGCGTTCGGCTGGCTTGCGAAGTTCAAGGGGCTGCGCGGCACGCCGTTCGACCCGTTCGGCTACGCGGCCGAGCGCAGGATCGAGCGGCGCCTGATCGCCGACTACGAGGCCCTGCTCGACGAGATTGAGGCACGGCTGTCTCCCGACAACCACGCGGTAGCGGTCGGGCTCGCGGCGATACCGGAAAAGGTCCGCGGATTCGGTCACGTCAAGGCGCGCCATCTTGTGGCAGCCAAGGCGGACGAGGCGGCGCTACTGGAACAATTTCGCTCCGCCGGCGCGCCGGCGCTCAAGGCCGCTGAATAGGCAGCCCCGCGGCTCAGCGGCCCAGGTGGAACTCGGCCTCGCGCGCCTCCGCCATCAGCGTCGACCAGACCTCTTCGCGCAATTCGGCAAATCGCGGCAGGCGCAGTGTCTCCCGGCTTCGCGGCCGTGGCAGGTCGATCTCGACGATCTTCTGGATATCGCTAGGCCGCCCCTTGAGAACGAAGACCCGGTCGCCCATGAGAACCGCTTCCTCGATCGAGTGAGTGACGAAGATCATGCTGGTCGGCCGCGTTTCCCAGATTCGAAGCAGCTCGAACTGGAGAATCTCGCGCGTCTGGGCGTCAACCGCCGCAAACGGCTCGTCCATCAGCAGCACATTGGGCTCCACCGCAAGCGCCCGCGCCAGCCCGCAACGCTGCTGCATGCCGCCCGACATCTGCCACGGGTAGGCGTTCTCGAAGCCGCTCAGCCCGACGAGCTTGATGAAATGCGGAACCCGCTCGGCGATTTCGGCCGCGGGCACGCCGGCCATCTTTAGCCCGTAGCCCACGTTCTCCGAGACGGTCTTCCACGGGAACAGGCCGAAGTGCTGGAACACCATGGCCATTCCTGCGATCGGCTCCGTCACGCGCTCGCTGCCGCACCAGATTTCGCCCGCGTCGACCGGGATCAGTCCGTCGATGCAGCGCAGAAGCGTGGTCTTTCCGCAGCCCGAGGGGCCGACGATGGTGATGATCTCGCGCTCGCCGAGCTCAAAGTCGACGCCGCGGAACACTTCGAGCGTGCCATAGCGTTTGGCGAGCCCGCGCACCGCGATACGCGGCCCGCCGGCGGTCACGGCCGGCCGCGATCCATGAAGCGTTTCCATCGCGCTCATTGGTCGGCCCTGCTCCAGGGAGCGATTCTTCGCTCCAGCCATTTCAGCGCCGATGTCATCGAAATTCCGAGGATCATCAGCAGGATCACCGGCACGAAAGTCTTGTCCATCTCGAAGATATTGGCGTAGCGCGTAATCATGAATCCGAGACCCGAAATGGTCGTGTAGAATTCGGCGATCACCATGCCGACCAGCCCACGGCCGATCGCCAGCCGGATGCCTGCGGCGATGTAAGGAACTGCGAACGGAAGCAGGACATCCTGCCACATGCGCCATTCGCTGGATCGGAAGGATCGCGCGACCTCGATCATGTTCTTGTCGCATTCGCGAACGCCCTGATACGTATTGATCAGGATGGGGAATACGGCGAACAGGAACACAACGATGATCTTTGCCTGAAGGTATATGCCGAACCAAAGGACCAGGATCGGAACCAGCGCCACCATCGGTGTCGCGTAAAGTGCGTTGATCGGCAGGTCGAGCGCCCAGTCAACCGGCCGCACCCGCGCCATCAGCACCGCAAGCGGAATGCCAACGACGATGGCAATGCCAAGCCCGTAAACCAGCACTTCGAGGCTCTGCAGCAGGTAGTGCAGCAGTTCGCCGCTGGCCGCCAGGCCGACGAACGCCGCCGCGATCTTCGACGGATAGGAGAAAAAGATCGGATTGACGAGCGGGCCGAGTAGCTCCCAGACCGCAAGGATCAGGATCAGGAACCCGTAGCGGTAGAACGAGCGCCGCTGCCAGATCGGTACGCTGTCGGTTCGCGACGCGGCCTGTGGGGGGGCGTGGCCCGCGTGGGCCTGGTCGGCTGCGCTCATTTGGTCTTGGCTCCGGTTGGCGGCGCGGCCCGGCCGACCGGCCGGGCCCGGCATACGCGGCGCCGCGGAACCGTTCCGCGCCGCCGCGGGATCGTGCGGCCTAGAATGCCTCGCTCGGGCACATCGGTCCCTTCCAAGGGCCGAGATCCTTGATCGCCTCCTTCGCGAACGAAAGATCGACGATCTCCTCGTACTTCGGCACCTTGCCCTTGTCGATGTTGCCCACTCGCTCCATCAGGTTGGCAGTCGCGACGACCTGCCTGGTGCCAAGGCCGTGATTGGCATCGTAGATGCAGTTCTTGACGAGGATATCCAGCGCCTTGTTCACGACATCGGCCGGCAGTTTGGTATGCTTCACCATGATAGGCACGACCTCGTCGCGCGACGTATAGATCATCCGCGTGGCTTCGATATGGCCCTTGACCAAGCCCTGCAGCGCAGCGCGCTTGCTGTCGATCGTCTTCTGCGTGACCGCAAACACGTTGTAAAGGTTGTCAGGCTGGACTTCCCACATGCGCGCGACAGCATGCAGTGAAGGCACTTTCTGTTGCGCGACGATCTCCTGCTCGACGTGCAGGATCGCAGTGTCGACTTGGTTGGCGACGAGTGCGGGAACGTCTTCCGATGCGATGCTGACGAAGTTGACCTCCTTCGGGTCGATCTTGGCGGCCCGCAGCACGCCGCGGCTCAGGATGTCGGCAAATCCTCCCGGCTGCTGGATGCCGATGCGCTTGCCCTTGAGGTCCGCCATCGTCTTGATGTTGTCGCGCACCACCATCGACGCGCTGAGCTTTGGCATGTTCGCCAGGATCAGCTTGGTCGGCGCACCGCGCGCCAGGCCGACGATCGAGAAAGGCCCTGGCGCGGAAGCCACATCCGCGTTGCCCGCCACCATCGCACGGTAGGTTCGCACGCCGCCCTCCAGCGCGACGGTTTCGACCGTCACGCCGTGCTTCTTGAACAGGCCGAGATCGTTGGCAATGTGGATCGGCATATGCACGATGTTCGGCGGTGTCGTCGGCATGGCGACGACGATCTTTTGTTGCGCGCCTGCGGCACCGGTGCCGGCGATCAAAACCGCGACGGCGGCGGTTGCGGACATTCGGATGCGCTG
>VFQU01001640.1_pt1 | contig 12498 bp, 13 predicted proteins | sample 3512311 | NCBI WGS metagenome assembly VFQU01 (sample SAMN10412377, study PRJNA504923) | tailings metagenome | isolation source: Relicate 3 Philex TSF3 active mining site | place: Philippines: Tuba, Benguet | collected 2017-08-29 | reverse complement strand
CACCCCGTCGCCGATGGCGCCGGGGTCCCCCTCCCCCTGGTCGCCCGCAAAGCGGGCGGGGGAGGATCTTCAGCTCTAGCCGCAACACCAGTGGAAGATGCTCCCCCGCTGCGAAGCAGCGAATTGGGGGAGCTGTCGGCGAAGCCGACTGAGGGGGCTCTTCCCACCCTGCGTCCTTCGACACGCGCTCCGCGCTGCTCAGGATGACGAATATCGGAGCGCGCCCCCCTCCACGTCATGCTGAGCAGCGGCCAACGGCCGCGTGTCGAAGCACGCACGCGCGCACGCCCCAAACCCACTTTGAAGCCCGGCCCCCGCCTTGTTATGGCTGGGCAAACACCAGGAGCCGCCGATGACCGTTCCCCTGCCCGAGAAGACCGCGCCCGGCGGACGCTTCGACGCCGATCTCGCGTTCCGGCCGGTGCGGGTGGCGGTGCTGACCATTTCCGACACCCGCGACGAGGAGAGCGACACCTCCGGGTCCATCCTCGCCGCGCGGGTGACCGCCGCCGGCCATGAGCTGGCCGAGCGGCGGCTGGTTCCCGACGATGTGGCGGCCATCCGCCAGCAGATCGAGGCCTGGGTCGCTTCGGGCGGGGTCGACGCCATCGTCACCACCGGCGGCACGGGCCTGACCGGCCGGGATGTCACGCCCGAGGCCGTCCGGCCCCTGCTGGACAAGGAGATCGACGGCTTCTCGGTCGTCTTCCACATGGTCAGCTACCAGACCGTGGGCCTGTCGACCCTGCAGTCGCGGGCGCTGGCCGGCATCATCAAGGGCATCTTCGTCTTCTGCCTGCCGGGCTCCAACGGCGCGGTGAAGGACGGCTGGGACAAGGTCATCGCCGCCCAGCTCGACAGCCGGCACATGCCCTGCAACATGGTCGAGCTGATGCCCAGGTTGCTCGAGCGATGAGCCGCCTCAGCCACATCGACGCCGAGGGCCGGGCGCGGATGGTCGATGTCACCGGCAAGCCCGCCACCGCCCGCCAGGCGGTCGCCGCCGGCCTGGTGCGGATGCCCGCCGACGTGCGCGACCTGGCCCTGTCGGGACAGGCGGCCAAGGGCGAGGTCATCGGCGTCGCCGAGCTGGCCGGGGTCATGGCCGCCAAACGGACCAGCGACCTCATTCCCCTTTGCCATCCCCTGGCCCTCAGCAAGGTCGCGGTGTCCATCGTCCCGGTCGAGGCCGGGCTGGAGGTGACCGCCACCGTGCGCACGACGGGGCCGACCGGGGTGGAGATGGAGGCGCTGACGGCCGTCTCGGTCGCCTGCCTGACGCTCTACGACATGCTCAAGGCGGCCGAAAAAGGCATGGTCATCGACGCCGTCCGCCTGATCGAGAAGACCGGCGGCAAGTCCGGCGACTGGCGCGCCGGGTAGTTATCCACAGCCCGGCCGATTTTGGTGGAACGGTCGCGCTGCGCCGGGTGCGGTAAACCGCCCCTTAACGTCCGCTGGGGCCATGTGCGATCTTGATTCGCCCCCGGATTTCACCGCGCCATGAGCGTCGACCGCGTCCTCTATCATTTCCCGCTCGACCCGGCCTCGCGACAGGTGCGGCTGGCGCTGGGCGAAAAGCGGCTGGCCTTCACCGACCAGGTGGTTCGCTACTGGGAGGCGCCGCCCGAACTTCTGGCCCTCAACCCCTCCGGCGCGCCGCCGGTGCTGGTCGAGACCGGCGACAAGGGCCGCATCGTCGTCTGCGAGGCCCGCGCCATCCTCGAACACCTTGAGGAAACAGCGCCCGAGCCGGCGCTGCTGGGCCGCGCCCCGGCCGAGCGGGCCGAGGCCCGCCGCCTGATGCAGTGGTTCGACCGCAAGTTCGACTTCGAGGTCGCCAGCCTGCTGCTGCACGAGAAGATGGAAAAGCGCCTCCTGCGGCTGGGGGCCCCGGCGCTGGCCAATCTGCGAGCCGGCCGCGACGGCCTGCGCGAGCACCTGAAGTATCTCGAGGGCCTGCTGCGCGAGCGCGACTGGCTGGCCGGGCGGCGCATGTCGCTCGCCGACTTCGCCGCCGCCGCCTACATCTCGGTGATCGACTATTTCGGCGACGTCCCCTGGCGCGACTTCCCGGCCGTGCAGACCTGGTACATGAAACTGAAGTCCCGGCCCTGCTTCCGGCCCCTGCTCGCCGACCGCTGGCCGGGCCTTCCCCCCGCCGGCCACTACGACAACCTGGATTTCTGATCGCGCCGCGCGCGCGCCTGCTGGATTTCCCGGCGGGCTCGTCTAAGGCTTCCCCCGCCGGCGCGGCGCCGGCCCCGGGGGAGTTTTCAGATCATGTGGCTGCGTATCATCCTGTCCATCGTCCTGGCGGCGACGCCGGTCCTGGCGCCCGCGAGCGCGCTGGCCCGGACCCAGGACCCGACTTTCAGCGAACAGGACTTCAACCGCCTGATGGGCGACCTCGGCCGCTGGGTGGCCGGGCCGCAGGCGGTCATCGCCGAATCCACCGTCTATTCGGGCGTGGTCATCGACGGCGTCACCGCCGCCGTGGAGCCGGGCCTCAAGGGCAAGGCCGGCGAAGCCTGGGCCCGCGACTGGGTGCAGAAGGTCGACCGTGACGGCGAGGCCCTGCTGGCGCGGGCCCGGGCGGTCCAGCCCATGTCGCCGGCCCTGGTCGCCCAGCTCAAGCGCCTCGGGCCCGACGGGGACCGCATGATCGCCGCCTTCCAGCGCTATCCGGCCCAGATCGAGGCCTACATGGTCGAGCTGGTCGGCTTCAAGAACACCGTCAAGCCGCTGGTCATCCGGGCGGCGGCGGGCGACGCCAAGGCCAAGGACGAGTTGGGCATCCGCACCCTCGGCGGGATGCGGGTCGTGCTGCAGGGCGAGAACCGCCTGATGGACCTGTCGCTGGCCCTGTCGCCCGCCGGCAACCCCCAGGGCGCCCTGACCCGCGCCATGCTCGAGAGCAACAACGCCCTGATCGCCCTCCTGGCGGCGCAGGAGAAGCTGATGCTCGACCCGAACGCCGACGCCTCGGCCGAGATCGCCGAGGCGCGCGCCCGCGTCGCCGACGGCCGCAAGCAGGCCGACCTGATCTGGCCCTACGCCCAGCGCACCAAGGGCACGTTCGACGCCCTGCCGGACGGCGCCACCAAGACCCGGATGCTCTCGGTCCTCGACAGCTTCCGCGACTCCGCCGCCATCGAGCGCCAGATCCTCGACATCATGGACGCCTACGCCGACGTCCTGGCCGGCAAGGGCGACTTCGATGGCCTGGAGGCGCGGATGAACGAGCTCCAGTCCCTCATCGATCGCCGCGTGGCCCTGGTCGAGCGCCGCTCGCGGATGACCACGGGCCTCTAGATGGCAGGCCGCTCGGGCGAGCCCAGGGCCGCGATCCGGGCGCGGGCCGCCGCGCTCGGCTTCGACGCCTGCGGCTTCGCCTCGGCGGCCGATCCCTGGCCGGCCGGCGAGCGACTGCGGACCTTCGTCGCCGAGGGTCTGCACGGCCAGATGGGCTGGATGGCCGAGACCCTGGAGCGACGCAGCCATCCCGCCGCCATGTGGCCCGGGGCCCGCACCGCCGTGGTCCTGGGGCTCAACTACGGTCCCGAGCGCGATCCGCTGGAGGGCCTGGCGCGGCGCGATCGCGGCCTGATCAGCGCCTATGCGCGCGGCGACGATTATCACGAGGTCATCAAGGGCCGGCTCAAGCAGCTGGCCGGCTGGATGGCCGCCACGCTGGGCGGCGAGGTCAAGGTCTTCGTCGACACCGCCCCGCTGATGGAAAAGCCCCTGGCCGAGCGCGCGGGCCTCGGCTGGCAGGGCAAGCACACCAACCTCGTCTCCCGCGAACTGGGAAGCTGGCTGTTCCTGGGCAGCGTGCTGACCAGCCTCGACCTGCCGCCCGACGCGGCCGAGACCGACCACTGTGGTTCCTGCCGCGCCTGTCTCGACATCTGCCCGACCGACGCCTTCCCCGCGCCCTATCGCCTCGATGCGCGGCGCTGCATCTCCTACCTGACCATCGAGCACGCCGGCCCGGTCGATCCGGCCCTGCGGCCGGCGCTGGGCAACCGCATCTATGGCTGCGACGACTGCCTGGCGGTCTGCCCGTGGAACAAGTTCGCGGCCAGCGCCGCCGAGATCGCCTTCCAGGCCCGGCCGGACCTCGACGAGCCGGCGCTGGCGGACCTGGCCGCGCTCGACGACGCCGCCTTCCGCGCCCTGTTCCGCAAGAACGCCGCCAAGCGCATCGGCCGCGACCGCTTCGTCCGCAATGTCCTCTACGCCATCGGCAACAGCGGCGATGCGGACCTCGCCGCGGCCGCCCGGCCACGACTGGGCGACGCCTCGCCCGTCGTGCGCGGCGCCGCCGTCTGGGCGCTCGGCCGCCTGCTGCCGGCCGGGGCCTTCGACGCCCTGCGCCGCCAGCGGCTGGCAGCCGAGACCGACGCCGGGGTCAGGACCGAATGGGAGAGCGGTCCGGCCGCTTCCTGATGTCGATTATCGACATGCCGTCGGCGAGCGCCCGGCGAGGCCGCTACAAAACGACTACAACTTCGCGCGGGGCGCCGCACCACATCGCGCCACATCTGTCATACGGATACCCACGACAGCCCCGCTTTGAGACCCGCTTGGCGCCACGCTGTCACGCCACTTTCCCTACGCCGGCCAAGCCCCGCCGGGCGGAATCGCTGGCCTGCAAGGTTTTGCGGCGTGGGGGTGGTGGGGAAAACCCTGTAACAGCCCGCCCGGCGCTCAGTACGAGCCTTCCGGCGCCGCCGCGTACTGGCCGCCCCGGCGGTAGCGGTAGAGATAGGTCGGGACCACCGCCTCGATGGTGCGCGGCGTCAGGCCGAAGGCCTCCAGCCCCGGCGCACCCGCCGCCGGCACATTGTCGGTCTTGAGCATCTGGACCTGGTCGCTGGTCACCGGCGGCGGGACCAGCAGCCCCATCAGGTCGCCCGCCTGGCCCATCAGCCCGGCCACCGGGAACGGCACCGGAACCAGCGCCCGCCGCCGGCCGGTCTCGGTCAGGATGAAGGCCATCAGCTCCCGGAAGCTGTACACCGCCGGCCCACCCAGCTCGTAGGTCAGGCCCGCGTGGCCGTCCTCGGCCGCGCAGGCGGCGATGGCCGCCGCCAGGTCGCCGACGAAGATCGGCTGGAACCGCGTCTCGCCCCCCCCGATCAGCGGCAGCGCCGGGCTCAGCGCCGCCATCCGGGCAAAGCGGTTGAAGAAGTCGTCCTCGGGTCCGAAGACGATCGAGGGCCGCACGATGGTCGCGCCCGGGAAGGCCTCCCGAACCGCCGCCTCGCCCTCTGCCTTGGTGCGCCCGTACTTGCCGGGCGACTGGGGGTCGGCGCCGATGGCCGAGACCTGGACCAGCCGCCGCGCGCCGGCGGCCCGCGCCGCCTCGGCCACGTTGCGCGCGCCCATGGCATGCACGCTGGCGAACCGCTGCCGGCCCGCCTCGCGCAGAAGGCCGACGAGGTTGACCACCGCCTCGGCGCCGTCCACGGCCCGGGCGATGGAGGCGGCGTCGCGGATGTTGGCCTGGACCACCTCGATCTGGCCGACGTCGCCCAGCATCCGCAGCCGATAGCCGCGTCCCGGCCGCCGCGCGGCGACCCGGACCCGCAGGCCCTTGCGGGCCAGGGCGCGAACCACCTGGCGACCCACGAAACCGGTGCCGCCGAAGACCGTGACCAGACCCTGCATCGCCAACCTCTCCATTCGAAGTGTCGGGGATTAGACGAGCCGGCGACCAATCGCAATCTCGGCCATTGACCCGCCGTTCACGGCGGCGTAAGAGGCGCGCCTTCGCACGCCCCGGCGGCTTCGGCCGACGGATACGATGCGGGCCCAGGTGGCGGAATTGGTAGACGCGCTGGCTTCAGGTGCCAGTGGCTTAACGGCCGTGGAGGTTCGAGTCCTCTCCTGGGCACCACTTCGAATTCTCCTGATATAGTCGAGTCGAGGAGAATCCGGATTGGCCAACCATCTGCATGAAGGCGACCTTCCCGCCGGCCTGTTCGCCGGCGCCACCAGCGTCGCCGTCGATTCCGAGACGCTTGGCCTGCGCTTCCGCCGCGACCCGCTGTGCCTGGTGCAGCTGTCGGCCGGCGACGGCGACGCCCATCTGGTCCGCCTGAACCGCTCGACCTACGACGCGCCGAACCTCAAGGCCCTGCTGGCCGACCCGGCCGTGACCAAGATCTTCCACTTCGGCCGCTTCGACATCGGCATGTTCGACCTGCACCTGGGCGTCCGCACGACGCCGGTCTGGTGCACCAAGATCGCCTCCAAGCTGGCCCGCACCTACACCGACCGCCACGGGCTCAAGGACGTGGTCAAGGAGCTGGCCGGGGTCGACCTGTCCAAGGCCCAGCAGAGTTCCGACTGGGGCGCGGCGACCCTCAGCCCCGAGCAGATCGCCTACGCCGCCTCGGACGTCCTGCACCTGCATGTGGTCAAGGCGCGGCTCGAGGCGATGCTCGAGCGCGAGGGCCGGACCGCCCTGGCCCAGGCCTGTTTCGACTTCCTGCCCACCCGCGCCCGGCTCGATCTAGACGGCTGGGAAGACATCGACATCTTCGCACACAGCTGATCGCTTCCTATCTGAGACCCATGTCCGCCGCCCACGCCCCCATCACCGCCGAGCAGAGCGCCGACCGGCTGGCCGGCTGGCGGCGGCGTTCGGGCGTGATCCGGGCGCTGCGCTGGGGGCTTCCGGCGCTGATGGCCCTGCTGGTCGTGGCCCTGGTGTCCTTCTTCGTCGCCAGCTCCATCGCCGCCGGCAATCTGAAGCCGCGCGAGAGCAATACCGAGATCAAGCTGGTCGGCGCCCGGTTCATGGGCCGGATGGAAGACGGCCGCAGCTTCCTGATCGGCGCCGGCCAGGCCGTGCGCAGCGATACCGCCATGCAGGAGGTGGTCCTGACCGACCCGATCCTCAATCTCGGCGGCGAAACCGGCGCGGCCCAGCGGATGACGGCCAAGCGCGGGATCTACAACGAGCAGACCCGCATGCTGCGGCTGTCGGGCGATGTGCGGATCGACGACGGCGCCGGCCAACGTGTGGCCACGAACGACGCCATAATCGATACCCGGACGGGGAAGATGACGGGCGACCAGGGTCTGACGGGCGACGGTCCGCTTGGCCAGGTGCAGGCGAAGTCCTATGACGTTGACCGGGAAACCGGGCGGGTCGTCATGAAGGGCGGCGTGCGGGCTCGAATCGAGAAATGATGTTGCTGCGAACGGCCGACGGGCCGCTTTCGAACAAGGGCGTGCAAGCATGCGCAAGTTGAAGTTCCTGGCCGCATCGGCGGTCCTCGCGGTCGCCTTCGGGGCCGCAGGCGGCGCCCAGGCCCAGATCGCCCCGGGCTCGAACGCCCCGATCGACATCGCCGCCGACGAGTCGGAGGTGTTCACCCAGGAATGCCGCACCATCTGGCGCGGCGACGTCGAGGCCCTTCAGGCCCGCACCCGCCTGCGCACCCGGACGCTGAACGTCTACTACGCCCGCAACGGCAACGAATGCGGCGACACCGAACGCCTCGTCGCCGAGGGCGAGGTCTACTACGTCTCGGAAGACCGCCGCATCCGCGCCAACACCGCCACCTATCTGGCCAAGGGCGAGACCATCACGCTGACCGGCGACGTGGTCGTGGTGCAGGGCCAGAACGTCGCCCGCGCCGACCGGGTGGTCATCGACCTGCGCACCGGCAAGTCCCAGATGGTCGCCGCCAGCCGCGGGCGGGCCAGCAAGAACCGCGTCCGCGCGGTGCTCTACCCTGGCAGCAGCCAGAACTGAGCCGCATCCAGATGGCCAGGGGCAAGACCAGAACCGCCGCCAAGGCGGCTGTCGAGACGCAGCCGCCGCCCGCGCCTCCCCCCGAGCCGGGCCGCGAGGGGCTGGTCGTCGACAGCATCGGCAAGCGCTTCGGCGACCGCCAGGTGGTCAAGAACGTCTCCCTGCGCCTGGCGCGCGGCGAAGTCGCCGGCCTCCTGGGCCCCAACGGCGCCGGCAAGACGACCTGTTTCTACATGGTCACCGGGCTGATCCCGGTGGACAGCGGCTCCATCAGCCTGGACGGGGCCGACATCACCGCCCTGCCCATGTACCAGCGTGCGCGCCTCGGCGTCGGCTACCTGCCGCAGGAAGCCTCGATCTTTCGCGGGCTGACGGTCGAGCAGAACGTCATGGCCGTGGTCGAGATGCGGGTGCGCGACCGCGCGGAGGCCCAGAAGGTCACCAGCGACCTGCTGGAGGAACTGCGCATCGCCCATCTGCGCGCCGCCCCGGCGATCTCGCTGTCGGGCGGCGAGCGTCGTCGGGTGGAAATCGCCCGCGCCCTGGCCTCCGAGCCGGCCTTCATGCTGCTGGACGAGCCCTTCGCCGGGATCGACCCCCTGGCCATCGCCGACATCCGCGAGGTCATTGGCTATCTCAAAGGCCGCGGCATCGGCATCCTGATCACCGACCACAATGTCCGCGAGACCCTGGACATCATCGACCGCGCCTCGATCATCCATGCCGGCGAGGTGCTGTTCGAGGGCGCGCCGCAGGAAATCATCGACAATCCGGAAGTCCGCCGGGTCTATCTGGGCGAACGCTTCGGCCAGAACGCCGTCGCGGTCTGACCTCCCTGCGCTCCAGGGGCCGCTGACCTTCCGTCACCGCCTTGCGCCCGCCGGGCCCGTCCGCATACTCCCGCGCCGAGCCGGAACGCGATCCCGGCCAGTCGTAACAAGGGAGTTGTCCAGGTGAGCGAAGATCAGGTCTTTCCCGTGCCCGCCGAATGGGCCGCCCGCGCGCACATGGACGCCGAAGGCTATGAGGCGGCCTGGTCCCGCGTCGAACAGGATCCCGACGGCTTCTGGGCGGACGTGGCCCGCCGGCTGGACTGGCAGACCTTCCCGACGCGCATCAAGGACGTCTCCTACGACAAGGCCGACTTCCGCATCCGCTGGTTTGAGGACGGGGTTCTGAACGTCAGCGCCAACTGCCTGGACCGGCACCTGCCGCACCGGGCCGACGAAATCGCCATCATCTGGGAGGGCGACGACCCGGCCGACTCGCGCAGGATCACCTACCGCGAGGCGCATGAGGAAGTCTGCCGCATGGCCAACGTCCTCAAGGCGCAGGGCGTTCGCAAGGGCGACCGGGTGACCATCTATCTGCCGATGATCCCCGAGGCGGCCTACGCCATGCTGGCCTGCGCCCGCATCGGCGCGGTGCATTCGGTCATCTTCGGCGGCTTCTCGCCGGACAGCATCGCCGGCCGCATCCAGGACTGCGACAGCCGCTTCGTGATCACCGCCGACGAGGGCCTGCGCGGCGGCCGCGTCGTGCCGCTCAAGACCAACGTCGACCTCGCCCTGACCCAGTGCCCCAAGGTCGAGCGCGTGCTGGTGATCCGGCGCACCGGCGCCAAATGGCTGGGCCACAATGGCCGGGACCTGGCCTATGAGCCTTTGCGCGACGCCGCCTCGCCCGATTGCCCGCCCGAGCCGATGAACGCCGAGGACCCGCTGTTCATCCTCTACACCTCCGGCTCCACCGGAAAGCCAAAGGGCGTTCTGCACACCACCGGCGGCTATCTCGCCTGGGCGAGCTGGACGCACGAGCTGGTCTTCGACTACCGGCCAGGCGAGATCTACTGGTGCACGGCCGATGTCGGCTGGGTCACCGGCCACAGCTACATCGTCTATGGCCCGCTCTCGAACGCGGCCACGACCGTCATCTTCGAGGGCGTGCCCAACTATCCGACCTCCTCGCGCTTCTGGGAGGTGATCGACAAGCACCAGGTCGAGATCTTCTACACCGCCCCCACGGCCCTGCGAGCCCTGATGCGGGAGGGCGAGGAGCCGGTGAAGAAGACCTCCCGCAAGAGCCTGCGGCTGCTGGGCAGCGTCGGCGAGCCGATCAATCCCGAAGCCTGGCTCTGGTACCACCGCGTGGTCGGCGATGGCCGCTGCCCGATCGTCGATACCTGGTGGCAGACAGAGACCGGCGCCTGCCTGGTCAGCCCGCTGCCGGGCGCGACGCCGCTGAAGCCGGGGTCGGCGACCCGGCCCCTGCCGGGCGTCAAGCTGCAACTGGTCGACGCCGAGGGCGCGGTGCTGGAAGGGGCGGTCAGCGGAAACCTCTGCATCACCGACAGCTGGCCCGGCCAGATGCGCACGGTCTACGGCGACCACCAGCGCTTCATCGACACCTACTTCTCGACCTATCCAGGCAAGTACTTCACCGGCGACGGCTGCCGCCGGGACGAGGACGGCTACTACTGGATCACCGGCCGGGTGGACGACGTCATCAATGTCTCCGGCCACCGGCTTGGCACGGCCGAAGTCGAAAGCGCACTGGTCGCCCACCAGAGCGTCGCCGAGGCGGCGGTCGTCGGCCGGCCGCACGACGTCAAGGGCCAGGGCATCTACGCCTATGTCACCCTGACCTCGGACAGCCAGCCCAGCGAGGAGCTGCGCAAGGCCCTGGTGCTCTGGGTCAGGCGGGAAATCGGCCCGTTCGCGGCGCCGGACGCCATCCAGTGGGCGCCGGGCCTGCCCAAGACGCGCTCGGGCAAGATCATGCGTCGCATCCTGCGCAAGGTGGCCGAGGGCGATGTCTCCAACCTCGGCGACACCACGACCCTGGCTGACCCGTCAGTGGTCGACGATCTCGTGAAGAACCGGATCGCGTAACGAGGGTGTGCGTTCAACCTTCCGAGGATTAGGCTGGTCCTCGGGTGGAATGGGGGTAGTCTGAAAGACATGCTGGCGGCCTTGATCCTTTCGATCGCGGCGAGCGGGGTGTTCGCCGAGGTGTCACCGGACCCGGACGGATCGGCCGGGGTCATTCGCGCGCGGGTCGATATCGAGGCGCCGCCGCAGGTGGTGTGGGCGGTGATCCAGGACTGCAAACTGGCGCGAAAGATGAGCGCCAATGTCCAGAGCTGCAAAGTCATGGACCGGGCCCGGGACGGCAGTTGGGACATCCGCGAACTGGTCGTGCAGGCGCCGCTGGTCCCCAAGGTGCGTTCTGTCTTCCGCTCGGAATACGAGCCGGTGCGACGCATCACCTTCCGTTGCACGGGCGGCGACGTGAAGATGTGCGAGGGCGAGTGGCGGTTGATCCCGTTGCAGAACGGCGGCACCCGCGTGCACTACGTCAACCGGGCCACCTCGCCTTTCCCGCTGCCCGCGGCGGTGACCCGCGAGGTCATGAAGGGCGACATCGTCAAGTCGCTGAAAGCCCTGAGACGCGAGAGCATCGCCGCCACCCTGTAGGGGGCGAAACATCGCGCAACGCATCCTGACTTTCTCCGGCGCGCGCCAGCGCCTACATCGGCGCCATGTTCGACGCCGTGATTTTCGACGCCGACGGGGTCCTGGTCGACTCCGAGGTCATCTACCACGCCATAGAGCTGGAGGTGCTGGGCCGGATCGGCCTGGTCTACGACCCCGCTGACTATCGCGGGCGCTTCATGGGCATGCATGAGCGGATGTATGTGGCGGCGCTGGACGCCGAGTGCCGGGGCCAGCTGGGCACGCCGCTGCCCGACGACTTTCTCGCCACCGTGCGGGGCCTGTCAAAGATCGCCTGCGACGAACGGCTGGCCTGTGTGACCGGGGCCGAGGCGGCGGTGGCCGCCGTGCGCGGCCCCAAGGCCGTCGCCAGTTCCTCGGACGCCGAGGCGCTGCGGCGCAAGCTGACCAAGGTCGGGCTCGCACCACACTTCGATCCGCACATCTACTCGGCCGACCTCGTCGCCCACGGCAAGCCGCATCCCGACATCTTCCTGCACGCGGCCGAGGCCCTGGCGATCGCGCCCGGCGCCTGCCTGGCGATCGAGGACAGCGTCAACGGCGTGAAGGCGGCGCGGGCGGCCGGCATGACGGTCTGGGGCTTCGCCGGCGGCGGCCACATGGACGAGATGGCGCACGGCCCCCTGATGGCCGCCGGCGCCGAGCGGGTGATCGGCGACTGGGCCGAAGCGGCGGCGCTGTTCGAACGTTTCTGAGCGCGCGCCCGGGCCGCGCATCATTGACCCCGGCCCTACCAGAGCCTAATCGCCCGGCCATGTTCGAAGGTCTTTCCCCCCTCGCCCGCGACGCCAAGGCCTGGCCGTTCGAGCAGGCCCGCAACCTGCTCGCACGGGTGCTGCGCATCCGCCTGTCCGACGCCGAGCGCGATCTGGCGTCGACCCTGATCCATTCCGGCAAGACGGCCGAGGCCGTCGCGACCTTCCCGGCGCTGGCCAAACCGGTCACCTTCCAGTGCGGCTACGGCGCTTCGGGGCTGCCGCACATGGGCACCTTCGGCGAGGTAGCCCGGCCGACCATGGTGCGCAGCGCCCTGCGCGCCCTGACCGACGACGCCCTGCCGACCCGCCTGATCGTCTTCAGCGACGACATGGACGGCCTGCGCAAGATTCCGACCAACGTGCCCAACCGGCATATTCTGGAAGAGGATCACGACAAGCCGGTCACCGCCGTTCGCGACCCCTTCGGCGAGTACGACAGCTTCGGCGCGCA
>VFQU01001639.1_pt1 | contig 12501 bp, 9 predicted proteins | sample 3512311 | NCBI WGS metagenome assembly VFQU01 (sample SAMN10412377, study PRJNA504923) | tailings metagenome | isolation source: Relicate 3 Philex TSF3 active mining site | place: Philippines: Tuba, Benguet | collected 2017-08-29 | reverse complement strand
GGTCTGAGCTATTCTTTTCTCTAAAGGTTTGAATGTTCGACCTCGTTCCACTATTTTGCTGAACCACATGGGTGAGTTCATGGGCAATCAACTCTTGCCCACTTCGAGTTCCAGGTTCGTACATTCCTTGTCTAAAAAAAACGTCTTGCCCCGTCGTGAAGGCTTTTGCCTGAATTGATCGATTCATCTGATCGGCTCGTGCATCGGCGTGAATTCTCACCCGACTGAAATCTGCACCCATTGCCTGACCCATTGATCGTTGCAGTCCTGCATCAAGAGATTGTCCACTGCTTCTGGCACTGTCAATCGCAGATGCTAATGCTGCCGATGCTTCTTGTGGCTCTCCTGTTTCACGCGATGTCTGAAGTTCTTCTTCTTCCTGACGCTGAATTGCTGTAATCTCAAGTTTTGCCTGGAGTTCCTCTTCTTCTTCTCGGCGCTGTACAGGTAGCTGAGGTTGTACGACTGGAGTATTGATCTGGTCTACAACCTGAGTAGCAACGCGATCGGCTTCTTGCTCGTACTTGTCATCTGGTTCACCGATCGTTAATTTGGGCTGAATGGATAGCGAAGCTAAGGAATGCGATCGTAAATTTGGAGCAGGTTGGCTCACCGAGGTAGACTGTGGAGCAAAAGCTCTCGGTTGCAGACGGGAATTCACTTGCTGAGCCGATTTGCCGAGGTGTCGAGCACTTTGCTTCTCCATAATCATCTCTCGATTACTAATTTTAAGCTGCCTTGTGTAGGAGGTTTTCCAGATAGTTTTCTGCTTCTTCAGGCGATAAAAGAACGGAATTACCCTGATGCAAGAGTTCGTACTGCCCCTGATAATAGCCGTGCCCAGCAATTAGACCTGCTTGAATCGCGCGATTGCCTAACTCATTGAGGCGATTGATACTCATTGCTTCAACTTCACGCTGCATCATTTCTTCATCCATCGTTTTTACCCAATTGTGATTTTAGGACTGTTGTACCAATTTGTAGTTGGACTCTGCGAGTCAGTTTCGATCGATAAGGGACTTTCTGCCCCATCTACCTGTAATCGAACCAGATAAGTACCAGGTTTGACAGAACGAATAGCAATTCGGATTAATGGGGTTGTTTCAGTTCGTGAAGTCGCTTCAAATAAATAAGCCGCAGGGTTTTCAATCGTCCATTCGTTGAGCACGAGAACAACTCTTTGACGAGGCGCGATCGCTAAATTAGATTCAACCTCAATCTCACCCGATTTTAAGTCATCCCACTGATTAGAACTGATCCAACGACAGCTTTTAATCACGGGACGAATCACGATCGGAACCGTATTCGATCCAACCGTGCTAGTCGTTCCAGTACCAGAAGCAATGCGGTGCAGAACCTGTAAATGCTGGACTCCAGGTCTTAAGTCGTGAATTAAATTGAGCAGCGGCAATTTAATTTGAGTTTCATTCATGTCTATCGGAGCAGCCTCTGCATCTCCAATTCGGATCGCAACCGATTGGCTCTGAAGATGTTTACCTCTCACCACTAAAGTACTTTCCGCAACAAGTGGATCAAACCATCCTGTCTCCGAAACAGCCTGATCAATCACAGGCTGACTGGGAAAAGGAACAATCCCGCCAAAACTGCGATCGCGGATCGGTAACGCCTGTTGATTCGTTTCCTCGCCATCAATCATGACCGTCGTCACTCGATAGCTCATTGATAGAGCATAGGGTGTTTGAAAAAACGTTGTCCAAACTTTTGATAGATCATCCAAACTGAGATCATTGGGCATAATCCGCAGTTGCATGAACTGATCAGCTAAGTTCGACTGAGCTAAAAATGCAAACGAAGAATCTGCTAGAGTCTCCTGAATCATTTCTGGAATGACATTTGGACGATCGCTAAAGACACGAATCACACTTCCAAGTAATCGCTGTGGCTCTAGCTCTGCTTCATTGCCATAAACGCTAATTAAATAGTTCAGATCCAAAGCAGTTTGTCGCTTTGAAACTGTGCCTTTTCGCATGAGCGAGCCTTCAGAATTATTTAAAGCTGGATTACGACTGACTTGATAAAGATACAAGTTCACCCCAGTTTGAGTGAGTCCCCCTCCTAAACTACTAGGCTGTAACGTTGTCACTCGCGCACCACTGACATCTAGTTGCACCGCAGACTGAAGAATCCGTTGCAGAATGGCAGTAACAGTTGCGATCGCTAAATAATTACTCATACATTCATCCTCTGCCCAACAAGGTACACGCAATTCTAAAAGAGTGAGCCTCTGTGAAATTACTGGATCTAAGACAGATAGGGTTTTCCGAACCTAGAAAATGAGGATTAAGTAAAGAGATCCGTAATTCTGCGATGTATCAATTATGAAACTTGAGTGAATATGATTCGTGGATTTACTCTCTAGTATCTGGTGAGCAGAGTAGAATTAGTTGCGAATTAGAACAGCACAATTGGGAATTAGCTAAATTTCTAGTTCACGCCATCAGATTTAGCTCAGTAATGACACTGGCTTTCTCAACTTTGATTCCAACTTTGAGAAGTCGATCGAAGACGGATTTAACTTTTCAAAAATCGTTTGTGGAGGATTCCCTGTGCCATTAGATTATTTTGCTCCTGGGGTCTACGTCGAAGAAGTCGATCGTGGCAGTCGTCCCATTGATGGCGTGAGCTTGAGTGTAGCAGGCTTTGTTGGCTTCACTGAAGATGTTCGAGGTGATGCAGAACTTTTCAAGCCGATGCTCATTACCAATTGGGCACAGTATTTAGAATGCTTCGGCAAACCAGGTTCAGACGGATTCACAGATTTTGATGCTTATCTGCCTTTTGCAGTTCAAGGTTGGTTCTTGAATGGAGGAGGTCGCTGCTGGGTCGTCAGTATTGGAACAAAACTTCCGGGTTCGGCTGCACCCTCGGCTGAAGAAACAGGATGTAAATTGCTGACTTCGAGCGGCAAACCCACACTTCGTTTTAATCTCAAAGCAGCGAGCACTAGCACTGCACCTGCCCTGCCTTCTAGTGAAGGTCGTTTAGCTGTCACAATTTTAGAAAGTACGCCCAAACCCTTACCGAGTAACGCTCCTGCTAATGTAGATCCCCCTTTAAACACAGGTGAATACTTTAAGCTCATCGTGCGCAATGGTGATCAAATTCTTGAAGAATATGATCACTTGACGATGAACTCTAAAGCAGAAACAGCGGTTGCAGACTATGTTGTGACTGCACTTGCAGATTCGCAATATGTCGCGATCGCAGATATTGCTCAAAGTGGACAGCCTTTATCTCGCCGTCCTGCAAATGGCTCTTACGAAGTTGCACCCCCTCCCTATGTCGCAAAACTTGAACATTTAGCACGCGACTTGCAAGGTGAGCGCAGCGACAAAACCGGAATGCAAGGCATTTTTGAAGTCGATGAAGTCGCAATGATTGCCTGCCCTGACTTGATGCGTGTGTATCAAGAAGGCATCATGGACATCGATCAAGTGCATGGCGTGATGGAAATGATGCTGAGCCTATGTGAAAATTCTTTCCCAGGACCAGCCTATCGGATGGCAGTGCTCGATGCACCTCCGGTTAAGCCTGGAAAAAATGACAACAAAGCTGTTGCACCAGAACAACAGAAGCCCCAAGATGTATTCAACTGGCTCAAAGAGTTCAATCGTCGATCGATGTTTGGTGCCTTGTACTATCCCTGGATCAAAGTTGCGAATCCTCGGAATGGCGGTCGTCCGATCTTGATTCCCCCTTCAGGTCATATGATGGGTGTTTGGTGTCGTACAGACGAATCTCGCGGCATCTTCAAGGCTCCGGCAAATGACACTCCGCGCGGTGTGCTGGGCTTGGCTTACGAAACGAACATGCGCGAGCAAGAAATGCTAAACCCGGTAGGGATTAACTGTATTCGCAACTTTGCCAACTACAATCGCGGCTTTAAGATTTGGGGCGCTCGGACTTTGGTTGAACCGGATAATGTGCAATGGCGTTATATCAGTGTTCGCCGTTTACTGAGCTATATCGAAAAGTCGATCGAGATTGGGACTCAATGGGTTGTGTTTGAGCCGAATGATTCTGATCTTTGGGCACGTGTGAACCGCACCGTGAGTAACTTCCTTGAGCGGCTGTGGCGCGAAGGAGCTTTGGTCGGTGGATCGCCTAGCGAAGCATTCTACGTCAAGTGCGATGGTGAATTGAACACTCATGAAACCATGATGCTCGGTCGTTTGTATGTTGAAGTGGGCGTGTGTCCTGTTCGTCCGGCTGAGTTTGTCATCTTCCGCATCAGCCAGTGGGCACCGGGTCAGTAATGCCAAATTTGTAGCGCATTGCGTAAAGGTTGATCCCCCTGATTCTCCTAAACTACAGAGAGGTAGGGGAGATCACCTCAAGCATAAGTAACCCAGAGAGATTAATTTGGTCGAAGTTGTAGAGGTGATGCAAAATGGCGATCGTGACCGTTGAGAATTTTGAACTCAAGCTGGATAAATTTGATGCGCTCAAGTTCAAGAGCGTTGATGTTCCGGCTTACAAAACAGATATTCAAGGCGGGGACGCTTTGATGTCTGGAGATAAAGGGGCAGTTCGGCAGACGTTTACGAAAAAGCGGGAAGCTGCCGTACAAATTACGGTGAAAACCATTGCAAGTGGAAACGCAAAAAGTACTAGCTCGCTGATGCGGAAATGGCTGAAAGAATGTATGCCCAAGTCAGAGAATGGCGATGGGTTTCCGGACGCAGCAAGAACCACGGGAACGATCAAAACCTTTAATGCTGCGGGTGAAGTGATCGATTCTTGGAAACTTAGCGGAGTCTGGGTTTGTAAATATACGATCGGGCAATTGTCGATCGGGGGTGGATTGCTCGAAGAAACCTACACGCTGCAAGTTGACCAGTTTGATCCGGCTTAAGTTATGAAAGCAAGTGTTCCTTGAGTTGATTTGGATAATCATTTATGGCAGATACAATTGAACTCCTCTCTAGTGACAGTTTTTCTGTCGAACTTACAGACATCAAAAACTTGATTGTCAAAGAAGTCAGCGGAATGCAGGTGGATATTTCTCCATCTGGTGCAGACAACTCGATCGGGTCTGGACCTAAAGGTAAAGCACTCGTTTTGAGTACGCCAAGCCAACCGAAATATGGATCTGTAAAGCTCATTCTCGTTCCTGGCAAACATCAGCAAGGTGACGACGAAAAGCTTTGGAAATGGTACAGTGATTGCGCCTCGAAGTCGAACTTGGGGGAATCTTCCAAAGCACGGGATCAGCGTAAAGATATGTCCGTGAATGTCTACTACTCTGGGACAGAAGCAAAAGTTGGCATTCTGTATGAATTCCAAGGCGTATTACCCAGTAGCTTTGATGTTCCGGCTCGTGATGCAGGCAGCAGCGAGCTTGAAACTTGGACACTTGAACTACAATACGAACGCCTGAAGTTCTCCATTAAAGATCCCTAACTATGGCTGGTTTTCCTGAGATTTTAACAACTTGCAGGTTTTATCTAGAGTTGCGTTTGGATGGCAGCAAAGATTCTGTAGATGGGTACTTCTTGGAATGTAGCGGCTTTAAATCTTCGCAGCAGGTGATTGAGACAAACCATGTTACGCCTCAAAAATGGGGCGCACAAGGGAAAGCAGTTGGGCGAATTGTCGGAACAAAGATACCGGGAAATGTCAGTTACTCGAATTTGGTACTTCGTCGCGGGCTAACCTGCTCTATGACGTTTTGGAACTGGATTGCAGCAGTTCAAGATGGAAATTGGGCAACCCAACGACGGAATGGCTCTCTGATTATTTTCAATCAAGCGGCTGAGGAGCAGTTTCGATTGGAATTTCAGGGAGCTTTTCCTATGGGCTATCGCATCTTAGATGTGAATGCGCGGGGCGATGAGATGGAAGTCGAAGAAATTGAAGTCGCAGTTGAAGAATTGAAACGAGTCAAGGTGGCAAATAGTGATGCAAGTTGAATTTGAGTTTGAGTTACCGAAGGGTTTTTTGGATGCAGACGGCAATGTGCATCGCAAAGGAATCATGCGGTTATCAAGAGCGATCGATGAAATTGTCCCGTTAAGAGATCCACGAGTGCGCGCTAATCCGGCGTATGCAAGCGTGATTATTCTATCGCGCGTGATGATCAAGCTCGGTGCCTTAGATGAGGTAACGCCCGCAGTGATTGAAGGATTGTTTGCTTGCGATCTGGACTATTTGCAGAAATTTTATCGTTCAATTAATGAACTTGAATCTACTATGGATGAGTCTATTCCGATTTCTGCATAGTCTATGGATGCGATCGAGTTTGAGTTTACTTTGCCGCGTGGCTTGGTCGGGACTGATGGTGCTGTGCATCGTCAGGGCATCATGCGTTTGGCGACGGCAAAAGATGAGATTGCAGTACAGCGCGATCGACGCACTCAAGAGAGTACTGCTTATGGATTACTGATTATGCTATCGCGAGTGATCAAGCAGTTGGGAAGCTTATCTACACTGACTCCAGAGAATTTAGAGAACTTGTTTTCTCGCGATTTAGCTTATTTACGAGAATTTTTTAATCGAATTAATCAGCAGGGCAATGCTCATATTCCTGCACAATGTCCTACTTGCAGCACTACTTTTCAAGTGGAGCTAGAACTTGCGGGGGAGCCGTAAGCTACCCTTCAGGTGCGCTCTATGAAGAGGTAGCTTGTGTTGCATCCGCTTTTCATTGGTCTTTAGAAGATATTCTCAATTTAGATCACTCAGAGCGCCGCCGCTGGGTGTTTGAGATTGGTAAGCTTAAACAACATTCGACACACGATGAATTCTCAATCTATTGATCCAGTCATCTTATCTCAGGTTGCGAAAAAGCTGTTGCGTGATCCGCTCGCGATGAAAGAATTTAGCGATCGTGTCTACGAAAAGCTTCAAGCTGATCTCAAATTGCAAGCGATTCGAGATGGAAGGTACAACAGATGAGTAGAAATGGGACGACTGAGTTTGGGCTAGATTTTGTTACAGCGAATCGCTTCTATGTGGAGATTGAAAGTAGTTTAACTGCGGCATTTACCGAATGTCAGGGGTTAGGTGTCCAAATTCAACATGAATCGATCTCTGAGGGCGGAGTGAATGATCAGCAGAGAATTCTACTGGGTCAACCGAAATTTAGTGAAGTGACTCTAAAACGCGGGATTACCAATGATCTGGTGTTTTGGAATTGGATCAATGCGGTACTAGAGCAACGCAATCAAGGAACGGCGATCCAGCAGCATCGGCGGAATATCAATATTTTGGTGTTTAATCAAGCGGGTGAGACGATGCAGTGTTGGACACTGATTGGGGCTGTACCGACGGGATGGAAGGCACCTGCTTTGAGTGCGGATGCAAATAGTGTTGCGATCGAAGAGTTGACGCTCGTCTATGAAGGTTTGAAGATTGTTGCAAATCAAGGTGGCGGTGGAGCAACGATTCTGAATTCTCGAGATCAATCTGGATATTTTGCAAGTAACTAAATTATGACTGACTTGCCTAACGATTCATCGAGTTCTTCTGAGGTGCGTCATCCACCGCATCTGACTGCTCCGTTAGGGCAACAGTTTATTGTGCCATTGGGAACGCGACGACTGAATATTCTCGATCCTGGCATTTTTTCGCCTAAGTCAACGCCTGAAGAGGAAGAACCCTTCTCAGATCCGTGGGTTCAGAAGTCTCCTTTTTTTGCACAGTCATCTACACAGAAGAGTACTAGGCAGCCGAGCGAAGTACTGCAACCTAAAACGTATGGTTCATCACATTCGACTGCTCCCAGAATGGAGTTTGAGGCTAATTCAACAACGTGTCCTGAAGGAGAAAATAGCCAATCAGAATCTAATTTCCAGTCTATTGAAACAGACTTAGTATTATTCGAGTCAAATTTTCCGACAGGAGAGAGCAGTAAGGGCGAGGAAGATTTGAATTCTTTTCCAACATCTATTCAGGGTGAATCTATTCACCAAAGAAACTTAGATGTTGACAATCGCCCGCCTAATTCTTCAGAAAGTACACTTCAAAGAGACACGAAGCAAGATGAGAGTCTCACGAGGTTAAGTGAGCCAGTCATACCATCTCAGAATGTAGTAGGGTTTGGAAACCATGGATCTGATTCTCCAAAGAGCACAATCCAAAGAAGTGTGGGGATAGACGCAGGGACTACAAATTTGGGTGAGCCAGCAATCCCACCTCAGAATGTAGTCGATTTCAGCGATCGGGGATCGGATTCCTCAACCAGCACAACTCAAAACAATCCACAGCTAGATACAACCCCTGTACAAGCAAACGAGATGCCAGAATCTCAAGAAGCTAGTTTTGTTCAGAGGAAGTCAGAAGCTAGTCGTCATGAATCTGATTCTCTAGGTCGTAAGATTCAAAGAAGTGCAGAGATAGACGTAAATGTTACAAACTTTGATTCAAGCGCCATAAAATTATCACTATCTCAGAATGCAGCGGAGTTTGGTGCTCCCGAGTCTGGCTTCTTAAGTAGCGCGACTCAAGGCAATACGCAGCTATATACAACCCCTGTACAAACAAACGAGACGCCGGAATCTCAAGAAGCTAGTTTTATTCAAAGGAAAGCAGAAGTTAGCCGTCATGAATCTGATTCTCTGAATAATACAATTCAAAAAGGTGCAGAAATAGATGCCAGTGCTGCACAATTTAGTGAGCTAACATCACTATCTCAGAACGCAGCGGAGTTTGGCGATCGTAGATCTGATTCTTCAAGCAGTACAATTCAGAGAAGTACGGATATAGGCAAAGAGACGACACAATTAAATGATTCATTTAATGATTCAGCAATACTATCTCAGAATTCAGCGGAGTTTGGTGCTCCCGAGTCTGGCTTCTCAAGTAGCGCGACTCAAGGCAATACGCAGCCCGATACAACCCCTGTACAAGCAAACGAGACACCAAAACCTCAAGAAGCTAATTTTATTCAGAGAAAAGCAGAAGCTAGCCGTCATGAATCTGCTTCTCTGAATAATACAATTCAAAGAAGCACAGAAATAGATGCCAGTGCTGCAAAATATAGTGAGCTAACATCACTATCTCAGAATTCAGCGGAGTTTGGTGCTCCCGAATCTAACTTCTCAAGTAGCGCAGTTCAAGGCAATACGCAGCTAGATACAACCTCTGTACAAGCAGGTGAGATACCAGAATCTCAAGAAGCTAATTTTATTCAAAGGAAAGCAGAAGTTAGCGATCGTACCTCTAGTCCTCTAGACAGCAAATTTCAGAACAATAGACCGTTCAATGATAGTTCTTCACGCTCAAATGACTCAACACCTCAGCATCAAGGCTTCAATCTTATTCAGAAACAGCTAGATTCTAGTGATTATCTATCCAATTTCTCAAATAGCACGATTCAAAGCACTCCTCAAAGCAATGAGAGGATTACTCAGCCAATTGAATCAGCATCGCAATCTCAAGAACCTAGTCTTATTCAGAAACAGCTAGATTCTAGTGATCACCTGTCCGGTGCCCCAAACAACACAATTCAAAGCAATTCTCAGATCGATGCGAGGATTACTCAAGCGATTGAATCAGCATCTCAGCCTCAAGACTTTAATTTTGTTCAGAAACGGCTAGATTCTAGCAATCATCTGTCCGATGCCTCAAATAGCAAAATCCAAGATGCTGAGAGTATTGTTAATCCAATTGAATCAGCATCACAATCTCAGGAGCCAAATATTGAATCAGCATCGCAATCTCAGGAACCTAGTCTTATTCGGAAGCAGCTAGATTCTAGCAATCATCTGTCCGATTCCCCATCAACTAGCATTCCAGAGCCGGGAGTTACGGCTGAGCCGCTGCGATTAACCGATAATCATCAACAGTTCGCCCAATTTACTGATCAAACAACTGTACAGCGTTCGCTATCAGAACAGCCTACTCAACTCACAAATGATACCCATCTTTCCGAGAGTTTAGACTCAACGAAACTGGATCGTGGTGAGAACAATCTGAATATCCAACAGATAAGCGCTGATGATTCAGAAATTCAGAGACAAGTTGCTGGAATTCAATATGAAAATTCGCAGAATTCAGAATTCTTGAAAAACTCCGAGTTCTCATTCACTGAAGAAGCTGAGATTCAAGCATCTTCTGAAGCATCCTCAATTCAAAGACAAGCTGATCTGTCAGCCAATTTTCAACCCCCGCAAGCGTCTCAGCCAGCCGCGAGCGTTCTTCGCACTGAGCCCTCGGATCCGCGATCGCAATTTGACCAAGGTAATGAACCTCTTCAGGCTCAACATTCATCTTCTGAACTAGAAACAATCCAAAATCAGACTAAATCGGTTCAAATATCCGAGTTAGCATCCAATGTTCAATCTATTGCTCGCAAACCTCACATTGATGAGCCGCTAGCTCCTAAAGATGACCATCAAAACATTCAAGCTCAATCATCCTCAGTCATTCAAAGACAGCCTGAACATCTAGAAGATTTGAGTTCTTCTCAATCGATGCGCTCTGATAGCAAGTCTGCTCCGTCGAAGCCGATTCAAAACGAAGCAGAATACTCTCTACAGCCCTCCACTGAAATACTCGCAATTCAAAGACAGGCTGATCCGTCAAACAGCGCACAATCAGAGCACAACAATCAGAGCACGACTAGCGAGTTTGATGCTAGTACTTCAGAGCCTACTCTGAGCAAAGAATCTGACAATTTGTCTTCTCAATCTCCCATCATACAAAGACAAGCTGATTCATCAGACAATTTAAACGCTCAGCCGATGAATGACGAGATTCATCCTGGTAGTTCAGATTCGCGATCGCCAGCTAATCATGACGCAGTTGCTCACTCTCCACAATTATCTCCCGACATACCCACTATTCAGAGACAAGCTAGCTTACCAGAGACTATAGAACCTAATTTTCACAGCAGCTTATCTCAAAATCCAAGCGAAAGATCGATTAACGCCCCACAATTCTCTTCTGAATCTTCAGCACTTCAGAGAGCAATTGATCCGGAAGATGCACAGCCGATCGAACATGAAATTCGCTCAGATAGTTCAGATAGTTCAGATTCTCGATCGCGCTCAGAATTCGATCAAGGTCAAAACACTTTCATTTCTCAACCATCCTTGCCTGCATCAGAGCCAATATCTCAGCAATCTACCAATGATCTAATCGCTCAACGCAAGCAGACTGGCTCTGAACTGCCCCCTATCCCTGAGGAGTTTCAAGAGACAAAGCCCTCTAGAGTCGAGAATTTAGGAGATACAAGCAACATACAACGCAGCGAAGAATCCGATCAGCCTGACGTTAGTCACAGCCCTTCTAACACCTCAAATTCTCAATCGACAGCAGAAGCAGATTTTATCGGAAATTCTCTCCAGCAGAGACTTGAATCAGCAGATAATTCTCAATCAACAATAGAACTAAAATCGCTTTCTGAACCATCTGCCATTCAGAGACAGACTGAACCATTAGAAAACTCGCAGCTAGGACACAATTTTCAGAATCCTTCTAATGAGGCTGATATCAATAGCTCAGGATCTCAACAACAGCCCTCTCACCACATTGAAATTCCTTTTAACACACAAGCGCCATCTGAATCACTCAACATTCAAAGACAGAGTACACCAGAGATTGGATCTGGTTCTCACAGTGTCAATGCCCAGTTGCGTTCTGAATTTTCTCAAAATCAAGAAACTTCTCAAGAAACTTCAATTTCTCGATCACCGTCTGAATTTCCTAAGATTCAACGACAGCTAGATTCGGCTCAAAACTTCCAGTCAGAGCAAGAGTCTCAACAGTATGATTCCATTTCGCTCACTGCTCGTTCCTCAGAAGCCGAAAATTCAGAATCTATTTCTCGCTCATTTGATTCTGAGATCACATCTGAACCCGAGAACCTGATTAACAGTACAACATCGAACGAAGCATCTTCTAATCTACTTCAACCATCTTCTAAACCAACAATTGCGCGGCAAACGATTTCAAGAGTAGACCATGATTCTCAGGTGGTCAATTCTCCAAATTCAGCGATCGACAATCAACTCAATGCATCACACTCTACTAGCAAAACCATTCAACCTAAGCTAGATAGCTCCTCAGATCCAGCGGCTAAAAGCAAACCTGAGAGCATGTTTGAATCGTCTCATTTCTCACAGTCAACCGCTACCGAGGTAGAATTTGGAAGGAACCAAACAAAGTCTAATGCAGCGACAAACAGTCAGCCAGAATCTAATCTTCAATCAGCTTCAACAGACTTCACACTGTCCACGCCAACTTCTCTTCCAGAGAGAGAGAGTAACGGTAGCAAAGCGCCGTCTATTCAAACACATTCTGGAAGCTCTCAAACTGTCATTCAGCAAAACTCAGATAGTGCTATCGATTTAGCTTCTTCAGCCACTCATTCATCCCAACTTGAAAATCTAGAGCCAGAAATTAGTTCTTCTGGGCACAAGTTTGAACCTTCTAGCAGTCTAGATACTGAGTCAAATCAACCTGCTCGTTCAGAAAATTCTTCAAGTATTCAAAGATCTATAGATTCGGATAGCGATGCTGCTCAAACATATTCTG
>VFQU01001638.1_pt1 | contig 12506 bp, 13 predicted proteins | sample 3512311 | NCBI WGS metagenome assembly VFQU01 (sample SAMN10412377, study PRJNA504923) | tailings metagenome | isolation source: Relicate 3 Philex TSF3 active mining site | place: Philippines: Tuba, Benguet | collected 2017-08-29 | reverse complement strand
GGCCGCCGCGTCCGTAGGCTGCCGGGCCCGGGTTGGCTCCGGCGCTGTCGGGTCCGACCCGGGCGCGGAACCCGTCGAAGTCTAGGATCGACCCGCCGCCGGCGGCCACCGTCTCCACGTCCAGCATCGGGCTGCGCAGCCGGGCGCCGGCCACATCGGCCTTGTCGCGCCGCTCCAGAACCCCGGCGAACCGGCAGACGTCGGTCGAAGTCCCGCCCATGTCGAAGCCCAGCACGGCGGCTGATCCGGCCTGCTCGGCCGTGCGCGCCACGCCGACCACCCCGCCGGCCGGGCCGGACACGACCGCGTCCTTGCCCCGGAAGGCGTCTGCCCGCACCAGCCCGCCGGCCGAGGTCATGAACCACAGCGGCGCCCCCGCCACGGCGCCGGCCACCTGGTCGACATAGGCCTGGAGAACCGGGGTCAGATAGGCGTCGGCCACCGCCGTCTCGGCGCGCGGAATGAACCTCGGCAGCGGCGAGACCTCGTGGCTCAGCGCCACATGCTCGAATCCGGCTGCTTCCGCCAGCCGGCCGGCGGCCAGCTCATGGGCCGGGTTCAGGTCGCTGTGCAGAAAGGCGATGGCGACGCTCGTCCAGCCTTCCGCCCGCGCATCCTCCAGCGCCCGCGCAAGCGCCTGCTCATCCAGCGGCGCGACCTCGCCGCCGTCGGCGCCCAGCCGGCCGGCGGCCTCGATCACGCGGCCATAGAGCGGATCGGGCCTGACCAGCTCCAGTGCGAAAAGGTGCGGGCGCGACTGGTCGCCGATCATCAGCGCGTCGGCGAAGCCTTCGGTCGTGACCAACAGGGTCGGCGCGCCCTTGCGCTCCAGCAGTGCATTGGTGGCGACGGTGGTGCCCATCTTGATCGCCTCGACCCGGTCGGCCGGGAAGGGTGCGCCAGGCTCGGCGCCCAGCAGGCGCCGCATCGCCTCGACGGCGGCGTCGGGATAGGCGGGCGAGGCGGACAGCAGTTTCAGCGTCCGCTCTTCGCCGTCGGGCGTGCGCGCAACGACATCGGTGAAGGTGCCGCCGCGGTCGATCCAGAAGGACCATTTCCCCTGCGTCATCCCGCTCGTTGTCATCGCGCCGCCATGATCGTATCCTTGGATACCTCTCCCATGACGTTTTGGCGCAACATTGCAAGGCTGGCGGCGCGACGTGTCGACGACGCCGATTGCCCGGACTGCCCCGCGGGGCCGCCCGGCGAGGACCCTGCGTTCTCGACGGCGGTCGTCGCCCTGGGCGCCAAGCTGGCCAAGATCGACGGCCGCGCCGATTCGGGCGAGTTCGACGCCTTCGCCGCCGTCTTCCAGCCGGACGAGGGCGCCGAGCGCAACATCCGCCGCCTCTATGACCTGGCGCGCCAGACCCCGCACGGGTTTGAAAGCTATGCCCGGCGGCTCGCCAAGCGCTACCGGGCCTGCCCCCAACTGCTCGAGGACGTGCTGGACGGCCTGTTCCACATCGCCGGCTCGGACGGCGCGGTGACGGGCGACGAACTCGACTACCTGGAGCGCGTCTCCGATCTCTTCGGCCTGTCGCGCCTGACCCTGCGCCGGCTCAAGGCGACGCACCTGGGGACCGGGGCGGACGACCCCTATGTGATCCTGGGCGTGCTGCCCGACGCGCCGGACGAGGAGCTGCGGCGCGCCTGGCGCTCGCAGCTCTCGCAGTCGCATCCCGACCGGGCCCGTTCGCGCGGCCTGCCGGACGAGTTCATCGTCATCGCCGAGGCCAAGTCGGCGGCGATCAACGCCGCCTTCGACACAGTCATGAAGGAGCGTCGCGACCTGGCGATGGCCGGCGCCGCCTGATCGTGCGCTGACGATTTCGTTTCGCCTGAACGGCACATTCGGTTGACGTTCAGGCGCGGCGACCGAAATATGGATGGTGAAGGACGCGCTCACCGCGTCTGGAGGAAGAGATGGATCAGATGTCGACTCGCGGGGGCGCCGCCGGAACGACCTGGAAGGGACTCGCCTGGATCGGCGGGGCTCTGGCCGCCACCGCGGCCGTCGTGGTCGGCGCCGTGCTCGCCGTGTTCGCCGCGACCGCCGTCGTCATCCTGGCGATCATGACCACCGCCACCCTCGGCCTCGCCGCCATGGCCGCCCGCGCCAGCCGCAAGGCCCGCGCCCGCAAGGCCGACAATGGCGTCATCGAGGCCCGCAACGTCGGCGGCCATCACTGGGTCGCCTACGGCTGGAACGAGCGCCGCTAGGTTTCCACCGCAATCGGGTTTTGCGAAACGCTCCCCAGCGGGGAGCGTTTTTCGTTTGGGGCGCCGCAGTCTTCGATGACGACAGGCCGTGGGGCGGGCCCGTGGGTATTGTATCCCTCCTTTGGCCCACGGCTGTCACACCGATCCCCACAATCGGGCCACGCCTGTATCGCCACATTCCCCACGCGGGCCGGGCGAAACCGCCGCAAACCCCTGTCGCGCCTTTTCTTTTCGCGTGGGGGAGGGGGCTGGGCGGCTGTAGCGGTCAGGCTCCCAGCGCGGCCAGGAACCCGGCCCGCGTCGGCGACACCCGCCCATCGCCCCAGTCCTGCAGGCAGGCCTTGGCTTTGAGCCCGTCGAACGCCTGGTCCAGCCGCTCCATCGAGAACAGCCGGATCTCGCCGTCGGCCAGCACCTGCCCCCGCGAGACGGCCTCGCCCGGCCAGATGCCCAGCCGGCGGATGGCCTTGAGCAGGGCCAGCTCCGCGTCCTCCAGGATCGGCCGCTCGGCCTCCGCCCCGCCCGGAACCGGATCGGCGATCACCGGCGGCGTCGTCGGGGCGCTGGACCGCTCCAGCATCCGCCGCGCGATCTCCCGCTCGCCCATGACGATCTCGCTGGCGCCCAGCGACGCCAGGTGCGCCACCTCCTCGTCCGAGTGCGCTCGCACGACGATGTCCAGGCTGGCGTTCACATGCCGCGCCCGCTCGACGATCCGACCGGCCTCGAAGGCGTCGGGAATGGCCACGAACAGCCGCGCGGCCTTGTCCAGCCCGGCCGCGTCCAGGACCCGGATATCGGCGGCGTTGCCCTGCAACACCTCGATCCCCTGCCGCTCGGCGGCCAGCGCCAGGTCGTCGTCATGCTCCAGCACCAGCAGGGTTTCCCCTGCCGCCGCCAGGCCCGCCGACACCGCGCCCCCGACCCGGCCGAAGCCGACCACGACGCTGTGTCCGACCAGGGCGGTAGGCGTCACCGTCGCCGGCTGCGGCTCCTCGTCATTGGCCGGCAGCGCCGGCTCGGGCGCCTTGCGCATCGCGAAGACGAACAGCAGCGGATTGATCATGATCGAGATCAGGGCGCCGCCCAGGATCAGGTCGCGCCCCTCCGGCGGCAGGATGTTCAGGCCGATGCCCAGCCCCGCCAGGATGAAGCTGAACTCGCCGATCTGCGCCAGGCTGGCGGCGATGGTCAGGGCCTTGGTCTGGCTGTGCCCGAACGCCCGGATGATGCCCCAAGCCGCCAGCGACTTGCCGACCACGATGATCAGCACCGTCGCCGCCAGGGCCAGCGGCTGCTCGATCAGCACCGCCGGGTTGAACAGCATCCCGACCGAGACGAAGAACAGGACCGCGAACGCGTCGCGCAGCGGCAGCGTCTCCTCGGCCGCCCGGTGGCTCAGTTCGGACTCCGCCAGGATCATGCCGGCGAAGAAGGCGCCCAGGGCGAACGACACGTCGAACAGGACCGCCGCCCCGAAGGCGATGCCCAGCGCGATGGCGAGCACGGCCAGGCGGAACAGCTCGCGCGAGCCGGTATGCGCGGCCCAATGGAGCATCCAGGGCACGACCTTGCGGCCAACGATCAGCATCAGCGCCACGAAGGCCGCCACCTTGGCCAGGGTCAGGCCCAGGGCCCCTATCCAGGCCGTGCCGCTGGCGTTGTCGCCGCTCATGGCCCCGGCCAGCGCCGGCAGCATGACCAGCGCCAGCACCATCGCCAGATCCTCGACGATCAGCCAGCCGACGGCGATCTTTCCCCGGTCGGTCTGGACGATGCGCTGCTCCTGCAGCGCCCGCAGCAGCACCACGGTCGAGGCGACTGACAGCGCCAGACCAAAGACGATACCGGCCACCAGCGACCAGCCCAGCGCCAGCGCCAGCGCCACGCCCATCAGGGTCGCCGCCGCCATCTGGCCCAGCGCCCCGGGAATGGCCAGTGCCCTGACCTTCATCAGGTCCTTGATCGAGAAGTGCAGCCCGACCCCGAACATCAGCAGAATCACGCCGATCTCGGCCAGCTCTGTCGCCAGATCCTGGTCCGCCACGAATCCCGGCGTGAACGGGCCCACCAGGACGCCCGCCAGCAGGTAGCCCACGAGCGGCGAAAGGCGGAAGCGCTGCGCGACGGCGCCCAGTGCGAAGGCGACGACGATGCCGGCGACGATGGTGGCGATCAGGGGCGTATGGTGGGGCATGTGTCTCCGGGGCTGGGGATTCTGGCGAACTGTAACAGATGACGTTCGTCAAAGGCCAAATGGGGAGACCGGGCGTCGTCACAAGTGCGCCAGCCGCATTTGCGCCACGTCACCCTTGCCGCCGGCGGGGCCCCGGTCCATCTTCGCCGCTCAAACAACCGTTTGGGCGAACCCTCGGGAGGAATGCGATGATCGGCGTTGTGGCGAAACTGTTCGTTCAGGAGGCCAAGGCGGCCGAGTTCGAGAAGATCTTCACGGATCTGGCGGCCAAGGTGAAGGCCAACGAGTCCGGCTGCATCGTCTACCAGCTGACGAAGAGCCGGACCGAGGCCGGCGTCTACAAGGTGCTCGAGCTCTACGCCAACGAGGACGCCCTGAAGCATCACGGCGGCACCGACTACTTCAAGGCCGCCGGCGCCCAGATGGGCCCCTGCATGGCCGGCCGTCCCGAAATCGAGTACCTCGACGCGGTGGAGTAGGGGCCATGGACCTGTCGTTCTCGCCGGAAGATCGGGCTTTCCAGAAGGAAGTCCGCGACTGGATCGCCGAAAACTATGACGAGGACCTGCGCCGCCAGATGGCGCAGTCCAAGAACGGCTATCTCGACAAGGCCGGCCAGGTGAAGTGGCAGAAGAAGCTGGCCGAGCGCGGCTGGGCCGCCACCAACTGGCCAGTGGAGTACGGCGGTCCGGGTTTCACGCCCTCCCAGCACTACATCTTCAACATGGAGATGAGCCTGGCGGGCGTGCCGACCTCCTCGCCGATGGGGCTGAAGATGGTGGCGCCCGTCATCATGGCCTTCGGCTCGGACGAGCAGAAGAAACAGCACCTGCCGCCGATCCTGACCTCTGACATCTGGTGGTGCCAGGGGTATTCGGAGCCCGGCTCCGGCTCGGACCTCGCCAGCCTGCAGATGCGCGCCGACCGGGACGGTGACGACTATGTCCTGAACGGCTCGAAGATCTGGACGACCCACGCCCAATGGGCCGACTGGATGTTCTGTCTCGTCCGCACCAGCCAGGAAGACAAGCCGCAGAACGGAATCTACTTCCTGCTGCTGCGGATGGACACTCCCGGCATCCAGATCAAGCCGCTGCCCACGCTGGACGGCCCTGTCGAGGGACAGCAGGAGATCAATCAGGTCTTCTTCGACAACGTCCGCGTGCCGGTTTCCAACCGGATCGGCGAGGAAGGCAAGGGCTGGACCTACGCCAAGTATCTGCTCGAGTTCGAGCGCGGCAACGCCTACGCGCCGGGCCTGATGAACGCGCTGAAGAAGGTTCGCAAGATCGCCAGCCTCGAGACGTCGGACGCCGGGACCTCGCTCATCGAGGACCACGACTTCCGTCGCAAGCTGTCGGAGCTGGAGATCCGGGTCGAGGCGCTGAACGCCACCGAGCTTCGCATCTTCTCGGCCATGGGCTCCGGCCAGCCGGTGGGGCCTGCTTCCTCGATGCTGAAGTGCGCGGGGTCGGAGGCGCAGCAGGCAATCTCGGAGCTCGTCGTCGAGGCCGTCGGGCACTATGCCCAGCCGTTCGTCGCCGACACCTGGGCCGACATGCGGGGCGAGACCAACACGCCGCGACCGGGGCCGGACTATGCGGCGCCGGCGGCTCCCGCCTACTTCAACTATCGCAAGACTTCGATCTACGCCGGGTCCAACGAGATCCAGCGGAACATCATGGCCAAGCTGGTGCTCGGCCTCTGATCTCGCGGCGGCGCGGGTGGCTCAGGGCCGCTCGCGCCGGAAGATGATCGTCGGGCTGTCGTGGTAGGTGGTCAGGGCCAGCTGCTCGAAGCCCGCCTTCATGGCCACCCGGATCGAAGCGGTGTTTTCCGGGCTGATGATGCAGCAGAACGGCGCGGGCAGATTGCCGTCGCCCCAAGCCAGCGCTGCCCCCAGCGCTTCGCTGGCGACGCCGCGTCCGTGTGCGTGAGGCGCCAGGGCCCAGCCCATCTCGGGCATGCCTGAAAGCGATGGCTGGATCGCCCGATGGAAATCGGCGAACCCGAGCTCTCCCAGGAAGCGGCCGTCATCGGCGTCTTCGATGACCCAGAAACCGTGGCCGAAGGCGGACCAATGTCCGATGTAGCGAAGCAGCCGGGCCCAGACCTCCTCCCCGGTGGAGGGCCGGCCACCGATGAAGCGCGTCACGTCCGGGTCGCTCCACAGCGCCAGGCACGCCTCGAAGTCCGCGGGCGTATGCCCACGCAAAATCAGCCGCGCGGTCCTCAGGACCGGCGCGGCTGACTGGAAGTCATGGAACTGGGGATAGCCCGGAGCGGGTCCGGGCATCCAGGCTTCAGCCTTCGATGCGAAGGTTGGTCGCCGAGGTCTTGCCCGTGCGACGGTCCTGCTCGAGATCGTAGCTGACCGACTGGCCTTCGTTCAGGCTGTGCAGGCCGGCGCGTTCGACCGCCGAGATGTGCACGAACACATCGCCGCCGCCGTCGCTGGGCTGGATGAAGCCGAAGCCCTTGGTGGTGTTGAACCACTTCACGGTGCCCGAACCGGGACCCACCGGATCACGGCTGGCCTGGAACGATTGACGCGGGGCGCGGTCGAAGCTGCGCGGAGCGCGATCGAAACCGCCGCCGCCGCCACGGTCGAAGCCGCCCGAACGCTGCGGGCGTTCCGGAGCGGGACCGCTGCCGACCACGACCAAGCCGCCTGCGGACAGCTTGCCCGAGCGACGATCCTGTTCCAGTTCATACTCGACGATGTCGCCATCGTTCAGGGCGGCGAGGCCAGCCCGTTCAACCGCCGACACGTGAACGAAGACGTCCGCGCCGCCTTCATCAGGTTGAATGAATCCGAACCCCTTGGCCGAATTGAACCACTTAACGATACCGCGAGCCATGTAGTCGTCCTGAGTGCGCCGCCTCGGCGGCCTTGAGTTCCGCCGAGAGTGACGGGATAGCGGCGGCGATTTAGCCACAGCCTGCCGAGAACGCCAGTGCAATCCGACTGATGACCCGAAGGTAAGTGGTGAATGCCGCGCTTACTCTGCTGATTTCGCAGGCTTCTCCGAGATCGCCTTGAGGTCAGACAGGCCGGCCTCGAAGTCCTTTCCGATCATCGCGTCCATGCTGAAGAAGACGCTCATCAGCTTGGAAACAAACGAGTTTGGGCCGGCCATGGTCCAGGTCACCCGTGTGCGATCGCCGTCTGGCGCCATTGTGAAGGTCGCCGTGTTGGTGGTGGTGAGCGGCTTGATGAAGTCGAGCCTGATTTCGACCAGGCGGGCGGCCTCTACCTTGACGATTTCCATCCGCCCCGTGCCCACCTTCTTGCTTTCCCAGGCATAGGACGCGCCCGGCCCGCTGGCCGGACCGCCGTACTGCCGCAACATCTCCGGGTCGGCCTTCTCGAACGGCGACCAGGCTCGCCATGAGGGGAAGTCATCGATGTGCACGTAGATCGCTTCCGGCGGGGCGGCGATGTCGATGCTGCGAGTAATCTGGAAGCGGTCGGGCTTGGTGGCCGCGATGGCGACGACCACAGCCGCGGCCAGGATGATGACGCCGGCGATTCCGCCGATGATCTTCAGCATGGGTTCCTCCCCTGATGGTTCCTGTCCAAGGACGTTTCAGTACGCGTCCCGCCGACATCTCGCTGATGGCTCAGCCTGCGGTGGCGTCTGCCTTCAGCCTGTCGATCTGCTGACGGATGTGCGCGGCTTCGGCGAGTGTGTTGGCCAGGGCGATCGCCCGATCGAAGGCGATGTGCGCATCGGCGCGGCGACCCAGCTGCATCAGAAGCCAGCCGCGCACGCCATGGAAATGGAAGTAGCCGGCCAGCTTGTCGCCCAGGGGGTCGACCATCGCCAGGGCCGCCTCCGGTCCCTCGGCCTTGGCCACAGCAACGGCGCGGTTCAGGGTGACGACGGGGGAGGGCTGGAGGTGTTCGAGCGTGGCGTAGAGCAGGCTGATCTGGTTCCAGTCGGTATCTTGCGGGCGCGCCGCGCGGGCGTGCAGGGCCGCGATGGCCGCCTGAATCTGATAGATGCCCGGCTGTCGATGGCGCATGGCCTTGTCGATCAGGGCAAGCGCCTCGGCGATCATGGCCCGGTTCCATAACGATCGATCCTGGTCTTCCAGCAGGACGATCTGGCCCTCGGCGTCGAACCGTGCGGCCGAGCGGGCATGCTGCAGAAGCATCAGCGCCACCAGGCCCATGATCTCCGGCTCGGTCTGGTAGAGACGCAGAAGCAGGCGGCCGAGCCGGATGGCTTCGTCGCAGAGCTGGGCCCGGCCGCCCGCCTCAACACCTGCGGAATAGCCTTCGTTGAACACCAGGTAGACCATGGCCGCGACTGCGGCCAGGCGCTCTGAGCGTTCGACGGGCCCCGGAGCCTCGAACGGAACATCAGCCTTGGCGATGCGGCCCTTGGCGCGAGTGATCCGCTGCTCCATGGCAGCCTCGGTGACCAGAAAGGCGCGAGCGATCTGGCGCACGGAGAGCCCGCAGACAATCCTGAGGGCAAGAGCGATCTGCTGGGTCGGCGGAAGCTCGGGGTGGCAGCAGATGAACAGCAATCTGAGGACGTCGTCGCGATAGTCGGCGCTGTCGAGCCGTTCAGCCATCGCGGGTTCCACGTCGTCGAGGTCCGACAGGCTTTCCTCGTCGGGCAGCGCGGTCAGCCGCGATGTCTTGCGCACGACGTCGATCGCCGCATTGCGCCCGACCATAATCAGCCAGGCCGTGGGATCGCGCGGCGGTCCCTTCTGGGACCAGGACCTGAGCGCCCGAAGGCAGGCGTCTTGGAAGGCTTCCTCGGCGGTGTCGAGGTCACGAAAGTAGCGGAGCAGGGCGCCCATGGCCTGCGGCCTGGCGGAGGTCAGGGCGGCCTGTATCCAGGCAGGATCAGTCATGAACCGACCGTGCCGACGTCGCCGCCCGGCCGAAAGATGGCCAGGGGGCGGATCTCGTAGCAGCCGGGGCCCGGGTTGGCGACGGCCAGCTCCCGGGCTGTCTCGATCGCCTGATCGAGCCCCTCGCAATCGACGACATAGAAGCCCAGCAACTGCTCCTTGGTCTCGGCGAACGGTCCGTCGATCACCATGGGCTCGGGGCTCTTGCGAAGGGTCGTGGCCGCTGTTGTCGGCACCAGTCGGGCGACCGGCCCAAGGCGTCCGGCGGCGGCCAGCCTGTCCTCGACCTTCATCAATTCGCCGATGACGCGGTCGTCTTCCTCCTTTGACCACGCCCCGACGAGGTCTTCCTGATTGTAGCAGAAGATGGCGTAGAGCATCGTTGTGGCCTCTCGGTTCGTACTCAGGACGGATGAGCCGGACGTGATCCGACAACGCAGGATGGCGAAAGTTGCGGCGCCGCGCCACGTGGCCGGCGACGGCGCCTTGAACCGGCGGTTGCGGGCCACGACACTGTAGGCATGACGGAGCCAATGCCATGACCGCATCGCCCACCAGCGGAGCCCAGATCGCCGCCGCCCGCGCACTTGTCGGCGTCAGCCGGGAGAAGTTGGCGCGTCGCTGCCAGCTGACGCCCGAAGCGATCGCCCGGCTCGAGGCGTCGGGACCGGACCCCATCGCGCCCTGCGGCGAACTCACGGTGGCGAGGACCGAGTTGGAGGCGCTTGGGGCCATCTTCATCGACGAGCAGGGCGCCGATGGGGCAGGGGTGCGGTTGCGCTTCAGTCGGGCCCAGACGCGGGCGGTCGGCGCCTGGGAAGACGAGGGGGGCGTCCCGGCCGACGACGACATCCCGTGAGCGATCCGCAAGGACCGAGGCGACGCTGGCTGAACAGCGCAAGGCTGCCCGCTCCCATCGATGTGCCGGCGCGTATCGCCGGCTTTGAAGACGTCAGACTGACCGCCGAGCAGGCCGAGGACTCGCTGGACGCCGCCGCGGACCGCCTGGCGCTGCCCCGTTCCATCTGGTCGCGCGAAGACTTCAACATCCTGGCCATTTCGGGTGGAGCCGCCGGCGGGGCGTTCGGCGCCGGGGTGCTGGCCGGGATGACCCGCGCGGGCAGACGGCCGAATTTCGCCATCGTCACCGGCGTCTCGACCGGCGCCCTGATCGCGCCCTTCGCCTTTCTCGGCCCGGAGTGGGACGAGCGGATGATCGACGCCTACACCGGCGGGTACGCCTCGAAGATGCTCAGCATAAGTCGCCTGGGCGGGGCCTTCAGCGGAGCCTTGTTCCGCACAGAGGCGCTGGAGAGCCTGATCTCGCCGTTCGTGGACGAGGCGATGATCGATGCCGTGGCGGCGCAGCATGCCCTGGGCCGGCGGCTCCTGGTGGCGACCACCGACCTGGACCGGCAGCGGACGTGCATCTGGGACATGGGCGCCATCGCCACGCGTGGCGGCGAAGCGGCCGTCAGCCTGTTCCGCGACGTTCTGGTGGCTTCCTCCAGTCTGCCCGGCATCTTTCCGCCGCGCCGTTTCGTCTGCGAGCACGAAGGCGCGCTGTACGAAGAGATGCATGCCGATGGCGGGGTCTCGACGCCCTTGTTCGTCATGCCGGATGCGCTGCTGCGGTGGAACAAGCTCGGCCGTCGGCTGCAGCGGGGGCGGGTCTACGTCCTGGTCAACACGATGCTTGATCAGGCCCCGCGAACCACGCCCACAGGTCTGCCATCCGTGCTGGTCCGCAGCTTCGACACCATGCTGCGCTATTCGTACCGCCAGGCCTTGGAGGTCGCCGGAGCCTACTGCGCAAGTCACAACCTGCCGCTCAGCGTCGCCTCGATACCGCCCCAGCCGGATGGGGCGAGCATGATGAACTTCGACACCGCCGCCATGCGGCGGATGTTCGAACAGGCCGCCGAACTGGCGGGCACCGATCAGCTCTGGAGCACGCCCATCCCGCAGGACACCCTGACCGAACTGATCGAAACCTTCAGGGGCCGCTTTCGTGGGCTGACGCCGCAATAGCCGTCAGCGCGCCGGCTGGAAGAGTTCCACCACATTGCCGGCCGGATCCAGCACAAGAACCTGCCGTCCGCCCGGACCATCCACTGCCTCATTGCGGAAACGCACGCCGGCAGTACGCAGCCGTTCGATCTCGGCGTCCAGGTCATCGACGATGAGGTGGATCCGGTTCCATCCGCCCGGCCCCGGCACGGCCCCGTCGGCCATCGGCCGCCCGGCGGAACTTCTGGGCCCGCTGAGCAAGAGGCGCAGGCCGCCCCGCTTCACATCTGCGAATGCGGGGTAGTAGAGGTTCAGCGGCTCGAAGCCGAGCACGTCGGTGTAGAAGTCGACGGCCGCCTCCACATCATCGACCAGGTAGCGCACGCATACGAGTTCACCGGGTTTCGTCATCGGTCTGCTCTCCGCCATCTGTTGATGATGCGCTGGACGCCGCCAGGCGCGCGAGGAAGAAGCGGATGCGAGTCTCCAGCTGTCGCGCCATCTGCCTGAAGTGTTCAGGGGCGTCCGCCGCGGACGGCTCATCGCTCGGATTGGCGATGCTCCAGTGGGTCACGCCGGAGACGTTCGCAAAGTCGGTGCAGGTCTCGCGCATCCGGTCGCAGAGGCTGATGATCCAGTCGAACTCCTGGTCAGTCACTGTGCCGATGGCGCGGGATTTCTGGTCGGAAATATCCAGGCCGTACATTTCTCGCATCGTTGAGACGGCCAGAGGATGCAGGTTGCGCGGCTGCGCTCCTGCGCTCGTCGCCTCGATCTTGCCGCCGGAAAGGTAACGCATCAGCGCCTGGGCCATCTGCGAGCGGGCGCTGTTGCCTGTGCAGAGAAACAGGACGCGTTGCTGACGAGCCGGGAGGACCTGAAGCTTCGTTGTCGTCTCCAGGCCTGGATGCAGTGCGCGACCGGTGGCCGAGAGGGCGCTTTCGAACTGCGCCAGGTCCAGCGTGTAGTACGTGTCCCGCCGATCCGCCGAGCTGCGCCTGGCCGAGACAACCCCGCCCGAGCGGAGCTTGGCGAGGTGATAGGAGACGAGGTTCTGCGGCGCCGACACCCGCTCCGTCAGCTCCTGGACGATGAGATCGCCATTGGCGAGCGCCCGGAGCAACCGCCAGCGCAGTGGGTGGGCGGCCAACTGCAGAAGGCGGGGTGGTTCACCATCCCCCTCTGGCGTCGAAAGAGGCAT
>VFQU01001637.1_pt1 | contig 12511 bp, 6 predicted proteins | sample 3512311 | NCBI WGS metagenome assembly VFQU01 (sample SAMN10412377, study PRJNA504923) | tailings metagenome | isolation source: Relicate 3 Philex TSF3 active mining site | place: Philippines: Tuba, Benguet | collected 2017-08-29 | reverse complement strand
CCCGCGGATCGGCGCGGGGCATTGGCGTGAAACGGACGAAGGCGGGATGGCTGTGCCGGCAGCGCAATCGGCGCCGGTCACTGGCTCACTCGGAAGGGCCCGGCGCGCGAAGACCGCGCGCGCGGACGACCGATCGGATTTTAGTCCGGGGGCCGGCGGCAAAGTTCATTCTCTTTCGGCACTTGCCAAAACCGGTGCCGATACGCTCACGCACCGCGGGGCGACGCGCGCCGCGCCAGCGACACCGCATGAAGCGGGCATCGCGCCGCCGTCCGGAGGCATCGTGGCGACGGTGTATAGTCCGATCCGGTCCAGCGACCCCCGAGCACCGGCCGTTCCGGTGCGTCCATCCGTCATTGCCTCATGTCCAATGCCGAAGAATTGAAGAAGGCCGCGCTCGAGTACCACCGCAAGGCGCCGGCCGGCAAGATCAAGGTCACACCCACCAAGCCCGTCGTCACCCAGCGCGAACTGTCGCTGGCCTACTCGCCCGGCGTCGCCGCCGCCTGCGAGGAGATCGTGCGCGATCCGGCCGAGGTCGCCACGCTGACCGCGCGCGGCAACCTGGTCGCCGTCATCACCAACGGCACCGCCGTGCTCGGCCTCGGCAACATCGGGCCGCTGGCGGCCAAGCCGGTGATGGAAGGCAAGGGCATGCTGTTCCAGAAGTTCGCCGGCATCGACGTGTTCGACATCGAGATCGACGAGCGCGACCCGGACAAGCTGGTCGACATCATCGCCAGCCTCGAGCCGAGCTTCGGCGGCATCAATCTCGAGGACATCAAGGCGCCGGAATGCTTCGAGGTCGAGCGCAAGCTGCGCGAGCGCATGAAGATCCCGGTCTTCCACGACGACCAGCACGGCACCGCGATCATCGTCGGCGCGGCGATCGTCAACGCGCTCAAGGTCATCGGCAAGGCGATTGGCGACATCCGACTGGTCCACACCGGCGCCGGCGCCGCCGGCATCGCCTGCCTCGACATGCTGGTCAGCCTCGGCGTCAGGCCCGAACACATCCAGGTCGTCGACCGGCTCGGCGTGGTCTATGCCGGCCGCGCCGAGGAGATGGACGCCAACAAGGCGCGCTACGCGCGCGACACCAGCGCGCGCAGCCTCGATGAGATCATCGACGGCGCCGACGTGTTTCTCGGCCTGTCGGCGCCCGGCGTGCTGAGCCAGGCGATGGTCCGGCGCATGGCGCCGCGGCCGATCATCCTGGCGCTGGCCAACCCGACGCCGGAGATCCTGCCCGAGCTGGTCCGCGAGGCCAGCCCGGACGCGATCGTCGCGACCGGGCGGTCGGACTATCCGAACCAGGTCAACAACGCGCTGTGCTTCCCGTACATCTTCCGCGGCGCGCTCGACGTCGGCGCGACGACGATCAACGAGGCGATGAAGGTCGCCTGCGTGCACGCGATCGCCGACCTGGCCGAGCGCGAGATGTCCGACGTCGCGGCACGCGCCTACGGCGGCGAGATGCCCGAGTTCGGGCCGGACTACCTGATCCCGCAGCCGTTCGATCCGCGCCTGCTGACCCAGCTCGCGCCGGCCGTCGCGCAGGCGGCGATGGAATCGGGCGTGGCGACGCGGCCGCTCGAATCGCTCGAGGCCTACCGCACCGAGCTCAACGCATTCGTGTTCCGCACCGGCCTGATCATGCGGCCGCTGTTCGACCGCGCGCGTGCCGATCCGCAGCGCATCGTCTACGCCGAGGGCGAGGAAGAGGTCGTGCTGCGCGCGTTGCAGCACATCGCCGACGAGCGCATGGCACGGCCGATCCTGATCGGCCGTCCGGCGGTCATCGAGGCGCGTATCCAGCGCCTGCATCTGCGCATCCGTCCCGGCATCGACTTCGAGATCTGCAACATCGAGAGCGATCCGCGCTTCCGCGACTACTGGACGCACTACCACGAACTGCTGCAGCGCCGCGGCGTGACGCCCGACAGCGCCAAGGCGGTGGTGCGCTCGCGCCCGACCGTGATCGCCGCGCTGATGGTCGCGCGCGGCGAGGCCGACGCGATGATCACCGGCATCGTCGGCCGCTATCACAAGAAACTGCGCTACATCCAGGACATCATCCCGCTCGACGAAGGCGTCTGCGCGCCGGCGGCGATGACCGGCGTGGTCAACGCCAAGGGCGCGTTCTTCTACGTCGACACCCACGTCAAGCTCGACCCGACCGCCGAGCAGATCGCCGAGGCGACGATCCAGGCCGCCAAGCGGCTCGGCATGTTCGGCGTGACGCCGAAGGTCGCCCTGCTCTCGCATTCGAACTTCGGCAGCCACGAGGATCCGATCGCGGCCAAGATGCGCCAGGCGCTCGGCCTGATCCGCGCGCGCGCGCCGGACCTGGAGGTCGAGGGCGAGATGCACGCCGACACCGCGCTCAACGAGGAGATCCGCGAGCGGATCTTCCCGAACTCGCGGCTGCAGGGGCGCGCCAACCTGTTCGTGTTCCCGAACATGGACGCGGCCAATATCAGCTACAACATGACGCGCGTGCTGACCGACGGCGTCGTGATCGGCCCGATGCTGATGGGCCTGTCGCAGCCGGCGCACATCATCACCCCGTCGGCCACGGTGCGCCGCGTCGTCAACATGACCGCGATCGCCAGCGTCGAATCGCAAATCCGCAAGGCGCAGTCGGCCGGCGCCTGACGCCGCCGGCCCCGGCGCAGCCCCGGCACCGGCGTGTCGGGGCTTCTCGTGCTCAGGGCGCCGGCTCGAAGCCGCCGGCCCAGATCACGTCCGGGAACGCCGTGCAGGCCTGATACCACGGCGTCTCGCCGGTGGCCTGGTCCCACTGTCCGGACGGCGTCTGATCGAGATGATTCGGACACAGTGCCGTGGCGTCGGGCTGCATGCCGCCCGGCACGATCGGCGGCGCCGGTCCGGTCAGGCGGTTGTTCGAGACGTCGTAGCCGAGCAGCATGTGCAGTGTCGCCACGCGCGGCGGTGTGCCGGACAGGTGGTTGTGATCGACCTTGAACCAGCCGAGCCGCGCCATCTCGTTGAGGATCGGGATCGTGCCGCTGAGCCGGTTATGCGAGACGTCGAAGCTGTTCATCATCGCCAGACCGGCCAATGACGGGATGCCGCCGGTCAGCTGGTTGTCGGCGGCATGGAAGGTGCTCAGCAGGGCCAGCCCGGCGATCTCCGGGAGGCGACCGCTCAGGCGGTTGTCCGACACGCTGAAGTGGACCATGCCCGGTATGGCGGCCATCTCGGGCATCGAACCGGTCAGCGCATTGTCCTGTACGTAGAACGCGCGCAGACGCGGCACCTGGTCGAGTGCGGGAATCGGTCCCTCCAGGCGGTTGAGCGCGACGTCGTAGACTTCCAGCGCCGGCAAGCCCGCCAGCGAGGAATGAATGCGATCCAGGCGGTTGTCGCGCGCGTAGAAGAACTTGAGCCGTTGCAGGCCGGCGATCGCCGGCAGCGGACCGCTCAACTGGTTGCTGTTGGCGCCGACGTAGGTCAGGCCGGACAGATGCGCCAGCGCCGGCAGCGGACCGTTCAGCGCATTGAAGCTGACGTCGATCAGGGTGAGCGTAGGCACGTTCTCCAGCGACGGGATCGTGCCGTCGAGCCGGTTGTACGCGACGATGTACTGCTCAAGCGCAGTCGGACCGTTCTGGGCCGGAAACGGCGGGATCGAGCCTTCCAGCCGGTTGTGGTTGACGTCGAAGATGCGCAGTCGGGTCAGACCGGTCAGCGACGGCAGCGGTCCGGTCAGCCCGTAGTCCTCCGCCGTGTTGACCTGTTGCGTCACCTCGAACACGACCAGGTTGACCAGCGCGTCCAGCGGCGGAATCGGTCCCTCGAAGAAGTTCAGCGGCAGCCGGAAGATCTTGAGCTGGGTCTGCCCGGACAGCGAGGCCGGCAGTACGCCCCAGACGTTGTTGCGGACCATTTCCAGGCCGACCACGTGATCGCCGGCACCGTCGCAGATCACGCCGTACCAGGTGCATTCGGTGCCGGCCGGACCACCCCAGTTGCTGCGGTCGAACCAATATTGCGGATGCATGTCGGCGTAGAAATCGAGCAGGAAGGCGCGCTCGGACGCAGGCACCGCATGAGCGGCGGCCGCCACGGCGGTCAACGCCAGCGCGAGCAGCCAGCGGGCGAAGCCCGGCACGGCTGCCGGTCGGCGGGAATAGCAAAACGGAATCATCGAGGGATCTCCGGACAATCGAAGGCGGTCGGGTGGGCCGGGCGCTGCGCGAGCCCCCGGCGGCGGCGTGCAGGGCTAGTCGAATCCGTCGGAGAAGATCGCGTCGCCGACCGGACGCTCGAACGCGCCGATGTCCACGCCCGCGCCGGAGAGGCGCGCATGGCCTTCGCCGCGCTGGTCGTGGACCAGGTTCTCCGGATTGAGGCCGGCGTCGATCGCCGGACTGTCGGCGGCCAGCGCATGCGTCAGGGTCGGGCCGCCGTTGTCGGCGAGCGGCAGCAGGCGCGGATCGCCGGCCAACGTATCGGGCGGCACGGTCAGGCTCGACGCGCCGATCAGATTGCCGGAGCCGGCGATGACCAGCTTCGGCAACTGGGTGTCGATGTCGGCGATGCCGTAGAACGTGGTATTGGCCGCGACGATCGAACTCTCGATGCGCGGTGGAAAGTCGTACATGCCCTGGAACAGCGGATGCTGCGGCAGCAGGCCGCCGGCGCCGTAGCCGGCGTCGTTGAACGCGATCGTGCTGTTGGTCAGGCGCACGCCGCCGAGCAGCGTCCAGACACCGCCGCCGGTGTTCTGCGCGGTATTGCCCGACACCGTGCTGTTGATCAGCACCAGGCGGTCGGCGGCGATGTCGCCGCCGATCATCGCGATCGCACCACCGGTGCCGGCATGGTTGTCCGACAGCGTGCTGCGCTCGATGCGGACGTGGTTGTGGGTCATGATCGCGCCGCCCATGCCCTGATCGGTCGTGAAGTAGCCGTAGCCGGCCGCATACGGCCGTCCGATCGCGCGGTTGCCGCTGAACGTGCTGTCGGTCACCGTCACCATATGGGTGGCGTAGGCGCCGTAGCCGACGTAGACGCCGCCGCCGAGCGCACCGCCGAGCGGCGAGGACACCTCGTTGCCGGTGACGGTCGAGCGCACCAGAGCGAGGTCGCGGCTGCCGTCGAGGAACAGCGCACCGCCCGCAGCCGCGAAGCTGGTGCCGTCGACGACTTCGACACGGCAGGCTTCCAGATGCGAATCGGTCAGCGTCGCGCCGAGCGCGGCGATGCAGCCGCCGCGAGCCTGCGTCGTCGCCGAGACCGAGCACTCGCGCACCGTGCTACCGGTCAGGACGACCGAGCCGGCGGAGTCGATGCAGCCGCCGAGCACGGGAGCGTCGGGATCGGTGCCGGTGACGGCGCCGCCGCGCACGGTCAGACCTTCGATCGTCAACGTGCCGGTGCCGGTGTGCCGCAGCACGCGATCGGCGCCGCTACCGGCCAGCGCCAGCGCTGCGGCACCGGGTCCGCGCAGCGTCAGACCGTGCTGCGCGACCGTGACCGCACCGCTGGTGAGGCTGATCGTGCCACAGGTCAGCGCGCCGAGATCGACCACGTCGCCCGGCGCGGCGGCGGCGAGCACTTCGCGCAGGCTGCCGGTGCCGCTGTCGCCGCACTGCGTGACCGGCCAGGTCGCACCGCCCTCGGGCCTGCCGTTCGCGTGCGCGGCCGGCAGTCCGACCGCCGCAGCCACGCCGACCGACACCCCGAGCGCGAGCGCCAGTGCCACCGCCAACGGCCGACGGGTGCCGTACACGGCCCCGCTCGTCAGGTTTGCATCATTCACCACCGTACCTCCCCTCTGCGCGAACGGACGATCGCTTACCTACCGTTGCGGAATCGGCCGGTCGAAACGTGACATCGCGTTGTTTCTTTCTTTACCGGCGGCATGCGGCGCGCCGGCACGGCACTCAGTTGAAGCCGGTCAAGCCGTCACGGAAAGCGACCGGGCGGCCGGCCAGAGCCGCGAACGCGGCGCGCGCCTGGTCGGCGCGCTGCGCGCGCGGCCGGTCGATCGGTACGCGCAGCTCGGACGACAAGGCCTCGATCAGCAGATCGGTCTGCCAGACCTGCGCGCGCGCATTGCCGCCGAGCGCCGCGGCGAGCGCGTCGCGCGCCTCGTCGAGGCGATCCAGCAGCGCGGCGTCGCGGCTCGCCATCGCCTGCGCCCAAAGCCGGTGGATGCGGCTGCGCACGGTCCATGGCGAGGCCTCGCCGGTCGCGGCGGCGAAGCCGGCGATCGCCTTGCCGAAGGCGGCCTCGGCCTGCGCGACGTCGCCGGCGGCCAGCGCGCAGCGGCCGAGGCCGTCGTCGATCTCGGCGCCGATCCAGCTCGGCGTGGCGCCGATCGACGCATCCAGACGTTCACGCGCCGCGCGCCAGCGCGGCAGCGCGAGATCGCAGCGGCCGCTGCGCAGCAGCGCGTCGGCGTAGACGATCTCGACGCGCAGCTGCAGCAGGGTCGCGCCGGCGTCGTGCTCGTTCGCCACCGCGCGGCGCGCGGACTCGACCTCGGCCAGCGCGGCCGCCGGGTCGGCGAGGTCGAGGGCGATCCGCGCCGCGACCAGGTGCGTGTGGCTGAAATGACGCGGCAGACCGGGATGATCGGCCGGCATCGCGCCGGTCGGCGCGGCCAGCAGCGCTCGCGCTCGCGCATAGTCGCCGCGCAGCACCTCGGCGCGTGCCAGGCTGCGCCTGAGCATCGCCTCGACGAACGGCGCATCCGAGCCGTACAGACCGAGCGGCTCGGCGATGATCTTCTCGATCAGTGCGATCGCCTCCTCGGCCTGCCCCTGCGCAGCCAGGCTGTTGGCCAGATTGATCCGCATCGTCTCGCGGTCCACCTTCAGTGAGGCCGGGTCGCGGTCGAGCGCGTCGAGCGCGCCGCGCAGCAGGCGCACCGCTTCGGCGGGGTAACCCTCGTCGTTGAGCAGCACCCCGAGCTGATGGAGCACGGACGCGACACCGGCCGGCCGTGCGCCGGGCGCATTCTCGATCCGCTGCAGCGACTCGCGCAGATCGGCCGCGCAGCCCGGGAAGTCGCCGCGGCTGCAGCGCGCGGCACCGCGGAATTTCAGCAACTGCGACGACCAGATCGCCGGCTCGTCGGTCCGCGCCGCGATCGGCAGGGCATGTTCGACCAGGGCGAGCTGCGCTTCGCTGCGATCGAGCATCTGCAATGCGTCGAGCAGGACGACGACGCTGGCCAGATAGTCGGCCGGCCGGCGCTCTCGGTCCGGCTCGAGCAGGTTCACCGCGCGCTGCGCGCTGTCGGCGGCGCGCCCGGGCAGGAACAGCGAGTTGAACGTGTCGGCGACCTGGGTCAGCAGGGCGGCATGCGTCGCGGCGTCGAGATCGGTACGCGCCTCGAGCGCGGTCGCAGCGCGCTCGAGCATCTGTGTCGCGGTCGGCTCGGCGCCGCCGGCGTTCTGCGGATCGGCCTGGCGGAACATATCGTTCATGAAGCCGAGCAGGATCTCGGCGCGCTGGCGCTGCTGATCGGCGCGCTGTCCGGCGGCCTCGGCACGGCGACGCTGGCCGCGCTCCTCGGCGGCGCGGTGGACCGCGAACAGCGTGCTCGCGACCAGGCCCAGCGCGAGCAGCGCGATGATCGCGGTCGCCGCGCGGTGGCGACGGATCAGCTTGCGCAGCCGGTACGCGAACGTGCCGCGATGCGCGGCGACCGGGCGGCCGTCGGCCCAGCGCTCCAGATCGTCGGCCAGCGCCTGCGCGGTATCGTAGCGCTCGCGCGGATCGGCGGCGGTCGCCTTGGCGACGATCCGGCCGAGATCGCCGCGCAGCGAGCGGCGCCGACGCTCGACACCGAGGCCGCGCTCGCGCGCGACGCGGCCGGCCCCGTCGGGCGCCTCTACGGTGAGCGCGCCGAACGCCTGATCGACGCGCGGCAGCGGCGTATCGGCGTCGGCGCGGGCGCGCGCGACCTCATGCGCGCGCCGCGCCGGCACGCCGGCCGCCAGTTCGTACAACACCAGTCCGAGCTGATAAACGTCGCTGGCGGTCGTCGCCGGCTCGCCGCGCAGTTGCTCGGGCGCGGCATAGGCCGGCGTGAACGCCAGCGTCTGGGTCTGCTGCGCGTCGGTGCCGTCGAGCAGCTTGGCGATGCCGAAATCGAGCAGGCGCGGCTCGCCCTCGCCGTCGACGAGGATGTTCGACGGCTTGATGTCGCGATGCAGGATCAGGTTGCGGTGCGCGAACTGCACCGCGCGACAGACCCGCGCGAACAGACGTGCGCGCGCCGGCAGGTCGAGCGCGCGGCGGTCGCACCAGTCGGTGACGCGCGCACCATCGACGTATTCCATCGCGAACCACGGCTGGCCCGCGTCGCCGATGCCGGCGTCGACCAGGGCCGCGATGTGCGGATGACTCAGCCGCGCCAGGATCTGCTGCTCGCGGCGCGCGCGCGCGGCCGGAATCGGCAGGTCGCCGCGCACCAGCTTCAGCGCGACCTTGCGGTCGAGCTCGTCGGTGCGCTCGGCCAGATGCACTTCGCCCATGCCGCCGATGCCGAGCAGATCGAGCAGACGGAAGCGGCCGCCGACGATCGTGCCGGCGCGGCGCGGCGCCGGCTCGGCAGCGGCGCCCGCATCGTCTCCGGCGCCGCCGGCCGCGTCGGCCTGGGCCAGCAGGGCGGCGAGGTCGGCGGCCAGCGCCGCGTCCTCGGCGTGCAGCGCGGCCAGGTGCACGGCACGCTGCGGCGCCGGCAGATCGATCAGAACGCCGAAGGCGTCGCGAACGCGGCGCCAGCGCTCGCGCGTGGACGCATCCATCAGCGCTGCATGTGACGACCGAGCCAGGCGCGTGCGAACGCCCAGTCCCGGTAGATCGTGCGCTTGTCGACGTCCATGATCCGCGCGATCGCCTCGACGCTGAGGCCGACGAAGTAGCGCAGCTCGACGATCCGCGCCAGCCGCGCGTCGATCTGCTCGAGCTCGTCGATCGCCTCGTCGAGCAGGCCCAGGTGCGTGCGCTCGGGAATCGGCAGCTGCAGCGCGTCGACCAGATCGACGCGCTGCCAGTCGCCGCCGCGCTTCTCGGCGCCGGCCTCGCGCGCGCGGTCGACCAGCACGTTGCGCATCATCCGGCCGGCGGTGTTGAACAGGTGCGCGCTGTCCTGGACGTCGACGCCGCTGCCGAGCATGCGCACGAACACGTCGTGCAGCAGCGCGGTCGGCTGCAGCGTCGCCTGACGCTGCTCTCGTCCGAGCAGGCGCGCCGCCATCGCGCGCAGATCGGCATAGACCAGCGGCAGCAGGCGGTCGAGCGCACCGGCCTCGCCGGACTGCCAGCGCTGGATGAGCTGGGTGACTTCGCTGGGGCTGGCGGACACGACGCGGCGCGCGGGGACCGAGGAGGAAGGGCCGAGTATTGCCCAGAGCCCGAGCACAGGGAAATGCGCAGTGCGGCGCACACGGCGGCGCCTCCCTGGCCGCGCGGGCCGTCCGTGGCCCGCGCATTCCCCGCCGCTGCGGTCTCGCGGCGCCGTCCCGGTGCCGATGCGATCCGCCTCCCTAGTCCCTTCCGTTCGCCACGCCCCTTCCCGGGACGGGCGTCGTTTCAGCCGGCGGCGACACGCCGCCGGATTCCAAGTCCGGACGCGCCGGCCTACGGCACGATCTCGATCCGATGTGCGCCGACGGCCAGGTCGCGTTTGAGCGTGATCCACAGCTCCTGCGCGCCGGCGCGCGGCGACGGCAGCCAGTCCTGGTCGCGGACCAGGGCCGTGCCGTTTACGCGCAGCGTGTTCGGCAGACCGCCGCTCCACTGGCGCACGACGATCAGCGGATGGCGCAGCGTGCCGCTGCCGACGCCGATCGTCGCATCGAGGCGGTTGGCCGCCGCGACGAAGGTCAGCGCGCCGTAGACCGCGTCGTAGCCGGCCGGCGCATAGGTCTGCACGGTCGCGTCGGCGACGCCGGCCGGACCGCTGGTCGCGACCGAACCGATCGACGCGGCCAGCGTCAGCGCCTGGATCGTCTCGATCTGCGCGACCTGGGCGCCGACCGGATCGGCGCTGTGCGTGCCGAACACGATGTACGTGGAGTAGCTCTTCTTCGGCCAGCCCGGCGCCATCGGATCGCCCGGCAGCGCGGTGCCGTTGGCCGAGCCGCCGTAGTAGGCATTGCCGCGGATGCGGTACTGGGCCTGGCCGAGGAAGCCGAAGTTGGTGCCCCAGGCGATGCGCGCGCTGTTGGTCGACCCGCTGCCCGGCAGCGAATAGTTGACGGTCTGGAACGGCCAGTTGTAGTTGCACGGCATCAGATGGTTGCCGGGACAGCCGCTGACCTGGGCGCTGCTGCGCATCCAAAGGTCCTGGCCCCAGTAGCCGCCGGCGTCCTGCTGGTCGATCGTCTCGCTCTGCACGATGCCCATCGTCGCGTCGACCGCACTGGTCCACAGCTTCGCGTACGGAATCGTATTGGGCTGGTTCCAGGTCCAGCCGCTCGCGAACGTCAGCGGATCCTGCGTGCTGACGAAGCGGTAGCGGTCGCCCCAGCCGGTGCCGGCGATCGCGCTGCGCGCGTTGTCGCTGGCGGCGCCGTCGATGCGCAGCTCGCCGTACGGCGCGCGCGAGTCGTCGGCGAGGCGGCCGACCGGCACCGCCGACAGATTCCAGGTGATCGACCACAGCGGGTTGTCGCGGCCATTGGCGAACACCCAGTCGATCGTCACCGGCACGTCGTAGCGCGCGGCCGGCGCACTCACCGTGCAGTAGCGCGGATAGGCCTGCGTGAACCGGAAGATCGCGTGGTGACGGCCCGAGAACACGCGCTGGAACTGGCCCGGCGTGAAATGGCCGAGGCTGGAACTGTCACCGCCGCCGGTGCACGCGGCGCCGTCGGTCGGGTGCGAGACCACGTAGCCGAAGCCGCAGGCGCAGCCGCCGACCGCACTCAGCGTGCGCGTCGCCGCGCCGGCCCGGTAGCGGAACTCGCGCAGCTCGCCGCCGCGGCTGCCGTCGGCGGCGGTGCCGGCGTTGTTGTGCGCGAGCGTGGCCGAGCGCGGCAGGCCGGCGCGGTCGGTCCAGCCGAAGCGGTCGCCGCTGAGACCGTCGATCGCCACGCCCTGCTCGATCGTCAGGCCGCCGGACGGCGGCGGTCCGCTGCCTTCGAAGCCGTCGGCGAAGATCGGGTCGGGCTGCGTCCCGCCCTCGAGCAGGCGCACCTCGTCGACGTGCACGCGCTGCGGATTCGCCGCGGCGTTGCCGCTGGCGTCGACCAGATCGATGCGGTCGAACGCGCCGGTATAGCCCAGCGGCGGATCGGCCAGCGCGACCACGACCTCGCGAAACTGGCCGGCAGCGACCGCGCCGCCGGCGACGAAACCGTCCAGCGCGGTGTCGACGACGGCGGTGCCGCCGGACTGCAGCACCAGCCGGAGCTGCTCGCCGCCGGTCTCGCCGCGGATCCAGAAGCGCAGCCGGCGATAGGTCGCCGCGCTCAGCGGCTGGTCCGGCCGCGCAAACGAAAGCCCCTGCCAGGAGTGCGCGCGGAACGCGATCGCATGCGTGCCGGCGTACACCGGCGAAGTCGAGGCCAGGTCGACCTCGCCCCAGGACCAGTTCTGGAACCCGTTGCGCAGTGCGTCGTCGTAGACGACCAGATCGGCCCGCGCGGTCGCGGCAGCGCCCGCCAGGACCGCCGCCACCGCGATGCGCCACCCGAACGACCCCACCTGCATGTCCATTCCCCTTCGACCGTTGCGACGGACCGTGTGCGGGCCGTTCTCCAGCTTGCCTTACGAGAAACGACGCGGCCAGCGGACATCGTCACGCTTCGGCGGGCGGCGCGGTCGCGGCGCGCCGATGTCGCTCGGCGGCGCGACAGCTGTCGCATCGCGCCGACGCCCGGCGATATTTTGCACCGCGGTCGCCCGGCATGCCCCGGCGCCGCTAAAATGACCCCCGATCCCATTCATCCAGCACATCGAGCCGCGCCGAGAGCGGCCGCGGAGGGTACGTACATGAATCAGCTGCAGGACATCCTCGATCAGGACCTCGACCCGGTCGAGACCCGCGAGTGGACCGACTCGGTCAAGGCGGTCATCGAGGCCGAGGGCACCGACCGCGCGCACTTCCTGCTCGAGCGGATGGTCGAGGAAACCCGCCGCGCCGGCGGCCATCTGCCGTTCGATCCGACCACCGAGTACATCAACACGATCCCGTCGCACCTGGAAGCCAAGTCGCCCGGCGACGCGGCGATGGAGTGGCGGATCCGCTCGATCATCCGCTGGAACGCGATGGCGATGGTCGTGCGCGCCAACCGCAAGCCCGGCGACCTCGGCGGCCACATCGCCAGCTTCGCGTCGAGCGCGACGCTCTACGACGTCGGCTTCAACCATTTCTGGCGCGCGCCGAGCGCGGCCCATCCGGGCGACCTGATCTTCCACCAGGGCCATTCGAGCCCCGGTGTCTACGCGCGCTCGTTCCTCGAGGGCCGCGTCAGCGAGGAGCAGCTCGACCATTTCCGCATGGAGGTGGCCGGGCACG
>VFQU01001636.1_pt1 | contig 12511 bp, 5 predicted proteins | sample 3512311 | NCBI WGS metagenome assembly VFQU01 (sample SAMN10412377, study PRJNA504923) | tailings metagenome | isolation source: Relicate 3 Philex TSF3 active mining site | place: Philippines: Tuba, Benguet | collected 2017-08-29 | reverse complement strand
CGACCCGGCCCCGGCAAAACGAAACCCGACGCCTACTGGCAGGCGAGGCATTCCTCGTAGTCGGTGCGTTCGGCGGTCTCGAAGGTTTCCTCGGCCTTGTCCTCGCCGGCGTGGGCGGCGCGCTGAACAGACTTGGAGCGCAGGTAGTAGAGGCTCTTCATGCCCCGCTCCCAGGCGGTCCAGTGCAGCATGTGCAGGTCCCACTTGTCGACGTCGCCCGGCAGGAAGACGTTGACCGACTGGCTCTGGCAGATTTCCGGCGTGCGGTCGGCGGCCAGTTCGATCACCCAGCGCTGGTCCAGTTCGAAGGCGGTCTTGAAGACGTCCTTGTCGTCCTGGCTGAGGAAGTCGAGGTGCTGGACCGAACCCTCGCGGGCCAGGATGCTGTCCCAGACCGCCGGGGTGTTCTGGCCCTTCTCCTCGAGCAGACGCTCCAGGTAGGGGTTCTTGACGGCGAAGGTGCCCGACAGGGTCTTGTGGCTGTAGATGTTGGCCGGGATCGGCTCGATGCCCGCCGAGGTGCCGCCGCAGATGATGCTGATGGAGGCCGTCGGGGCGATGGCCAGCTTGTGGCTGAACCGCTCCATCACGCCCCGGTCGGCGGCGTCCGGGCAGGGGCCCTTTTCCTCGGCCAGGGTCTTGGAGGCCTTGTCGGCCTCGCGGCGCAGGTGCTTGAAGAGCCGCATGTTCCAGCTCTTGGCCAGGGCGCTCTCGAAGGGCACGTTCTGGGCCTGCAGGAAGCTGTGGAAGCCCATCAGGCCCAGGCCCACCGACCGCTCGCGCCTGGCGGCGTAGACGGCGTTCTTCGCATCGACCGGCGCGCGCTGGATGAAGTCTTCCAGCACGTTGTCGAGGAAGCGCATGACGTCCTCGATGAAGCGGGGCTCGTCGCGCCACTCCAGGAAGGTCTCGGCGTTGACGCTGGACAGGCAGCAGACGGCGGTGCGCTCCTCGCCCAGATGATCCTTGCCGGTGTGCAGCATGATCTCGCTGCACAGGTTGGACTGGCGGACGCTGAGGCCGAGGTCGCGCTGGTGCTGCGGCATGGCCCGGTTCACGTGATCGGAGAAGATCAGGTAGGGCTCGCCGGTCTGCAGGCGCAACTCCAGCACCTTCTGCCACAGACCGCGGGCGTCGACCTCGCGGAGGACCTCGCCGGTCTTGGGGCTGCGCAGGCCGAACTTCTCGCCATCGCGCACCGCGAACATGAATTCGTCGGTGATGTTGATGCCGTGGTGCAGGTTCAGGGACTTGCGGTTGAAGTCGCCCGACGGCTTGCGGATCTCGAGGAACTCCTCGATCTCCGGATGGTGGATGTCGAGGTAGACGGCCGCCGAGCCCCGGCGCAGGCTGCCCTGGCTGATGGCCAGGGTCAGGCTGTCCATCACCCGGATGAAGGGGATGATGCCGCTGGTCTGGCCCGCGCCCTTGACCTTCTCGCCGATGGAGCGGACGCCGCCCCAGTAGGTGCCGATGCCGCCGCCGTTGGCCGCCAGCCAGACGTTCTCGTTCCAGATGTCGACGATGCCGTTCAGCGAATCGCCGACCGCGTTGAGGAAGCAGCTGATCGGCAGGCCGCGATCGGCGCCGCCGTTGCTGAGCACCGGGGTGGCCGGCATGAACCACAGGCGGCTCATGTAGTCATAGACGCGCTGGGCGTGGTCTGCGTCGTCGGCGAAGGCCGTGGCCACGCGCGCGAACATGTCCTGATAGGACTCGCCCGGCAGCAGGTAGCGATCCTCGAGCGTGGTCTTGCCGAAGTCGGTCAGCAGGGCGTCGCGCGAGCGATCGACCTCGACCTTCCGGACCAGAGCCAGCTGGGGCCGCTCGGAAAGCCAGGGTTCGGACCCTGCCGCTTCGCCGAGGGGAATTTGACGCGCCGCTTCACCCATCATTTGATCAGAACCCGTGCCCAAAAACCCAGAACAAACAGCGACTTCGTAGCGTCCAGCGCCCTTGGTATCCGAGGCGCGATCCGTCCGAAGACACCATATCTTGTGGGCGAACCGCCCCCTGAACCCACCATATGGGGCCATGAGCCCTAATGACTCGTCAACGGGTCATTCGGCGCCGGGGCGGACTTTTTCGTTAACAACATGTTGACGGAATGTCGCCGATCCGTCGCAAACCCAGACGGGCCGGGCGTTTCCAGGACTCAGATATTTGCGGTCTGCGAGGCTGCGATCAATCGCCTCATCAGGGCGCCGACGAGGGGCCACCCGCGATCGTTGTCAGGCATGTTGGCCAGGCGCACAATTATCAGGCGCCGCGACGGGACGAGCATGAGAATCTGTCCGTCGAGGCCCCGGGCGTGGAAGCTGTCGCCGAAGGCCCCGGACATCAGGCTGGGCGGGGCTCCGGGGCCGGGGCGGCCTTCGCGCCACCAGCCGGCGCCGTAGGTCGGCTCGACGGTCGGCGCGGCGGCGAATCGGTTCCAGCCGGCGGGCAGCAGGCGCCGGCCGCCGAAAATTCCGTCATCGAGATAGAGCTGGCCCAGGCGCGCGAAGTCGTGGACCGAGGCCCACATCAGCGAGCCGCCGTAGAAGGTCCCGGCCGGGTCGTACTCGAACAGCGCCGTGCGCATGCCCGCCGGCCCAAACAGCGACCGGGTCATCCAGTCGGCCATGGCCGCGCGGCGGGCGCGGGGGTCGCGGGCGTCCGGGAACAGCCGGTCGGTCAGTTCGGCGGCCAGGATGTGGAAGCTGCCGGTGGAATAGTTCCAGCGCGACCCGGGCGGGCGGCGGGTACCCGGGCGCGAGGCAGCGTAGGCGGCGACGTCGAAGCGGCCATCGCCGAACAGCAGGCGGGTCGCGTCCGAGCGGGTGGCCAGTGGCCGGCGGAACTCATCCCAGGGCAGGCCGTCGACGAGGTTGAGGAGGTGACGCACGCGGATCGGCGCGGCGCCGGACCGCGCCAGCCGCCGGACCGGATCATCCAGGCCGATCCGCCCCTGCAGCACCGCGCAGCCGACCAGGGCGTGGGTCACCGACTTGGCCATCGACCAGGAGACGTGCGGCGTCGAGGGACCATGGTCCGGCCCGTACCGCTCCAGCAGCGGCCGGCCGTCGCGGATGACCAGCAGGGCGTCGGTGCGGCCGATCAACGGATCGCGCTCGGCGGCGTCGGCCAGGGTCGCCAGGTTGGCCGACGGGGCCGGCGACGCCCCCGCCGCCATCGCCAGTCCGCCCATGGTCGCGGCCGGCAGGGCGGCGAGCGTGGCGCGGCGGGACAGCAGGGGCATGGCGCGATGCTAGAGCACCGGCCCGACGGTGGGAACGGTCAGGCGTCGTCGGTGCCGTCCTGCGTCCTTCGACACGCGCCTGGCGCTGCTCAGGATGACGGAGTCTGGGGTCGCCCTTCTGGGGGCCTCAGGCCAGGCCGAGGCGACGGCTGTCGGCGAGGGGATCGACGCCAAGGGTGGTGAGCATCTCGGCGCGGTCGGGGCCCAGGCGCGGCGGATAGTAGCCGCGCTTGGCGGGCCGGGGAGTCGCCCAGGCGGCCAGCACCTTGGCGATGTTGGCCGGCTTCTTCAGCCAGGCGCGGCTGTCTTCCAGCATGTGGAAGCCGCGCATGAACTGGCGCAGCAGGCCGATGTCGCGGCGCAGGGCGATGGCGACGCCGTCCTCGGCGAAGCTCTTGGCGATGCGCGCCTTGAGGCCGGGGCGGTAGGCCGGGTTCAGCGCGTTGCGGGCGCGGCGGATCGCCTGGCGGTCCTGGGTGCGCATGTCCTCGTAGTAGGGCCGCAGCTCGCGGACCACCCCGGCGCGGAAGTGGCTGGCCCGGGCGGCCGCGTCGGGGCTGTGGTCCAGGGTCTCGGCCAGCAGCTCGCCCGCCACAGCGGCGAAGGAGCAGCCCCGGCCATAGAGGGGATTGGTCCGCACCAGCCCGTCGCCGATCGGAAACAGGTTCAGCGCCAGCGGCCGGCCCTCGGGGGCCATGTCGCGCCAGCGGCTGCGCAGGTCGCCCATGCCGAACACCTTGCTGACCGGCTCGGCCCGCGCCGGGTCGGTCCAGCGGGCGGCGCCCGGCAGGTTGGCGCAGACGGCGTCGAACACCTCGGGCCGCATGATCGCCTTGCGCAGCTCTTCCTCGATCTCCGGCGCGGCCAGGGTCAGGGAGAAGCAGCCGTTGTCGGCCGGGAAGACGCCGTACTTGATGTAGCCCAGGTCGCCGGCGCCGGGGATGACGCCGCGCTCGGGCGCGGTCTGGCCCGGCCGCAGGCGGTAGTGGCGGGTGTAGTAGAGGATGCCGGCGTCCTCGCTCTCCTCGGGCGGGACGATGCCAGTCTCGGCGAGCCAGTCGAACACCTGGCTGGCGCGGCCGCCGGCGTCGACGACGATGCCGGCCAGGGTCTCCTCGCCCTCGCCGGCGGCGAGGCGCAGGCCCCGGCAGACGAACGGCCCCTCCGCCCCGTCGCGTTCGCCGACCAGGCCGATGACGTTGACCCCGCTGCGGAAGGTCACGCCGGGCAGGCCCTCGACATGGCGGCGCAGGACCAGCTCCAGCGTCGTGCGCCGGCTGGTCAGGACGGTGAGTTCCTCGTCGCCGGGTTCGGGGCGGTAGCGGGCGGCCGTGGCCGGCGACAGGTTGCCCTCGAAGGTCAGGTCCTGGCAGCCGGCCGCCATCAGCTCCGCCATCAGCGCCGGATGGCGGTTGACGATGATCGAGCGCAGCCGGGCGAGGAAGGCGTGGCTGTGGCGCAGGTGGCCGACGCCGCGCCGGTTCCAGTCCTCGAAGGCGACGTCGGCGCCGCCGTCGGGCGGGGGCGGGTCGCGCTCCAGCACGGTGACGGCGTGGCCGCGACTGGCCAGCGCCAGGGCGGAGAACAGCCCGGCCATGCCGGCGCCGATGATCAGGACAGGCTCGGCCATGCGACCCTGGCCTCCGTTGTTTCTGCTTCCCTGACCGGGACTATGACGCCCGCCACACGCCGCGAAAAGTGTGACGTGGCGTCACTTTTTCACGATTTGCGCGCCGCCTCGGCCAGTTCCCGCAGGGCGGCGTTGGCGATGGTCAGCTTGGCGAAGGTCCAGCCGCCGCCGGCGGCCTCGATCTCCTCGACGGTGCGGCGCACGGCGCGGCCCGGGCCCGACTGGATCTGGGCCCAGCTGCGGACGGTCTGGGAAGCCTGCTCGCCGGTCTCGCCGGCCTGGGGATTGGCCGCGAAGGCCATCACCGCGCGGGTCACCTCGGTCTGCTCGCCCAGCATGTCCTCGATCAGCCGGCGCACGGCCATCCGCTCGTAGTGGTCGCCGCCGCGCTTCTCGCCGGCCGCCGCCCGCAGCTTGTCGAAGCTGAAGGCCGCCCCGACCTGGTGGTAGAGGCGCGCGGCGGCCAGGATCGGCCAGCCGCTTTCGACGGCCAGATCGGCGAGGTCGGCGACGGTGGTCAGCGGTTGCAGCGCCGCCACGGCCTGGGCCAGGGCCTCGGGCGCGCCGTCCTGGACGAAGCTCCTGGCGCGGCGGGCCACGGTCTTCTGCTCGAAGCCCGAGAGGATGCCGGGCGTCACCGCCCGCAGCTCGTCCGCCGCCGGACGATAGCTTTCGACCAGGGCCTGGACGCCATCGCCGCCCTTGGCGCGGCGGGCCATCCAGTAGGTCTGGCTGCGGATGACATGGGCCAGGGCGCGGAACAGCGACAGCTGGCCGGCGGCCGGCGCCTTGCCGTCCAGGGCGGCGACCTCGTCCCAAAGCGCATCGATGCGCAGCACCTGGCGGCCGGCCTCGAAGCCGATGACCAGGGCGGCGGTGTCGACGCCCGACGCCGCCTTCAGGCGGCTGGGGAAGGTGGGGCCGCAGCGGTTGACGATCTCGTTGGACAGCACCGTGGCGATGATCTCGCGCCGCAGACGGTGGCGGGCCATCTCGTCGTCGTACTTCGCCAGGCCTTCGGGGAAGTAGGCCTTGAGGGTCTTGAGGAAGAAGGGATCGTCCGGCCCGTCGCCGGCGACGATGTCGCTGAACAGGTCCAGCTTGCCATAGGCCAGCAGCACGGCCAGCTCGGGCCGCGTCAGCCCCTGGCCGGCCTTGGCCAGCTCCTGCATCGCCAGGGCGTCGGGCAGGCCCTCGACCCGGCGGTCGAGCTTGCCCTCGTTCTCCAGCTCCGACATCAGCCGGGCGTGGTTGTCGATCTCGGCGACGGCGTCCTGCTGCAGCAGCGACAGGGCCAGAGTCTGGTCGTAGTTGTGGGCCAGGACGTGGTCGGCCACGTCGTCGGTCATCGAGGCCAGCAGCTTGTCGCGCGCCGGCCGGGTCAGCTCGCCCGCGCGCTCGACCATGCCGGTCAGGATCTTGATGTTGACCTCGTGGTCGGAGCTGTCGACGCCGGCGGAGTTGTCGATGGCGTCGGTGTTGATCCGGCCGCCCGCGCGGGCGAACTCGATGCGGCCCGCCTGGGTGAGGCCCAGGTTGGCGCCCTCGCCGACCACCTTGACCCGCAGGTCGGCGCCGTCGACGCGGATGGCGTCGTTGGCCTTGTCGCCGGCCTCCAGGTGGCTTTCGCGGCGCGCCTTCACATAGGTGCCGATGCCGCCGAGATAGAGCAGCTCGGCGCGCGCCTTGAGGATGGCGGTCATCACCTCCTGCGGGCTGGCCTGGTCGGCCTTGAGGTCCAGCGCCGCCTTGATCTCGGCGGTGAGGGGGATGGACTTCTGGCTGCGCGGGAAGATGCCGCCGCCAGGGCTCATCTTGCTGCGGTCGTAGTCGTCCCAGGACGAGCGGGGCAGCTCGAACATCCGCTTGCGTTCGGCGAAGCTGACGGCCGGGTCCGGATCGGGGTCGATGAAGATGTGGCGGTGGTCGAAGGCGGCGACCAGGCGGATCTGCTCGGACAGCAGCATGCCGTTGCCGAACACGTCGCCCGACATGTCGCCGACGCCGACGACGGTGAAGGGCTCCTTCTGGATGTCCTTGCCCAGTTCGCGGAAGTGGCGCTTGACCGCTTCCCAGGCGCCGCGGGCGGTGATGCCCATGACCTTGTGGTCGTAGCCGGCCGAACCGCCAGACGCGAAGGCGTCGCCCAGCCAGAAGCCGTAGGACTCGGCGATGCCGTTGGCGATGTCGCTGAAGGTGGCCGTGCCCTTGTCGGCGGCGACGACCAGATAGGGATCGTCGTCCTCATGGGCGATCACGTCGCGCGGACGGATCACCTCGTTGGCGGCGTCGATGTTGTCCGTGATGTCCAGCAGGCCGGACAGGAACAGGGTGTAGGCGGCGATGCCCTCGGCGCGGGTCTGTTCCGGCGTGCCGCCGCGCGGCAGCTGCTTGGGATAGAAGCCGCCCTTGGAGCCGACCGGCACGATGACCGCGTTCTTGACCTGCTGGGCCTTGACCAGGCCGAGCACCTCGGTGCGGAAGTCGTCGCGGCGGTCCGACCAGCGCAGCCCGCCCCGCGCCACCGGCCCGAAGCGCAGGTGCACGCCCTCGACGCGCGGCGACCAGACGAAGATCTCGCGGTAGGGCTTGGGCGCCGGCAGGTCGTCGAGCTCGCGGCTGGCGACCTTGAAGCTGATGTAGGCCTTGGGCGAGCCGGAATCGTCGAGCTGGTAGAAGTTGGTCCGCTTGATCGCCTCGACCAGCAGGGCCATGCGCCGCAGCACCCGGTCCGCGTCGAGGCTCTCGACGGCCTGCAGGGCCGTGGTGATCTCGGTCATCACCGCCCGGGCCTGGGTCTCGCGGGCCTTGATGTCGACGGCGATGGCCGGGTCGAACCGCACGCGGAAGAGATCGAGGATCAGCCGCGCCACGCCCGGATTGTCGGCCAGGGCCAGTTCCTGCACCGCCTGGCTGGGGTCGAGGCCCGACTGCTGGCGGTACTTGGCCAGGGCGCGCACCAGGGCCGCCTCGCGCCAGGAGACGCCCAGCTCCAGCACCAGGCGATTGAAGCCGTCGCTCTCGGTGCGGCCGGTCCAGACGGCGGTGAACAGCGCCTCGAAGGCGTCCTTGACGTCGGCGAAGACCAGATGCTCGCCCCGCTCGTCCTCGAGCAGGAACTCGTGCACCCAGACCGTCTCCGGCCCGTCGGCAAGTTGCGGGGTCAGTTCGAAGGCGTCCTCGATCAGCGCCCGCAGGCCCATGTGCTCGAGGATCGGGGTGACGTCGGCCAGCGGCACATGGGCGCCCCGCCGATAGAGCTTGAAGCGGAAGCGCAGGGCGCTGTCGCCCAGCTTGCGGAAGGCGCGGGCGCGGAAATCGTCGACGCCCATGGCCTCGACCTCGGCCAGGTCGGCCAGGGCTTCCTCGGCCGGATAGTAGTCCTGGTAGCCGCCCGAGAAGGCGCCGGACCAGCGGGCCAGGGTCGCGCCGACGTCGCCGCCGGAGGCGCGGACCATGGCCTCGAACCGGTCGCCCCAGGTGCGCACCGTCTCGGCCACCTCGGCCTCCAGCAGGCCGAGGTCGGGCCAGGTCAGGGCGCCGGGATCGACGCCGACGATGTAGTGGACGCGGGCCAGCGGCTGGTCGGAGAAGCTGGGATAGTAGGCCGACACGCGGCCGCCGAACGCCTGGGCGATCAGCCGGCCGGCCCGCTCGCGCACGCCGCTGTCGTAGCGATCCCGCGGCACGAACAGCAGGACCGAGACAAACCGGTCGAAGGGGTCCTTGCGGGCGAACAGCCGCAGGCGCGGGCGGTCGTACAGGTGCAGGATGCCCATGGACTGGCTGAGCAGCTCGTCCTCGCCGAGCTGGAACAGCTCGTCGCGCGGATAGGTCTCGACGATGTGGCGCAGCCGCTTGTCGTTGTGGCTGCCCGGGGTGACCGGCGCGCGGTCCATGGTCAGCGCCACCTTGCGGCGGATCAGCGGGGTCTCGTGGGCGGGAGTCTCGTAGGCCTCGGCGGTGAAAAGGCCGACGAAGCGGACCTCGCCGCTGGCCTTGCCGTCCGGGCCATAGCGGCGCACGCCGACGTAATCCATGTAGACGCGCCGATGGACCAGCGAGCGCAGGTTCGACTTGGCCACGGTGACCGCCGGGGTGCGCTCCAGGTGGCGCTGCAGCTGGGCCGACAGGATGGCCGGCTCGTTGGCGCGGCGGAGCACGGCGCGGTCGGCGTCGCGCAGGACGCCCAGGCTGCCTTCGGTCTGGTACAGCGGCTCTTCAGGCGCATAGCCGCCGTCGGCGCTGCGCGGGTATTCATAGATGCGGGCGCCCAGGTAGACGAAATGCTCGCCCTCCAGCCAGCGCAGGAAGGCCAGGTGCTCGGCGCGCTCCTCGGGGTCGCCGCCGGCCAGGGGGGCGGCCTCCAGCTCCTCGATCGTGCGCCGCATCAGCGCCTGCATGGCGCCGAAGTCGCCGACGGCGGCGCGCACATCGGCCAGGGCCCGCCCGACCGCCTCGATCAGCCCGCCGATGCGGTCCTCGCCGACCGGATCGAGGTGGACCTGGATCATCGAGCGGCGGCGGCCGCCGATCTCGACCATCGGATGGAACATGGCCCGCACCGGCAGGCCGGCCTCGGCGACCTGGCCCATGATGCTGTCGACCAGGAAGGGTCGGTCGTCCTGGACGATCTCCAAGAGGTCGCGGCCCAGGTCCTGGCCCTGGGCCGTGCGCCAGCGGACGACACGGATCGCGGGATCCTCGGAGCCGGCGGCGACGGCGAAGCGCCAGAAGTCGGCGAACAGCGCGGCCATGTCCTCGGGCGTGACCGGCGGCAGTTCCTCGGCGGCCAGGTCGGCGGCGATCTGCGCCAGATAGGCCGTCTGGGCGGCATCCGGCGCGCCCTTCAGGCCCAGTGCGCGGGCGAAGGCCGTCAGCAGAGCTCCCTGGTCAGCGGTGGATTCCAGGTCGCTTTTCGCGCCAGTCATGGCGTTTCCTCAACAGATCTTGCCGAATTTTTGCGTTCGGCGATGGCTTTAGCCTGTTCTTTCGCGATCCGCGCCCAAAATCCACTCCAAATCCGGAATTCGGCGGGGCCCGCGTCTCCCGCTACAGCCCACCCCGTTTCCACCGGCAAGGTCAATCTGTTTCGAAGGTCATTCCCTTCGGGAAAGCGGGGGCCCCGACAGCACGCCGTGTTCCGGATGCGAAGACGCCGCCGGAGGGGGGTCCGGCGGCGTCGGTTCCACCTCGGGGGAAGGCGGAACGCTTCATTCGAGGGCCGTCTTCGGGGGGAGAAGGGCGCCTCTGTCCGGGTACAGGGGGGGGAGGGAGTACCGGACAGCACGAAGATAGGCTCATGGCGGGCCAATTCAAGTGAGATTCGCGCCAATGTTGCGTGAAGATTTATTTACCATCCGAAGGTGATTTCGGCGAGGATTTCGCGGACCGGCCCGACGAAGACTTGGCCGCCGCGGCCGGACGCGAAGCCGCCGGCTTTCCGCCCCTGTGCCGGTGGGGATCGCCGGCCGGCTCGCCATTGGCCGACAGCAGGATGGCGATCCATCGCGTGCCCTGGAACTGGGCCAGGATGACCATGGCGGCCACCGTCAGCGGCGTGGACAAGAACATCCCCGGCATCCCCCACACCAGGCCCCAGAGGGCCAGCGACAGCAGCACCACCACCGGGTCGATATTCAGGCTGTCGCCCTGCATCTTGGGCTGGATGACGTTGCCGACGACGAACTGGATCGTCTGCAGGGCGGCCGCCAGGATGGCCGCCTGGACGAAGCCGTCGAACTGAACCAAGGCGAACAGGGGCGGCAGGGCCACGCCGATCACCCCGCCGATGATCGGGATGTAGGAGGCCAGGAAGATCAGGAAGGCCCAGAACAGCGCGTTGTCCAGGCCAACAGCCCACATCACCAGCAGCGAGCCGCCGGCGATCATCAGGCCGGTGACGGTCTGGACCCAGAGGTACTGCTCGACCCCGTCGCGGATGCGAACGAACGAGGCCATGGCCTCGTCGCGGTCCTTGCCGTGCGGGAACAGGGCGACGATCTTCTTCCGGAAGCCGCGCCGCGAGGCGATGATGAAGGCCAGGTAGATCAGCACGAAGAAGGTGTCGGTCAGCACCCCCTGGAAGCCCTGGGCGATGGTGGTGGCGTACTGGGCCGGATTGGCCTCGCGGATCAGCTGGGCAAGGCTGGGCGGCGCCTCCAGCCCGAAGGCGTCGGCCGCCCGGCCGATCAGCGCCTCGAGCTTGGGGGTGTAGGTGATCAGCTGGTTGGCGAAGCCGGCGGCGTTGTCGGCGATGACCACCGCCAGCAGCACCAGCAGCAGGATGGTCAGGACGATCGCCGTGGGCAGGGCCGCCGCCTTGGGGAAGTTGGGCGTCTTCTCGGCCAGGGCGCGGGCGAAGCCGTCGATCATCACCGCCAGGAAGACCGCCAGCGCCAGAGGCGTGAGGATGCCGCGCAGCCAGAACAGGGCCGCGCCGACCGCGATCACCGTGATGATCACCACCGCGTTGCGCGCCACGCCGTCGATCGTCGTCTGTGCCATGGGCCCCTCTGAATCTGGCGCGACTTTTGTGGAGCCGGCCCCCGGCGTCAATCGCCGCCGGCAGCGAGGCGTTCCCGCCGGGCCGGGGGCGCCGTTGAAATGACGCTTCGCGGTCGCGCGTCCGGTAGGAAAACCGGTTCCCACTTTTCGGAACGCGCTCTAAGCCTTTCCGATAGCCCGACGAGCGGGCCAGGAGACCAAGCGTGAGCCAGACGCCGGACGGAACCCTCTTCATCGGTCATTCCGACAAGCCCGAGATCGTACGGCTCGACCGCGCCAACCGGCACGGACTGGTTGCGGGCGCGACCGGCACGGGCAAGACGGTGACGCTGCAGATCCTGGCCCAGGGGTTCGCCGACGCCGGGGTGCCGGTCTTCGCCGCCGACGTGAAGGGCGACCTGTCGGGCGTCAGCCAGCCGGGCGCGCCGAACGAGAAGTTCCTGGCCCGCGCCGCCGGCATGGGGCTGGAGCTGCGCCCCGACGCGCCGCCGACGGTGTTCTGGGACCTCTATGGCGAGCAGGGCCATCCGGTGCGGACCACCATCTCGGAGATGGGCCCGGTGCTGCTGTCGCGGCTTCTGGAGCTGAACGAGGTCCAGGAGGGCGTGCTCAACATCGTCTTCAAGATGGCCGATGACGAGGGGCTGCTGCTGCTCGACCTCAAGGACCTGCAGGCGGCGCTGAAGTATGTGGCGGACAACGAAAAGGAGATCGACGCCAAATACGGCAACGTCTCCGCCGCCACCATCGGCACCATCCAGCGCGGCCTGCTGCAACTGGAAACGGCGGGGGCCGAGAACCTGTTCGGCGAGCCGGCGCTGAAGCTGGCCGACCTGATGCGGGTGGACGGCTCGGGACGCGGGGTGGTGTCGATCCTGGCGGCCGACAAGCTGATCCGCAGTCCGCGCCTCTATGCGACCTTCCTGCTGTGGCTGCTGTCGGAGCTGTTCGAGGAGCTGCCCGAGGTCGGCGATCCGGAGAAACCCCGGCTGGTCTTCTTCTTCGACGAGGCCCACCTGCTGTTCCGCGATGCGCCCAGGGCGCTGCTGGAAAAGGTCGAGCAGGTCGTGCGCCTGATCCGCTCCAAGGGCGTGGGCGTCTATTTCGTCACCCAGAACCCGGCCGACATCCCG
>VFQU01001635.1_pt1 | contig 12522 bp, 7 predicted proteins | sample 3512311 | NCBI WGS metagenome assembly VFQU01 (sample SAMN10412377, study PRJNA504923) | tailings metagenome | isolation source: Relicate 3 Philex TSF3 active mining site | place: Philippines: Tuba, Benguet | collected 2017-08-29 | reverse complement strand
GCTCCTACGAACGGCACTGGAACAACGCTTCCTGGCGCTGGTGGCGGCGGTGGCGCTGGTGGTATTCGGCGTCTGGTCCTTCACGCAGCTTAAGATTGAGGCCTATCCCGACATCTCCGATACCACTGTCGAAGTGATCACCATGGTGCCGGGGCTGGCGGCGGAAGAGGTGGAGCAACAGGTCACTATTCCCATTGAGCGCGCGCTCAACAGCGTCCCCAATGTCATCTCGCGACGTTCCCGCACCATCTTTGGTCTCTCCTCCAACGAGCTCACTTTCGAGTACGGAACCAACGATTACTTTGCGCGCCAAGTGGTGATCGAGAAGCTTCGTGAGGCCAGCCTGCCGGAAGGACTCACCCCGACGCTTGCTCCCATGGCGACCCCCATCGGCGAACTCTTCCGCTACAGCCTCGAAGGCGGCGGGCTCGATTCGCGCCAGTTGCGGGAGTTGCAGGATTGGGTGGTGTATCCGCGGCTCTTGCAGGCGGGCGGCGTGGCCGACGTCGTTCCTTTCGGCGGGCTGGTCAAGCAGTACCAGATCCAAATCGATCCCTTGGCCCTCGAGAAGTACAAACTCACCCTCAGTGACATCGCCACCGCCGTCGAGGAGAGCAATCAGAATGCCGGCGGGGCACTGCTGGACAATCGGGAACAGTCCCTGGCGGTACGCGGCGTGGGTCTGCTCAAATCCACGGCGGACATTGAAAACAGCGTCGTCGCTGAGAACAAAGGCGTGCCCGTTTATGTCAAGGATCTGGGCAAAGTGTCTTTAGGCTCGGCGCCACCAACTGGGATCTTCGGTCTTCAGGAACGAACCGGAGGCGTCGAAGGAATCGTCCTGATGCGTCGCGGCCAAAACCCTAGCGAAGTGCTCGGCCGGGTTCACGAAGCCGTGGACGAACTCAACGCCACCCTGCCCGCCGGGGTCAAGATGAATGTCATCTATGACCGCACGGAATTGGTCAACAACACGCTGCTGACCGTCGCCAAGACCCTGCTCGAAGGGTTGCTCATCGTGCTGTTCATCCTGCTGCTCTTCCTCGGTAGCTTCAAGGCCGCGCTGTTGACGGCGATCACCATTCCCCTAGCCCTCCTGTTCGCCTTTGCCTGCATGTACCTGACGGGCATCCCGGCGAATCTGTTGAGTCTCGGCGCCATCGACTTCGGCATCATCGTGGATGGCTCTCTCATCATGGTGGAACGGGTGCTGCACACCTTCCAGAAGCGAAATCCGCAGGGCGCGGATGGAGTCTTTAAGGCCGTGCGCGATGCCGCTCTCGACGTCGAGTCGCCGCTCTTCTTTTCGTTGATCATTATCATCTCGGCCTACGTGCCGCTCTTCACGCTCGAACGGGTCGAACGGCGCCTGTTCACGCCGATGGCCTTCACCGTTTGCTACGCCCTGCTTGGTGCGATGCTGATCGCCCTCACTCTAGTGCCCGTTTTGGCCACCTTCCTGTTCCGCAAAGGGGCTCCCCATTGGGAGAATCCCGCACTCGTTTGGCTCGGGCGGGTCTACGAACGCGTACTCATCGGCGGACTCAAGCGCGCCTGGGTCGTGGTCGGGATGGCGGCCGCAGTGGTCGTTGGAGCGTTCGTCCTAGCCGGATCGCTCGGCAGTGAGTTCCTGCCGTCGCTTGATGAAGGCACCATTTGGATCCGCTCCAATCTGCCACCTGGCACCTCGCTCGAAAAGACCGCTCGCGTCGCCGAACAGATGCGCGCCACCCTGCGCAAGTTCCCGGAGATCCGCGCCGTAGGTTCGCAATCCGGCCGCAACGACGCCGGCACCGACCCCTTCGGACCTAACCGCATCGAACTGCTCGTCACGTTGCAGCCGTACAACCAATGGCCTGCCGGAAGAACCAAGGCCGACCTGGTGAACGATCTATCGAAGCTTATGCCCGAAGTCATTCCCGGTGCGACGTTCAACATCACCCAGCCGATCATAGACACGGTTACCGAAGTGGTTACCGGCTCATCGGCGGATCTGGCGGTCATCCTCGTGGGTCCCGACCTGGGAGTGCTGCGCGCCCGGGCCGAAGAGACGTTGAAGGTCATCAAAACCATTCCTGGCGCTGCGGACACCGCCATCGAGCAAGAGGAGGAGCAACCGCAACTGACCATCCAATTTGACCGCGAAAAGATGGCCCGTTTTGGCGTGCGCGTCCGCGATGTACAGGACCAGATCGAACTCGCCATCGGTGGCCGTGTCGTCTCGAATATCTTTGAAGGGGAGCGCCGCTTTGACCTTTCCGTGCGCTTCACGCCCGAGGCCCGGACGGACCCGAACGTCATCGGCTCAATGCTGGTTCCCACCCGCGCGGGTGCCCGCATTCCCTTGTCGCAACTGGCCAGCATTGAAGTCGTCGATGGACAGAGCGTCATTGCCCGGCGGGAGAATCGCCGGCAAATCGCGGTGCGGACGAACATCCGGGGCCGGGATCAAGGCAGCTTCGCCGAAGAGGCCCAGGCGAAATTCGCCGAGCAAGTGAAATTGCCTGAAGGCTACCGCGTGGAATGGGGCGGGCAGTTTGACAACCTTACGCGCGCCAAGAGACGCCTAACGATGGTGATGCCATTGACCGTGGGTATCATCTTCGTTTGGCTCTTCTTCGCCTTCGGCAACACGAAGGATGCCGGCATTGTTTTGCTAAACGTCCCCTTCTCTCTGGTGGGCGGCATCCTGTTCCTGTGGCTGCGAGGAATCAACTTGAGCGTCTCCGCCGCCGTTGGGTTCATCAGCCTGTTCGGCGTAGCGGTCATGAGCGGGGTGTTGGTGGTTTCCGAGATCAACCGGCGGTTGCGCCTGGAAGGGACGTCGATTCACGATGCCGTTGTGCAGGGGGCGCTCTCGCAACTCCGCCCGGTCTTGATGATGATTGTGGTCGCGCTGTTGGGCATGGTGCCGGCGGCCCGCGCCACGGGTATCGGTTCGGACGTCCAACGTCCGCTGGCGACAGTGGTTGTGGGTGGCTTGGCGTCGACGTTGTTTCTCACTTTCCTGGCCTTGCCTGCGCTGTGTTTTGTCTTTAAGCGAGGACCGCGCGGAGGGGAACAGCCGGGTGCAGAATAGGCAATCAATCAAACGGACTTAGCGAAACAACCCAGTGCGTGTTCAGAAACTGGCGTCATGGATACAGGGGTAGTATGGCGAGGGTGTGACTCTCGTGGATAGCTAGGCTTACAGTCTCGAAAGAGCGAGCACCCAAAAGCACCTGGGTTACTCGACCCAAACACTGACATCCAACTCTCCCGCGCAGCCGCAGTTGGGTGCACGACGACTATACGCCGAGAGCAAATATCTGTCGCATCGCACCAATCGATTCTCCAAGCATCTCGATATCCGCTGAGCCGACGTTGCCCATTGAATTCGCCTTCTGAAGTTGACCAATTTGTGAGGGAGATATTCCCATCAGTCGGCAGCATGAGGCGTCAGCAGATATCGAATCATTGGCAAATACAAGACACCTCAGATCTTTTTGGCGACCATGGAGCGGACCATTGCCCTCCATCGCCTCAATGCCATCGGCGATTACGTAGTGGATCGGTACGGTTGATGCCAGTTCAACGATCGAATTGTCGATGCCTTGCCAATGCAGAATGTTCTTGGGCCAACCGTAAACTGATCCGGGCACGACTCCGAAGAGGTTCTTCAGGCTGAGCGTTACGCCGGCCCAGTGGTGCGTCTTGATCTTCGGCATCGAGATCACAACTTCTGCCGAGAGCAGGGTGTTTGGTAGCCATAGTTCTTTGAGGGCTGTCAGGGAGGTTGTTGTCTTTACTCGGCTCGGAGTGTCGAAGTTGAGGTCGACAAACCGCGTCCGCCCGACTTCCTTCAGCAACCTCTTCAGGCCACACTCTTCGATCAGCATCGCCGTGTCGCGAACGTGGCCAGGGCCTTCTGCAACGACTACCGACGCTGCTCCCAACCGGTACAACGAATCAACTGCGGCAGCAATGACCGTTGGATGGGTGTTGATGCAGGTGTTGGGTGAGTATTCGACCAAGTTTGGCTTGAGCAGCACGCTCTTTCCCTGGACGGCCGGCTTGAGGAGGCGCAGGCCCTCATCCACTACCTTGTGGGCGAACTCGTAGCTTGCGCATTTCAGAATCGCTACCTTGGATTTGGGCTTACGTCGGAATGGAACCGAGGGCCTCAATTGCTGATGCAAGGAGATCGCCGCCGTCGTCGCAAGGGCGCCGGCAGAGAGCAAGTTTCTCCGGTTCATGGATTGTTCGCTCCAAAGCTGTCGGCGCCAATGGCGAGCTTGGCCAAGGCCAGTTCACGAGTGGCAAGATTCGGGAGCACCTTCACGAGGACACCAGCCAGTCGCTGGTTCAAGCGGTCGGCTCGTGGGTCAGAGTAGGCCCTCAGAGCGATGACGCCGAGACTCAGCGAGTAAACCGAAGTCGCTGTCGAGAGGCACCGCCAAAGATAATCCAGCGAGGATGCCAGCAAGGCGCCGTGCGACAACCTCTCGTGATGCAAGGCCATCACAGCCATCGCCGTGAAGTCCGGATGGGGAGTCAATGCAAACCCAAATGCCTCTGCGTTTCCGGCATTCCAGCCACCCCCTTTACAACAGCGATCCAGAAGCATCTCTCTGGCGTTTGCAGTTCGAGCGGAAGTTCGTCCCCACGCCTCGTGGGCAAGCAGCGAGATCGCCGTCGGGGCCACCCAACTCAAAGTGCCGGGAATCCATGGCCAGCCGGATTTAGAGGGATCGAAGCGGACCTTGGTATCGAAGAAGCGAAACTTCCACTTCCAGAGCCAGTGCGACTCCACACCAACAGTTTTCGAAAGCCATCGAAAGCCGTTTTCGACACTGGTAGGCTTCGCCTTTCTTGAATGCGCCAGAGAAAGGAGTGCAAGACCAGTGCTGTACGCGTTGGGCAGCGGTACGGCAACATGCTCGGACCATCCTCCGTCTGGCAGTTGGCGTTTGATGATCGCCTCGGACAAGTGCGGCTCGTTTGGTAGGGCCAGGGTCTTGAAGGCGAGTTCTTCCAAAGTGATCGCAGGCCGGGTACGAAGAATGTCGGCCAAAGACGCGGGGGCAACCTGCTGAGTCATAGGATCAATCTAATCGCCAACTCTGATTCTTCAGAGCGAGTTTGACGCGCTTATGGGATGGCTGACCATAACAGAGCGCTGTTTTGTGGGATGGCTTAAAGTCGGGCGTGAGGAATGGCAGAAGAGCCGCTGTGCCAGTTACTGGCCGAGGAGTGTAACAGTTGGTGGTGTGCAGGTGACTTTGGGGAACGTGGATCCTGCTCTACGCTGTGTCCATGTTCTCAGGACCTGAGGAAGTAGCGACCGGACTTCGAGCAGCGGGTTATGCGACCGACCCAGTGTTGATTCAGATCATCTGGCTTGCGACGGAAATGCAGAAGCCCATTCTGATTGAGGGCCCACCCGGCACGGGGAAGACCTTCCTGGCGCAGGCATTCGCTGCTTCAGCACAGACCGAGCTCATTCGGCTCCAGTGCTTTGAAGGAATCACCGAGCGGCAGGCGATAGGCTCCTTCGATGAAGCGCTGCAGCGGTTGTATTTGGAAACTCAGGCCGACACCATTGATCGTCAATGGGAAAGCCTTCGCGGCCAGCTCCATTCGCTGGACTTCTTCACTCACGGCCCGCTGCTACAGGCAGTACTGCAACCTCGCCGCGTGGTGCTGCTGATTGACGAGTTGGACAAAGTTGACCAGAAGTTTGAGGCTCTCCTGCTGGAAATCCTATCTGACTGGCAGATCACGATTCCCAAACTCGGCACTGTCAAGGCCACGACCGTTCCGTTCGTCGTGATGACATCCAATCAGGAACGCCGGCTGGGAGATCCACTCAGGCGGAGGAGCCTTTATCAACGCATCGAACATCCCGATGTGAAAAAGGAAGCCGAGATTCTGGACATCCGAACCGCCAACGCTCCGCTGGAACTCAAGGCACAAGCGGTCGGCCTGGCTCAGGCGTTGAGGGGGTACAACCTGGTGAAACCGCCGTCCATTGATGAGATCGTTCAGTTTGTCCGAGCACTTCAACTTCTTGGAAGGACTGAGGTGAGGGTGGAAGATCGCGATGTGCTATTGCCGTTCCTCGCTAAAACGGAGGAAGACGTGAAGCGCCTGCTGCTGCGAGATGGCTTCGGCAGTCTGGTCGCGACCGCGCGGGAGTATCAAGAGCGGGCACTGGCGGTGATGCGGGACGGAAAGTCCATTTTGGAGGCCCAACTCTCATGAGGTTGAGTTCCTTCTTTCTGCTTCTCCCGCTGTCTTGCCTCGGCCAGTCATCTGAGCCAAAGCGCTGCGCCGACCAATGGGCGACATCGTTCGCGATTGATCGGCAGCTTGTCTACGCAATCATTGAGGCTGAATCCGCGTGGAATCCCCGCGCTGTTTCGGTGGCTGGCGCCGCAGGACTGATGCAGTTAATGCCGGCCACGGCTGCCTCGGTTGGTGTGCGGAATCGATTCGAGCCGTGCGAGAACATTCGTGGCGGAGTCGCCTATCTCGCTTCGCTTCGGTCGATTCTCGGAGAGGATCTTCGGCTTGTTCTGGCGGGGTACAACGCCGGCCCGGGCGCAGTGCGAGCGAGGGGACTTCAATACTCTTCAGAGTCGGTAATCGCCTACGTGCGGCGCGTCCTGGCGATCTATAGACGAATTCAGAGAGAAGCCGCCCCATCGGGAGGAGGGTCAAACTAATGAGGTCCATTTGGAGGCGCTTTACAGTATTGATGGCACTGTCCTTGCTGGATGTTCAAGGCCAGGTAAAGCCAAGTCTGACCCTGCGGGAGATCACTGAGAAGGTGCAGGTGATTCGGTTGGCACCGCGGTTTGCGACGGCCATTCGTGTGCCCGAAACCATCAGTTCCGTCATCATCGGCGATCCATCAAAGTTCCTTGCGGAACATTCAGACAAGGAGCCCTCTCTTGTAGTCGTGAAGCCGATCACGGAAGATCCGTGCGAGTCGAACCTGCTGTTGATTACGTCGCGCGGCCAACAGATCAGTTTCGTCTTGAAGAACGTCGGGGCAACCAGTGGTTCGGTGGACTTTGCGGTGCGATTTCGAACGGCCGGAAGCTTTCTGGTGCAGGAGATTGGGCACAGTACGAATGAGGTCGCCGGAACAGAGCCATTGCGGAAAGTCGAAATGGACGAGGTGCTCAAGCCGGCCAATCGAACCAGAACCGCCAATCCTCTGGATGCATTGCTTGAAAGGCAAAGGCGGACCGTATTGCCCTCGCTATACGGGCAGCGTTCGCCATCGCCAGAACAGAAGCAGGACTACGTGAAGGCGGGAGTTTCGGAAGTAATCGACCAGGGAAGGCAGGTATTGGTGCTTTTCTCGGTGGTGAATCCGCAGAGCCAGGCCATAGAACTACTTGCCCCGCAAATACAGTTGGCAGGACACATACAGTCTGGAACTCTATTCAAGCGAAGGCACTGGGGCAGCAGTGAGCAACTCGCCGTCAAAGAGTTCCGCCTTAGCCGTCGAAGACTTGGGGCAGGAGAAAGGGCGGATGGCGTGGCAGTTTTCGACAGGCCGAACTTCAAGCAATCGAACGAGGCAGTGTTCTTGCAGATCGCGGAAAGCGGAGCCGTGGATAGACCTGCGCTTGCTCCAATCGGATTTGGGGTGTCTTCCGTTCGTAACGAGGTAAGAGGCGATGAGTAATCACGAGGAGTTGCACGATGAGCGAGATGCGAATCTTGAGGCATCCGCCCACCAGGAAACAGCAGGCCGGGAAGATGTCTTCGGTGATGCCGCAGATGGGCCCAATACGGCAGACGATCCAGAGACCGAGGACCAAAGGGGCTGGTTCTCACGGTTGACCGAGCGGCTACAGCAAAAAGAAGCGCCGCAAACTCGAGACGCAAAGTCCACCGAGAAAACACGAGGACTGGTGCTGCTCGGGCTTACAGCGGTTGGCGGAATCTTCCTGTTCTTTGGCTTGTTCACTACGGACATTGATTCGTCGAAGAAGGCGCGCCCGAGTGGGCCGAGCCTTGGTCGCCCTGCTCAACCGCAAGCAGACGCTGATGCGGCCAATCGCTCCACAGTGCCGCAGCTCAGCGTGAATCCATCTCAAGGGGAGGAGTCCGGCGAACTGACGGAGAAAGATGTCCTCGGGACGATGCGAAATCGAGGCGCCGAGACGCCGATGACGAGAGAGTCAGTGCCACGTGCGGCCGGAACAGCGCAGGAACTTGGTCAGATTGACGTGGACGATCCGGCACTCGCCGATGCGTACCGCCGTAGCGGGACCACGCCACCCAAACGTGTCGTCCAGCCCACAGATTGGAAGAAGGCCATTTCTGAGCATCAGGCGAGTCAACACGTTCCTTCAAAACCGACGCCAGCGCCAAACTTGGCGCAATCCTCGGCGACAAACACCACCGATCTTCTAAAGAAGTCATCCATCGTCTTCGTGCGAAGCAGCACAACAGTTCCCGGTGCTGCACCTGTTTTCCGACAGGACGGGCATCAAAGCGGGCATCCTCTCTTGTCGCAAGGCAGCGTCCTGGTTGCCCGATTGCAGCATTCTGTCAGTTCCGCGGCCAAAGTGCCGATCGTCGCGGTGATTGAGTACAACTACGAGCAGGATGGAGAGGTGGTCGTCCCAGCGGGATCAAAGGCCTATGGCGAACTATCGCAGGCGACTCCGCAAGGCTGGGTCAATTTCAAATTCCACACACTCGAATGGCCTGATGGGCGGCAGGAAGAGATTTCCGCTTCGGCATTGAGCATGGAGCGCGGACTCTTGAAGGGCGAAGTGAACGGAAGGAATAGTGGGCGGAAGTTTCTAACGCGGGCCTTAACGGGCGTCGGCACGATTGCCGCCTACGCTGTGGGTGGCCGCGGATTGGGTAATGGCGCTGCCGGAATCGACAGCTCTGTTCTGCTCAGGGAAAGACTCGCGTCCAATGTCGCGATGGCTGGGGAACAGGAACTTGCATTGCTCGCCTACCAGCAAAACATCGTGATCACGGTCCCGGCCAATACGCGATTCTTTCTGGTGCTTCATGCACAGGACACGCGGCAGTTCACCGGCGCAAAACGCACCGTCATGACAAACGGGATGGCCTCACGAGCTTCGAACGCCGGAACCCAAGAGACCCTAAGCAGCGAAGAGATTCGGGACCTGCGGCAGTTTCGCAACGAGATGCGCCAGATGAACAGGTTCCTGGAGAGTTCGCCGGCCTCGCCGGCGATTCCCACTCCGGAGAATCAATAATCCTGCTCTCCTTTTACAGAAGGGAACGCCTCCTGAATCACTTTGGATCGGCATCGAAATCAGATACTCTGGGCTTACCTGCCCAGGAGAGCGTCCATGCCGCCTTTTGGATTCAACTCGACTGATCGAAGCAACGCCCCGCGAGTTCGGAGCGGCAGAGGTGTGAGCGATGCGGCAGGCGCTTGGGGGCTTGGCGGTCAGAAGAATCTGCTCATCGGTATCGGCGTTGTGGTGGCCACTTGGTGGCTGATGGGTCTGTTGGGTTCGAACCGCTTTGCAGCGCTGGGTGTAAGCGTTGCCGGCCTTCTGCTGCTACCTCAACCCACTCCTCGACTCGTTCTCTTCGTATCCAGAATGACCGTCGCTGTGACGGGTGCGATGTGCTTAACTATTGCCACGGGCTGGCCATCAAGCGTCTTCCCAGGTTCGGCGAACCAATGGGACAAAATCATGGCGCTTCCGTTTTGGCTGGGTTGTGGCGCGCTTCTTCTCTGGCCATTTTCCACATTCATGCGGCGCAAGGGGCAAGAGGCGACTCCCGCCGCTGTCAACGATTCAAATGACGACAAGTGGGCTCAGGTGCCCACTGTTCGGTTCGAGGACGTCGGCGGTTTCAACCAACAGAAGTCCGAGATCCAGATCGTCGCGGAGAATCGATTCCTAGCAAATACCAGTGGCATTGTTCGCAATGGAGTGCTTCTCTATGGTCCACAAGGGACGGGAAAGAACTTCTTGGCGGAGGCTACGGCTGGTGAGTTTGGGGCCAATTGGTATCACGTTCGATGTCCGCAGCTTTTGGGGCCGATGATCGGCTCGACAACCACCGAGATTCGAAGAGCATTCGATTGGGCGCGAACCCATCGACCAATCGTGATGTTCCTCGATGAGATTGACACTGTCGGTAGCAAGAAGGCTTTACAAGGCGGTAGCGACTCGGGCGGCGCCGGCCGGGAGTACAACACGATCGTGACCCAGTTGATGCAGTCGATAGACGAATGCCGGAACGTTGAGGGCCTGTTGATCGTAGCGGCGACCAACCATATCGATACACTCGAACCCGCTCTGATCCGGGACGGCCGATTCGACGCAAAGCTGAGGCTGGATTTGCCGGATGAGGAGGGCAGGAAAGAAGTGCTCTTGTCGCTCCTAAAGGAGACCCGCTGGCGATCCCACGAACTCTTACGAATAATTCGTCGGACCGTTGGCTGGAGCCCGGCGCGACTCAAAGCCATGGTGGACCGCACTGTTTTGATGTCGAATGGCCAACCGTTCAGCGAGGAACATTTGCTGGCGACCTTCGAAAGGATTTGCGGGAATGACCGGCCAACTCTAGATCCAGTCCATTGGGATGATATTGTCTTGCCGGAGGACGTCGTTGACGAGATTAAAGCACTGATCCGATTGATGGAGCCTTGCGAGTCGGAGCGGTTGTCTATCCCACCACCGACGGGGTTGATCCTGGTGGGTGCTCCGGGCACGGGAAAGACGATGACCGCACGCTTGATCGCCTCCCAGGTGAGACGGAGTTTCTATGCGATCACTCCGGGGGAAGTGCTGTCTGGGGAGGTCGGTGGCTCCGTCAGGAGGCTCAAGGAAGTGTTTACCCGGGCGAAAGAGAATGCCCCATCTGTTCTCTTTTTCGACGAGATGGATGGCCTCTTTCCAACTCCCTCCATCGCCACTGGGCAACACGATATTCAGTTGGTAGAGCAAGGACTCATCGAGATTAGCCAATTGCGACCCGAGCATAACGTTTTCCTGATTGGGACTTCAAACTACTTGGATCGAATTGACCAAAGAGTTTTGCGGGGAGGACGATTTAGCGAAAAGCTGCACATTGGCTTGCCTAATGACGCCGGCTATCGGAAGTTGATCGCCCGATACCTGGGCAGCGCTAGACTCGACCCGAGCCTCGAAATTGACATGGTCATTGATCGAGTCCGGGGCCTTCCCCCGGCCGACCTCGAAGCAACCATTCAGGGCATGAAGCGACTGGCGATGCGCCGGATGACAAGTCAGCAAGCTGCGATGCCGCCACTGAGCCTCGAAGACTTGGAGCTTGCGCTGTCGCGTGTTCACCCCCAAGTGTAGGGAGGATCCCTAATCGCTCCTGGTAGCGCGGAGCATATTGCGTGATGCTCTTATATGCATTGGTCGAGACTGAAAAGGAGAGATGGTGCTCTCCGCTGATCAGTATTTCGCCCTTCGGGCCGGCAATTTCAAGGCATGAGGGTCTATCGATCCGATGTGATTCCTTTGAGGATCGCAGAAGTGAAGCCAACGCGCTCCGTTCATCGCCTCGAAGAGTCCGCCCGATTTTCTGAACATGGTTGCGTTCCCGCAGTGCCGCTTCCGTTTCGCTCGGCAGAACGATCTTGGCGAGGTCACCGAAGCGGCCAACTTCGTGTAGCACGTGAACCGGGAACTGATGCGCGTCGCTTGACGCTGCGCGACTTCATGCCACTTTGCCCCCGAATGGGCAATCGCTTAGGGTTCGCCGACTCAAGTCAGGAGTTGACAAGAAGGAACTATCGGAACCGGGCGCACGCGGGTGCTGTGTCCCCCGGTATTCAGGCCCGTGCAACGCGAGCCTCAGCGAGATCCATGTTCCTTTTTTCAACCTAAACCGGTCCAGTCTTGTTGGTATGTTGGACGAGCCGTTTGCGGAGCTTAGTGCGCAAGTCCCCGAGATTTTCGTAGTCTGGGACATTTCTATGGGCAATGTCGAAATGAATCTTCGCGCCCTTCTTCCGGTAGAGCATGACGCGCCGATTGAGCGCGTGTGCATAACCGATCTCGTAATACACGCTGGGTCTTTCCCCAGTCAGGTCCGCAAACAAGAATTCTGACGTCTTGATTTCGTCCATGATCTTGTCCGTGATGCCTTCCTCGTGTTCAATCTCGTCGGCTCGAACGGCGATGATGCCAAATTCTTGGAACACTTCCCTTACCGTATCCCTGACGTCGTCGAGCTCTGGCTGGCCCGGGTTGATCCACATCATTATGAAGGCGGTGTTGGGCCGGTAGCTTGTGGTCTGGGGATTTGTCGTGAAGGCTTCGAGGCGAGGTCTTCGTACCGCGAGCAAGTCAATCACTTCGTTGGTGCGCCTGTACCGTTCGGTGAAGATCGTTCGCGCCTGCTGAAGTGAAATACGTTCATCGTCGGATTGATGTGCTGGCGTCACTCCAAGCACAATGTCTTCATCATGGTGGACGGTTATGCCGAACTCCTGGAAACGTCGAAAGCGAATGGCGGCGGCCATCCGTTTGGTGCTGCTTC
>VFQU01001634.1_pt1 | contig 12524 bp, 8 predicted proteins | sample 3512311 | NCBI WGS metagenome assembly VFQU01 (sample SAMN10412377, study PRJNA504923) | tailings metagenome | isolation source: Relicate 3 Philex TSF3 active mining site | place: Philippines: Tuba, Benguet | collected 2017-08-29 | reverse complement strand
CAGACGCTGGGCTGGAAGACGCCGGCCGAGATGATGGATCTGGAAATCGCCGCTCGTGCTCAACGCGTTGCGCTTGATTCTTGAGACCGCCAGGTGCTTGCTAGGGAGTGGGCAAATCAGTCTTTTCATAGACGCCTCGGGGCATGTCCAGACGGCGCGCCTCACATTTCGTTCTACGCCGGAGAACGGCTAATCATCGACGGCGCTTCACGGTGTGCTTCGCGGATTCGGAATACGAAGCACGCAGGCCCTTAGAGGCCCTCATTCTGCTCAGTCAACCGCGCGGAGGGCGGATACGGCGGCACGTCCGCGTAATCGCCCGCAGCGATCCCGTCCTGCACGCTCTGCCACCAGCGCGGATCGAAGATTTCGCCGTGCGCGGCCGCCAGTGCCTGGCGCAGATCGGCCGGGATGCCGAGAAAGCGCGGAAACTGCTCCGGAAAGACGTCGTTCTCGCGCACGGTCAGCCAGTCTTCGAGCGGCCGCGTCTCGTCTTCCTCGTCGGCCTCCGGCAGAGCGCGGAAGCGGCAGCTCTCGACCAGGCACAGCTCGTCGTAGTCGTAGAAGATCGCGCGTCCGCCGCTGGTGATGCCGAAGTTCTTCAGCAGCAGATCGCCCGGGAAGATGTTGCTGCGGGCCAGGTCCTTGATTGCCTGGCCGTAGTCGATCACCGCCGCGCGCGCCGCGTCGGGATCGGCTTCGCGCGCGTACAGATTGAGCGGCCGCAGCCGACGCTCGACGTAGCAGTGCGCGACGACCAGGTCTTCGCCGTCGACCGTCACGGTCTCGGCGCATTCGGCGAGCAATTCGTCGAGCATCGGCGGATCGACCTGCGCCAGCGGAAAGCGCAGGTGGCGAAACTCCTGTGCGTCGACCAGGCGACCGATGCGGTCGTAGCGGAACACCAGGCGGTACTTCTCCTCGACCTGCCGCCGGCCGATGTCCTTCGGATAGGCGAAGCGGTCGCGGATCACCTTGAACACCAGCGGATAGTCGCGCGGCGTGAATACCGCCATGACCATGCCGCGCTCGCCGTCGGCGCGCACCAGCCGCTCTTGCGGATGCGCGGCCAGATGGCGGAACAGATGCCGGTAGCGCTCGGTCTTGCCCTGCTTGGCGCGACCGAGCACGGTGTAGAGCTCCTCGATCGGCTTGTGCGGCATCAGGCCGTGCAGATAGACGACCGTGTCGGTGACGGTCGGCAGGTCCGCAAGGAAGTAGCTGCGCGTGTAGCCGAACAGCGTGGAGATCTGCTGCCGGCGCGTCAGCACCGCGTCGGCGCGGATGCCCTCGGCCGTACTGACCAGTGCGATCGCCAGCGGCAGCTCGGCGCGTTCGCCGAGCAGACGGCCGACCAGGTAGGCGCGCCGCTCGCGGAAGAACGGCGTCGGCAGCAGCTCGATCGCGATCGCCGCGCCGCCGTCGTGCGCGCGCAGCTGCGCTTCGCACGCGGCCGCCACGCGTTTCGCGTCGGCCGCCGCGTCGGCGTAGCCGCATGCGAACGGCACGTCGGCGAACACTTGTTCGATCGCCTCGGACTGTGTCTCGCGCAGCCGGTAGCGTGTACGCGTCGCCGCTTCGGCCACGTGCGCAGTCGATTCGCGGTCGAGCGCGACGAACTCGATGTCGGCGGCGACGCCGACGGTGTGGAAGAAGCGTCGCGACAGCGAGTTGAAGAACGTCTTGCTGAGTTCACGATCCAGGTACGGCGCCACCTGCATCTCGAACGCGTCGCGGATCTGCCGCCACAGCGGGCGCGAGCGTACACGCTCGTCGAGCAGCAGTTCGAGCCGGCCCAGCGTCTCGGCCAGGCATTCCTCGTAGAGGTCCAGACGCCAGACCGTGTCGATCTGCGCCTGCCGCCAGCTGCGCCGTTCGAACCAGCGTTTGGCGCGCCGCGTGATGTCCGAGAAGCGCGCGTTGTAGTCGAGGAACGCGTCGAGGATCAGCGCCGCCGCGCGCGCGGGCGTGCCGTTGGCATCGGTGGGCGCCTGGCTCATCGTCGGAAGGCTCCGCGTCGGGTCCGGCTGCCGGATGGCCGCCGTACGCGGCAGTCTAGAACGTCCACTCGGCGTTGCGGTGGGTACGCGAGCAGCCGCGGCGATCGGGCTGCATCGGGCGGGGCGGCGACTCGTCGCCCGGGTCGATCGATCGCGCAGCGGCCGGCGCTCGGCACCGGCGGGCGAGGTTGCGGCGCCGGTCCGGCCTTGCGCAAAAAAAGAGGCCGCCCGGGGGGCGGCCTCTTCGGCGACTCAGGTGCGAGCGGTCACAGATGCTTGATCAGCTCGTCGGCGAACTCCGAGCACTTGACCTCGGTCGCGCCGTCCATCAGGCGCGCGAAGTCATAGGTGACCTTCTTCGAGCCGATCGCCTTGTCCATCGCGGCGATGATCGCGTCGGCCGCCTCGGTCCAGCCCATGTAGCGCAGCATCATCTCGCCGGACAGGATCACCGAGCCCGGGTTGACCTTGTCGAGGTCGGCGTACTTCGGCGCGGTGCCGTGGGTGGCCTCGAACACGGCGTGGCCGGTCATGTAGTTGATGTTGCCGCCGGGCGCGATGCCGATGCCGCCGACCTGCGCGGCCAGCGCATCGGACAGGTAGTCGCCGTTGAGGTTCAGCGTGGCGACCACGTCGTACTCGGCCGGACGCAGCAGGATCTGCTGCAGGAACGCGTCGGCGATCGCGTCCTTGATCACGATGTCCTTGCCGGTCTTCGGGTTCTTGAGCGTGCACCACGGACCGCCGTCGAGCTCGACCGCGCCGAACTCGCGCTGAGCCAGCGCGTAGCCCCAGTCGCGGAAGCCGCCCTCGGTGAACTTCATGATGTTGCCCTTGTGCACGAGCGTCACCGACCTGCGGTCGTTGTCGATCGCGTACTGGATCGCCGCGCGCACGAGGCGCTCGGTGCCGTCCTTCGACACCGGCTTGATGCCGAAGCCGGAGGTCTCCGGAAAGCGGATCTTCTTGTAGCGGTCCGGGAAATTCTCCTTCAGCAGCGCCGCGAACTTCTTCGCGTCGTCGGTGCCTTCCTGGAATTCGATGCCGGCGTAGATGTCCTCGGTGTTCTCGCGGTAGATCGTCATGTCGACCTTGGACGGATCGCGCACCGGCGAGGGCACGCCCTTGAACCAGCGCACCGGACGCACGCAGGCGTACAGGTCCAGCATCTGGCGCAGCGCGACGTTGAGCGAGCGGATGCCGCCGCCGACCGGCGTCGTCAGCGGTCCCTTGATCGAGACCAGGTAGTCGCGGCACGCGGTGACCGTCGTGTCCGGCAGCCAGGTGCCGTACTCGTTGAACGACTTCTCGCCGGCGTAGACCTCGAGCCAGTGGATCTTGCGTTCGCCGCCGTAGGCCTTGGCGACCGCGGCATCGAGTACGCGCACCGAGGCGGCCCAGATGTCCGGGCCGGTGCCGTCGCCTTCGATGAACGGAATGATCGGATTGTTCGGGACGGTGAGGACGCCGTCGGCGATCGTGATCTTGGCGCCGTCGGCCGGCGGCGTGAGGGTGGGTTCTGCCATGGATTCCTCCAGAGGATGATGGCGCCGGCGGCAGGCGGAGCGCACAGGGACTGTTGCGGATGCGGATAGCCGCCCATTGTCGCCGGAACCGCTCGCGCATGCCACGGGCGACGCCGCGTGGGGGCCAGGCGCGAGGACCGATGACGGACGTCGGGCCGGCTCGTGCGACAATCCACGGTTTCCCCGGAGCGAACGCTTGGTGGATACGGCGGCACTGCAGCGGATTCTGGCTCAGGGCGGATGGCGCGAGCGCTTCGATCCGGCCGCGCTGCAGCGCGGCAACGCCTATTTCCGCAACGGGCGGCTGCGTGCGTTGGCGTATCGCCCGCGCGAAGGCGGCGGGCGGATCGAGGCCGAGGTCCGCGGCCAGCACGGCAACGTCTATCGCACCGTCGTCTCGGTGACCGGCCATGCCGACGCCGGCGACTGGCTGTGTCAGTGCGAATGCCCGGTCACTTACGACTGCAAGCACGCAGTCGCCACGCTGCTCTATGCCGAGCGGCGGCCGCCGTCGAGCTGGCCGGCGCTGACGCAGCCGGCGCAGCCGGTGCCGCCGTCGGCGGCGAAGACCGCGGCCGCGGCGGCGTCGGCGGTGCCCAGCGACGAGGGCGACTGGGCGCGCTGGCTGAGCCGGCTCGAGACCGTCGACGAAGACCATGCCGCTGCGATCGCCGAGCCGGGGCGCGTGTTCGCGCTGCTGCTGCGCGGCGTGCCGGGCGCGCAGCAGCAGCGCCTGGAAGCCGCGCCGGCCTGGCTGCGTCCGGCCAAGAGCCGCAGCAGCGGTCTGGTCGACCCGCAGCCGCTGGTGATGGACGTCGATGGTCCGGTGCCGGCACCGGACGGTGGCTGGCCGGTCGCCGACGCGGTCGCGCTCGGCCTGCTGCTCGGCCGTGCCGAGGGCCGCCACGGCCCGTTCGTGCCGATCGATACGCGCGCGCTCGAGCAGGCACTGGCCGAGCTCGCGCAGCGCCATCGCGTCTACGTCGACAAGCCGGCGAACGGGGCCTGGACGCTGGCCGAGCCGGTCAAGCCGGTACTGGCCTGGAAAGATCTGGCCGACGGCAGTCAGGTGCTCGACATCGGCATCGAGACGGCCGAACCGGCCACGCTGCTGCGCGGCGCGGGAATGTGGTACTTCCTCCCCGAGGTGCACCGGTTCGGCCTGGTACAAGCCTCGCCGGCCTGGGTCGATTTGGTGCAGGGCGCGCCGCGCGTCGCGCCCGAGCACGCCGAAACCGTGCGCCGCACGCTCGGCACGCGCAGCGCCGCCGCGGCGCTGCCGGCGCCGACGGTGCGCACGCTGCGCCGCATCGAGGCCACGCCGGTCGCCGAGCTGACGCTGCGCATGGTCGAGGTGCCGTGGCGCCAGGCGCTGAGGCTGCGCCTGGTCAGCGCCGGCTGTGCACGGCTCGCATTCGACTACGGCGGCGTCCGCGTCGCGCCGGCCGCCGTCGCGACGACGCGCCTGCTGCACGAGGGCGAGCTGGTCGAGATCCAGCGCGACCGCACCTACGAGCGCCAGGTGCTCGACCTGCTCGAGCAGATCGGTCTGGTCGAAGCCGACCTGCCGGCCGCTGCCGATGCCGACGAACCCGCGCAGGCCGACTTCCTGCTGCAGCCTGCCGAGCAGCGCCCGCCGCTCGCGCCCGATGCGTGGAAGCCGGTCGTCAAGCAGCTCGTCGAGCAGGGCGTGCATGTGATCTATGCGGAGGGCTTCCCGCGCGATGAGCTGCTCGACATCGACGACTGGCATGCCGACCTTGCCGAGACCGGCACGCCGTGGTTCGACGTCGCGCTCGGCATCGACGTCGGCGGCGAGCGCGTCGATCTGTTGCCGATCCTGCGGCGCCTGCTGACCGATCCGCGCTTCTCGCTGGCACCTCGCCGCGGCGAACGACGCGACGCGGCGCTGCGCGTGCCGATCGACGAACGGCGCAGCGTCGAGCTGCCGCTGGCGCGCGTGCGCGCGCTGGTCGGACCGCTGCTCGAATGGATCGACGCCGATCGCGGCGAGCGCCTGAGCGTGCACCGCAGCGCGGCGGCCAGTCTGCTCGCGGCCGGCGACGAGGCCGGCCTGCACTGGGCCGGCGGCGATCGCCTGCGTGCCAATCGCGACGCGTTGACCACGGCACGGCGTACGGTCGAGCCGCCGGTCGGACTGCGGGCCGTGCTGCGCGAGTATCAGCGCGAAGGCCTGGCCTGGCTCGGCTTCCTCGCCGATGCCGGGCTCGGCGGCGTGCTCGCCGACGACATGGGCCTGGGCAAGACCGTGCAGGTGCTCGCGCATCTGCTCGACGAGAAGGCGCGCGGCCGTCTCGACGCGCCGGCGTTGGTGATCGCGCCGACCAGCCTGATCGGCAACTGGCAGGACGAGGCGCACCGGTTCGCGCCGTCGCTGTCTGTGCTGACGCTGCACGGCGCCGGCCGCGCGCGCGCCTTCGATGCGGTCGCCGGCCACGATCTGGTCATCACGACCTATCCGCTGCTGCCGCGCGACCGCGAGCGCCTGACCGCGACCGCGTTCGCGCTGGTGATCCTCGACGAGGCGCAGTCGGTCAAGAATGCGCGCAGCCAGGCCGCCCAGGTCGTGCGCGAGATTCCGGCGCGGCGCCGGCTGGCGATGACCGGCACGCCGCTGGAGAACCATCTCGGCGAGCTGTGGGCGCTGTTCGACGCGGTCGAGCCGGGCCTGCTCGGCAGCGAGCGGCAGTTCGCGCGCTTCTACCGGGTGCCGATCGAGAAGCACGGCGACACCGAGCGCAGCCAGCGTCTGTCGCGGCGCATCGCGCCGCTGCTGCTGCGCCGGCGCAAGGAGGATGTGCTGACCGAGCTGCCGGAAAAGACTGAGATCGTGCAGCGGCTCGAGCTCGAGGGCGCCCAGCGCGAGCTCTACGAAACCCTGCGCCTGGCCCAGCACGAACGCGTCCGCGAGGCGATGCGCGAACGCGGCCTCGCGCAGTCGGGCATCGTAGTGATCGACGCGCTGCTGAAGCTGCGCCAGGTCTGCTGCGATCCGCGCCTGGTCAAGCTCGACAGCGCGCGCCGCACCGAGGATTCGGCCAAGCTCGAGGCGCTGCTCGAGCGGCTCGACACGCTGATCGGCGAAGGCCGGCGCGTGCTGGTGTTCTCGCAGTTCGCGCAGATGCTGGCGCTGATCGCCGAGGCACTCGACGCGCGCGGCGTCGGCCATCTGATGCTGACCGGCCAGACGCCCGGCGGCGCCCGCGCCGATCTGGTACGCCGCTTCCAGGACGGCGACGCACCGGTGTTCCTGATCAGCCTCAAGGCCGGCGGCACCGGCCTGAATCTCACCGCCGCCGACGCGGTGATCCATTACGACCCGTGGTGGAATCCCGCAGTCGAGGCGCAGGCCACCGACCGCGCGCATCGCCTCGGCCAGGACAAGCCGGTCTTCGTCTACAAGCTGATCTGCGCCGGCACGGTCGAGGAGAAGATCCAGGCCTTGCAGGCGCGCAAGGCCGGCCTGGCCGATGCCGTGCTCGACGGCACCGGCACCGGCGCGCTGCATCTGGACGAATCGGATCTGGCCGAGCTGTTCGCGCCGCTGGCGCCCGAGTGACGGTGCCGTGCGCCGATCGCGGCGCGCGGCGAATCGATTGGGCGCGGCGTGTCCGGTTCGCACCGCGCGCGCGCGCGTCGCCGCTGTCGCGGCGAACGTGTCGAAATGCGAATCGCACCGCCATCGTGCCGATGCCGGACCGATCGACCCGGTCGGCGCCACATCGCCATCGGCCCGGCCGTTCGCTCAGTGCCTCTCGAAGTCGTCGGCGAAGATCCGATCGCTCGCCGCGCTCGCCGCGCTCGCCGCGGTCACCGTCAACGGCCGGTTCGCCGACGCCGGCTGCAGCGTCGCTTTGCCGGCGTACTGCACCGCGAGCGTGTAGCTGCCCGGCGGCGCCAGCGTGACCGTACAGTTCGCCAGTCCGGTCGCATTGGTCGTGCCGCTGCAGGTCCGGCCGCCGACCGCAAACGCCAGCACCGCGCCGGCCACCAGGCTCGGCGTGTTCGCGGCCGATGTGTCGGTCGGTCGACCGCTCCCTGCACAGACTTATGGGAGCGCTTTTACGAGGACACAACTTCCGTTCGCATCCAGTGGTCGCCGGCGTCGTCGCTGCTATAGAGGTCATCGGTAGTGCCGGCATAGAGCCGTCCATCGGCGAGGATCACGAGAGCCTCGATGGTGCCAGCGGGTACAGGAGCTCGGTGCCACTGCGCTGCGTCGGCACTCAAGGAAATCAGCGACGCATGGCCGCGATCGCGCTGACTTTCATGTTTATTCCTTTCCCCCGTCCCCTCATGCGTGGCTCGTGGCGACGAAGCAGGCACGGCGGACGATAGCCATTCAACGAATGCAGGATCGGCGCCCGTGAGGTGAAGCCGATGGAGCAGTATCTCGAAAGAGATGGATCGGCCGACGTTTCAGTCGAACTCGCCTTGGAATATCCGGTCGTCCAGATCCAGCCGGAAGCGCGCGAGCTGGTGGTCGGTCGCGGCTGCGATCAGCCAGCTCGTCTGCGAACGCGCAAGCGTCGCCAGCGGCTGCATCGGTTGATCCATGCTGTCGAGGACCTCGGCCGTCGCGCCGACGGCTCCGCTGATGCCGTCGACCTGCAGCAGGCGGCCGTTCGATGCGGCGATCAGCAGGCTGGCATCGCCTTTCGGCGCGGCGACTGCGCGTAGCGGCGCCGGCAGGGTGAAGCTGCGCTGTGGCGTCCGTGTCGCGTAGTCGTAGAAGGTCACGTTGCCGGTGGCGGAGAACAGCACAATCTCCGGCCCCGATACGCCCTGCGCAATCCAGGTGGCGCCGTCGAGGGGAGCGCCGAGCGACCAGGTCAGCAGTCCGCTATCGGCGCTGAACGCGCGCAGCCCATCGTTCAATGCGATCACGAGTTCGGTGTCGCCGTCGTTCTGGGGGATCGCGAAGAGGTTGTGCACGGTCGCGAGCGACGGGCCGAGCACCGGCGATTCCCAGAGCAGCCGGCTGTCGATACCGGAATACACATAGATCTTGGCGCCGGCCGGGAAGTCCTCGAGTGCCTCGGTGGCGAACGCGTAGTCGCGCGTGCCGTCCCGATTGAAGTCCAGCGTCGCCGAGCGGACCGCGCGACGCACGTTCATCGGATCCCGATCGTCCGGAATCAGGCGTTCGGCCTGTATCGTCACGCCATTGGCGACGGTGGCGCGCCCCCTGCTGCGCGACTCTCCGGCGAACAGAATGCTCATGCCGGCACCGCTTTCGCGCGGCAACAGCTCGACGTGGTGCCCCGCGAGGAAGAACGGTGCACTCTCATCGATCGTGATCTCGTTGCGCCATTTCTCCTTGCCGCTTTCGGCGTCGAAGATCGCCAGCGTGCCGAAGTGCTCGCCTTGCGCGGCGGTGACGAGTTCGACCCTGCCGTCGGCGTCGACGTCGCCGAGCGCCACGGACTTGAAGCGGCCCGTCGGCACCCGATGAGCCCAGCTCGGCACCGGCGAGGCGATGTCGATGAGCGTCAGCGACTCGCTGCCCTCGCCTGAGGCATACAGAACCTGCTTGGCGCCGGTGCCGTTGAGGTCGGCCGCGGCGATGCGTTCGACACCTCCGTAGACCGGGCCCCGTTGCCAGATTTCCTGATGCGTGGAAGGGTCGATCGCCATGGCGAAGTGCAGGGTGCCCACCAGCAGCGTGTCGGCACCTGAGCCGCCCAGATCGCCTGCCGCTGCTGCGGTCACGGTGTAGTGAGCCGATCCGGACCAGAGCGGACTCCACGGCGCGGCACGGTATAGCGTGTACGTAGTATCGAGGCCGAACCAGCGCGTGGTCGCACCGGATGCGAAGCGTCCGGCCACCACATGAGGGCCGAACGGATCGACGTAGCTCCAGTCGGTCGCGAACGTGGCGCCGTCGATTACACGTCCGGGCGCGGTGCCGCCGAGAATGATCTCCAGCGCCGGATCGGCGTCGAGCTGGCCCAGTGCCAGAGAGGCGTATCCGCTGACCGGCAGGCTACCGCTCAGCACGCCGTTGTCGAGGTCGTATCGAAGAATCTGGCTGGCCGTCAGCACGACAAGATCGTCGTGCCCGTCGCCGTCGGCGTCGCCGATCTCGGCCGCCAGCGCATTCGGCTCGACCGTGCGAGTGGCCACCTCGACCAACGGCCAGCCGCCGTAAAGCCGGACGATGCCGTTGCTGCCGAGCGTCAGGATGCGCGGAGCGCCCTGCACGGTCGCGGCCAGCGTTCTGACCGGCGCGCCATCGTCGGCCACCCTCTGCGAGGACTTGATGTCCAAGACACCGTGTGGCGCTCTTCCGGCCACGAACAGCACCGGGCCGCCGGCCAGTCCGAGGAAGGCCGCGTCGTCCTTGCCGTCAGCGTCGACGTCCGCGATTGCCAGTCCGCTGGCCGCTGTCTGATCGAAGATATCGATCCGATGGCCGACGTGTACGAAATGAGGATCGATCGGCAATCCTGCGGCCGCCGCCGAGACGGTGAGCAGGGCCGTGATGCCTAGCGGGATTCTCGGGCACATGGGCTCGACCTTTCCGTGGTGGTCTCCGGGACTGCGTCACCTTATCCGATCGACAGGTGCCGGGCCAGCGGCGGCCATCGAGGCTCATTTCGAGCGAGACATCGATTGGGAGTAGCAGGCCCCATCCGGATGAGGGAATGCCCGAAAGCGTGCCCACGATGCGCCTGCTCGCGCGTCGCGCTTGATTGGCCGCAGCGAATGCGTAAGGTGGCGCGCTTCGCCCGGTCGGGCGGACGAGGGGACATCGATGAGCTTCAAAGCCTGGGCGACGGCCGTTCTGTTCGTGGTGTTGTTGGCGGCGGGCACGCCGTGCCACGCGGCCGGCGTCGGCATCGCCGCGCTGGAGATCGCCGATCCGGTCGGCGGCGGCACGATGAGCGGCTATCTGTTCTATCCGGGCAGCGCACCGACCGATGGCGTCACGACGCTGGGGCCGTACACGGTGGCCGCGACGCGTGATGCGCCGGCACGGGCCGGCGTCCACCCGCTGGTGGTGATCTCGCACGGACAGGCCGGTTCCAGTCTCGCTCACCACGACCTGGCGACCGCGCTGGCCGGTGCCGGTTTCATCGTCGCCACGCTCGAGCATCCCCAGGACAACGTCCGCGACGCGAGTGGCATCGGCACCTCGGCCGTGCTGGTCGGCCGGCCGGTCCAGGTTTCGGCGACGATCGACGCCGTGCTCGCCGATGCCCGCTGGAAGGACCGGATCGATCCGCGCCGCATCGGCGTGGCCGGCTATTCGGTCGGCGGCTATACCGCGCTGATGGCGGTCGGTGCGGTGCCGCGCTTCGTCCGGCTGATCGGCTACTGCACGCGTCACCGCCGCTCCGGCGCGATCTGCAACGACGCGCTGCGGCTGGCGGCCGAGGCGCGCACGCACGGCCTGTCGCTGCAGGCGTACCTGTCCGGCGTGCAGGACGATCTCAAGCGCTGGGGACCGACCGCCGATCCGCGCATCCGTGCCGCGTTCGTGATGGCGCCGCTCGGTCTGCTGTTCGATGCGCCCGGCCTCGCCGCGGTCGAGCGGCCGGTGTTCCTGGCCTACGGCGAACACGACGAGATTCTGCTGCCGCCGGAGAATGCGCTGCACGTCAAGCGCGAGGTCAAGACGCTCGACGGCGTACGCGCGGTGCCGAAAGCCGATCACTGGGTGTTCCTGGCGCCGTGCCCGGCGGCGCCGGCCGAGACGATGCCGGAGCCGTGCCGCGATCCGGACGGTGTCGACCGCGCGGCCGTGCATGCCCAGGTCGATGCCGACGCGGTCGCGTTCTTCCGCAGGACGCTGGCAGTGGCCGCCGACTGAGCCCGGATCAGAGGTCGCGCGCGGCCACGTGCGGCAGGATGTGCTCGGCGCTGAGCGGCGCGACCGGCACCGGGAACGGACCGCGCGGCGGCACCCAGGCCATGGCTTCGATCTCGGCCTGCGGTGCCGGCGCGCCGACGATCTCGACCGCGAACACCTCGGCGCGGACGCGCCGTCCCGGCTCGTTGACTGCGCAGGCCTCGAACTCGCCGAGCCGGACTGCGCTGCCGGGGTCCGCCTGCACGCCGAGTTCCTCGCGAAGCTCGCGTGCGAGCGTGACCAGCGAAGCCTCGCCGGCCTCGCGCTTGCCGCCGGGCTGGATGAAGACGGCGGAACCGCGCTTGCGCACCAGCAGAACCTGGCCGTGCGTGTCGCGGATCACCGCGGCGACGGTGAGGATCGGAAGCGTGTGCATGGGGATGGTGCGAGCGTCGAAAGGGCGCCGATTGTAGGACGCGGCCCGAATCGTGTCGTGACCGGTCGGCCGATCATGCGGACGATCGCGGCTCGCGGCTCGCTGCCGCGACGCGGCCTGTCGCAGCCCCGGACGCCGATGCCGTCACCTCGCCGCGATCGCGCCGCTCGCTCAGGCCCGGTACGGATCGGCGATGCCGAGGCCGGCCAGCACACGCGTCTCGAGCGCCTCCATGCGTTCGGCGTCGGCGTCGTGCTGGTGGTCGTAGCCGAGCAGATGCAGCACGCCGTGCACGGTCAGGTGCGCATAGTGGTCGCGTGCAGACTTGCCCTGTTCGGCCGCCTCGCGTGCGACGATCGGCGCGCAGACGATCAGGTCGCCGATCAGCGGCAGCCGCACGCCGGGCGGTAGCTCGGCCGGAAACGACAGCACGTTGGTAGCGTAGTCGCGTCCGCGATATTGGTGATTGAGGTGTCGGCCCTCGTCGGCGCCGACGAGGTGGATCGACAGCTCGGTCGCGCGGCGGCGGCCCAGCGCACGAAGCTGGCGCGCTGCGGCAGGCCGCGGCGCGGCAGGCCCGACGCCAGCGACAGATGGACGATCGGAGCCTCGATCAAGCCGGTGTCACCGCTCGAAATCGTCGATGAACAGCGAGCGTCCGCAGCTGCTGGAATGCACGCTGACGCGCGCGCCGCCCGACTCGGGCACCAGAATCTCGGCGGTGCGACGGTCGTAGTCGATGTCGG
>VFQU01001633.1_pt1 | contig 12535 bp, 11 predicted proteins | sample 3512311 | NCBI WGS metagenome assembly VFQU01 (sample SAMN10412377, study PRJNA504923) | tailings metagenome | isolation source: Relicate 3 Philex TSF3 active mining site | place: Philippines: Tuba, Benguet | collected 2017-08-29 | reverse complement strand
AAGTGATCAGCGAGAATGTGAGGTACACCAGCATCACGATCGAAATACATTCGATGGCGCGACTGCTCTGATTGAGCGCCGTGCTGCCGAACACGTTGAACAGTTCGGGATAACCGATAGCGGCACCCAGCGACGAGTTCTTGGTCAGGTTGAGATATTGGCTGGTCAGCGGGGGAACGATGACGCGCATTGCCTGTGGTACGATCACCAGCCGCAACCGGTCGCCTTCGCGAAGACCCAGGGAATCTGCCGCCTCCGTCTGGCCCTTGCTGACGGCCTGAATACCCGCGCGCACGATTTCGGCAATGAACGACGCCGTATAAATCGTGAGACCGAACAGGAGCGCAATAAATTCGGGCGGCAGCGCAAGACCACCACGGAAGTTGAAGCCCTGCAGAACCGGAACCTCGAAGGCGACACTGGCGCCCGTGGCGATCCAGATCGCGCTGGTAATGCCCACAAGCATCGCGAGGCCAACCCAAAGCACTGGAAACCGTTTTCCTGTCGCTTCAAGACGCCGTTTTGCCCAGAAGCGCATTGCAATGACCGCGACAATGGCAATTGCAGCGCCAATCAGACCGAGACCGAACTGTTCGTCGGGGATGGGGCGAGGCACATAGATCCCGCGCTTGTTTAGGAACGAGTCGAAGGGCAAGGGAATAGAGTCGCGAACCGCCGGCATGGCCGCGAGGACGGCGAAGTACCAGAAAAACAGCTGCAAAAGCAGCGGGATATTCCGGATCGTCTCGACATAGACGGTGGCCAGCGAGCGAATGATGAAATTGCTGCTCAGCCGCGCAATGCCGATGGCGAAGCCCAGGACCGTAGCAAAGACGATACCAAAAAAGGCGACCAATAGCGTGTTGGTAATGCCGACCAGCAGCGTCTGGAAATAGGAAGAGCTACGACTGTAGTCGATGATCTTGAAGCTGATATCGAAACCGCTGGCGGCCCACAGGAACTCATACCCGGTCGATTTATTCTGTGCCGCCAGGTTGGCAGCGGTATTTCCAATGACCCAAAGAATGAACGCGACAAGCAGTATCGCCACTACGGCCTGATAGACATAGCCGCGTATTTTCGGATCGTTGAGCAAGTTTGTTGACGACGGCAAATCTTGATGCGTGTCAATTGTAGCCATGTATTGCATACCCCCGGTACAATCGCGCCGCGCCAGCGTAGTGTGACGCCGACGCGGCTGGCGAAAGTCGCGGCGCCCGATGGTTCAGGCGCCGCGATCCGATGAATTAACGGATTGGCGGGGAGTACTGGATACCACCGTCTTTCCAGAGCGCGTTGATACCGCGTTCCAGAGCGATTTCGGTGTTCGGGCCGATGGTCTTTTCATAGACTTCGGAATAGTTGCCGACCAGCTTGATGATCCGGTAAGCCCAGTCCTTGTCGAGGCCGAGAGCAGTACCGAAGTCGCCTTCAACGCCGAGTAGGCGCTTGATGGCAGGATTGTCCGAACCGAGCATCTCGTCGACATTCTGCGAGGTCACGCCGAGTTCTTCGGCTTCGAGCATCGCATAGTGCGTCCAACGCACCAGATTGAGCCAGACATCGTCGCCCTGACGGACCACGGAAGCCAGCGGCTCCTTGGAGATGATTTCGGGCAGGATGATGTGATCATCGGGAGCCTGCAGAACCGAACGGTTGGAGGCTAGAGCCGAAGAGTCGGTGGTCATCGCATCGCAACGGCCGTCTTCATAGGCCTTCCAGGCTTCGTCCTGGCCGGTGAACACGACCGGATTGTATTCGAGGCCATTGGCTTCGAAATAGTCGGCAGCATTGAGTTCGGTGGTGGTGCCGGCTTCGATGCAGAGTGCCGCGCCGCTCAGGTCAAGCGCAGAAGCAATGCCGTCTTCCTTGCGAACCAGGAAGCCCTGACCATCATAGTAGTTGGTTGCGGCGAAGATGACGCCCTGCTGGGTGTCGCGGCTCATGGTCCAGGTCGTGGTGCGCACCAGCAGATCCACTTCGCCAGCCGAAAGCGCGGTGAAGCGTTCGGGCGAGCTCAGCGGCGCATAACGCACATCGTCCGGGTTGTTGAAGATGGCTGCCGCGATGGCCCGGCAGTATTCCACGTCAAGGCCAGCCCAGTTGTTGTTCGAGTCCGGCGCGGAGAAACCAACGGTTCCTTCCGTCACGCCGCAACGCAGAAAGCCATTGGACTTCACATCGTCCAGCGTGGCGGCACTCGCGCCACCGACCCCTGCCAGTCCCATGCCCGCTACCAGAGCGGTCATCACGAACGTTTTTTTCATTTTGTTTGCCTTTGTTTCCTGACCCTGTGTTTCGGGATCACACCGTTTTAACGGCCCCGAGGCACCACCGCTTTGTTTGCGGTTTGGATGCTGATAACCATGCAAGCCTCAATTGACCGTAACGTCAAGGGCAGACGGCGCATTGAGACAGCAATTCTGTCTCTTTTTTAGCCAGCTGCGGAATATGAACCGTTTTTGAGCAACAACAGTAATGACCCACAAAAATCACCAAAGCGCCGGAAACCGGGCGGCAGAGACCACCCTTGTGCAGGGTGGACGGAATCCTGACAATCAGTTCGGCTTTGTGAACACACCAGTGTTCCGTGGATCCACTGTCCTGTTCAAAACTTATGCCGACCTCAAAGCGCAGCAGCAGCCCTATCTCTATGGACGCGCAGGCAATCCGACGACGGAGGCGGTCGAATCGGTCATCAGCGAACTCGAAGGCGCATATCGGACCAAGCTGGTGCCTTCGGGCCTGGCCGCTATCACCGTCGCCTTGCTGTCCGCGCTGAAGACTGGTGACGATGTGCTGATTTCGGACAGCACCTATGAACCGACGCGGACGTTTGCCAACGGGTTTCTGGCCAAGATGGGCGTGACGGCGCGCTACTACGATCCGCGGATCGGCGCAGGCCTCTCTCAGCTCATGCAGCCAAACACGCGAGCGGTCTGGGCCGAAAGCCCCGGTTCAATCACCTTCGAATTGCAGGACCTGCCAGCCTTGGCGGCCGCTGCCCATGGCGGCGGCGCGCGATTGATGGTCGACAACACCTGGGCCAGCCCCCTCTTCCTAAATCCGCTGAATCTGGGCGCGGACATCGTCATCCATTCGGCAACGAAGATGTTTTCTGGCCATTCCGACGCCTTCGGCGGAACGATTTCGGCAACGGAAGAGGCTTGGCCGGATGTCGAACAGGCCCGCGCTCACCTGGGCATGTTCACTTCGGGAGATGACGCTTTTCTGATTGCGCGCGGATTGCGCACTCTGGCGATCCGCATGAAGGAGCATCAGGAGCGCAGCCTGACCATTGCTCGCTGGCTTGAAGAACGGCCGGATGTCTCGGCGGTACTGCACCCGGCTTTGCCGAGCCATCCCGACCATGCCATCTGGAAGCGGGATTTTACCGGCTCGGGAAGCCTGTTCAGCATAGTCCTGCCGCCGGCCGGGTCGGAAGCAATCGGCGCATTCCTCGACCATCTTCAACTGTTCGGCATCGGCTATTCCTGGGGCGGCTATGAAAGCCTCTGCATTCCCGCGACCCCGGGACGCATGCGCACAGCGACCTCTTGGACAGAGGCGGGCAACCTCTTCCGCCTGCATATCGGGTTTGAGAACTTGGATGACATCAAGGCCGATCTCTCGGCGGCGATCGAGCGTTATTCGGCCCGGCGCTGAGTCAGTTCACGCAAGGCCACAAAGGGCTTGCGCGCAATCCGCCCATCCGGCTGGCGCTCAAAGAGCCAGCCGCGCTGGGCGAAGATGTTCCGCACCAGATAGGCGCCTAACATGCCGACAATGATGCCGGCAAAGACATCGGTTGGGTAATGGGCGCCGACCGGAACGCGGGAGATGGCAACCACCACACCGACGGCCAAAAATACGGCAAACAGGCGCGGCCACAAAAAGCCTACGGTGAAGGCCAGCGCAACGGCCGTTGCCGAATGGCCGCTGGGAAAACTCTGGAAGGTCCAGTCGTTAAAGACATTCTGGAAAGAGAAGGCGCCAGCGGCATCAAACTCGCTGGGGCGACCGCGCCCGATCAGGCGCTTGAACAGGTTGGTGATAAGACCCGGCCCACCCACGCCGACAAAGATAAATGTCGACAACAGAGCAAGCTCACCGCAAACCCTGCGCCAAAGTCCATGCAGGGGCATGCGCACCAGACCCAGGAGGATGGCCAGCACCAGAGTGGGAATCAGCACCCAATCCGAAAGGCCATAGTCGGTGATGAAAAAGAATGGCGCGCGCCACTCGTCGGGCCAGCCTATGGCCCCGCGCGAGGCAGCTACGTCAAGAGACGCCAGGACAGCCAGACCCAGCACGATGGCTACGAGAAAGGCCGGCCAGGTTCGGCGGCTGAGGCCAAGCGGCCAGGGTTTTTGAAGGTCGAACATGTCCGGTTTGTCCCGCGCCAGCCATCGCCCGTCAAGTCTGTGCGGACCGCGTCAGCGGCCTTGCCCTTTGCGTGCGAACGCGGTAACGGAAACGGGCGATTTCGGAGTGTAGCTCAGCCTGGTAGAGCACCGGTTTTGGGAACCGGGGGTCCAAAGTTCGAATCTTTGTACTCCGACCATCGCCCCGCATTGTGTTGAGGACTTTGCATGACCGCCCGAATCTACCGCCCTGCCCGCAACGCAATGCAGTCCGGCAAGGGTAAGTCGAAGCAATGGGTATTGGTGCATGAAGCGGTCGCACCGCGCAGTATCGACCCGTTGATGGGCTATACGAGCAGCACCGACATGGAACAGCAGGTGCGCCTGTCGTTTCCGACACTCGAAGAAGCCGAGGCCTATGCGCAGCGCAATGGCATCGCCTATTCGGTCCAGCCAGCGCATGACCCCTCGCCCAAACGCGTCAGCTATCCGGACAATTTCCGCTCCGACCGCAAAACGCCTTGGACCCACTAATCGATCTGTTCAGGATTTGAGTCTGTTGAGCGCCGCAAGATATTGCGGCGCTTTGTTTTTTGGCCGACACTTCTGGCCTAGAAAAATGACGGGAGCCCTTGAGATGCTGAACCGCCGCCGCCTCGCAATCCTGACCGCAACACTCTTGAGCACAGCCGGTGCCATGGCCGCCCCGGCCATGTGGAAGGTCAGCGATGCTGACAGTGCGATCTGGCTGTTTGGCTCGGTGCATCTGCTGCCGGCGAACGCAGATTGGCGCAGCGCCAAATTCGACAAGGTGATGTCCAAGGCAGATCGGGTCTATTTCGAAACCGATGTCAGCATCGAAGCCCAGATGCAGATCATGCCGCTCTCCTTTGAGCTTGGCTTCATGCGCGATGGCAGGCTGCTCAGCGAGGTAATCGGGCCCGAATTGACCGACCGGCTTCGGGCGGCCGCGAATGCCTATGACATGCCGATGCCCGTACTGCTGACCATGCAGCCTTGGATGGCCGCAACTACACTGTCCATCGGCGTTCTGGCCGATACAGGGTATGAAGCGGAGTTGGGCGTAGAGCAGGTATTGGGCAATAGCCTGCCCGACGAGCGTAAAGGCTTCCTAGAAACGCCCGAAGAGCAGATCGGCTTTCTCGCCAGCGGTGCTATGGACGAGCAAATCGCCATGCTGGAAGCAACGCTCGACACCCTCGATTTGATGGTCTCGGACATCGACGCCATGCTGTACGCATGGCTGTCGGGCGACCCTGAATCTCTCGGCGAAATCTTCATGGCGCAGATGGGTGACTATGATAGCGGCATGGTCGAGCGCCTTATCGACAACCGCAACCACAACTGGGTCGAACAGATCGAGGACATGCTGTCGCGCAACGAAAACGCGCTGCTGATCGTCGGCGCTGCCCATCTGGTGGAAGATGTCAGCGTGGTCAAATTGCTGGAAGCCCGCGGCTATACCGCCGAGAGAATCCAATAGGCCGGCAGCGGACTGCCGGCCTATCGAAAATGTCTTGTCGGCTCAGACGTCGCTGAGCCTTGTCCAGGCGCTGTCGTTATTGCTGGACTTCACCGATGCGGTGATGAACTGCATGCCTTCGATGCCGTCGGCCATAGAGGGCAACAGCCCTTCATAGTCCGCACCCTCGCCCCGAATGACCGCGGCGAACTGGCTGTAAAGCGTTGCAAAAGCTTCGAGATAGCCTTCGGGGTGGCCCGAGGGAATGCGCACATTCATCGAGGCAGCGGGCGGCACCGAGATTGAGCCGCCGCGCGTCAGCAACTGCTTGGGCTTACCGAATTCGGTGAACCACATGTAGTTGGGATTGTCCTGCCGCCATTCGAGGCCACCCTTGTCGCCGTAAACGCGCAATTGCAGGCCGTTTTCGTTGCCGACTGCGACCTGGCTGGACCAGAGCATGCCCTTGGCCCCGCCTTCAAAACGCAGCATGATGTGGACATTGTCGTCGAGCTGGCGGCCGGGCACGAAGGCGGTCAGATCGGCCGCTACGGCCTCGGTCTTGAGGCCGGTGACGAAGCGCGCAAGATTGTAGGCATGGGTGCCGATGTCGCCGATGCAACCGCCGGCCCCGGAGCGGGCCGGGTCGGTGCGCCATGCGGCCTGCTTGTTGTCGTCGTCAGCAGCTTCGGTCAGCCAGTCCTGCGGATACTCGGCCTGCACGACACGAATCTTGCCGAGTGCGCCAGAGGCGACCATTTCTCGTGCCTGACGGACCAGCGGATAGCCGGTATAATTGTGCGTCAGCAAGAACTTAGCGCCGTTCTTCGGCTTGATCTCGGCCAGCTTGCGGGCGTCTTCCAGGGTCGAGGTGATCGGCTTGTCGCAGATGACGTGGATGCCGGCCTCAAGGAAGGCCTTGGCCGGGCCGTAATGCATATGGTTCGGCGTTACGATGGAAACGGCCTGAATGCCGTCGGGACGGGCCGCCTCGGCCTTGGCCATTTCCTCGTATGAGGTATAGATTCGATCGTCGGCAAGACCCAGATTTTTCCCGGATTCCTTGGCGATTTCGGGGCGCGACGACAGGGCGCCAGCCACCAGTTCGTAGTCTCCGTCGATGCGGGCGGCCACCCGGTGGACGTAGCCGATAAAGGCCCCCGTGCCGCCGCCGACCATGCCCAGACGAATGCGCTTTGCGCCGTTCTCGGCCATTTTCAGCTCCCTTGATGCTTGGTTTTTGTGGCCGCCATGCGTTAGCACAGCGACCATAAAGTTAGCAGACTGTTAGCTCTGAAGGCCGAGCATCTTGCGATTGGCTGCCGTATCGGTACCGCCGCTGGCAAAATCGTCGAAAGCCTTTTCGGTGACGCGGATGATGTAGCTCTTGATGAGCTCGGCACCTTCACGCGCGCCGTCTTCCGGATGCTTGATGGCGCATTCCCATTCGAGCACGGCCCAGCCCTTGAAGTCGTTGGCTGCCATCTTTGCGAAGATGGCCGGGAAATCGACCTGACCGTCGCCGATGGAGCGGAAGCGCCCTGCCCGGTTCACCCAGGACTGGAAACCGCCATAAACGCCCTGGCGGCCGGTCGGGTTGAACTCGGCATCCTTCACGTGGAAGGCCTTGATGCGATCCTTGTAGATGTCGATGTAGTCAAGATAGTCGAGCTGCTGCAGCACGAAATGGCTCGGATCGTAGAGCAAGTTGGCGCGCGGGTGATTGTTCACGCGCTCCAGGAACATTTCGTAGGAAATGCCGTCATGCAGGTCTTCGCCGGGATGGATTTCGTAGCAGACGTCGACGCCTGCCTCATCGAAAGCATTGAGGATGGGGGTCCAGCGGCGGGCCAGTTCGTCAAAAGCTTCTTCGACCAGGCCTGCGGGACGCTGCGGCCAGGGATAGACAAAGGGCCAGGCCAGAGCGCCAGAGAAGGTCGCATGGGCATTGAGGCCCAGATTCTGCGAGGCCTTGGCGGCATTCTTCATGGTCTGGATGGCCCATTCGGTGCGGGCCTTGGGATTGCCATGCACGCTTGCCGGGGCAAAGCCGTCAAAGGCAGTGTCATAGGCCGGATGCACGGCAACAAGCTGACCCTGAAGGTGGGTCGAAAGCTCGGTGATTTCCAGACCGTGGCTGTTCACAATCCCCTTGATCTCGTCAGCATAGGTCTTTGAGTTCGCGGCCTTTTCGAGGTCGATAAAGCTCGATACCCAGGTCGGAATCTGCACGCCCTTGTAGCCAAGGCTCGCCGCCCACTTGCAGATATTGTCGAGATTGTCGAACGGGGCCTTGTCGCCCGCAAACTGGGCCAGAAAAATCGCCGGACCCTTGAGGGTAGTGGCCATGATATGTCTCCTCTCGCACCCCGCAGACCGGTTCCGGGGCAAATCTGGTTTATTGCTGCGGAACGTGGCGTCCGCATGAATGACGGGCGACGATTACTCGCCGCCCTGACATGTTAGTTCGCAGTTTTGACCGCCTCTCGGCGCGTGTCAATGAGGTACGTCCATCAAGCCTTGAGCAGTGCTTTGGCTTCGGCAATGCCGAGGGCGCGCGGGCGCTCGCAGGTTGTCTGAAGCGTCAGCACTTCACCGGTTTCACCGGCCTTGAGCAGACCTGTCATGACCTCGACCACGTGGAGCGCCACGTCGAGACCGCAACGGGCCGTCTGGCCGCTTTCATGCGAAAGCATCATGTCGGCAAGGCCGGCACACCGATAGTTGGCGCGGGGATTATCCTGGTCCAGCCCCTGGTTCGGCTTGCCAAAAGGGTGGTCCCATGCCGCAACCGGGGAACGGGTGCCGTCGAGCGAAGCCGTCACCAGATCGCCGCCGAAGAAATTCGGATCGGGCACGAAGATCGAGCCGTCAGTGCCGTAAAGCTCGATATTGTGGTGGCCGTGGGCCGCCACATCCCAGCTGGCGCCGATGGTAACGATGGCGCCGTTGTGGAACTCAAGAATACCGTGGATCGTGGTCGGGGTGCCGACCTTGATCACGCTGCCCTTGTTCGGGCCCTCGGCCGTCACGACGCGCTCATTGCGCGCCATGTTGGTGAAGGCAGAGAGCTTCTTGACCGGGCCGAGCAGATGCACAAGGTCGGTGATGTAGTAGGGACCGAGATCGAGGATCGGGCCACCACCGGGCTGGAAGAAGAAATCCGGGTTCGGATGCCAGTGTTCCATGCCGCGGCTCATGACGTGCGTGGTACCGCTCATGATCTTGCCGAGCTTGCCGCTGTCGATGATTTCGCGAGCCTGCTGATGCGCACCGCCCAGGAACGTATCGGGCGCGGAGCCGACCTTGAGGCCGCGCTCATCAGCGGCCTTCTTGAGAGAAAGCCCCTCTTCCACTGATAGCACGAAGGGCTTTTCCGAATAGGAATGCTTGCCTGCCGAGATGATGTCCATTGAGACACGGTAATGTGCCGCCGGAACGGTCAGATTGACGATGACGTCGATCTCGCTGTTCTTGAGCAGTTCGTCCGGCGTCTGGGCGGCGACATTGAATTCCTCGGCGCGGCGCTTGGCAGCCTCGGGAACGATGTCGGCCACGGCGCGGACTTCGAGCCCCTTGAACAAGGGCGCGAGGCCGAGATAGGCGGCGGAGATATTGCCGGCACCCATAATGCCGACGCCATAGGTCTTGCCCATTTGGCTTACTTCCAGTTCTTGGCGGTTGCGATCGAGCGCGTGGCGAAGCGCACTGCGTCGGACGGGTTGTCGTGTTCGGCGACGAAATACTGGGCCTTGGTCTTGGCCTGGATCTTCTTGATCAGTTCATCCCAACCGACCACGCCATGACCCACATCGGCCCAACCGCTTTCCTCGGGGCTCTCGCCTTCGGCGGCGAGGTCCTTGACGTGAACGGCAGTGATGCGGTCACCGTATTTGTCGAACCAGGCGACGGGATCGGCCTTGCCACGGATGACCCAGGCGACGTCGCATTCCCATTCGATCTTGGGCGCAGTTTCGAGAATGATTTCCATCGGCGTGCGGCCGGACGTGGTCGGCACGAATTCGAAATCATGGTTGTGCCAGCCGAAGCCATAGCCTTCGTTGGTGAAGACCTCGCCAAGGGCTGCCAGCGTTTCAGCGAGCTCGATCCACTTGGACTCATCTTCGCTGCGCTGATCGGGCATGATGAACGGGCAGTAGAGCCGCTTCATGCCGATTGTCTGGGCGATCTTGAGCGCGCCGGAGGTATCCTTGAGCTGATCGAGCCCAAAATGGCCGGTCGGCATGGTCAGGCCGTTCTTCTTGAGATCGGCGGCAAGACCCGCGGCATCGGCGTAGAGACCGCCAAAACCTTCGACCTGGGTATAGCCCAGACCCGAAAGCGTGCCGAAAAACTCGGACATGGAGGGAACGTTGCGCGCGCTGTAAAGCTGGAATGACAACTCGGTCATTTATGGCCTCTTTGATTTTGTATTGCGGGTTTTCGCCTGGGACCGGGAGATAGCCGACCATAGGATCGACGTCGCCGCGTCCGGTCAGATTGGCTGCCACCAAAGTAATGTGTGCCATAGACAATGGCAAAGTGGCGCCCGAAAGGCGCCACTCAGGTTCAGTTCTGCGGCGACTAGAGCCGCATTTCGCTGGCTTCGTCGAATAGCGATCCACGCGCCAGATCGAAGCCGATCGTCACTTTCTGTCCGACCTCAAGAGCGATGTCGGACGAGCAACGGAAGGTTACCGGCTGCCCGGCAATGCGGGTATAGGCGACGGTTTCAGAGCCCATCGGCTCGATGATCTCAATTTCGACATCGAGCTTGAACGGCGCCTTGGCGGCATCGTCACCGACGCTGATATGTTCGGGGCGAACGCCAAGGATGACGGCCTTGCCATCGGCAGGGCTGGTTTCAAAGGCGTAGTTGCCGACCGGGATGGCCAGACCATCGAGGTTGAACACCTTTGCGCCATCGGAGAAGCTGCCCTTGAGGAAGTTCATCGAGGGCGAGCCGATAAAACCAGCCACGTAGAGATTTACGGGACGGTTATAGACAGCGTGCGGCGTGTCGAACTGCTGGATTAAGCCATCGCGCATAATGGCGATGCGATCCGCCAGCGTCATGGCCTCCACCTGATCGTGGGTCACATAGACCATGGTGTTCTTCAGGCGCTGGTGCAGGCGCTTGATTTCGACACGCAGATCGCTGCGGAGCTTGGCGTCGAGGTTGGACAGCGGCTCGTCGAAGAGGAACACATCCACATCGCGAACCAGGGCACGGCCAATAGCCACACGCTGGCGCTGACCACCCGACAGGGCCGCCGGCTTACGCTCGAGAAGCGGTTCGATCTGCAGAATTTCGGCGGCGCGTTTCACGCGTTCGTCGATTTCGGCCTTGGGCATTTTTGCATTCTTGAGCCCGAAGGAGAGATTCCCGCGCACCGTCATCTGCGGATAGAGCGCGTAGGACTGGAACACCATGCCGATGCCGCGCTGTGACGGCTCGGCCCAGGTGACGTTCTTGCCCTTGATGAAAATCTGTCCGTCGGTGATGTCGAGCAGGCCGGCGATGCAGTTGAGCAGGGTCGATTTACCGCAACCGGACGAGCCGAGAAGAACGATGCATTCGCCTTCCTTCACGTCAAGATCGCGGTTCTTGAGCACATGCACATTGCCAAAGTCGAGCTTCAGGTTTTTGACCTGGATTGAGTAGTCCATTCGATCAGCCTTTCACGGCGCCAGCGGCGATGCCGCGTACGAAGAGCCTGCCGGAGACGAAGTACACGAACAGCGGCACGAGACCCGTGAGCACTGTCGCAGCCATGTTGACGTTGTATTCCTTCACACCCTGCACCGAGTTCACGATGTTATTGAGCTGCACCGTCATCGGGTAGAGTTCGGGCTTGGTGAACACCACGCCAAACAGGAAGTCGTTCCAGATACCGGTCACCTGCAGGATAACGGCGACCACGAAGATCGGGATCGACATCGGCAGCATGATCCGGAAATAGATGCCCCAGAACCCTGCTCCGTCGACGCGCGCCGCCTTGAAGAGTTCTTCAGGCAGAGACGAGAAGTAGTTGCGGAACAGAAGGGTCAGGATCGGCATGCCGAAGATGGAGTGCACGATCACGAGGCCCTGCAGGGTTCCGTAGACACCCAGTTCGCGCAGCAGGATCACCATCGGATAGAGCATCACCTGGTAGGGGATGAACGAGCCGAAGATGAGGATGGTGAAGAAAATGTCCGATCCCTTGAACTTCCAGTTGATCAGCGCATAGCCGTTGATCGAGGCGATCAGGATGGACACGATGGTCGAGGGAATGGTGATGCGAACGGAGTTCCAGAACCCGCGCGACAGACCATCGCAGTTAAGGCCAGTACAGGCTTCTGCCCAGGCCTTGACCCAGGGCTGGAAGGTCACTTCGACCGGCGGGGCAAAGATATTGCCCAGCCGAATTTCCGGCATGCCCTTGAGTGAAGTCATGATCATGACCCATAGCGGCAATGCGTAATAGACGCAGACCACAAAAAGGGTGCCGTAAATCATGATGTTGCGCGGAGACAGTCGGCGCCGGGGCTTTGCCCCGCGCGGTCCGGTCAGGTCCAGCGCAGCGGATGAGGCGGTTTGTGGCGCCCGCGAGACAGCAATATCAGCCACGCTTCTTGCCTCCGAATTCGAGATAGGCCCACGGAATGAGCACGATCAGCACCGAGAGCAGCATCATGGACGATG
>VFQU01001632.1_pt1 | contig 12549 bp, 11 predicted proteins | sample 3512311 | NCBI WGS metagenome assembly VFQU01 (sample SAMN10412377, study PRJNA504923) | tailings metagenome | isolation source: Relicate 3 Philex TSF3 active mining site | place: Philippines: Tuba, Benguet | collected 2017-08-29 | reverse complement strand
TGACCGTGTGAATCAGGAGGTCGGCGGTGCGCGAGGCGAACCGCGTCTTGAACATATCGAACGAGCCGAACTCGAACGAGCCTCCGGCCTTCTTCATTGTGTCCTCGCCGGCTTCCGCGAGGTCGAGCATCTGCAGGCCGCCCCGCGCGCCGATCGCGCCGCGCGAGAGCATCACGATCCGGGCCTTGGGCCGGTCCTGCTTGAGAAACGTCTGCAGATCGGGACCGAGATTGTCGCCCTGCGCGATCGGCGACAGGAAGTACTGGTCCCAGCCGCCGACCAGTCCGCGCAGCTGCGGCATCGCCTTGTCGTAGGTGATCTTGCCGTTGATCGCCCAGTCGCCGACCACGGCCATGCCGAAAGCCATTTCGGCCTTGCCCTCGGACACCAGGCGCGGGTTGCCCACGCCGCCCGCGATCGGCGGCGTATCGATGCGCGAGCCCTTGGGCAGCACCTCGCGCAGAACCTCCGCCAGGTTGACGGCGTAGACGTACCAGCCGGAGCCTTGGCCGAACGAGCCGATCGTGAGATTGACCGGCTGCTGCGCCGCTGCGGGCGTGGCGCCCGCCAGCGATGCGGCGAGCGCCAGCGCGGCGATTTGAGTGATTCGTACGCGCATGTTTCACCTGTTGGTTTCGAGGGCACCGCGCCTCATGAGAACCCCTGAGTTGCGGCCGGTAAATGCCGCCGGCCCGGCGTCAGGGTCAGGACGGAGCGGCAAGATGTGCAAAAACGCTACCCAAAGAGGCCTTTGAGTCAACACGACAAAGCGTCGCTTGACCGGATGGGGGGCAGCCCGCATGAGTCCCCGTCTCCATTGTTCCAGCGAACTGCCGGAGCCTTCATGAATCCCAAAGGTCTCGCCGCCATCGTTACCGGAGCGGCCTCCGGGCTCGGCGCCGCGACCGCCGAGGCCCTCGCCGCCGCAGGCGCCAGGGTCGCCCTTCTGGACGTCAACCTGGACGGTGCGAATGAACTCGCCCGCAGGCTCGGCGGAGCGGCGATCCGCTGCGACGTTGCCGATGCGCAGAGCGCGGCCGACGCCGTTTTCGAAGCCGCCCGCACGCATGGTCCGGCCCGCATACTGGTGAATTGCGCCGGCGTTGGACCTGCGAAACGCATGGTCGGGCGCGACGGACCAATGCCGCTCGAGGACTTCGCGCGCGTCGTCGCGATCAATCTCACCGGAACGTTCAACATGATGCGGCTCACAGCGGCCACGATGCAGGGACTCGAACCGCTGCAGGACGGCGAGCGCGGCGTGATCGTTTCGACCGCATCGGTTGCGGCCTACGAAGGACAGGTCGGGCAGACCGCCTATGCCGCCTCGAAGGGCGGCGTAGCGGCACTGACCATTCCCGCCGCGCGCGAGCTATCGCAGTTTGGAATCAGAGTCATGGCAATCGCGCCGGGAATCTTCGGCACGCCAATGCTGCGGGCCCTGCCGCAGGCCGCGCAGGAATCGCTCGCTGCGTCGGTGCCGTTTCCCAAGCGGCTCGGCGAGCCTGCCGAGTTCGCCGAACTCGTGATGCACATCCTGCGCAGCGGCTATCTCAACGGCGAGGTGATCCGAATCGACGGCGCGCTCCGCATGGCGCCGCGCTGAGTGACCGGAGAAGATCGGCAGATGATGATCTACAAGCGAAACTCACGAATCGAATGGGGCGACTGCGACCCGGCGGGGATCGTTTTCTTTCCGCGCTATTTCGCGATGTTCGATTCCTGCACCACCGCGCTGTTCTCGCAGGCGCTCGGCATGAGCAAGTACCAGTTCACGAGGCACTATGGCTTTGCGGGCTATCCGATGGTGGACACGCGCGCCAAGTTCCACAAGCCGACCAAGTTCGGCGACGACGTCGAGATCGAAACCAGGATTGTGCGGTTCGGCCGCTCCAGCTTCGATGTCGAGCACCGCATCACGCTGAATGACGAGCTCTGCGTCGAGTGTCGCGACACGCGGGTGTGGGCCGGGCGCGACCCGGACGACCCGGAGAAGATCCGCGGCGTCGCAATTCCCGACGAGGTGATCCGAAAGCTCGGCGGGAAACGGACCTAGCGCCGAACACCTTCAGTTTTTCAGACGAGGTCCGAGCCGATCCGCTTGAGAGTTTCAAGAAAGCGTGCGCGGTCTCGCGCGCCGACCACGCGATCGAGGATCCGCTCGTGCTCCTCGGCACAGGCGGTGAGCTGCAGCAGCAGCCGCTCGCCCGCCGGCGTGAGCGTCAGCCGGTAGGCGCGACGATCCTGCCGGGTCCGCGTGCGGCGCACCAGGCCGCGGCGCGACAGGTCGTTGAGCAGCGGCGTCAGCGTCGACTTGTCCCGTCCGTTCGCCCGGCTGAGCGCGGTCTGGCTGATGCCCGGATTGCGTCCGATCAGCGTGAGCATGGCGAACCGTCCGGGCTGCACCCCGACATTGCGCGAAATCCGCGCGAAGGCGGCGAAGGACGCCGTCTGGGCCACGCGCAGATTGAATCCGAGCCAGTTCTCCAGCGGTCCGAGCTCTACCGGCTCGGCCGAGCCACCGCCGGGCTTGCGCTGCGCCGTCCGCCTGATCATTCGCGCCGTCCGCTCCAATGCACCCTTCTGCGCCGGTCTCGCCGCAATCGGGCGGCGTAAGACCGTTTTATATCCAACGATGCGGACCGGGCCAGCCTTGTCGTGACCGCGCGTCTGGTGCGAGCCGGGCGGCGTTGTCCCGCCGGTCGCCGTCGCGTAAGACCTTTGAGACATTCCAGGGAACGCAAACGCATGTCCGCAAAGCCTGCCCAGACCGCCGCCAAGGAACGCAGCCCGATCGCCGGCGAGGCGTTCCTGCGGGCGCTCGCCGATCATGGCGTGGATTATCTCTTCGCCAACCCGGGCACCGATTTTCCGCCGATCGTGGAGGCCTACAGCCGCGCCAGGCAGTCCAACGCCAAGGTGCCGCAGCCGCTGGTGATCCCGCACGAGAACCTGGCGGTCGGCATGGCGCACGGCGCCTATCTGATGAACGGCCGGCCACAGGCGGTGATGCTGCACGTCAACGTCGGCACAGCCAACGCCATCGCCAACGTCACCAATCTCGCCCGCGACAACGCTCCCCTGATCCTTTGCGCGGGCCGCACGCCCGTCACCGAGAAAGGAAAGTTCGGCGGCCGCAACCGATACATCCACTGGGCGCAGGAAATGTTCGACCAGGGCGGCATGCTGCGCGAGATCGTGAAGTGGGACTACGAGCTTCGCGTGCCCGAGCAGGTCACCGACGTGGTGGCGCGCGCCTGCGAGGTCACCATGACCAGCCCGCGCGGGCCGGTTTATCTGGTGCTGCCGCGCGAGCCGCTCGCAGCACCGATCTCCGGGCCGCTGGGCGAAAGCGCGCCGCGCAGCGTTCCAGCCGCGCCCCACCCGGACCCGGAACGGATCGCAACGCTGGCGCAATGGATCGCCGAGGCCGAGAACCCGCTGATCGTCACCACCGCGATCTCGCCACAGGCGGCCGACGCGCTGGGACGGCTCGCCGAGCGCCACGCCGTCCCCGTCGTCACCCAGCGCCAGCGCACCGTCTGCCTGCCGTCCAGCCATCCGATGCACATGGGCTACGATCCCGGCGCGATGCTGCCGCAGTCCGACCTGGTGATCGTAGTCGAGGCGGACGTGCCGTGGATTCTCAACGACCAGCATCCTCCTGCCGGCTGCCGCTTCGCCAGCATCGGCGAGGATCCCGCCTACGTCCGCTTACCGATGCGCAGCTTCCCGAGTGATCTCGCCATCACCGCGACCGCAGCGAGCGCACTGGAGGCGTTGGAAAAGGCGATGGCCCGGGTGAATATCCCGGAGGAACGGGTATCCGCCCGCCGCGCGCGCATCGCCGAGATGGCGCGCAAGCGCAAGGAGCGGATCGAGAAGGAGGCGCAGCCCGGCGAGCGCATCACGCCGGCCTATCTCAGCCGCCAGATTGCGGAGGTGCTGGGGCCCGATGCTGTGCTTTTCAGCGAATATGTGGTCAGCCAGGACCATTGCCCGCGCGAGAAGCCTGACACGTTCTTCGGCATCAGTCCGGCCGCAGCGCTCGGCTGGTCGCTCGGCGCGGCTCTCGGTGCGCGGCTTGCCGCCCCCGACAAGCTTGCGGTCGCCTGCATGGGCGACGGAGCCTACATCTTCATGAATCCCACCGCGTCGCACTGGGTGTCGGACGTTCACAAACTGCCCACGCTGACGATCATCTTCAACAACGGCCGCTACGCGGCAGTGCGCAACGCGACGCTATCGATGTTCAAGGACGGCGCCGCCGGCGACGACGACGGCCAGTTCATGGCGGACCTCAGTCCCAGCCCGCCCTACGAGGCGGTGGTTCAGGCGCAGGGCGGACACGGCGAGCGGGTGGAGAAGCCCGCCGACCTGCCGGGCGCCCTCGCTCGCGCGCGCGACGCGGTGGTCAAGGAGCGCCGGCAGGCGCTGCTTAACGTGATCTGCCCGTACTGAGACGGCCGAGGAAACCGCTCGACAAACCCGGACTCGCCGTGGAACAAACCGCAACGGCAACGTGCGCCGGAAAGGCGCGCACAGATGCCACCTGGAGGGAACAACGGCCATGATGCGGATCGACGCATACACCCACTTCATCCCGACGCGCTTCTACAAGGATGTGCTGTCCAAGGGCGCGCACGCCGACATCGGCAAGCGCATGCTCGGCATCCCGTCGATCTACGACCTCAAGGTTCGGCTCAAGGTGGTCGACAAGTTCAAGGACTACGCGCAGATCCTGACCGACGGCATGCCGCCGCTGGAGATCATGGCGCCCGATCCGAAGCAGGCGCAGGAATACGCCAAGATCATCAACGACGGCTTCGTCGATCTCTGCGACAAGCACCCCGATCATTTCCCCGGGTGGGTGGCACAGATCCCGCTGACCGCGCCGGACGCCGGCGTATCCGAGGTCAAGCGCGCGCTCAAGAACGGCGCGCTGGGCGTGCAGATCTACACCAACGTGGCCGGGCGGCCGCTGGACGATCCGGCGTTCGCGCCGTTCTGGAAAGAGATGAACAAGAACGGCAAGCCGATCTGGCTGCATCCGTCGCGCGGCGCCAAGTTCCCCGACTATCAGACCGAGACCAAGTCCAAGTACGAAATCTGGTGGACCTTCGGCTGGTCCTACGAGACCGCGGCGGCCATGGCGCGGCTGGTGTTCTCCAGGATCATGGACAAGCACCCCAACCTGAAGATCATCACTCACCACTTCGGCGGCATCGTGCCGATGCTGGAAGGCCGAATCGGTCCCGGATGGGACCAGATCGGCGCGCGCACGTCCGACGAGGATCTGCAGAAGGTCGCCAAGTCGCTCAAGAAGCGTCCGCTTCGCTACTTCAAGGAGGACTTCTACTGCGACACCGCGGCCTTTACCGGCAAGCCGGCGACGATCTGCGGCCTCGCCTTCTATCCGAACGAGAAGGTGATCTTCGCCTCGGACTGCCCGTTCGATCCCGAGAAGGGAACGATGTACATTCGCGAGACGCTAAAGATTCTCGACTCGATCGACATGCCCAAGGCCAAGCGCAAGGCCATCATGTATGGCAACCTAGAGCGGATCACGGGCCGCAAGCTCGTCAAGTGACGTGCGGCGCGGCAAGCGCCGCGGCCCGGTGCTAAGGGGAGCCGTCGAAACCGGAAGGCAAATGAAACGGCCCGTCGTCGGCGTCATCGGCAACACGCGCCTGGTCGAGAATCGCTTTACGGTGCAGATCGTCGGCGAGAAGGTTCTCGACGCCCTGGCCCAAGGCGCCGGCGCGCTGCCGCTGATGTTCGCGGGATGTCCCGGCCTGACCGAGATCGGCGCTTTGCTCGACACCGTCGACGGGATCGTGCTCACCGGAGCCCGGTCGAACGTCCATCCGTCGCATTTCGGCGCCGCCGCAGACGCCAGATACGAACCCTACGACGAACGCCGCGACTCGCTGGCGCTCGCGCTCACCCGGGCGTGTGTGGAGCGTGGCGTGCCGCTGTTCGGTATCTGCCGCGGACTTCAGGAGATGAACGTCGCGTTCGGCGGAACGCTGCATCCGGAGATCCGCGAGATCCCCGGACGCAACAACCATCGCATGCAGCGGCTGGAAAACGGGGAAATCCACCCCGACCTCGAGGTGATCTTCGGCGACCGCCATGACGTGCGGCTGGCGCCGGGCGGCGCGTTCGCGCGCATCTTCGGCCGCGACATGATCCGGGTGAACTCGCTGCACGGCCAGGGCATCCTCGAACCCGGCCGGCGCATCGTGGTGGAGGGTGTCGCCGACGACGGCACGATCGAGGCGATCCGGATCGACGGCGCGCCCGGATTCGCATTGGGCGTCCAATGGCACGCCGAGCACGATCCGCAGCGCAACGAGGTCAACCGGGCGCTACTGCGGGCGTTCGGGGATGCGCTTCGCGGCGGCGCGGGCGCTGCACGGGACGCCTAGCTCAAACCGGCCTTCCACAGCCCGAAGGTGTCGTTGCTGTGGCCGTGAAACGACGCCGCCCATCTGCTAGCGTCCTCCCATGGATGCCGCGCGTGCCCTTCCCGACGATACCGAGCCCGCTCCGCAGGAGCCGGCGGCGCGCCCGTCGCCGGTGATGGAGCAGTACATCGAGATCAAGGCCGCCAATCCGTTCTACCGAATGGGCGATTTCTACGAACTTTTCTTCGCCGACGCGGAGGTGGCAAGCCGCGCGCTCGGCATCGTGCTTACCAAGCGCGGCAAGCATCAGGGTCGGGACATCCCGATGTGCGGCGTGCCGGTGCACCGCGCCGAAGAGTATCTCCACCGGCTGATCGCGCTGGGCCATCGCGTCGCGGTCTGCGAGCAGCTCGAGGACCCGGCCGAGGCGCGCAAGCGGGGCAGCAAGGCCGTGGTGCGCCGCGACGTGGTGCGGCTGGTGACGCCGGGAACGCTGACCGAGGACTCGCTGCTCGACGCCACGCGCAACAATTACCTGCTGGCGCTGGTGCGCGCGCGCGCATCGTCGCCGGACGAGGATTCGAAGTTCGGTCTTGCCTGGATCGACATTTCCACCGGCGAGTTCCGCATCGCCGAATGCGAGCGAACGGCGCTCGGGGCGGAGATCGCCAGGCTCGAACCGGGCGAGATCGTCGTCTCCGATGCGCTGTATTCGGATGCGGACCTGGCACCGTTCCTGCGCGAACTGCCCGCGGTCACGCCGCTGACGCGCGACGTGTTCGACGGCGCCACCGCCGAGCGCAGGCTTGCCGAATATTTCGCAGTTGCGACCACCGAGGCGTTCGGGGCCATGTCCCGGCTCGAGCTCAACGCCGCTGCGGCCTGCGTCACCTATGTGGAACGCACCCAGCTCGGCAAGCGGCCACCTCTGTCGCCGCCGGTCCGCGAGGCGCAGGGCGCCACGCTTTCGATCGACCAAGCGACCCGCGCCAATCTGGAGCTGACCCGCACGCTCTCGGGCGAGCGGCGCGGCTCGCTGCTCGCGGCGATCGACCGCACCGTGACTGCCGCCGGCTCAAGGCTGCTGGCGCAGCGGCTGGCCGCACCGCTGACCGATCCCGGCGCTATCGCGCGGCGGCTCGACGCCGTGGATGCGTTCTTCGGCGACGCGGTCTTGCGCCAGGACGTTCGCGAACGTCTGAACGCGGCGCCCGACCTCGCCCGCGCGCTGTCGCGTCTCGTGGTTGGCCGCGGCGGCCCGCGCGATCTCGCGGCGATCCGCGACGGAATTTCGGCCGCGCACGGCCTCGCGGCGCGGCTGCGCAGGCTCGGCGCGACACCCGACGAGATCGACGGATGCATCGCGCAACTCGAACGTCCGGAGGCGGCGCTGGCGCAGCAGCTCGAAGCGGCGCTGGCCGACGAGTTGCCGGCCTACCGGCGCGACGGCGGCTTCGTCCGCGAGTCCCATGAGGCCGCGCTCGACGAGGCACGCGCGCTTCGCGACGAATCGCGGCGCGTGATTGCGCAGCTTCAGGCCCGCTACGCCGACGACACCGGGATCAGGACGCTCAAGGTGCGGCACAACAACGTGCTGGGCTATTTCGTCGAGGTGACGGCGCAGCACGGCGAGAAAATGATGTCAGCGCCGCTCAGCGCGCGCTTCATCCACCGCCAGACACTCGCCGGGCAGGTGCGGTTCACCACCACCGAACTGGGCGAGCTCGAGGCGAAGATCGCCGGCGCCGCCGACCGGGCGCTCGGCATGGAGCTTGAGATATTCGATCGGCTCGCGGCGGGCGTGGTTGCGGCGGGCGAAGCGATCAAGGACGCGGCGGAAGCGCTCGCCATGCTCGACGTGTCTGCCGCGCTCGCGGCGCTGGCCGCCGAGCGCGACTACGTGCGGCCCGAAGTCGACCGGTCGCTGGACTTTGCCATCGAGGGCGGCCGGCATCCGGTGGTGGAACAGGCGATCGGCGGGCCGTTCGTGGCCAACGACTGCGACCTGTCGCCGCCCGAGCGCAAGGGCGCGGGGCGGATCTGGCTGCTGACCGGTCCCAACATGGCGGGCAAGTCCACGTTTCTCCGGCAGAACGCACTGATGGCGGTGCTGGCGCAGATGGGAAGCTACGTGCCGGCCCGGCGCGCCCGGATCGGCGCGGTCGACCGCCTGTTCTCCCGGGTTGGTGCTGCGGACGACCTGGCGCGCGGCCGCTCGACCTTCATGGTGGAAATGGTCGAGACCGCGGCGATCCTCAACCAGGCTGGCGAGCGCTCGCTGGTCATACTGGACGAAATCGGCCGCGGCACTGCGACCTTCGACGGCCTGTCGATCGCCTGGGCCGCGATCGAGCACCTGCATGAATCCAACCGCTGCCGCGCGCTGTTTGCCACGCATTTCCACGAGCTCACGGCGCTCGCAGTCAAGCTGCCGCGCCTGCACAACGCCACGGTCAAGGTGAAGGAGTGGCAGGGCGAGGTGGTGTTCCTGCACGAGGTCGGGCCGGGGGCGGCCGACCGCTCATACGGCATTCAGGTGGCGAAGCTGGCCGGCCTGCCGGCCGCCGTGATCGAGCGCGCCAAGGTGGTGCTCGCGGCGCTCGAGGCGGAGGACCGGGCGATGCCGCGCGGCTTCGAGGATCTGCCGCTATTTGCCGTGCCACCCAAGCCAGCGCCCGCGTCACTATCTCCCGCCGATACACTGGCCGCGGCGCTCGCGGCGATCGATCCGGACGAGATGTCCCCGAGGGAGGCGCTGGAGGCGCTTTACACGCTTAAGCGCAAGGCGGCCGGGGACTGACCTACTTCCCGGCCGTGGCGGCCGCGAGCGCGGACCGCCGCCGCATGGCCCAGAACAGCAGGTTGCAGCCGATCGATACGGCCAGCGCGATCGACAGGCCCGCCGCGCTGCCGACCTTCTCGAGAATCAGATGCGCCGTCAGGCAGGTGATGGAGAAGCCCGCCATGCCGAGCAGGCTGTTGGCCAGCACCGCCGCCGACGCGGGCCCGCCGATCCGCGGATGCAGGATCAGCATCAGGCTCAACAGCACGATCGGGAACACCGCCATGATGCCGGTCACGAAAGGTCCGACCGCGCTGCTGAGCAACACGACGCAGGCCACCAGAACCGCGACCATGCCGGCGCGCACCAGCATGTCGCTCCAGTGCTGCGGCACCACCGGCATGCGAACGTGCCGGAAGCGGTTGCCGAGCGCGATGCAGATCGCCATGCCGGTCGCGTTGAAAGCAACCGCCGTCCAGGTGGTCCAGGGAATCGCGTTGACGATGGTGACCATCACAAACCAGAGCGTCATCGCCGGGATCACGCTCGCCGCACGGCCGTGCCGCTGGGCCAGCACGGCATAGACCAGCGCAAAGGTCGTCGTCACGACGTTGACCACCAGGCTCGCCAGCGCGCTCTGCGCCAGGAAGCTCGCATCATGGTCCAGCGCGACGAAGAAATACGCCGGGCCCGCCGCGATCGGCAGCGTCGCGATCATCTCGCGCCGACCACCGGACCCGCACGCTGCGCGGCATGGGTCGCCAGCACCACGAAACCCGCGGTGACAGCCATCTTCAGGATCAGGGAAAGCCAGAACAGCGTGTCGGGTGACATCCTCGCCGCCGTCGTGTGCCGGAGCGGACGATCCACTACCCCGGCCGGGCGGGATTGGCGAGCCTCGGAGCGGACGCCATCCGCCGCCCGGCGGCATGCCAGCCATGCGTCAGACCCGGCTGAGCTTCACGTCGACCGCGGGACCCTTGGCAATGGTCTGGTAAACGACGCAATAGCGCTCGGTCAGCTTGAGAAGCTGATCGAGCTTCTCCTGCGGCGCGTCGGTGTCGACCTCGAACCGGAGCCGCACCTCGCGGAACCCGACCGGCGCGTCCTTGGCCACGCCCAGGGTGCCGCGAAAGTCGAGATCGCCCTCTGCCGACACCACGCCGGACCTGAGCGGGATGGCGAGCGCAGTCGAGACCGCCTTGAGCGTCACGCCGGCACAGGCCACCAGAGCCTCCAGCAGCATGTCGCCGGAGCAGAGCTCGATGCCGGAGCCGCCGGTCGCGGGATGGAGCCCGGCCACGGCCAGCGCCCGCCCGGTCTCGACCTTGCAGGCGATGCTCTGGTCGTCGAGCGTTCCCTTGGCCTTCAGGGTGATCAGCGCCGCGTCGGGATCGCTCTTGTACTTGTCCTTGATCGGCGCCTGCATGGCCCGCAGTTGATCGGCATCCACCGCAATTCTCCGTTGCTCCGACGTTTCAGGCCGGGGTCAATACCACACGGCCGATCACCTTGCCCGCGCGCAGATCGGCGAGCGCCGCGTTGACGTCGTCGAGCCGGCGGGTCGCCACCGGAACCGGGGGCAGCCCGGTCCGCTTCACCAGTTCCATCAGCTCGCGCATGTCGTTGAGGCTGCCGGTGTAGGAGCCCTGCAGCGTCAGGGCGCGCATCGGGAATGGGGGCAGCGACAGCGTGATGTCGCCGCCGTAGAGACCGACCACGATCAGCCGCCCGGCCTTCATCAGGCTGTCGAAGCCGAGCCGCGCGGTGGCCGACGATCCTACCAGGTCGATCGTCGCCCACGATCCGCCATCGGTGGCGGCAACGATCTTCGCCACGGCGTCGGGTGCCGCGCCGTCGATGACGGCCGACGCCCCGGCCTGCTTCGCGGCCGCCCGCTTGCCGGGATCGATATCGACCGCGATCGTGCTGTGTCCACCCATCGCCTTGTGTAGGGCGATCGCCATCAGCCCCAGGCCGCCGGCACCGATAATCACGACCGGATGGGTCGCAAATGTCGGCCCGACCTTCTTGAGCGCGCTGAAAGTCGTTACGCCCGAACAGGCGAGCGGCGCGACCTTCTCCGGCGGCAGGTCGCCGATGTCGAACAGGTAGCGTGAATGCGGCACCAGCAGGTGGTCGCTGTAGCCGCCGTTCCGGAATACGCCGATGCTGCCCGGCTTGGTGCAGAGCTGCTCGTCGCCGCGCTTGCAGACCATGCACTCGCCGCAGCCCATCCAAGGATCGACAAGCACCTTCTGGCCGATCGCGATGCCTGCGGCCTTCGGCCCCAGCGCGACCACTTCGCCCACGTTCTCATGACCAAGCGTGACCGGCAGCTTCATGCCGCGCTCGACCACGCTCAGCCGCTTGCCGCCGCCGAGATCGAAATAGCCGTCCGACAGATGCAGGTCGCTGTGGCAGACGCCTGCCGCAAGCATGCGCAGCAGCACTTCGGTCCCTTCAGGCACGGGCGTGGCATGCATGGACAATTGCAGCGGTTCGCCGCAGGTGCAGACCTGGAAGCTTCGCATTTCGTCTCCTCCCTTGCCCCGGCGCAGTTCCGCCTGGGCACCGGGAAGGCTAGCCGACCGGACGTGTCACCACCACAGGGCCGCACCGGCGTCCTGACCATCGGCGGGCGCCGCGGCGCCGGCGCGGCCGAGTGAGCGGTCCAGCGCCGCCAGGACCCGGCGCTTGGCGACGTCGAAGGCCGCCGCCTGCCGGTCGCGCGGACGGGGCATCTCGACCTCGACCTGGTCCTCGATCCGTCCGGGATGCGGCCGCATGACAACCACGCGGTCGGCCAGAACCACCGCCTCGTCGACGTCGTGGGTGACAATCACCAGCGTGGGCCGGCAATCGGCCCAGAGATCGAGCAGGTGATCCTGCAGATCGGCGCGGGTGAATGCATCCAGCGCAGAGAACGGCTCGTCGAGCAGCAGCACCTGCGGCCGCGTCACCAGCGCGCGTGCGAGCGCGACGCGCTGGGCTTGTCCGCCGGACAGCTCGCGCGGCCAGACGCGCGCCTTGTCGGCAAGACCGACCCGCGCAAGCTGCGCATGGACGCAGCGCGCACGCTCCGTCCGTCCGAGTTGGTCGAGGCCGAAGCCGACGTTGCCCGCGACCGTCAGCCAGGGCAGAAGCCGGGGCTCCTGAAACACGATGCCGATCTGCTCGTGCGGGGCGACGATCCGCCGGCCGTCAAGCGCCACGCAGCCCGCGGTCGCGAGGTCGAGGCCGGCCACCGCGCGAAGCAGCGTGGACTTGCCGCAGCCCGATCCACCGACCACCGCGACGATCTCCCCCGGCCCGATGTCGAGCGACACGCCGTCGAGCGCATGAACGCCGCCGTCG
>VFQU01001630.1_pt1 | contig 12564 bp, 12 predicted proteins | sample 3512311 | NCBI WGS metagenome assembly VFQU01 (sample SAMN10412377, study PRJNA504923) | tailings metagenome | isolation source: Relicate 3 Philex TSF3 active mining site | place: Philippines: Tuba, Benguet | collected 2017-08-29 | reverse complement strand
ATTGCGCCGTTCGATCCGCCGCCAGCGGGATTCGATGCCTCCAACGGCGTGTTGTTCAGATACGAGGAGGGCGCCCAGTAGGCGCCTCGTCGTCCGCGCCACGGACAGTGCCCCCCCGCCAATGGCGGAGGGGCACGGTTCAATCCCCACGGACCCAGAAGGCGTCTGGCGTGGTGTCGTCCCAAGGACGCGTAGTGGTGACATAGCCGAGGCGGTTGACCACTCGGAAGCCAGGGCTGGCGATCCAATGTCCGCGCTCGCCTTCGACCACCGTCCAAACGTAATGACGATCATGCTGGAGCACGTCCGCATGCCCCAGGAGGTCGCCCGACGGTGCCGCGGAGGCGCCCCACTGTTCACGGAAGGTGTCCTCGTCGATCAGGAGCGCGTCCGCGGCGATCCGCGCATCGCGCTCCTGGAGAAACGCTTCGATGGCATCGGCCTCAAGCGTTCCGCTGGGCATGACGAAGTAGCGCTGCCCCGCACTCCTCGCCTGCGCGGCCGCCGCCTTGATCGCGGGAATGTCCCCGAGCAGCCCCTCGAAGTTGGCCTGGTCGACGGCCGAGTCATAGCAGGTGAAGGTCAGGGCCGAGGCCCGGACGACGAGCTCTTGCCCGTCGATCATGCGGTCTTCATAAGACTCGTCGGGGAACTCGGCCGCACAGTGCAACGTGACGCCCGCGAGCCCTTCCGATGTGATGAGGTAGCGGGCCCGCTCGACGCGTGACTCCAGCTGCTCGCTCCAATTGATGGCCACGAACTCCGGTGCATCGACGTCCGAGGTGGATTCGAGCGATGCGAACAGGAGCAGATCAGTGGTTGAGATGATCATTGCGTGCTTCCTCAGGCAGACGCAGGACTCCCCCAGGCGGGGGCGAGCCCCGCAGGGTGGTGGTTGGATGGCCGGTAGGTGCTCGATCAAGGCCCGAGCGGGGCACGGCAGCCAGGGGCTGCACATTCGGCGAGCGAGTGGAGCGCTGGGCTTTCGCAAAGGCCCTCGATGCAAGGGCCTTCGCGAAAGCCCGGCGGTGAGCCGGGCGTGGAAGGATTAGGCCGCGCGCTGTGTGCGCAGACTACGTTGGTAGACGACATCGGCGTCGCCGATGTCGCGAGTGATGGGCTTGCCGTGCTCGGCTGCCAGGCGCTCCGCAAAAGCACGGGCCGCTCGGTGCTCGTAGAAGTCGCCCAGATGGAGTGCGCGTCCATCTGCGACGCGCACATAGACCGCGTAGAAGGCCGGGTCGTCCGTGGTCCGGATGTCCTGGCCGTCGTCCTCGCAGCCCTCGATCTCGAAGCCGCTCGCTAGGCGAAGAGCTTCGGTTTCGAGCACGGCATGGAAGTCGCCCGCCCAGACCACATCGACTTGGTCACGCGAGATCCATTCGGCGTCTGCAGCGCGGGCGTGCGGAAGTCGATCATGGAAGGCCTGATGCTCCTCGGCTGTCCAGGTGGTCGCGTCCTGCGCGCTGAGGATCCAGCCCGTGCTGAGGGAGAAGAAGGCCGGTTCGCCGTCTTCGCCCTCCGACATGGACTGGATCAGCCAGGTGTTGCGCGCCTCCACGTTGCGGCCGTTCATGCGGCGATCTCGTGCAGAAGGTCGGAGCGTGCGGCCCACTCGGGGTCCTCAAAGCGCTCGTTGCCCCGATCGTCCATAGAGACGATGCCGAGCAGCAAGATGTCGATGGTATCGGCCGGCGTGAGCCCCTCGCTCTCGCACCACTCCCGGTACTCGGCGACGTTGACGCGAGCGATCTCGGCCAGCGCAGGCGGCATGTCATTGATCGCGGTGGTCACCGCGCCGGTGATCGCATCGACCTCGAACTGGCCGTGGCTGCTGACCACGGTGATGGTCTTCTTCATGGCTGTGCTCCTGATGAAGGGACGCACAGCCCCTGACGGGAGTGTGCGTCCCGTGGGGTGGTGGTGCTTGCTCCTCAGTGACCGGATCGCGAGAGGAAGGCGATGCGCTCGAGCGCGAGGTCGGCATCAACCTCGGCCCGGGCTTCATCATCCGCCGGTTCGCGCAGCTCACCGAACGGCGTCTCGCGGATCAGGTCGACCAGCTCGACGTGGATCTCTTGGCAAGGCCTCGGGTCCCAACGCCGGTATTCCTCAAGGTCGACCCTCACCACGTTGATGAGCAACGCGGGCATTTCGTCCGGCGGCGTCAGGACCCGGCCGGTGGCGCTGCACACGACGAAGTCGGCATGGCCTCCGGCGATGATCCTCAAGGTCCCCGAAACCTCAGGCATCGGGGTTCTCCAGGCTCTGGCCACTCATCATCGCGAGCCAATGAGCCGCGCGCGGCAGGTCCCAGAAGCGGGCATGCGTTGCACCACCCTCGACGACCGCCTGCACGGTGTAGCCCGCTGCCAGTACGTCGTGCTCCGTCACGGGAGCTAGGTCAATCGCTGGCAGGTGCCAGTTCCGATGCTGGTAGAGCACCTCGCGGCTGGCCACGTCGACGATTCGAACGATGCGGTCCGTGCAGATCGGTCCGCCGCCCAGTGCCTCGGGTTTCGAATCGATCAGCAGGGGCACGCGGAAGGGCCCGCAGCTGCGCCCCACCCGTCCATGGACCTCGAACTCAGCGAGGCTGTCACGGCCCGTGTCCGGATCTCCGAACCACAGCCGCACCGTAGTGCGTTCCTTACGTGCGGCTTCCAGCACCCTGGCCACCTTGGTAGGCGTGCCTTCGGGGAACCAGGTGTCGGTCTTGATGCCGGCGCGCGCCACTTCGCCGACGACGTCCTGGTAGAGCTGGTAGGCCTCCAGCGAGCCGCGAGAGACCGAGGCGAGTGCGGCAGCGACCCAGTCGAAACCCTTGATGCGGGCGGCGATGAGCCGAAGCTCGCGAAGCACGTTGTCAAAGCCGCGGCAGCTGACGGCGTGGCCGCTCTTGATCACGTACAGCTCGGCGGCGGTATTGATGGTGATGGTGTGCATGTGTTCCTCCTGCAGTGCGAAGAACACAGCGCCCCGGAGGGGCGATGTGCCCCTCGGGGTGTCCGGCCAGGCCGGGATGTGGTCGAACGTCAGGCCAGTCCGCAGTAGCGGATCGAACGGCCTTCTGCTCGCATGACGAACGGACGCATCCGGAACGCGGCAATCGCTGCCCCTTCATCGTCCGACTTGGTGTGGAAGCGGGCGCCGGGGAGACCCAAAGCCGCCGCGAGTGCGGCCTCGGTGTCTTCTCCCCTTCCCTGTCGCAGTTCGACGCCGCCGCGGTGGCGGCGGCGCAGAACCGCATGCGTAACGCCGTCGGCGCCATAGTCGACCGTGGCCTGCCAGGGTCGATCGTTGCTTTCGTCCATGAGCGTGTCCTCGATTCAGGCGGCCTTGCGGCGCGTGTGGGCGAACTCGAGGAAGGCATCCCAACGGCCGGTGTAGCCCTGGTGGAGACGGGATCGATGCCATACGAGATCGGGGATATCGGCCAGCGCGGCCAGCACTGCCGATGCTGCGCCTGAGCCATCAAGACGCAGATGGACCCGGTAGTGCGGCAACACCTCCTCCTCGCGGGAGTCGCGGGAGAAGAGCGTCATGCGCGGCTGGGTGACCACCTTCGACGCCATCGCGCCGGAGCGGACCAGGTGCTGCAGGTAGCCGTTGCGCGCATAGGCGCTCGCCGCGGCCTGGGCCCAGTCATCCTCTCCGCCCTCGATCGCGGCTGGAAGGACGAGGAGATCCAGTGGATCCTCTCGTCGGAAGCCTTCGATCGGGGTGGCTTCCTTCAGCGCCTTGCGGATCGCCGAGATGTAGTTCTCGGGCGAGGTCCAGGTGCTGTTGGCGAAGCGGAGCATTCCGCCTTCGCAGGCAGTTGCTGTCCTGCAGGCTTCGGTGATCAGCGTCTGCTGATCACCAATGCCTGCGATCTGCCAATTCCTGGCCAATCGATCATTGAAGTCGAAGGTGCGGTTGTCGCCAGTCTCACCGGCAAGCAGGTAAACCCTGCCGCCCGTGGACCGCCAGCGGTACTGCTCCGTCAGCTCGGGACACTCGGCAATCTGGAAGGCGCGGGCCTGATCCAGATCCACCGAGAGCGCGACAAGCCGGAAGATCAGCGAGGTGCTCATGCTGCCACCTGCTGGAGTCGCAGCTCAGAGGCGACCGATCGCGCGAACGCGATCGGGTCCAGATCGACCGTGCCGACCGGAATCATCTCCTCGAAGTCCAAGGAGCGCGCCCCGCCGCCGGCTGCCTGTATCTCCGCCTCGATGATGAGCCGGCAGGTCGTATCGACCTGGCGCACGAGTGAGGCTCGGACGGCAGCGATCGAAAGGCCAATCTCCTCGGCATAGCCGTGGAGAGCAACCTGTTCAAGCTTCGCCAAGGTTTCCAGCCCGCGGGCGCGGGCCGTCGTGAACGCCCGTGCAAGGGCGTGGGTGGTGCTGTTCATCGTGGCGTCTCCAAAAAAAAGGGGACGCGCACGACTCCCCTGGGTGGGGACGTGTTCGCGTCCCCGAGGGGTGTGGCCGTATGGCCAGGATGTGGGTGCTCCATTGGCCGGGAGCGGCGGTCTGCACCGTGGGGTGCAATCAGGGTGAGACGCTATCGCCCCTTCAGACTCCTCGCAAGCGGTTGACAGCTCCGCACGCCGTCCAGAGAGTTGGCGTCAGCCTTCCATCCGAGGTTTCCATGTTTCCGTCACTCAACAGAGCGTCGTGTTGTCTGCTCCTAAGCACTCTCTGCGCAACTGGAGGCAGCTTGCCCGCCGTTGGATCCGATGCGCTGATCATCACGCTCCCTGATCCTGCCCGCCTTCAGCCCTGGGTTACACCCAGTGGCCATGGACGGGCGGCGCAAGCCGGTCGCGGACCGGACATGCTGAGTTGGGTAAACGGCATAGGTCGGACGGAAGCGCATATGCGGGCGGGTGCTGACGCACGGAGGGCGGCTGAGGCCGAACTTCAAGCTGGCCACCGCGCGGTGGTGGTGGAGATCTGGCGCAAAGACAGCCACCACGGGCTAGACACCACAAGTGAGTTCGAAGCTCGGGTCGCCGGCCGAGGCGCTACACCACACGAAGCGATGTACGAAGCGGTGGGGCCATCGGTTCGCCCGGATGACGGGAAGCAGCTTGCCCATCGATTTCTGTATACGGCGTCGGGCAACGAAAGCGAGGTAGATGGCTCGACTTCAGGGGCAGGGCTTAGCAACCCCGCTGTTCCCGTTCCCTTGAATATGACGCGAGACCAGATCGCCGAAAGTGAGGCAACAACGGCTTGGTATCACATGCGCGCCGTAGGGGCAGAAGAAGCAGCGGCTGCGTGGCGCGAGCGCTCCGCGGATGACGTGAAGAAGGCGGAGGATGCCCAGAAGGCTGCTGAACTGAGGGCGGCGCGAGCCGCAGAGCAAGAACGCATTGCGAGAGAAGAGGCAGAAGCGAGCAAGCTGAAGGCGGATCAGGAGCGGCTCTTGGCTGCGGAACAGGAGGCCCATAGGGAGCAAAAAGCGGCGGAAGAGGCCGCCCAAGCAACCGCGGAGCAGAAGAGGAGCGCCGAAAGGGCCGAAGCGGTAGCGGCTGTGTTTGATTGCATACGCAACTGTGCAACCGAGGCTGAGCGGGCTGCGGCCGAACGCAAGGCCAATGAGATGATGGAAGAGAATGACCGAGTCCAGGGGTCTGTTGCACTCTGCGGAAACCCCGATTACTCGATGGACTCGAACGGCGGCGGTGGATGTGGCGGAGTACGTCCCGATCACGAGAAGCTGGCGCATGGGGCGCGCGCGGCTTTGTGGGGTTCTCCGGACGAGTTGAAGCGTATCAACGATCGTCTTTCGCGGAACTTCTTGGATCGAGGTCAGCTTGGCTTGATCCAGCGTGATGGATCGATTCTCATCCGTCGGCAGACCTCATCAGATCTCAGGAGCGGGACAAAAGAATAGGGCCGCAGCGTTGAGCGACGGGGCGATCATGATCTCTGAAGCGAAGAAGGGGTGTTGGACCGCTCCCCCTGTTGCATAGCCCGATACCTGGCTGGTGGCCCAGCCACAGGGGAAAGCAGGCCTCGGCCGGGGACAGCATCACCACGCCCGCCCGGGGACTGCCGGCGATCACCAGCGAGCCCTCTCGCCGAGGGTGCGATGCCTGATGCCAAGCTTGGAGTTCGCGCCAGTCACCGAGATTCGGAGGCGCGAGCCAATCGATAGTCGAAGGCCTCCCGCGGATAAACGGCGGGGAGGAACTGGGTGTCGAAGACGGGACGCATCAGCCGGCCCTCCGCTGCACGCCTGCTTGGAGTTCGCGCCGGTAGGGCGGCAAGGTATCGAGCATGAGGCGCCCGTAGCGCGTGGTCTTCAGGCGGCTGTCGACGATGTAGATCGCGCCCCTGTCGGTTTCCGTGCGGATGAGACGCCCGCAGCTCTGGATCAGGCGGAGGTGCGCCTTCGGCACCACGACCTCGTCGAAGAAGCTGCGGCCCTGCTGGGTCAGGTGGCGCTCCAGTGCGATCTGGACCGGACCGTCCGGCGGCGCGAAGGGAAGCTTCGCGATCACGACCACCTCGCACAGCCGACCCGGCAAGTCGAGGCCTTCGCTGAGGCCCTGAACACCCATCAGCAGCGAGGGCTGCCCGGCTTCGATGCGAGCAGCGTGGCGACGCAGGAGCTCGTCGCGGCCGTACTGGCCCTGTAGCAGGGTGAAGGCAGCGATCTCGGGCGGCAGTCTCGATGCGACGTCCCTCATCTGGCGGTGGCTGGAGAACAGGCCCAGCGTCCCGCCTGCGGGCGCATGCACGTCGACCAGCGTCCGCACCACCTCGTCCGTGTGGGCATCGAGGCGCGCCGGCGTCGCCGGCCCACCGACCACGTGCAGGCTGGCCTGCTCGTGCAACCGGAAGGGGCTAGCCAGGGCCACGGTGGAGGCGCGGCCGCTAAGCCCAACCTCCTCGAGATAGAGGTCGAAGCTGTCGAGGGAACGCAGCGTCGCGGAGGTCAGCAGGGCCCCGGCAGCGGGCGCCCACAGGCTCTCGGCGAGTTCCTCTGCCGCCGAGAGCGGCGCCACACACAGACGCAGGCGGTCCGCATGGCTGCCGCCCGCCTCAACCCAGCGGGCGATCGGTCTGCCCATCTCGTCGCTGGCGAAGATCTCGGCCAGACGCGCCGCTTCGTGCAGGCGGTCCACCAGCGGCCCCAGCCGCACTTTGATGGAGCCCAGCTGTTCGGCGTGCCCGCCCTCGGCCAGTCCTTCAAGTGTTTCCTCCAAGGCCTGGGCCAGTGGGCTGCTTGAGCTCAGCAGCGCGGCGAGGAGCTCGCCGATCACCGACACCTCGTCGTCTTCCAGCAGGACCGAGACCGCATCCGCATCGGCAAACCGGCCCGGGCGCGCGGCGCCGTGGCGGCGCGCCACGTCGTCGAGGGCGGTCGCCAGATGGCCGAGCGCCGCGCGAGCGGCGTCCGCATGGGCGGAGACCCGGTCGACGCGCTCGTCGGGCGCGTTGAGCGTGCGGAGGGCGTGCGCAAGGCTTCCGCGCGCACGCTGCAGGCCAGAGGCCAGGGCGCGGGGCTCCAGCACGGACGAGAAGGCCTCCACGGCCGCCGCAGGCAGATGGTGGGCCTCGTCGAACACGTAGACGGTGTCCGCAGGCGCCGGCAGAGGCGATGCGTCGGCATCGGGCACCTGCAACGCGGCGAGCACGAGCGCATGGTTCGCGACGATCACATCGGCCGTCTTGAGCCCCTGTCGGGCGTGCCGGAAGGCGCAGCGCTGGTAGAGCGGACAGGCCGAGCCGCTGCACTGTGCCGCTGTGGCGGTGATAGTCGACAGGAGAGTCGGAGATACTCGATCCGGCCACGCGTCCAAGTCGCCATCCCACTTCGACGTGGCCCGCGCCTTGGCCATGCGGTCGACCTGGGTCAGGTCGTCATCGGTCGGTCGCGTGCGCCACACGGGCTCCAGTGCGTCCTCGCCAAGAGCGAGGCTGTCCTGATCGGGGTGGCTCGAATCGGCGGCCGTCAGTCGTAGATCGCACACGTAGCGGGTCCGGCCCTTAGCCAACTTCGCCTTGAACTCAAGGCCGGCGATCGTGGCGAGCCGCGGCAGCTCGTTCTCCAGCAGCTGCTGCTGCAGGACCACGGTGGCGGTGGCGATCACGAGCTTCTTCTTGCGGGCCATGGCCGCGGGGATGGCGCCCAGCAGGTAGCCGAGCGATTTGCCGGTGCCGGTCGGTGCTTCGACCACGCTACGCACGGGGCCTCCCTCGCCGCCTGCCGCGACGCGCGCTGCCTCGGCGATCAGGCGGTTCTGGGCGCCGCGCTTGCGGACGCCGGCCAGGCTCACGAGGCGCTCGTGGGCGGTGCGGATGCAGTCCTTGATCTCGTCCGTCAGCATGGTGGGGCTCCTTCCGATCTCAGAAGGATCGGAGGACCCGGCAATCCCGCAACTTGCGGCCGGCATGCACTCGGTACATGCCGGCCGCACGAACTCAGCTTTGGATCGCGAACGTCGCGCGCGCAGTACCCGAGGTGACCTCGCACTGCACGCTACCTAGCGGGGCGGCGCTCGCAGTGATCATGAGGGGGATCTCCGTCTGCCCAGCGGCATCCGTCGGCGCGATCGCACCCGAGGTAACCGCGAGGCCAGTCGAGCCCGCCGTCGTGCACCGGAGCGCCGGCGTGACGCCGACCAACGGGCCTGCCGGCGTGAGGGCGTTCCGCAGGGTCACGAGCACGCTGGTGTTGATCGTAATGCCTGGCTGCGCGGTGATCGTTGCGGGCGTCAGCAGGATCGCACCCGCCGTGGTGCTGGCCACCGGCGGTCCCTCGATCGTCAGGCGGGTGCTGACGCCGCCTGCCGAGAGCGTGCAGACCGTCGCGCCACTCGCCGTGGCTGTGGCCGACACCTCAAGACCGAGCGTCGTTATGCCTGCGTCGTTGGTGGCCGCAATCCCATCCGGCACGGCCACGCTGATGCCGGTGGAATCCGCGCTGCGACAGCTGAAGCTCGGGGTCAAACCGCGGATCGGCGCGGGCGGATTGGCCTGGCCCAGCACCCGGACCTCCACGTTCTCGGTGCGCGTCGCGCCGGCGGCGATGTTGACCACGGACGGCGTGGCGGTGAGCGATGCCACGGTAACGACGCCGCCGCCCGCGCATCCCGGCGGCCGCGGCAGGACGGTGCCCGCGCATGCGCTCTCGAACTCCACGCGCTCACTGGCCGTGGTGACGATGCCGCGCGGCGTGACCACACGGACGGTGATGGAACCCGGGGTTGCGGAGCCGTCGCCGAGCAGCGAGAAGGGCAGCACGATGGGACCGCGGGCGTTGGTGTTCAGGACGGTGAAGTCCGCGTCGCCCGCCAGCGTGCCCTTCGACGCCGCGACCTGAATCTGCGTGCCAGCCGGCGGAAGGTTTCCGTTGCGATCACTGACGGCCACGACGAAGCCCGTCGGGCTGATCTCGTCGACCGTCGAGCGCGACAGGTAGATGTTGACCAGAGCAGCACTGCTGGAGAACACCACGGTGCCGGAAGCACGGGCCTCGAAGTCCCTGCCGCACTGGACGCCCGGCGCGCACGGGCCACCGTCCAGCCGACCGTTGGCGATATCGAAGCTGCCGTTGCCATTCACGTCGAAGAAGAGCTCGCCCGCCGAACGCACACCATCCTCGTTGTCGTCCCTGAAGACCTCCCCACGATCATCGAAGGCCTCGCCGGAATCGAACAGGCCGTTGCCGTTGGCGTCGCGCCAGGACTCGGTGCCCTCCGTGCGCGCAAGCACCGTCACGCGCCCATCTGTCGGCCGCGGGTTGCTGCTTTGCAGGATCACGGAGCACGTGCCGGCGACGGTGCGGCACTCGGGGGCGATGAGACCGCCTTCTGCCGTGAAGTAGATGGCAGTCCCATCCGCCACGGGGTTCTGCAGGCGATCCCCCGCGCGCACGCTAACCTGCGTCGTCACGCCGTCGAAAGCGCCGCCCTCGATATTCAGGGTCTCGAAGCTCAACGAGAAGCTGTCCTGGTCGGCGCGGCCGGTCGACACCACCAGGGTCGCTGAGTCGGCAGACTGCCCTGTGCCCCGCACCGTCGCGCGCACTCGGAAGACACCGGGCACGTCGCCAGCACGAACGCGGGCGATCGCGCTCCCTTCCACATCCGTGGCCGCGCTGGCGTTCTCAAGGGTCAGGGCACCGAGCGGATTCACGACGGCGAAGTCGACCATTGCATCGCGCACCGGGATGCCAGCCGCGTTCGTCACCCGGAAGGTCAGGGTGGCGCGGTCGGGGCGCGTGTCGGAACCCATGCCGCGCAGCATGATGCTGAGGTTGCTCGCCTCGACATAGGCGATGCCCTCGGCCTGCGGCGGACGGATGCGGATGAGGCCCTGTGCGCGAACCGGCTGCTCAATGCCCGGCACCAGGAAGTCCGCGGTGATGAGATCGGCGGCCGCACAGCCCTGCCCCGCCCTGTAGCTGGTCGCGACGACGCCGCCGGCGGCCAGCACCGGACTGGTTATCGACGCCGCGTCAGTGCCGGCACAGGTCGAAGTGAAGTCGACGATCAACGGCGCTTCGAACGCACGGCCTTCCTGGTCGACGAGCTGCGCGCTGATGCGCGCCGTGGCTCCGGCCTCGATCTCCGGCGGGTCGATGACCAGCACGCCCGGCTGGAAGGGCCGGCCCGCGCCCAGGTAGATCTGCGGCACGCGAACTTCGACGATGCCGCTCGCCGCCACACTCTTGCCGTCGACCTCGGCCGCCGCCGAGAGGCGGATCGGTCCGGAACGCACGGGCGGCACGAAGAGGATCGATGCCCTGCCGTTCGCATCCGTGGTTGCGGCGCTGAAGGCCGGGTCGAACGAGCCTGCCTCAGCCGAGAACCCGACCCGCACGTTGGTGGCAGGCTCGTAGCGATCAGGGACCCCAAGCGCGGTCACGCGAGCGCGCCGAAGTTCGACGTTCGCGCGGACCTGCTGGCCAGGTCGAACCGCTCCGACTGCATTGCCCGACGCATCCGTGATCTCCAGCCGGGCGTCGGGGCGAAAGGTGCGCTCCACCATGTAGGGCAGACGGGTGGTGACGCTGCCAGTGGCTGCGGGTGAGGAGGTGGCGAGATCGACCTGGAAGGCGCCGGCAACCTCGCCTGCAGTGATGCGGAAGCGCGCGACACCATCGGCGCCGGTGAGCGCCGATCCTGGCTGCACCTGCCCGCCGGTAACGGTGGCAGTCACCGTGGCGTTCGCCGCAGGGCCGGAGGTCTCGCTGAGCGTCCGTCCTTGGCTCACCGTGCGTGATGTTTCGACCACGTTAACGACGACGTCGAAGGCCTCGCCTTCCTCGAAACGGGTCGCCTCTTGACCGGTCGTCCGCACGGTCTTGGCTGTGACTGCGAGGGTCTTGGTGGTCGTGGCTTCAGCTACAGCGGTGGGAGAGGTCCCACCACCACACGCACCGAGCACCGACGAGATGCACAGTGCCGCTGCAAGCCTGAGAAGCGTGTTTCGCATCGGAGCCTCCTGGCGCGAAAGAATTGTGGCCGTAATGCAGGGCATTCCCGCCTGCGGGCAAAGCGATGCCGTGGCGCGCCGCGGCACCATCCAAGGAAATCGGAGATCGGGAGCCAAACGCTCCCGTTAGAGGTTAATCAGCGTGTACGCCTGAGGACGTACACGCCCTCGATGATGCGGGAGTCCTGCGCTTGGCGCTGCACGTACACGTGGTTCTGAGCACCGGTGATATAAATCCGACCCACGGGAGTGTTTGGCAGTATCCGATAGCTCAACACGTTGCCAGTTCCGTCAAGAACGCGGTTATTCGTTGGGAGTGAATAAACCAATGCGTAGGGAGCCGAGCGATCAGCCGGTGCTGCGATGTGGATGTTGTTGAACATCACAGAAGTTCCGACGGGGGGAAGCTGCTGGCCTCCACACGCAAGTCCAACTTGAAACCAGATCGCCAACGGGTCTGGCTGCTCCGCGATCGCGGTGCCTTCTTCCCAGCGCAACTGAGTCTCCTGGAAGGGCTTCGCGACGCGGCGGAACGTGTAGGAGCACTGGCTGACGATCAGCGGTGTGCCCTGCGACTGAAGCGATCGGGTCTGCCAGGGGCCGAAGTGGTCCCCGTCCAGTCGCGTTGCCCAGTCCGGACCAAGGGCGATGTCAGCAGCAACGATGCGAGGCAAGCCGACGCCGTTGACCTTGAGATCCGCCATGGTGGGCGTCACCCACGTGACTTCAGCTCGGCGAAACTCGCTCGGCTCATTGACCGGAGGCACATAGGGACAGGTCGGGCACGCGCCAGCGGACGTCTTGATGAGGTCGACAGCAATACCTGCGAGCGGCTGATTGCCCCACACAGCTTCGGCGCCGTTGTTTAGCGCTGGTCGCGGCGCATTACCGAGTACGAAGCCCTGGCGCCCCTGCGCGTCGTAAATGAAGCCCGTCATGTTCAGCAGCTCTACTCCAGGGGCTGGGAGGATCTGCGAGAAGTACCACCCGCTGCCGCTGGTAGCTGGCGAGTACCACGCAGCCTGCCCGTAGATCTCGAATTTCCCAAACCGTTGATCTTCAGGAATCGAACGGGTCGCGCTGTTCGGAGCGAAAGGGTTGTCGAAAACTTGCGCGGACA
>VFQU01001629.1_pt1 | contig 12564 bp, 11 predicted proteins | sample 3512311 | NCBI WGS metagenome assembly VFQU01 (sample SAMN10412377, study PRJNA504923) | tailings metagenome | isolation source: Relicate 3 Philex TSF3 active mining site | place: Philippines: Tuba, Benguet | collected 2017-08-29 | reverse complement strand
GCCCGCTACGCGCTGCCGCTGGATCCGACGCCGGGCAGCCTGGCGCGCGTCGCCGGCGACGTGGCGCGCTACCTGCTGCACGAGGACAAGGCGACCGACGAGATCCAGCGCCGCTACCGCGACGCGGTGAAGCTGCTCGAGAACATCGCCGACGGCAAGGTGACGCTGGGTGCGACCGACCCCTCGCCGGCGACGGCGGGGGCGCCGGAGGTGAGCACGCCGGGGCGGGTTTTCACCCGCCACAGCCTGCGGGACTACGGCGCATGAGCCACGGTCCCTTCGCCGTCGGCCAGGTGGTGGATCGACTTCGCGCGCAGGTCAGCGGGCTGCGCAGCATCGGCGGCGCGGCCGACTTCGCCGCGGTGGTGGATCGCCCCGGCGCCCTGCCGGCGGCCTTCGTGCTGCTGGCGCGCGAGGACGCGCGGCCGAAAGAGGGCGGCAGTGCCATCGCCATCCAGGCGATCGACGTGAAGTTCGGCGTGGTGTTGGCGCTGCAGCACTACCGCACCAGCGAGCGTGGCGCTGCGCAGACGGATGCGCTGCAGGCGTTGATCGCGGAAGTGCGCACCGCACTGATCGGCTGGCTGCCGACCGGCGATGGACCCCAGCTTGCCACCACGCTGGTGAGCGGCCAGCTGCTTCGCTACGACCAGGCCACCGTGTGGTGGCAGGAAACCTACGCAACCCGCTACTGGAGCCGCACATGACCAAGCGTCGATCCACCCGCAAGCCGCCGACCCGCCTGCCGACCGACGGCGGCCCGAGCAACGGCAGCTACGTGCGCCAGAAGGACGGCTCGCTGAAGCCGGCAGGTGCCGCCTCCGCGCCGCCCGCTGCACCGGCGCCTGCCGCATCGCCGGCGAAGCCCGCCCGGTAACCCGCGCCGGCGCGCACGCCGGCCACGCCCACCCAGTACGGAGCCGCCATCATGGCCATGGACCTGCAGAAGACCGACCTGCGCGCGCTGCTGATCGCGATGCAGACCACGCCGGGCACGCCGGAGACGCTCAACCCCGCCACGCACGGCATGCTCGTGCTCAACGGCGAATACACGTTCGAGGTCGACGAGCTCGAGCGCGAGACCGACAAGCCCGGTCACGGCGCGCGCCAGCACGTCAACGTCAAGCGCCGCTCGCGCTACACCGGCGGCATCGAGCTGCGCGGGCACGCAACGCCCGGCACCGCGGCGCCGTGCGGGCGCATCCTGCGCACCTGCGGCTTCGGCGAGACGCTCGACCCCGGCGTCGACGCGGTCTACTCGCTGCTCACCAGCGCCTTCCCGATCGCCACGCTGGGCGGCTACAACGCCGGCAGCCTGGTTGCCGGTCACGACGCCCGCGGCGCGCTGACCCAGATCGAGTTCTCGATCCGCAACTTCGCCAAGGCGCAGTTCGAGATCATGGCGCTCAGCGGCGCGACGCCGGTGGTCGACGCCGCGCTGCCCAATGCCGACTACAGCGCATTCCAGGCACCGGTCGCGATCGAGACCGAGACCTTCGAGGTCGACATCGGCGGCACGGCGCTCAACGCGATCAGCCTGACCGTCGACACCGGCGCGCAGGTCGACATCTTCGAGGGGTCGGAGCAGCGCATCGCCTTCCTGCGCGAGTTCTACCGGCCGACCGGCACGCTGCGGGTCTACAAGGAGCAGCGCAGCGCCTTCCACCCGGAGAACGTCGCGCTGGCGCACACGCTGGCCGACATCTTCGCCGAGATCGTCGGCGGCGGAGAGGTGGTGCGGCTCGACCTCAAGAACGTGCAGCTCGGCATGGCCCGCCCGTCCGACCAGGACGGCCTGGCCGCCTGGGACATCCCGTTCAAGGTGGTCGGCAGCACGACCAGCGACTGCCTCGCGCTCAGCTTCGCCGACGAGCCGTAAGGCACGCCGGACGTGATCCCCTTCCGCCGCATCCGTCCGGGTGCGGCGGCTTCGTCAACCCACGCAGGAGACGCATCCCATGTCCAACGAGTTCATCCTCGAAGTCAGCCCCGAGGTCGAGATCGAAGTGAAGGCCTCGGTGCCCACCGGCGCGCGCAACGGCTGGCGCAACATCACCTTCTTCGCTCGCTTCGACGTGATGAGCCACCCCGACATGGCCGAGTCGGGTGTGTCGGTGGCCGACGGCCTGAAGCGCGCCCTGAAGTCGGTCGACTTCGGCACGCTGAAGCTCAAGACCGAGGACGCTGCCGGCAACACGCTGACGCCGATGGATGTCGCCCTGGGCAACGTCTACACCTACAACGCGCTGATCGCGGCGTTCCGCGACCAGGTGCTGAGCAAGAACATCGAGGGAAAGTCCTCGCGCGCCTAGCGATCTGTCTCGCCACGCTGGCGCGCAAGCCGAAAGGCGGGGACACCCTGACGAGCGACCTGGCGCGCATGGGTGTCCCGGAGGGTCAGCGCGAGGCGCTGGGCGCCATCGACACCGGGCCGGTACGGCTGCATCTGCACGAGGGGCACGTCGACGTGTACGAGGTCTACCGCAGCTGCCAGTGGGACATGATCCCGGTGCCGACCGGCATGGGCTTCGTCTGGCAGTACCTGGGCATCGCCGCCGCCGAGATCGCCTCGGCGGCACGGATGCTGGGCATCAAGCGCAAGCGCCTGCCGACCGTGTTCCGCCTGGTGCGCGAGATGGCCAGCGCCGCGGCGCCCGTGCTCAACGGGGCGAAGTCGTGACCCAGCGCGCCAGCCACCCGACCAGCCACAGCGCCGCGCCGGCCCCGGCCGCGAGCAGCAGCGCGAGCACGCCGGTCGCGGCGTTGCCGAACAGCAGCCCGATCCACATGGCAATGACGGCGATGGCGACGACGGCGCGCATGCGCGGAGTGTACGCCGGTGTCTGACCTCAACGTCCACCTGCGGCTGACGGCGGATGGGAAGGTGCTGTCGGCCGAAACGCGCAAGGCAGCAGACGAAGTCGGTGGTATCGGAAAGGCGTCTGAAGAGGCTGCACAGAAGAGCGAGCGCGCAGCCGAGCGCACGGCGCGAGCCCTGGGCGCGGTGAAGGCCGTCGCCTTGGCCGCGAGCGCCGCTGCCGTCACAGCAGGTGCCGCCATCGTCGCGGGCATCCGATCGTCCATCAATGCAATGGACGACATGAGCAAGTCGGCGCAGAAGGTCGGCGTGACGACCGAAGAGCTGAGCAGGCTGCGCTATGCGGCCGAGCTGAGCGGAATCGCCACGACCGAGCTACAGGTCGGCATGAAGGCGCTCATCGACAACATGAGCGACGCGCCCGACAAGTTCGCCGCCATCGGTGTGGCGACGCAGGACGCCAATGGGAAGCTGCGTAGCGCCTCCGACGTGATCGGCGATGTGGCCGAGCACTTTGCCGACCTGCCCGACGGCGCCGCCAAGTCGAAGTTGGCTGTCGACCTGTTCGGACGCTCTGGTCTGGAAATGATCCCCATGCTCAATGCCGGGCGCGACGGCCTCGAGGCGATGGGCGATGAGGCCGAGCGCCTCGGGTTGGTATTCAACACGCAGGCGTCGAAGCAGGCCGAGCAGTTCAACGACAACCTGACGCGACTGCAGGGCGGCATGAAGGGGGTGTTCAACACGTTGGCTGTCGAGGTGCTGCCGACGCTCGTCGAATACAGCGACCAGCTCATCGAGGCCGTCAAGGATGGCGACGCGGTGGCCAAAGGGGCGACCTCGATCCGCGTCGCGTTTCAACTGCTGGTCGCGGTCGGTGTGACCGTCTCCAACGTCTTCCAGGCAATCGGCAAGGTGATCGGCGGGACGCTGGCGATTGTCGGCACGGTCGTGTCCGGGACCATCAGCGCGCTCCAGAAGGCCGCCGGAGCGATGCAGAGCTACTGGGACGCGCTGCTCGACCTCGACTTCAAGCGCGCCAGGGATTCGCTGGCAAGCGGCTTTCGCTCCGTCGTTTCGGAGACGGAATCGAGCCTGCGGCAGATCAGCCAGATCCGCGCCGACACCTTCACCGATCTGGTCGCCGATGTGAACGATGTTGCAGCCGCGTGGGGCAAGGTCGGCGATCCGGCGACCACTGCTGCGGCGGCGACCGCTGCCGCTGGAGTTGCCGCAGGTAAGGCTGCGCCGAAGGTGCGGGAACTGAGCAAGGAAGGTGATGGGCTGGCGTCTGCCGCGGGCCGTGCTGGGGAGAAGACCGACGCGTGGGCGCTGAGCATCGGTCGACTTCTCGACCAGGTCGAGAACAGCGCGGTCGACCGTACCGCCGCCGATATGGCACAGCTCGCCATCGCACTCGATGTCGCGCTTTCGGAGGGCAACATCGAGGCGGCGACTCGAATCAGGGAGGCGCTGGTGCAGCTCAGCGAAGCGGGCATCAAGCCTGCCAGCGAGGGCATGCGCGAGTTCGGCGACGAGTCGACGCGCGCCAACGAGTTGGCGATTCGGGCGGCAGAGGACAGCGCCCGCGCCTGGACCGACTTTGCCGGCAACCTGGTCAGCGCGATGCGCCGAGGTATGCGCGGAGTGAAGGACCTGTTCAAGGGCATGCTGCAGGACCTCGCGCGGCAGCTGCTGCAGTCGACGGTGCTGCGGCTGATGTCGGGCTTCTTCGGCGGCAGCGTGCCGGGGCTTGCGGTGGCGGCAGGTACGGGTGGGCCGCTGTCGATGCTGGGCGCGATGTTCGGCGGCGGCGCGGCGGGTGCGAGCGCCGGCACTGGCGGCATCGGTGGCCTGCTGGGCGCAGTCAGCGGGGCGAACAGCCTGTTCTCGATGATCGGTTCGGGGATCGGTGGCGGGATCTTCAATCTCGGCACCTCGCTGTTCGGAAGTTCGATCGGCGCGGTATCCAACTTCGGCGGCGGCCTGGCGACCGCGGGGGCCAACATCCTGGGCGGCGGCGGATTCTTCGGCTCGCTGGGCGCCAACCTCAGCGGCGGCTTCGGCTCGCTGTTCGGCGGCAACATCATGGCCGGCCTCGGCCAGCTCGCTGGCGTGCTGGGGCCCATCGCGGCCGTAGCCGGAATCGTGGATGCAGTGAGCGGTGGCCGCCTGTTCGGCACCTCCTACAAGCCCGAGAGCGCGGCGCGTCAGATCGACATCGGCGCCGGCGGCGCGAGCGGCTTCGAGAGCGTGACCGAGTCGCGGCGTCGCTCGCTGTTCCGCGGCACGCAGCGGCGCACCACCACGTCGGCGCTCGACGACGACGTCCAGACGCAGATCGACAGCCTGTTCGCTGCCGTGCAGGCGGGCATGGTGGCGGCAGCGCGGGCGCTGGGCGGCGACGTGCCCGCGCTGATCGCGGGCAGCTTCCGGCAGGAGTTCGACGCCAAGGGCAACCTCACGCGCGAGTTCAGCCAGATCGCGGGGCGCATCTACGAGGAGTCGCAGGAGGCGTTCGGTCGCCGGCTCCTGGCCGAGAACCTGATCGCCACGATCGACGCGGCGCTGGGCGGCGTGTCGCAGCAGGTGGGTGAAGCCATCGGCGAGGCGATCATCGGCGGCAACGGCGGGCCGGGCCTGGGCGACCAGATCGGCGAGCTGATCGGCAGCGTCATGCCCAAGGACGTCGTTGCCCGCGCCGTGGGCGAGGCCTCGGCCATCGCCGAACGCTGGCGCGGCAACGCGGATGCACTGCTCGACGGCGCTCAGTTCCTGCTGGCGGCGGCTACCGATCTGCGGCGGGGCGTCGGCCTGTTGGGTGACGGTAGCCTCACCGAGATCGTCGACCTGATCGAGGACATGGCGCGGAGCGGTGAGTCGCTGGTCGATGCCTACGCCCGCATCGCCGGCGCCACCGCCCTGCTCGAGGAGGCGCTCGATCTCAGCGGCGTGTCGCTCGACCGCTCTCGCGAGGAGTTCGTCCGCTTCGCCAGCGAGATCGCCGACGCCGCCGGCGGTCTGGATCGCGCCGGCCAGCTCTGGTCGCGCTACTTCCAGACCTTCCTCAGCGCCGAGGAGCGCGCGGCGCTGTCGCTGTCGCGCGCACAGGGTGCGGCCGACCGCGAGTTCGGCGACATCGGTCTGAGCGCGGCCGACTTCACCGGCGAGGGCGGGCTCGCGGCGTTCCGGCAGCTCTTCAACGAGGCGCTGCCGACGCTGTCCGCGCAGGCCGTCGTGGAGTGGCTGGAGGCCGCCGACGCGCTCGGCCTGCTCAACGAGGCCCAAGCCGCCTACAACGCCACCCTGGGCGAAGGCGTGCGCGATGCGCAGGCGGTGGCCGAGATCCTTGCCGAGCTGAAGTGGGACGAGGCGCTGGCCGGCATGAGCGCGCTCGATCGCGAGCTTGCCGAGTCGGCTCGCCGCTACGCTGATGCCGAGTCTGCCGCAGCAGCAGCGGGTGCCACCGAAGAGGAGCTGGCGCAGATCCGCGAGCTGGGGGCACGCGCGGCCGCGCGCATCTCGGAGGCCGCCGCGGCCGAGGCGCTGCAGGAACTGGCCGAGGCCACCGAGCGCTACAACGGGCTGGTGCGCGATCTGCAGGACGAGCTGGACGACGCGACGCTGTCGCCGTTCCAGCGCCAGGTGCGCGACATCGTGCGCTGGGCCGACGCTTCGCGCTCGGCGCTCAATGACGCGGCGCGTGCGGCCGGCCAGGCCAGCGCGGCCGAGCGCGATCTGGACCTGGTGCGGCAGGTCGCCACGCAACGCCTCGCCGAGGCGGTGCGGCAGCTGCGCGAGTCCGCCCGCGGCTTGGTCGAGCAGCTGCAGGGCAGCCGGCTGCAGCAGCTCGACTCGCAGATTGCCGCAGCCGAGTCGAGCCGCGGCCAGCTCGACGCCATCGGCGAGGCCGACCGCGCCGCCCAGGATTACTGGCGCCGCCAGCGGCAGGCGATCGACGGGATCCGCGCATGGCTGGACCAGCAGCTGCTGGGCGAGCTGTCGACGCTCACGCCCGAGCAGCGGCTGGCCGAGGCGCAGCGCCAGTTCGACGCACTCGCGTCGGCGGCGGCTGGCGGCGACGCGGAGGCGCTGGCGCAGCTCCCGCGCGCCGCCGAGGCGCTGCTGCGCGAGGGCCGCGACTTCTGGGCCTCGAGCGAGCCCTACACGCAGCTCGAGGCGGCAATCCGCGCATCGATGCAGCAGCTGCTGGGCCTCGACATCGGCAGCGAGCCGGCCGCGGGAGGCCGCACCGAAGTGACGGCCTCGCCCGAGCTGCAGGCGCTCTACGCCGAGCGCGACCGTCTGCTCGCCGAGCTGGAGGAGTCCAACCGGCGCGCGCTGGCCGAGCAGATCGCGGTGATGATGCGCGACCTGATCGCCGGCACCGGCGACAGCCTGGGCGAAGTCGCCGCCAGCATCGGCGTGAACATGGCTGGCCTGGTCGCCGACCTAGGCATCAATCTCGGCCAGCTCAATGCCGACACCGCCACGGCGCTGGCCGGGGTGGCGCGCACGCTCGGCGTCGATCTCGCCGACCTTGCCGCCGAAGTCGGTGTCGACCTGGGCGGTCTCGGAGACCGTCAGTCGCTACTCAACCAGGCGCTCGACCAGACGCTGGCCGGCGTTCCGGAGGACATCCGCGAGCGTCTGCTCGGCCCGCTGGATGCGCTGCGCAGCGCCGTCACCGAGACCGACATCAGCGACGCCATGGCCAGCTTGCTGGGCGTCACCGACGACCTGCCCGCCGGCATCCGCGATCTGCTCGCGCCGTTCTTCAGCGAGATCGACCCGACGCCGCTGATCACCGAGCTGGGCACGCTGCGCGACCTGTACGACCTCGGCGGCCAGCAGCTGGCCGAGGCCGTCGCGCAGACCAGCTACCTGCAGGCCATCGTCAGCGCCCTGGGCGCCGCCAACAGCGCCGCCGGCATCCCCGGCTACGAGGTGGGCACTGGCTACGTGCCCAACACCGGGCCGGCGCTGCTGCACCGCGGCGAGATGGTGCTGCCGGCGCCGGTGGCGGAGTTCTTCCGGCGCGAGGGGATTCCGCAGTCCGGCGGCGGCGTCCCGGACGTGGCCGCCGAGCTGCGCGCGATGCGCCGCGAGCAGGCCGAGCAGGCGCGCGAGATGCGCGAGGCGATGCGCCGGCTGGAGGCCGCCGAGCTGCGCGCTGGCGAGCAGATCAGCGACGAGTTCCGCCGCGCCGCCGATGCGGCGCGCGCCATCCGATGAGCGAAGGACACCCATGCGCCGACTTACCTTGACGACGCTTCTGATCGCGCTGCACTGCGCCGCGCTGCCCGCGGCGGGCGCGGAGACGCCGTGGCGGGCGACGCCCGACGGCCTCTACAGCCCTGCCGGCGACCGCGTCGCCAAGGCGGTGGACCGCGCATTCCGAGCGAGCGAGTTCAGCAGGTCCGAGCGCCGCGCGCTGCTGTTCGCAAGCCTCGCGACCGCCGCCGACATCTACACCACGCGGCGCGGGCTCGCTGGCGGCTGCCGAGAGGCCAACCCCATCTACGGATCGAACCCGAGCACCGCCAAGCTCGTGGGTGTGGGCGTGATCCAGATGGGCTTGATCGCCTGGGTCATGCAGCGGCCCGGTGAGGACCACTCACGCGGCGCCACCGGCGCCGGCGCGTTGCGGCTGATCGCCGCGATCTGGAACAGCCAGCAACCCTGCTTCAATAACCCGAGGACTTCGCCGTGAACTACCTGTCCCTGCTGCACGACCTGGCACTGAACAACGTGGACCTGGGCGCCGACACCTTCAAGCTCATGCTGGTGACGAGCAGCTACACGCCCAATCAGACGACGCACACGCGCCGCAGCGACATCACCAACGAAGTCACGGGCACGGGCTACACGGCGGGCGGCGCCACCGCGACGCTGACCGTGACCAAGAACACCGGCGACAACCAGGTCGAGATCGAGTTCGCGGACGTGTCCTGGCCGTCGAGCACGATCACCGCACGCGGCGCCGTGCTCTACAAGAGCCGCGGCGGCGCCTCCAGTGCTGACGAGCTGGTCGCGTACTTCGACTTCGGCGAGAACAAGGTATCGACCGGCGCCACGTTCACCGTGAGCAACACGACGCCGATCATCCTCGGGCACGCGGCCTGACCTCAATGGCAAGCGGCAGCCGTCAGGACTGCTGGAGCTGAGCCGTGAGCCTGACTGTCGTCGAAGAAAAGACAGCGACGGGAAGCAACCCGTCTGTCACCTTCTCTGCCACGCCAGCGGACGGTGAGCTACTCGTTTTCGCGATAGCTGGGCGTACCTCCTTTACGCCCCCGTCGGGCTGCACTTTGGAGATTGCTGAAGAAACCAGAAGCGACTGCCGGGTCTACATCTACACCAAGATTGCCGCGTCAGAGTCTGGTGCGACTTACAGCTTCTCGGGTGCGAACAGCAACAATGGACTGACCGCCGCCAGAATCACGGGAGGTGAGGTCTATCTCAGCGCGAAGAACAACTCCGGATCAGGAGCAACTGTCAGCGCAGCGAGTGCTACGTTCGATGTCCCTGACAACAGCTACGTCCTTGCAGCCTGGCAGCGATTCGGTGGCAATCTTGGCGGCGCCACTGTTGACAACAGCTTTGTAAAGAAGGTCGACTACTCCCAATCGCGCTCAGTCTCAGCAACGCGAAAGTACACAACGGGGGGGGGCGCAGAGAACGTCTCCAGCACGGTGAGTGGAAGCACCACGTGCGGCGCCGCCGTCATCGTAGTCTGGGAGCCGCCGCCACCGGCCGAGGCGGACGCCGACGGTGCCGCGATCGAGGCCTCGGCTGGTGTCGCGATCGCCACCGGCGGCGCACTGGCTGCGGCGGTGGCCGACGCGATCGAGGCCTCGGCTGGCGCGGCGAGCGCCACCGGCGGCGCACTGGCTGCGGCGGAGGCCGCCGCGATCGAGTTCGTTGCCGGCGAGGCGAGCGCTGACGCGCTGACGCTGGCGGCTGCCGTCGGCGAGACGATCGAGGCCGCTGCCGGCGCAGTGGGCGTGGACATCGCCACGAGCGCCGTCGCGGCCGGCGAGACGATCGAGTTCGCTGCCGGCGCGGCGACCGGTGCCGGCGGGGCGTTCGCCTCGGCGGTAGGCGCAGAGATCGAGTTCGACGCGGGCGCGACCGGCGTCGACATCGTGCTGCCGCCCCTGCCCATACCGCCGCGCCAGCCGCTGCCGATCGTCCTGGTCGAGATCGACAAGGACGGACTGCGCTACTTCAGCGACGGCCGCTACGTGGATGCGGCTGCCGGCATCGTCGCGGAGGCGCGCCTCGGGCGCAGCATCACCTTCGAACGCCGCGTGTCGACCATCTTCTGGGGCGGCGGATCGAGCCGTGCCGCACTGGGCGCGATCGAGCTGGCGAACGCGGACGGCGGCCTCGACGACCTGGTATACGCGGACCTGCGCGACGGGGCGATCCGCATCTTCATTGGCGACGACCAGACGCCGTTCTCTGCACTGACGCAGGTCGCTGTTGCAGTCATCGATCGAGTCGAGACCGTGGGCGAGCAGTCACTGCGCGTCGTCACGGCCAGTCGCGACGCGCTGTTCTCGCGCGCAGCGGCAACGTCGACCTACAGCTCAGGTGATCAGATCGGCAGAGTGCGGCCCAAGGTGTACGGCGGGGTGCTGAACGTTCCGGCGCTGGCGACGGACATCAGCAATCTGATCTTCTCCGTGCACGACAGCAGCAGCTTCGTGATGCAGGGGGTGCGCGACCGTGGCGCGGTGTTGACGCCGACAACGCAGTGGGACACGTACAGCACCTCGCCGCACTTCGGATTCGAGCTGCTGCAGGCGACCAGCGGGCGCATCACCGCCGACGTGGAAGGGCCGCGACCGGATACCGGCTACGACCGCTACCAGCTTCCGAACGTTGTGCGTCAGGTGCTGATCGACGCGGGATGGAGCGACTACGACAGCGATATGCTGCCCGACCTGCAGACGGCACTGGGCGAAGACATGCGCCTGGGCTACTTCGTCGACGGTGCGGTGACGTTCAAGCAGATCCTCGACGAGATCGCCGACTCGATCGCAGGCTGGTGGTACGTCGATCACCTGGGCGACTTCCAGCTCAGCCCGCTCACGCTGCCCAGCGGCACGCCGGAGATCGAAATCACCGAGACCGAGCTGGCGTCGGAAGTGACGGTGCGATTCGACGACGCCCCGGGCCTGTCGACGACCATCGCAGGGCTGCGGAACTGGCACGTGCACAGTACCGACGAGCTGGCCGGCAGCGTGCGAGACACCGCAGCCGGTATCGCGCTCACCAAGGACTATCAGACCCGCCTGTCGTTCAACGTCGCCGTGTGCTACGGCGGCGCGGCCGTGCTTACGGGGGGCCAGCGCGACTACTCGCGCAGCAGCGTCGAGCGCGCGGACCCAGCGCCAGGCAGCGGCGGCGCGCGCCGCCTGCGCAGCGACCAGGGGCACGGGACGCTCATCGTCGACGTGGACGGGCTCGACGACGAGCGTGATCGCCGCGCCGCCCTGTGGGCGGCCCCCCGCTACTTCTACACCTGCGCCGTGCAGTTGCTGCGCACTACCGCCGCGACGCTCGAACCAGGCAGCGTCGCCAGCCTGAGCGTGCCCGTGGCGGGAGGTTACCGCTACGCGCTGGACGGCCACCTCACCCGCGTCATTGGCGTGCGCGGGGAGATTGGTGCCGCCGAGGTTGAGCTGACGCTGTGGGGCCCTGGCCCTGCCTGATACGGGAGAGACGACGTGAGCAATCACCCGACGTTCGCGCTGGCGTACGACGACTACATACAGCGGTCGACCTACTCTGAGTCGCACCCCTCGCACCCGACGTCGATCAATCTGTTCGACGCGACGGAGATCGGGCACCTCGATTCGCTGCGGACGCCTCAGCTTTCGCAGTGCTGGGGATACAGCGGCGCGTCGCTGGGCCCGCCCTACGTCGATCTGCGGCTGTTGTGGGGCGACCCCAGCAAGCCCGCCGAGAAGTTGCCGGTGCGGATCATCTCGCTCCTCGACGTTCGAATCACCTTCGAGGCGTCGATGGTCGACCAGTTTCTGTCGTTCAGCCTGATCGACGGGGCGAGCGTGTACGAGGAACTGCTCGAGGATCTTCCGGTGATCCTCTCGCGCTATCCCAGCGACGACTTCACGCGGCATATCCACCTGATTCTGCCGGCCGACTTCGACGCGCACGGCGTCCGCCTGATCTACCAGGGCTTCGGCGCCGTAACGATCGGGCAGATCTGGGCAGGCCCGCTGTGGCTGCCGTCCGCCGGCATCCAGCATGACTGGGAGTGCTCGATCATCGATCCCGGCGAGATGGGCATCAGCCGCGGCGGCCAGGGCTACCCGCGCCAGCGTCAGCGGCGCCGCCAGCTCGACATGCGGCTCTCGCATGTCCCCTTCGAACAGGCCTTCGGCAACAGCGGCAACACGGTGCTGGACCTGCAGCAAATCGGCTATCGCGTTGGCACCACCACGCCCATCATCGCCTTCCCGCGCACCCGCGACGCCGCCGGCAACGGCGACGCGCACGCGATCCACCGGCTTGGCGTCTACGGGCACCTGGCCGAGCCGCTGAGGATTCGACACGTCGCCAGCGACCGCTTCGACACTGCGATCCGGGTGGCGGAGCTGTTCTAGGGGTTGGCAGCGCTGTCTGGCGTGCAATTTCTTTGTGCGGCGCGCAATACTGGCTACCCTCGATTTATCGCGCGCGGGGCGGTCGATTTATCGCGCGCGGCTACAGCC
>VFQU01001628.1_pt1 | contig 12569 bp, 11 predicted proteins | sample 3512311 | NCBI WGS metagenome assembly VFQU01 (sample SAMN10412377, study PRJNA504923) | tailings metagenome | isolation source: Relicate 3 Philex TSF3 active mining site | place: Philippines: Tuba, Benguet | collected 2017-08-29 | reverse complement strand
CTATAAAACCCCGATCGAGGGACTCTTTCTCACAGGTGCAGGAACTCATCCCGGCGGATCAATTTCAGGCTTGCCAGGACGCAACTGTGCGCGAGTCATTTTGCAAACGGAACATCCTGTTTCTCAAACGCTATCGGATACAGGCAATGTGATCAAATCAGCCGCAAAATCTTTGTTTAGTCGATCGTAAAATACTTCAAAAGCTTCGCAAATTCGATTCGCGAAGCTTACAAGTTGACCGATTCACACGAATTAATTTTCTCGCGTGGGTCGTTTGGGAGCATCAGTGCGGGGAGTCGGTCGCCCTTGAGGACGATCGCGTCTGGGAGGGCGATCCTCAGAATCTTCTCGACCGCTCCCGTAAACATCCAGATTTACCGTCTGTCCTGCCGCCTTCGCAACACCCTCGATCGTGGTCCGAATTGCCTGAACATTTCGTCCACCTCGACCAAAGACACGTCCTTTGTCCGTGCCTTCAAACGCTAAACGAATCCAAATCCGCGATCGATTGGCGAGCACCTCACAGTCGATTTTCAGCGCATCTGGCGTTTCGAGAAAAGGTTCAACAAGAAACCGGATCAGTCCGGCATAATCTGGAGTCACAGGTTTCACAAGAATTACTCAGCTTTCAATTGCTCAAGTACATTGTTTTTGAAGAGGATATCGCGAACAGTATCCGTCGGCTGTGCGCCTTTCTTCATCCAATCCAAGATCTTCGGAACATCTAAACGGACTTCATCTGATCTGGGATTATAAAATCCAACTTCTGCCAAGGGGCGACCATCGCGACGAGTGGTACTTTGAGCAACAACAATCCGATAGCTGGCTTCACGCTTTTTACCAAAGCGCTTTAATCTCAATTTGAGCATAACTAGAACCGAGGACTCCTTTCTGATAGTTTCAACGTGATATGGCGGAATTGCCACACTTCCCGGAATAGTCATCCTAACATGGTGCGGGGAAATTAGAGACACTCACTCTATTAGTTACCGCAAGGCTGCTAAATTCCTAAGATTGTTTGTAAGAGTTGATGCAGATCTTGCTGATCAGAAGATTGCAAAGTTCCGAGTTTACGAATCACTAATTTTTGTTCGATCGTTGTAATCACAGGTTTAATCATTGAGGCTTTTAACAAGCCTGCGGATTGCCAATCTTGAATAATCAAGTCTCCAAATCGGGGAGTTGAAATTTGACTGGTCACTGCAATGAGAATTAGATCTGGATGAGCTTGATGATACGCTCCAGAACTAATCACAACGGCAGGACGCTTTTTGTTTGTGGATTGGTCGCTGAAGGGAAAAGGAACAAGTAAAACATTCCCGAATTCATAAGTTGTCGTACTCGGCATCGTCGGGATTATCCCAAATCTTCTGAAAAACGGGTTCTGAAAGCTGAGTTGCGATCGCAGTGAGCTGCTGATTCTCTTGCTCTCGTTGCGATAAGAAGTCAATAAAATTCTCGACTTCAGCTATCTTTTCAGGTGAGAGTTGCTGGAGCTTAACCAGTAGTCGCTGTTCGGAAGTCATTGAGGTTTCCATCGCGTTTCAAGTGAGTGATAGACCAACGCAAGAATCGCAAGAATATTGTGAGGCTGACGTTGGTCTTGAATTCAAACTCTACAGATTGCCGAAGCCTTTTTTCTTCTTATCTTTGCCGCCTTTTTTCTTCTTCCCGCCTCCGCCTTGATAGCCTCTAAATCCAGGCTGGGGTGGACGCATTCCACCACCCGTTCCGCCAAATGGATTTCCACCCCCAAATGGATTGGGCATTCCACCCATCGGACCCATTCCAGGAAAACCCATCTGACCTGAACCCATTTGTTGCATCAGCGATCGCATTCTTTGGAAATTCGTCACCAATTCGCTGACTTCCTTGTCAGAATGTCCGGAACCCTTGGCAATCCGTTTCCGACGACTGGGAGAGTTGGCAAGCAGATCGGGATTTTTCCGTTCCTCGACCGTCATGGAGCCGATCATCGCTTCGGCTTTTTTCAGTTGTTCTTCACCTTTGGCAAGCTGTTCTTCGTTCACCATCTTGCCCATGCCAGGAATCAGCTTCATGACACCGCCGAGCGATCCCATGTTTTTCAGCAGGCGTGTTTGCTTGAGGAAGTCAGAGAAATCGAATTTTGCAGATAGAATCTTCTCCTGCATTTTTTCGGCTTCTGCCATGTCCACTTCTTCCCGCGCTTTCTCAACGAGGGTCAGGACATCGCCCATGCCCAAAATCCGTGAAGCCATCCGGTCAGGATAAAACGGCTGTAATGCGTCAACTTTCTCACCGATCCCGATGAATTTGATCGGCTGTCCAGAAATTCGCCGTACCGAGAGTGCCGCACCCCCGCGAGTATCCCCATCCATTTTGGTAAGGATTGCACCCGTTACGCCGATTTGCTCATGGAAGGTGCGAGTCAGGTTAGCAGCTTCTTGACCCGTCATCGCATCGACGACCAGCAGGGTTTCATGCGGCTCGATCGTGTCTTTGATCCGCTTCAATTCGCCCATCATGGATTCGTCAATCTGCAAACGTCCGGCAGTATCAACGATCACGACATCAAAGCCATCGGCTCTCGCTTTTTCAACCCCTTGACGTGCGATTTCTACGGGGTCGGCATCTTTCCCCATGTCAAATACGGGGATATTAATTTGCTTACCGAGTGCGATTAATTGGTCGATCGCAGCAGGTCGGTAAACGTCGGTTGCGACTAACAATGCTTTTTTATCTTCTTTTCTTAAATGCAGCGCCAGTTTTGCGGTTGCAGTCGTTTTACCTGTCCCTTGCAAACCCGCCATGAGTACGATCGTGGGAGCGGTTTCTGCTTCAGCGAGGGGCACATTGGCATCGCCCATCACTTTGACCAGTTCGTTATAGACGATTTCGATGAACTGCTGGTCGGGGCGAACGCCTGCAATGACTTCTGCACCTAGCGCATTCTGTTCAACTTCTGCGACAAAATCTTTCACGACTTGCAGATTCACATCTGCTTCAAGGAGCGCGCGCCGAACTTCCCGCAGCGCGTCTTTGACATTCGATTCAGAGATTTTGTCTTGACCGCGAACTTTTTTCCAGGCTTGTTCTAAGCGATCGGCAAGAGCGTCAAACATAGGAGAAATTGATCAGAAGATATCCTTCTCAGAGTAGCGTGTTTCCAGCACAATCGCGAAGTCGAGAAACCCGTCCGAATCCGTTAAATTAGATTGTCCTGTTTTTATTTCTCCAAATGTCAAATCAAACTGTTGTCGATCGCATTCATGAGTTTAATCAGGGACGCGATCCTGAACTGCTGAAACTCAAATATCAAACGATGGCAAAAAATGCGTTTTCGTTTTTGCGAGGAACTTGTCATCTGTTTTATCAGGATTTACCAGTTGAAGGCATTTTTGCCTCTGCACCGCCTGTTTGGAGTTGTGGCGATCTGCATTTACAGAATTTTGGCAGCTTCAAGGGAGACGATCGCTTAGTTTATTTTGATGTCAATGATTTTGATGAAGCGCTCTTAGCACCTTGTACTTGGGATGTTGTGCGGTTTTTAACGAGTGTGATTGTTGGCGCTCATACGCTCAATATTGACGATGAAACAGCGATCGCACTTTGCCGTTGCTTCCTCGAAACTTATATCAAAGAACTCTTGACCGGAAAAGATCGAACCGTTCATGGTGAAGTGTCAACCGGGTTAGTTCGGGAATTGTTACTAGGATTGAAAACGCGGAAACGCAAAGACTTTCTAGATGAACGAACGGAACTGAAATCAAAAGTGCGATCTCTCAAACTCATTGAAGGCAAAACGAAACCCGCGACAGAATCCGAGCGTGAAAGGGTAATAGAAGCGATCGCAGAAAGCACTCAAACATATCCAGAACCAGAGTTTTACACAATTCTCGATGTGATGCATCGAATTGCAGGAACCGGAAGTTTGGGACTCGAACGCTATGTGATCTTAGTCGAAGGCAATGGCTCACCGAATCAGAACTATCTATTAGATCTCAAGCTATCTCGATCGTCTTCCTTGCAAGCATATACTCCGTGCCTACAGCCTGATTGGAACAGTGAAGCAGATCGCATTGTTGCCATTCAAAATCGATTTCAAGAATCTCCGCCAGCCTTGTTACATGGATTAACCATTGCAGAAAAATCTTACGTCTTACGCGAACTTCAACCGACTGCCGATCGCGTTGACCTCGATAAAAGCAATGGCAAAATAAAGCGATTGAAAAAAGTGATCAAAACAATGGCAGAAGTCACAGCTTGGGGACAAATGCGTAGTACAGGGCGACAAAAATCAGCGATCGCAGATGATCTCATCGCATTCGCTGAAACTGCTTCGGTCTGGCACGATTCTGTACTTGACTATGCTCGATCGTATGCCGTACAAGTTGAGCGAGACTACGCAGAATTCAAAGCACAGGTCACTGAAGGCTAATCAAGGGGTACTCTGGGGGTTGGAAATTCACTCTTTTCTCCCATGAAAAACTGGTGGCAACAGTTCAAACCCCGAATTCAAGTCATTCCAGAAATTCAGCCTGAAGACTCGATTTTGTTTAGAGTTCTCGCTCAATCGCTCGTCACGATTGGAATTTTGGCAATTGACTTAGCCGCAGAAACTCACATTGGACTGTGGGCAATTCCGCTGAGTGCAATTGGGGCGAGTTGGAGTTGGTACTGTCGTCGCAAAAAGAATACTGGATTTAAATTCTTACTGGCGATCGCGATGATGGTCGCATTACTCACGTTTTTTAGTAAGCTACCGACGGCTTGGCAGACGGGCGATACTCGGCTCGTTTTAGCAGAATTTCTCATTCAAGTGCAGGTTTTGCATACATTCGATTTGCCGCGCCGCAAGGATTTGGGTTACTCGATGATGATTGGGCTTGTGTTGCTCTCGCTCGCAAGTACTTTAAGTCAAACGATGCTCTTTGGTGGCTTGCTGGTTGCCTTTTTAGCGATCGCGCTTCCGACGTTGATGTTGGACTATAGTTCACGGTTGGGCGTGAGTGATGTCAAAGTTGATCGCAGTCGATTGCAGAAAATTACCTTTGGTAAGCTGCCAATGATTTTCGCGATCGTCGTTGCTTTGGGGTTAGTATTTTTTCTGCTGATGCCACGGTTTCCTGGCTATCAACTGAGAATGTTTCCTGTAAGTGCGCCTATAACGGTTCAGGAAAGATTTGATAATCGAGAGATTAGAACTCCAGGTGCAGGTCGGAGTGCTTTAGAATCACAAGTCCGAGGCGGAGGAAGTTCAGCGCAACGGGGAGAAGTGCGCGATCGCAGTGATGAGCTTTATCCAGGCTTTGGAAACAGCATTAGTCAAAATCGCCGCAAACCTTTGAAGCCACGGGTGATCATGCGGGTGAGATCGCAGATTGAGGGATTTTGGCGGGTGATGGCATTCGATCGCTACACCGGGCAAGGGTGGGACGTGTCTCGCAATGCTCAAACGAGAACGATTAAGCGGACACCTTGGTCATATCGATTCTTTCTTTCGCCTCCAGTGACGATGAGCGAGACAAAAGAAGTGATTCAGACGTTCACGATTTTGTCTGATCTGCCAAATTTAATTCCGGCGCTTTCGGCTCCTCGGGAATTGTATTTTCCAACCGATGAGATTGCGATTGATACTGAGTTTGGTCTGCGATCGCCGGTTGAATTGCATTCTGGCATGACTTATAGCGTGGTCTCAGATGTGCCTTATCGCAATCGCACTCTGCTACGGTTGAATTCGCTCAAAGCAAAGTATCCAGAAAATAGCCCCTATTTGCAACTTCCAACTCGGCTGAAGCAACGATTAGCAGAGGAAACAGAGCGAATTTTAGCAACGTCTGAGAAACCGATTGATTCAGATTATGAGAAGGCTCTCTATCTGGGTCAATATCTGAAACAGCGCTATCGGATTCAAGATTTTCAGGAGTTGAAACCGGGCGAAGATGTGGTTGAGGCATTTCTACGCAATCAAGGCGGCGATCGCGATCATTTCTCAACGGCGTTAACGCTGATGTTGCGATCGATTGGAGTTCCGGCTCGATTAGTCGCGGGCTTTGCACCTGGAGAATTCAATCCGTTTACGGGGCTGTATATTGTTCGCAATACGGATGCTTATGCGATTACAGAGATTCAAGTGCCGCGATCGGGTTGGTTTACGATCGATCCGATTCCTGGACATGAGTTAATTCCGCCTTCGGTAGAGGAGTATCAGCCGTTTAGCTTGGTGCAACGGTTTTGGAGTTGGGTGGCAGGATGGTTGCCTTCTCCGGTTACGGCTTGGTTTGCTGAGATTTTCAAAATTGTCAGAACTACGCTCTCTGGGTTCTTCGGTTTGCTGAATCAGGGCTTATCAGGTTTCTTTCAGGCTTCGATTATTTTGTTTAGTCTTGGATTCTTGGGTTGGCTGAGTGTGCAGGGCTGGCAAAGATGGCGACAGTACCAGCGCATGAAGCGCTTGCGACCGATGGAGCGGCTTTATCAGAATATGCTGAACCAGTTAGCAAAGCAGGGCTTTCAGAAACATTCTGCTGAGACTCCATTGGAGTATGCGCGACAGGCAAAGCGAACTCAACAACCGGATCGGGCGGCTGTGATTGAAGAAATTTCTCAGGCTTATGTGAGTTGGCGCTATGGTCGAGTGGTGCCGGATTTGCCGGAGTTGCAGCGGAAGTTGAAGGAGGTGATGAAACGGCGATCGCGGCGTTAGTAGATAATTGTGCTGAACGACTCGCTTCTCTCGTAATAAAACGCACCCTACAATAAGTAAAGCCCTCTCACCGACGAATTTTCTCAATGGTACGTGCTGTTAATGTTTTCGTTTCTTATTCGCATGAGGATGAGCCGCTTAGGGTAGAACTGGGGAAGCATTTGAGTTCGTTGCGGCGGAGTCGTGCGATCGCAGAATGGCACGATCGTAAAATTGATGCGGGGGCGGAGTGGGCGAAGGAAATCGATCTCAATCTCAAATCTGCTGATGTGATTTTGTTGCTGATTAGTCCGGCGTTTATTCATTCAGACTATTGCTCTAGTGTGGAGTTGACGCAGGCAATGGAGCAGCATGAGGCGGGGACGGCTTGCGTGATTCCGATTATTTTGCGCGCCTGCGATTGGGAAAATGAACCGTTTGCGAAGTTACAGGCGTATCCGAAGAATGCGAAGCCTGTGACGAGTTCGGAAAATCGAGATGAGGCGTTTCTGGATATTGTGCGAGGGGTGCGGGGTGCGGTTCAGCGGATTGCAAAACGCTTGTCAGAGAGTTCGACTTCAGAAGAGGTGGGTCGAGAGACGGAGGCGATCGTGCAAGAGATTGTCGAGTCGGGACAGGGAGAGGATCAGTATCGAGAAGAGATTTTGTTTGTTCTGAGTCAGGATGGGGGCGAGATTTCGTCTGAGAGTCGGATTGTGCTGGAGATTTCGCGCAAGAGTTTTCAGCTTTCTGAGGAGCGAGCAAGAGCGCTTGAAGCTGAAGTGATTCGCCCGTTTCAGGAGTTTCGAGAAGCGGCGATCGCGCTAATCAAGCCTCAAGGATCAGTCACACCGAGAATTCAATCATTGCTCGATCGAGCGCAACAGAGACTAAATCTGAGCGATGCAGATGCGGCGGCAATCATTGAAAATGTTTTGGCTTCGATCTCAGAATCTGTGATTGTCGTTCCTCCGAAGCCGTCGCTGCCGACTTTTAGCTTTGAAGTGATTACGGTCAACGATCGAGGAAAAGAAATCGATCGTCGTCAAAGTCAAGTAAGTTACCGTCGAGAAGAACTTGCGCAAGGTGTCTTTCTCGATATGGTTTCAATTCCAGGTGGAACCTTTTGGATGGGCACGACAGGGAGAGAATTGAAAGATGAAGGAAATGAGAGCTATCAAAACTGGATTCAGAACGAGAGACCTCGGCATCAAGTGACGATCGAGCCTTTCTTCATGGGTAAGTACGCAGTGACTCAGGCGCAGTGGAAAGCGATCGCTCAATTACCCAAAATCAATCGGGATCTCAAACTAGATCCGTCTAAGTTCAAAGGCAATAATCGACCTGTTGAGCAAATTTCTTGGGACGATGCGATCGAATTTTGTGATCGATTAACTCGGAAAACGGGAGAGCGATACCGATTACCGAGTGAGGCTGAATGGGAATATGCGTGTCGGGCTGGAACAACGACCCCGTTTCATTTTGGAGAAACGATCACGCCTGACTTGGCAAACTATGACGGAAACGACACTTTCGCGAATGTAGCGAAAGGGAAGTATCGCAAAACAACGATCGATGTGGGAAGTTTTCCTCCGAATGCGTTTGGACTATATGACATGCACGGAAATGTGTTGGAATGGTGCGCTGATCCATGGCATAACAGCTATATAAATGCACCGATAGATGGTTGTGTTTGGGAGATGGAAAGTGATCGAGAAAAAACTGCAAGAGTGTTACGTGGTGGCTCCTGGTTTATCGGTCCGAGGCGCTGCCGCGCTGCATTTCGATACGGTGACGGGCGCAATATCTCCGATAACAGGAGAGGTTTTCGTCTCGCTTTTTCCTGCCCCAGGACTTCTTAGTTTTTGAGCATCTTAGGAAAATGATCAACGATTTGCGATCGATGAATCAACGATCGTCGTCTGTGATTCATTAGATGTCGATCGCGAGTGTTAGATCGTCAATGACGATTCATCGATCGACGTTCGCGAGGATTTGAGTATCAAGCATGATTCATCGATCGACGTTAGAGATGTATCGATCAAGGTTCACGAGGAATTGAACATCAAGCGTGAATGTTCGATCGACGTTTGTAAGGAATTGAAGCTCAGGTGTGAATGTTCGATCGACGTTAAAGGATTTTGAAAAGTATCAACAATTTCCTCGCTTCGTTCTATCCCGTCCCGGCATTCCATTCCGGGACAGGTGAATGCTATGGAAGATAAAGAATCTAGCTAAGAGTTACTGCTGAGATTAGTTCAGTTTGCTTTGCGATCGCTGGAATACCCGCAAGATCTAGAATCTCTGGAATTAAGTCTTCGCGCTTCACTGCCATCATATGCACACCCTGACAGACCTCTTTTGCAAGTTTGACTTGCTCAGCCGCAATTACCATTCCTTCGCGTAAAGGATCAGAAGCTTTTTCTAAGCGATCGATAATATGGTCTGGAATATTCACCCCTGGAACCGCCCGATTAATAAACCGCGCATTTTTTGCCGACTTCAGTAAGAAAATTCCAGCTAACACAGGCTTATTGCAGCCCGCAGCGATCTCGTTCATAAATTTATCCAATCGCTCAAAATCAGTAATCAACTGACTCTGGAAAAACTGTGCCCCTGCTTGTACTTTCCGCTCAAATCGTCTCTGTAACCCTGACCAACTCGCACACTGCGGATCAACTGCTGCCCCAACAAACAGATCCGTCTCCCCATCCGTTAAGTCTTTATCGTTCCAATCACTGCCGCCATTGAGCTTACTAATCATCTGCAACAAGCGCACTGACTCAAGCTCAAACACAGCTTTCGACTCAGGATGATCCCCTGCCTTTAAAGGATCACCTGTTAAGGCTAAAACGTTCCGAATCCCCAAAGCATGAGCACCGAGCAGATCCGCTTGTAGCCCGATCGCATTTCTATCCCGACAAGCAACTTGATAAACAGGTTCAATTCCTTGCTGCAAAAGCAATGCTGCCGAAACGAGCGAAGACATCCGCATCACAGCCCGACTGCCATCTGTAATATTGACCGCATGTACTCTTCCCTTAAGCACTTGCGCCATCTGCACCATATGAGTTGGATCAGTGCCTTTGGGAGGCGCAACTTCAGCAGTGACAAGAAATTCGCCATTTCGAGCGGCTGTACGGAACGCAGAAAGCGGGGCGTGACCGAGGGGCTGTGAGATTTGAGGATAGGTCATGAGCAACGATCGTTAAAAGTGCAACTTCTTGACTAGCGTATCGGGGAACGTTGAGAGGTTTGAAGTTTTTTCGCGAAACTTTTACAGAATCGGCAAGAAAATCGAGCGTAATTAAATCTTTACACAATACTTACACTAAAAAGGATTGCATCTGTTTTGTATAAAAAGTACCGAGACCGATCCGAAATCCTTCGTACTGCGACGATCTAACGCAAATGGTAAAAGCCGTATTTTCACTAAATAATCTTCGGCTTGCCCCTTCTATTTACTCAGTTTATACTGGCAGCCTAGAAAAAACATGGGTTTATCTCCAGTATAAAATGTAATATTTTGCATAATTTCTACTCAGGTCATCTACTGAAGCCTATCTGCGAATCGAGATACCTTGGCAGGTTAAAGCCAAGCGAAGTCTCTGAAAGACTGAGTGAAAAGTTTGATTTGAGAAATCAGTCGAATTTTTGCGGACTTTAGGATTGATGAAACAAGTCTCAAATAATCTCGCCTCATGTTTTCATCGCAGTCCTAAATTGGTTGTGAAATGGGGGAAGGGGGCAATTTTCTTCACTTCCCCATTCCTCCAACTTGCAAGATCTGATAAATCAAACAGCAGTGTTATACACAGTTGCAGTTCTTTAACTAGGAAGCGTATAGCCCATTGCTTTTTTCACTTTATTCAAAGTTTGGTTCGCGACTTCAGAAGCTTTCTCTCTTCCCGATCGTAGAACAGACTCTAAGTAGCTTTGATCGGCTCGAATTGCGTGATATTTTTCTTGAATCGGTTGAAGCGCCGCGATCGCGGTTTCCGTCAACAGCGGTTTGAATTGTCCCCAACCCATGTCTTTACACTCTGCTGCGACTTCATCCTTGGGTTTGCCAGAGAGCAACATGTACAGCGTGAGTAAGTTGTTGCATTCTGGACGCTCTGGATTGCCGAATTCTAGACCTCGAACTGGGTCAGTTTTGCAGCGTTTGATTTTGTTTTGAATCACATCCGGCGGATCGAGCAGATTCAGGCGGCTCAGTTCGGACGGGTCAGATTTTGACATTTTCTTGGTGCCATCGGTCAGGCTCATTACCCGCGCGCCATCGGCTCGGATCAGAGGATTGGGACGTTTGAGCACCGGAGCTTCAGGAGTCGCGAATTTGAAATTAAAGCGATCGACTAAATCGCGCGTTAATTCCAAATGCTGTTTTTGATCTTCGCCCACTGGGACTTTATCCGGCTCATACAGCAAGATGTCTGAAGCCATCAAAACCGGATAAGTCAATAAGCCTGTGCCGACATCTTGTCCTTGTTTGATGCGCTTTTCTTTGAACTGGATCATGTCTTCGAGCCAGTTGAGCGGAGTAATGCAGCTTAAGAGCCATGCGAATTCAGCATGAGCGGGGACATGAGATTGAACAAAAATGGTTGTGTGTTCTAAATCAAGCCCACACGCGAGATAAAGCGCTGCAACTTCGTAAGTGTTTTCTGCCAGCGTTGTACGATCGTGCGGGACGGTAATAGCGTGCAAATCAGCAAGGAAAAAATAGTTGTCGTACTGGTTTTGCCCTTCGACCCAGTTACGAATGGCTCCCAAATAGTTGCCAAGATGAAGATTTCCGGTGGTTTGAACGCCAGAAAGAACACGCTGCTTAGTCATACAATTAGAATTAGTCGCCCGTCGTTACTCAATGAATTTAGCAAACTCTTGGCGACTAAATCCTGATTTTTTGGCTAATCTGCAATTCAGACTTACCGCGTCGCTGTCGCAGCGAGAGCAGGTTGCAAAATCCGATCGATTTCTTGTAATTCTGCTGCACTCAACGTCACATCAGAAGCCGCTGCATTATCTTCCACTTGCTCAGGACGACTCGCCCCAATAATTGCACCTGTTACTTGCTGATCTCGTAACACCCAAGCGAGAGCAAGCTGTGCCATCGAGATATTCAGTTCTTCCGCGATCGCGCTCAAATCCTGCACCGCGCTCAAAATTTGATCGTTGAGAAAATCTCCCATAAATCCATTCATCTGGCTATTTGCTGCGCGCGAATCTTGAGGTGGAGCTTCACCCGGTTTGTACTTCCCGGTCAATACCCCTTGGGCAAGCGGCGACCAAACAATCTGTCCAATTCCGTTGGCAGCACATAAAGGAAAGACTTCCGCTTCGGGCTTCCGCCATAGCATCGAGTATTGAGGTTGGCTCGAAACAAACTTCGCCACATTCGGAAGATTCAAAGCGGCTTGAATCTGAGATGGACTCCACTCGCTAAAGCCAATGTAGCGAGCTTTCCCCTGTTGAACGACTTCGGTTAAAGCCGTCATCGTTTCTTCTAAAGGAGTGTTCTCGTCATAGCGATGACATTGATAGAGATCGACGTAATCCGTTTTCAAGCGCTGAAGCGAAGCATCAATTTGTTTGCGAATTTGAGCGGCAGACAATCCTTGATCCGTATCGGACATGGGAAAGTACACTTTAGTTGCTAGCACGTAGGAAGAACGATCGATCCCCTGTAAAACTTCTCCCAAAAACGATTCGGCTGATCCTCTACCATAGACATTCGCCGTATCGATAAAGTTAATCCCAACGTCAAAAGCTTTATGCACACAAGCTTCAGCATTTTGTCGCTCAACTCCGCCGCTATAAGTGAGCCAAGAACCTAGAATAATTTCTGAAACATTGAGATCGCTATCTCCTAACCTACGATATTTCATAATGATTTCCT
>VFQU01001627.1_pt1 | contig 12573 bp, 11 predicted proteins | sample 3512311 | NCBI WGS metagenome assembly VFQU01 (sample SAMN10412377, study PRJNA504923) | tailings metagenome | isolation source: Relicate 3 Philex TSF3 active mining site | place: Philippines: Tuba, Benguet | collected 2017-08-29 | reverse complement strand
TCCTCGACCCAGCCCGGCATCTCCCCCGCCACCGGGCATCCTGGCGCGGTCAGGGTCATGTCGATGGCGACGTGTTTGTCGTCCGAGACGTCGACCTTGTAGATCAGGCCCAGCTCATAGATGTCGACCGGGATCTCCGGGTCGAACACCGTCTTGAGCTTCTCGACCAGCAGGTCGGTCAGCACGTCCAGCTCGGCCTGGCTCAGGGCCGGCGGCTTGTCGGTGGCGGACGGGGTCTCGGCGGTGTCGGTCATGGGTCTCAGGCAAAGAAGCTGCGGGCCTTGGCCAACGCGTCGGCGAACGCGTCGGCCTCGTCCAGGGTGTTATATAGGGCGAACGAGGCGCGGGCGCTCGCGGTGACGCCGAGCCGGGCCATCAATGGCTCGGCGCAGTGGCTTCCCGCGCGCACCGCCACGCCCTGGCGGTCCAGGATCTGGGCGATGTCGTGGGCGTGCGCGCCCTCGACGGTGAACGACAGGATGGCGCCCTTGTCTGGAGCCGTGCCGAGGATTCGCAGCCAGTTGGCGCCCTCCAGCCGCTCGACCACCCGGTCATACAGCGACCGTTCATGGCGCGCGATCGCGGTCCGGTCGAGCGTCATCATCCAGTCGAGCGCGGCCCCGAGCCCGATCGCCTCGATGATCGGCGGCGTGCCGGCCTCGAACCGCATGGGCGGCTCGGCGTAAGTGATGCGGTCCTCGCTGACCACGCCGATCATCTCCCCGCCGCCCTGGTAGGGCGGCAGCGCGGCCAGGCGTTCGGCCTTGCCATAAAGGATGCCGATGCCGGTCGGGCCGTACAGCTTGTGGCCAGTGGCGACATAGAAGTCGCAATCCAGCGCCTTCACATCGACCAGGGTGTGAACCGCGCCCTGGCAGCCGTCGATCAGCACCAGCGCCCCAGCCGCATGGGCGGCCTCGGTGATGGCGCGCACCGGATTGATTGTGCCCAGCACGTTGGACATGTGGGTGACCGCGACCATCCGGGTCCTCGGCCCGATCATGTTCAGGGTCGCTGGCAGGTCCAGTTCCCCCGCCTCGGTCACCGGCGCGAACCGCAGGACCACGCCCCGGCGTTCGCGCAGCAGGTGCCAGGGAACGATGTTGGAGTGATGCTCCATCTGGGTGACGAGGATCTCGTCGCCCTCGCCCAGTGACTGGCCAAAGCTGCTGGCGACCAGGTTGATCGCCTCGGTCCCGCCCTTGGTGAAGACGATCTCGCCCTCGTCGGCATTCAGGAACCGGCGAACCGATTCCCTAGCCTTTTCATAGGCATCGGTCGCTTCGTTCGACAAGGCATGCAGCCCGCGATGGACGTTGGCGTAGCCGTTTTCCATCACCCGCGTCATCGCCTCGATCACCGCCCGCGGCTTCTGGGCGCTGGCGGCGTTGTCGAGATAGACCAGCGGCTTGCCGTTGACCTGCCGCGACAGGATCGGGAACTGGCCACGGACCGCTTCGGCGTCAAAGGCCATCAGACGATCCCCACGTGCTGTTCGGCCCAGCGCCGGGCCACCTCGCGGGCGCCATCATGCTCGATGCGGTCGATGACCTCGCCGACGAAGGCGGCGGTCAGCATGGCGCGCGCCTGATCGGCCGGGATGCCGCGCTGCCTGGCGTAGAAGATGGCCTCCTCGTCCAGGGCGCCGACCGTATTGCCGTGGGCGCACTGCACGTCGTCAGCGAAGATCAGCAGTTCCGGCTTGGCGTCGATCTCGGCCCGCTCGGACAGGATCAGCGCCTGGTGTCGCATCCGGGCGTCGGTGCGGTCAGCGCCGGGCTCGACGACGATCCGCCCCTGGAAAACGCCTCGCGCCTGGTCGCGAACAACGCCCTTGGTCAGTTGGCTCGTGGTCCCGTCGACGCCGCCATGAGTGACGGTGCTGGTCAGGTCCGCGTGGCGCTGGCCGTCCAGAAGATAGGCGCCGTCCAGCCGGACGCTGGCCTCGGCTCCGGGATGGGCGATGAGGGTCTCGATCCGCTGGCGACGGGCGCCGGTGGTCAGGACGGTCTGGGAAAAGCTGGCGCCGGCCGCCAGGGCCACAGTGGCGATGGAGACGCTGATGGCCTCGGCCTCATCGTCGGCCAGCACGATCCGCTCCAGCCGGGCGCCTTCGCCCAGGGTGATGTCGAGCTCGGCGCTGGCGATGTAGCCGGCCGCCTGGCCCTCGTAGCTTTCCAGCAGGACCAGCCGCGCGCCGGACTTAACCTCCACCTGGATACGGCCGTGGTGGCCCGTGCCGGAAGTCGCCGAGACAAACCGCAGGGGCGCGACGAAGTCGCCCTCGCCTTCAGCGATCAAGCCGGGGAAGCCCTCGACCCGCCCGTTGACCACGGCCAGTTCCTCGCCGAGGCCGGCGAACGGACCGCCCGAGGCGACCTTGGCCTCTGGCGAAGGCGGTGGCGCCTGGCGGATCAGTCCGCGCAGGTCGGTCCAGCGCCAGTCCTCGTCGCGGCGTGACGGCAGCTCGGCGAGATCGCCGGTGCGAAGGGCGGTGCTCAGGCTCACGCGGCGGCCTTCACGTACTTGTCGTAGCCCTCGCGCTCCAGATCGAGCGCCAGTTCCGGCCCGCCCGAAGCGACGATCCGGCCTGCGGACAGGACGTGTACCCGGTCCGGTTTGATGTAGTCGAGCAGCCGCTGGTAGTGGGTGATGACCAGCATGGCGCGGTCGGGCGCGCGCATCGCGTTCACCCCGCCGGCGACGATCTTCAGGGCGTCGATGTCCAGGCCGCTGTCGGTCTCGTCGAGGATCAGGAAGCGCGGCGACAGCATCGCCATCTGGAAGATCTCCATCCGCTTCTTCTCGCCACCCGAGAAGCCGACATTGAGGCTGCGCTTGAGCATCTCGAAGTCGATCTTCAGCGACGCCGCCGTCTCCCGCGCCAACTTCAGGAAGGCCGGTGCGGCGATCTCGGCCTCGCCGCGCGCCTTGCGCTGGGCGTTCATCGCCGCCCGGATGAAGGTCAGGGCCGGAACCCCCGGAATTTCCAGCGGATACTGGAACGACAGGAAGACGCCCTTCGCCGCCCGCTCGTTGGGTTCGAGGCTCAGCAGGTCCTCGCCGTCGAGCGTCGCCGTCCCGTCGGTGACCTCATAGCCCTCGCGCCCGGTCAGCACATACGACAGCGTCGACTTGCCGGCCCCGTTCGGTCCCATGATGGCATGCACCTCACCGGCCGGCACTTCGAGAGTCAGGCCCTTGATGATCGGCTTGTCGGCGACGGTGGCGTGGAGATTTTGAATGGAGAGCATTGTTTCTTTTCGACTTTAACCGACCGAGCCTTCGAGGCTGATGGCAACGAGTTTCTGCGCTTCGACAGCGAACTCCATGGGCAGTTCCTGGAGCACGTCCTTGACGAAGCCGTTGACCAGCAGCTGCACGGCCTCTTCCTGACCGAGACCCCGCTGCTGGGCGTAGAACAGCTGGTCCTCCGACAGGCGGGTCGTCGTCGCCTCGTGCTCGAACACCGCCTGGCCATTGCGGGCCTCGATGTACGGCACGGTGTGAGCGGCGCACTCCTTGCCGATCAGCAGGCTGTCGCACTGGGTGAAGTTGCGGGCGCCCTTGGCCTTGGGGTGGGCCGAGACCAGGCCCCGATACGTGTTCGACGACCTGCCGGCGCTGATCCCCTTCGAGATGATCCGCGAGCGGGTGTTGGCGCCCAGGTGGATCATCTTGGTGCCGGTGTCGGCCTGCTGACGGCCGTTGGTGATGGCGATCGAGTAGAACTCGCCGACGCTGCCCTCGCCGCGCAGGACGCAGGACGGGTACTTCCAGGTGATGGCCGACCCGGTCTCGACCTGGGTCCAGCTGACCTTCGAGCGGTCGCCGCGACAGTCGGCCCGCTTGGTGACGAAGTTGTAGATGCCGCCCTTCCCCGTCTGCGGATCGCCCGGGTACCAGTTCTGGACCGTGGAGTACTTGATCTCCGCGTCCTCCAGAGCGACCAGCTCGACCACGGCCGCGTGCAGCTGGTTCTCGTCGCGCATCGGGGCAGTGCAGCCTTCGAGGTAGGAGACGTAGGCCCCCTTGTCGACGATGATCAGGGTGCGCTCGAACTGGCCGCTTTCGGCGGCGTTGATGCGGAAATAGGTCGACAGCTCCATCGGGCATCGCACGCCCGGCGGCACATAGACAAAGCTGCCGTCGCTGAAGACCGCGCTGTTCAGGCAGGCGAAGTAGTTGTCGCTGACCGGCACCACCGAGCCCAGGTACTTGCGGACCAGCTCTGGATGCTCGCGGATCGCCTCGCTCATCGAGCAGAAGATGACCCCGACCGCCGCCAGCTCCTTCTTGAAGGTGGTGACCACGCTGACGCTGTCGAACACGGCGTCCACCGCATACTTCGGCGCGCCGACCACGCCGGCCAGAACTTCCTGTTCCTTCAACGGGATGCCGAGTTTGGCATAGGTGGCCAGCAGTTCCGGATCGACCTCGTCGAGGCTTTGCGGGCCATCGGCGGGGTTCTTGGGCGCGGCGTAGTAGTAGGCGTCCTGGTAGTCGATCCTGGGGAAGCTGACCTTGGCCCAGTCCGGTTCCTCGAGCGCAAGCCAGCGCTCATAGGCCTCCAGCCGCCACTGCAGCATCCACTCCGGCTCCTCCTTCTTGGCGGAGATGAACCGGACGGTGTCGGCGCTCAGACCCTTGGGCGCGAACTCCTGCTCGATCTCGGTGATGAAGCCATGCTTGTAGGCCTCCAGCTCACCAACCTGATCGACGGTTTCCTTAACGGCGGCCATGATTTACGCAACTTCCTTGATCTTGGGGCGGCGGCGCGCCTGCGCCTCCAGCCAGACATCACCGGCACGGACCCAGTCGGCCTCGGTGCTCGACCAGCCGCCGCTGATGCGAATGGAACAGGCCGCCAGATCGGGGCGGCCCATGGCCTCGACCGTGCGGCTCGACTTGACCTTGCCTGACGAGCAGGCGGCCCCGGCGCTGACCATCACCCCGGCGAGATCCATGACCATCACCTGGGTTTCCGACGACCAGCCATCGGCCGCGACACAAAGGGTCTGTGGCAGACGCGCGACCGCCTTGCCCAGCGCCGTGGCGCCGGCGGCTTCGAGCCTAGCCTGCAGGGCGTCACGCCAGGCGGCTTGGGCGGCGAGCGCCTCGATCCCGGCCAGAGCCTCGCGGGCGGCCGCGGCGAAGGCGGCGATGCCGGGCAGGTTCTCGGTGCCGGCGCGGCGGCCGCGCTCCTGGCCCCCGCCGTGCTGGCGACGGGCCAGGGTAGCGCGCGTTCCCGCCACCAGGGCGCCGACGCCCTGGGGCCCACCGAGCTTGTGGGCAGACAATGCGAGGGTGTCCGCCTGCAAGCCGCTGAAATCGATGGCGATCTTGCCGGCGGCCTGGACCGCGTCGACATGCAGCCAGCCATCCGCGGCGCGCACCCGCTCGCCGGCTTCCGCCACGGGCTGGAGTACACCCGTCTCGTTGTTCGCCATCATCAGGCAGACGAGAGCCCTGCCCGGCCGAGCCAGCGCTTCGTCGAGCCAGGCCAGATCGGCCACGCCGTTCCCCTCCACCGGCCAGACCTCGACCGGCAGTCCGGCGACATGGGCCGCCTCCCAGACCGCGTCATGCTCGGTGGCGCCCAGCAGAATGCGCTCAAACTTCGCCGACACGGCGCTCTCGATGGCCAGGGCGCTGGCCTCCGTGCCGCCGCTGGTGAACGTGACCGAACCGGGCACGACGCCGACCAGGGCAGCCACGGCCTCACGCGCCTGCTCCAGTTCGCTGCGGGCGGCGCGGCCGGCGGCGTGCACCGACGATGGGTTGCCGACGCGATCCAGCACCCGGTTCATGGCCTCCCTGGCCTGGGGCCGCACCGGGGCGGTGGCGTTGAAATCGAGATAGACCGCGCTCATGCCGCCGCCTTCTCGTCAGGCCTCAATCTACCCTCCAGCACGTCGGCGAGGGAGACGGACGCCAGGTAGCTGTGAAGCTGCCGGCCCATCTCTTCCCAAAGGTCGTGGGTCGAACAACGCGTGCCGGCCTTCATGCAGCCCTTGCCCTGGGCGTGGCCGCACCGTGTGGCGCGGAGCGGCTCGTCCACGGCCAGCACGATCTCGGCGATATGAGTCTCGGCGGCGGCGCGCGCCAGCCGGTATCCGCCGCCCGGGCCGCGTAGCGACTTGACCAGCCCGCGCCGGCGCAGACGGGCGAAGAGTTGCTCGAGGTAGGACAGGGAAATCTCCTGCCGCGCCGCGATATCGGCCAGCGACACGGCCCGAGCGCCGTCCGCGTCCTGACGACCAGCCAGGTCCGTCATGGCCATGACGGCGTAACGTCCCTTGGTTGACAGGCGCATGTCGAGTTTCCTTGGCGTCCGGCGGGGGCCTTGTGCTAAAGGCGCGCGTCGCGTCGGCCGGGCCGGCGCGAAACGGGTCTGATCTAGGAAGACCAAGCGCAGCGGTCAAGTATTCCGAGGCCGCGCAGAGGAGACGGACAACCATGCCAGAGGTGGTGCTGACCGGCGCAGCCGGCCGGATCGAGGGGCGTTATTCTCCCGGCAAGAGCGAGAATGCGCCGATCGCGCTGATCCTCCACCCGCACCCGCGCGCCGGCGGCCACATGAACAATCCGGTCGCCGTGCAGCTGTATCACCTGTTCATGAAGCGCGGCTTCTCGACCCTGCGGTTCAACTTCCGCGGCGTCGGCCGCTCTCAGGGCGAGTTCGACGGCGGCATCGGCGAGCTCGCCGACGCGGCCACGGCACTAGACTGGCTGCAGGCCACCAATCCCACCGCCAGCCAGTGCTGGGTCGCCGGCTACAGCTTCGGCGCCTGGGTCTCGATGCAGCTGCTGATGCGCCGCCCGGAAACCGACGGCTTCATCACCGTCTCGCCGCCGGCCAACATGTACGACTTCAGCTTCCTGGCCCCCTGCCCGGCCTCGGGGCTCTTCCTGCACGGCGCCGCCGATACGGTCGTTCCTCACGCCGAGGTCGAGCGGGTTGTCACCAAACTGCGCAGCCAGAAGGGTATCGTCATCGACTACGATCTGATCGATGGCGCCAGCCACTTCTGGGCGGAAAACCTGCCGGACGTCGAACAGCACGTCGGCGCCTATCTCGACAAACGACTGGAAGCGGAGCCCGCCTAGTGAATCTGGACGCCATCGCCATCGGGAAGAACCCTCCCGAGGACGTCAACGTCATCATCGAGGTCCCCCTTGGCGGGGAGCCGATCAAGTATGAGTTGGACAAGGACGCGGGCACGCTGGTCGTCGACCGGTTCCTCTATACGTCCATGCGTTATCCCGGGAACTACGGCTTCATCCCGCACACCCTGTCGGGCGATGGCGACCCCTGCGACGTGGTCGTGCTGAACACCCGCGCGATCGCGCCGGGCGCGGTGATGAGCTGCCGGATCGTCGGGGTGCTGTTCATGGAAGACCAGGCCGGCATCGACGAGAAGCTGATCGCAGTGCCGTCCTCGCACCTGACGGCGCGCTACGACAGCGTCCAGGACTACACCGACCTGCCGAAGATCACCCTGGATCAGGTCGAGCACTTCTTCGCCCACTACAAGGACCTCGAGCCCGGCAAGTGGGTGAAGGTCAAGGGCTGGGGCGATGTCCGCGAGGCCCGCCGCATGGTGCTGGAAGGCATCGAGCGCGCCAAGGCGGCGAAGTAGGCCTTGCATCCGCTCATCCCGCCGAAGGCCGGGGTGAGCGGAATCAGCCCCGTCAGCGGTAGGGATCAGCCGCCGCCAGGAACCGGGTCACATACTCGGTCACCCCGTCTTCCAGCGGCGTGAACTGGCCGGGGTAACCGGCTTCGCGCAGCCGGTCCATGCGGGCCTGGGTGAAGTACTGGTATTTGTCCCGGATGGCGTGGGGCATGTCGATGTAGTCGATCTGGGGCTCGCGGCCGGCGGCGCGGAACACGGCCTCGGCGAGTTCGGCGAAGGTCCGGGCCTTGCCTGAACCCAGGTTGTAGACGCCATTGACCTGCGGGTTGTCGAGCAGCCAGGCGACCACGTCGGCGACGTCGCGGACGTAGACGAAGTCGCGCAGCTGGCCGCCGTGGCTGTAGTCGGGGTTGTGTGATTTGAACAACTGGACGGAGTGGCCCGCCTTCACCTTCGGCCAGATCTGGGCGGCCACCGACTTCATCGAGTCCTTGTGGTGCTCGTTGGGACCGTAGACGTTGAAGAACTTCAGGCCGACCCACTGCGGCGGTTTGTAGTCGCGGGCGGCCTGGCGGGCCGCGAAGACGTCGAACAGGGCCTTGGACCAGCCATAGGCGTTCAGCGGCTGCAGCGCCTTGAGCGACTCGAGGTCATCGCGATCCTCAAAGCCGGCGGCGCCGTCGCCGAAGGTGGCCGCCGAGCTGGCGTAGATGAAGCGCCGCTGGCGGTCGGCGCACCAGCGATACAGATCGCGCGACAGGCAGAAGTTGGTCTGCATGATCTTGTCGGCGTCCGGCTCGGTGGTCGAGCTGATCGCGCCCATGTGGATCACCAGCTCGACATCGCGCCAGCGCTTCTCCAGCCAGTCGAACATCTCCTCCGGCGGCACGAAGTCGCCGATGGGGTGCTTGGCGATGTTGCGCCACTTGCCGCCTTCAGCCGAGCCAAGCCAGTCGCAGACGACCACGTCGAGGGCCGGATCCTCGGCCAGCCGGGCGACGAGGTTGGAGCCGATGAAGCCGGCCCCGCCGGTCACGAACACGATGCGTCGGGTCATGGGATACTCGTCAGGCCTTCTCGGTCATGCGCTTGATGGCGGCGGTGGTCGAATAGCCGTCGACCAGCGGCGCGAGCCTCACCTCGCCGCCCCAGCCCTGGACCAGTTCATGGCCGACCACGCCCTCGACGGTGTAGTCGGCGCCCTTGATCAGCACGTCCGGCCGCGCCGCCTCGATCAGGGCCAGCGGGGTGTCGTCGTCGAAGGCGGTCACCAGGTCGACATGGGCGAGGCCGGCAAGGACGACGGCGCGGGATTCGAGATCGTTGACGGGCCTGCCCTCGCCCTTCAGGCGGCGCACAGAGGCGTCGGAATTGACGGCCACGATCAACCGGTCGCACCAGGCGCGGGCTTGGGCCAGGTAGGCGACGTGGCCCTTGTGCAGAATGTCGAAGCAGCCGTTGGTGAAGCCGACCTTGAGCCCCTGGGCGCGCCAGGCGGCCGCCTGCGCCGCCATTTCGGCCGGGCTGGCGAGCTTGGCTTCGGCCGGCGCCATGCGGGCGGCGATCTCGGCCTCGATGAGATCGCGCGGCGTCGCAACGGCGGTGCCCGCCTTGCCCACGACCACGCCCGAGGCCAGCAAGGCGAACTCGACCGCCCCGGCGGCGTCGAGGCCAGCCGCCAGCGCAAGGCCAAGCGCGGCCAGCGCCGTGTCTCCGGCGCCGGAGACGTCGAACACCTCACGCGCCCGGCCGCGAAAATGGGTCACGCCCTCCCCGCGCACCGCCAGGCTCATCCCCTTTGCAGCGCGGGTAACCAGGACCGCCTTGCAGCGGGACAGGTCCAGGGCGCGGGCCAGCGCGGCCTCGACTTCCTCGTCCGTCTCGGTCGGCAGATCGGTGGCGCGGGCCAGTTCGGAGGCGTTCGGCTTGACGATGTCCGCCGCGCCGTAGCGGGCAAAGCTGCGCGCCTTGGAGTCGACGATCAGCACGACCCCGGCCTCGCGTGCGGCGAGGCAGGCATCGATCACCGCCTGGGTAACCGCGCCCTTGCCGTAGTCCGACAGGAGGATGGCGCCCGCTCCCTCGGCGGCGTAGCGCGCGGCGGCGGCAAGACTGGCCTCCAGTTCGCGACGCGCCGGCGCCGAATCCTCGGAGTCGACGCGCAGCAGTTGCTGGCCGGCGGCGACGTAGCGGGTCTTTACCGTGGTGGGCCGGTCGCGATCGGTGACGAGATGGCTCTCGAGCCGCGATTCCGCAGCAATCAGGCCCAGCGCCTCGCGGCCCGCGGCGTCATCACCGATCAGGCCGGCCAGCGCCGCCGATCCGCCAAGGGCCGCGACATTGCGCGCGACATTTCCAGCGCCCCCGAGCATGACGGTTTCCCGGCCAAGGGCGAGAACCGGCACCGGAGCCTCGGGCGAGGTGCGGCTGACTTCGCCGTAGACGAACCGGTCGACCATGACGTCACCGACACAGGCGACGCGGACGCCCGAAACCGTGTCGAGCAGCTTCTGGAGAGCGGCTAGGTCCATAGCGGCAGGGTGTGGGCTTTGACGCTGGGGTGGTCAAGCGGTTCCCGCGCCACTGCGCCGCAGCGACGGAAGGGCCGCGATGATCCAATCCCGGCAGGGAGACGTAGAACCGCCGTGACCAGCCCGAAGACCCCTGCCGAAGCGCCGACCATCGTATGGTTTCGTCAGGACCTGCGGCTCGCCGACAATCCGGCGCTGTTCGCGGCCGAAGGGCCCATCCTGCCGGTCTACATCCTCGACGAGACGCCGGGCGTCCGGCCCATGGGCGGCGCCAGTCTCTGGTGGCTGGACAAGTCCCTGCGTGCGCTCGACCGCGGCCTTCACGAGCGAGGCTCCCGCCTGATCCTGCGGCGCGGCCCGGCCGCAGAGGTGCTGGAATGCCTGATCGAGGAGACCGGCGCCGGCACTGTGCTGTGGAACCGCCTCTATGACGCCGCCTCGATAGGGCGCGACAAGGCGATCAAGGCCGATCTCTCCGGCAAGGGCGTCGAGGTCCGTTCCTGCAATGCGGCGCTGCTGAACGAGCCCTGGGAAATCGCCAACGGTTCGGGCGATCCCTACAAGGTCTTCACCCCGTACTGGCGGGCTGCCCGCGGGCGGGTCGGCGACTTCGTGCTTCACCGCGCCCCTGCCGCCCTGCCCGCGCCCGCCGCCTGGCCCCGGTCCGAGGACATCGACGACTGGACCCTGCACCCCACCAAGCCGGACTGGTCCAGCGGCTTCGGAATCTTCACGCCAGGCGAAGACGGCGCGGCGAAGGCGCTGGCCGATTTCCTGGACAATGCGATCAGAGACTATTCCGAGGATCGCGACCGGCCGGACCGCCCCGGCACCTCACGCCTGTCGCCGCACATGCATTTCGGCGAGATCGGACCTCGTCAGATCTGGCGCGCCGCACATGACGCCGAGGCCAGGGGCGCGCCCGGCCGGCAGATCGAGAAGTTCCTGTCCGAGGTCGGCTGGCGGGAATTCCACCACCACCTGCTGTTTCACAATCCGGACCTGCCGACGCGAAACTTCCGCCCTGAGTGGGACGGCTTCGAATGGCGCGGCGACGATGACGGGTTCGAGGCCTGGGCGCGCGGGCGCACTGGCTTTCCCATCGTCGATGCGGGCATGCGCGAACTCTGGGAGACCGGGTTCATGCACAACCGCGTGCGGATGATCGTGGCCAGCTTCCTGATCAAGGATCTGCTGATCGACTGGCGGCGCGGCGAAGCCTGGTTCTGGGACACGCTGGTTGACGCCGACATCGCCCAGAACGCCGCCAACTGGCAGTGGGTGGCAGGCTCCGGCGCGGATGCCGCGCCCTACTTCCGCATCTTCAACCCGGTGTCGCAGGGCCAGAAGTTCGATCCCGATGGCGCCTATGTGCGGCGTTGGGTTCCGGAGCTGGCGCGCCTGCCCGCCGGTCTGATCCATGCGCCGTGGACGGCCTCGGCCGCGGAACTGGCCCGCTACGGGCTGACCCTTGGCGCCGGCTACCCGCGCCCCATCGTCGACCACGCCAAGGCCAGAGAACGGGCGCTGGCGGCCTATGCCGACCTCAAGGCTGCGTGAAGGAGACCCGCGTGAAGATCGCCATCATCGGCTCGGGGGTTTCCGGTCTCGCCGCCGCTTTCGCGCTGCGCGACGTGGCTGACGTGCGTCTCTACGAGAAGGACGATCGCCTGGGCGGTCACGCCAACACCTTCGATGTCGAGACCCGCTCGGGCCGCATCGCCGTGGACACCGGCTTCATCGTCTTCAACGAGGCCAACTACCCCAATCTCGTCGGACTGCTCGACACGCTGGGCGTGGAGACGGTGCTGACCGACATGAGCTTCGCCTGCGCCGGCGGCGGGGTGGAGTGGTCGTCCAACTTTCCCAAGGGCGTATTCGCCCAGAAACGCAACCTCCTGAACCCGTCGTTCCTGCGGATGCTGCACGACATCAAGCGGTTCAACGACCTGGCGCGGAGCGACCTGCTGCGCGCGGACCTGAAGGACGTCAGCCTCGGCGCCTATCTGAAGGTGCGCGGATTCTGCGAGGCGTTCCGCGACCGGTATCTCCTGCCAATGGGGGCTGCCATCTGGTCGACCACCGAGGGACGCATTGGCGACTTTCCCGCCGAGAGCTTCCTGCGCTTCCTGTCCAACCACGGCCTCCTGCAGATGACGCCGCCGCTGTGGAAGACCATCAAGGGCGGCAGCCGCAGCTATGTCGAGCGGATCGGCGCGATCCTGGGCGAGCGCGTCCGCCTCTCGAGCGGCGTGCGCAGCGTGCGCCGGACGCAGGCCGGGGTGATCGTCGAGGACATGCTTGGCCACAGTGATCGGTTCGACCGCGTCATCCTCGCCTGCCACTCCGACCAGGCCCTGGCGATGCTTGGCGACGCCGACCCCGAGGAGCGAGCCTTCCTC
>VFQU01001626.1_pt1 | contig 12577 bp, 11 predicted proteins | sample 3512311 | NCBI WGS metagenome assembly VFQU01 (sample SAMN10412377, study PRJNA504923) | tailings metagenome | isolation source: Relicate 3 Philex TSF3 active mining site | place: Philippines: Tuba, Benguet | collected 2017-08-29 | reverse complement strand
ACTCAAAGAACATGCCCTTTTCTTTTTCGAGCAGTTCAATGCGGAGACCTTCGCCGGTGACGGTCATGGTGACGTGGTCACGAATCTGCTTGAAGTCGGGCAGTTGTTTCATGGCCGACTGAATTTTGTCCTTGAGGCCTTCCATGTCATCGCGGGAAAGGGTGATCTGTTCGCCATCGCCAGACATGCCGGTGCCACTCTGCTTTTTGAAGCCAGCCGGATCGCGGAAGTAACCGCTGACCGCACTCTTGACTTTCTCGGAACTCCCCATCAGCCACATCACCATGAAGAAGGCCATCATGGCGGTGACGAAGTCGGCATAGGCCACTTTCCAGGCGCCACCATGGTGGCCGTGGGCATGCACCTTCTTCTTGATGAGGTAAATCGGCTGTTCTTTTCCGGAATCGGCCATGGCGCTACTTGCCGCCCCCCTTCACTTTCTGTTCCATGTCCTTGAAGCTGGGACGGACGTGAGGGGGAATCGAGCGGCGCGCCATTTCGACGGCGAGAATGGGCGCGGCGCCTTTGATGAAGGCGCCTACGCCGGCGCGCAGAACGTGCATGTATTCGATTTCGGCGTCGTTGATTTTCTGGATGTTGCTGGCCAGGGGCCCGAAGATGCCATAGCAGAAGAGAATGCCAAGGAAGGTGCCGACGAGGGCCGCGGCGACGTGCTCACCGATTTCTTCCGGTGGGCCGCCCAGGCTGCCCATGGTGATGACTACCCCCAGCACCGCCGCGACAATGCCCATGCCGGGCAAGGAGTCGGCCATTTCCTTCAAGGCGCCAACGGGTTGTTCGAGCTCATGCTTCATGATGTCGATGTCGGCTTCCATGGATTGCTCAATCTCGAAGTGGCCGATGCCTCCCGCGATACTGGTGCGGATCGTGTCACAGACAAAATCGAGCGCGTGGTGGTTCGAGGTGAAAACCTTGTGCTGGCTGAAGAGCTGGCTCTGTTTGGGGTTTTCGATGTCCGTTTCGAGCTTCTGCAGGCCGTTCTTGCGACCGTAACTGAAGACATCCATGAGCGCCTTCAGCGTGTCGAGATAGGTGTTCTTGCTGTACGGACTGCCCTTGAGCACCCCGATAATGCTCTTGATCAGCGCGGTAATGTTGGAAATCGGATTGGCCACCAGCATGGAACCAATGGCCGCGCCAAAGATGACCACGAGTTCAGCTGGCTGCCACAGCACCGGAAACTTTCCGTGTGACATGGCGTAACCGCCTGCAACCGCGCCCAGAACCACGACGATGCCGATGATGGAAAACATAACTGCTTTCGCTTATCGGCAGTGGGGTGTGGCGGTTTGAGGCTAGTTTGGGCGCAAACCCCCATCCTGGAAGTAGAAGTTTTCTCCGAGGTATACGCGCTTTACCTCGGGGTCGCGACCCAGGTCTTCGGGACGGCCCGCGCGGAAGATCTTGCCGTTGTTGATGATGTAGGCGCGGTCAGTGACAGCCAGGGTTTCGCGGACGTTGTGGTCTGTAATGAGAATGCCGATGCCCTGCCGCTTCAGTTCCCCGATGATGCGCTGGAGTTCGAGCACCTGGATGGGGTCAATTCCCGAGAAGGGTTCATCGAGCAGCAGGAAGCTTGGTTCGATCACCAGACTGCGGGCAATCTCCACCCTGCGTCGTTCCCCACCGCTGAGCATGTAGCCCTTGCTGCGGGCGACTTTTTCGAGACCCAGCTGCTCAATCAGCCGCTGCATGCGTTCGCGCCGTTGCCGCCCGTTGAGGGGCAGAGTTTCGAGGATGGCCAGCAGGTTTTCTTCCACCGTCAACTTCCGGAAGACACTGGCCTCCTGCGGCAGGTAGCTGACACCGCGGCGGGCGCGCTGGTACATGGCCTGGTCGGTAATATCGGCGCCATCGAGAATGATGCGGCCGCTATCGGGGGTCACCAGGCCGACAATCATATAGAAGGAAGTCGTCTTCCCCGCCCCGTTGGGCCCCAGCAGACCCACCACCTCACCCTGTTCAACCACAACCGAGACTCCGTCCACCACCCGGCGTCCACCATAGGCCTTGATCAATTCTGTTGTCTGGAGCGTGCGCAACTCTCTAACAGCTTAGCGCTTCCGTTTGACGACGCTGCGCGTGGGCGTCTGTTCGGCGCCATCCACCAGGATGCGGTTCTGGCGGGCAAACCAGCTCAGCTCCTTGCCGGTGGTGCGGCGTTGCTCGACGCCACGCACGATGTCGACCATCTCGGGCTTGCCACCGGAGAGAATCAACCTCTCTTCACTGGTGTAATACTCGGCTGCCTCGCCGCTGCCTTTCCGCGTTCGCTCTTCACTGGTTTCGACAATCCGGACGGCGCCATAGGCGAAGGCTTTCTCAATGTTGCCCGCGGGCTGTTCGCTTTGGACTTCCGTATTTTCCTCAGCGAGATAGGCGCGCAACTGGCGGCTGTTCACGTCCAGTCCCGGGCGGGCAAGCTTCACCGCATCGCGGTACTCGATTACGCGCTCACCTTCGTCATAGAACATCTCGCGGGCCTCGACACGGGTGAGGGCGCCGCCCGGCTTGTCCTCAATCATCTGATGGACAATCCCGCCGGAGGCCCGTAGTTGGCGTTTGCGGCGGTCTATTTCAATGTGCGGGGCGCGGAGACGGTTCTCCCCCTGCCACATCACCGCATTGCCGTCATATTGAATACGGGTGTTCTGGTCGCGCGCCTGCATGCGGTCAGCGGTGGCCTGGGTAGCTGGCGCGGGCTTTGCACCAGGCTTGGCCTCCGTTTCGCGGGTGCTCCTTACCTGGCCCAGGGCGTCAACATCGCCGCTTCGCTGTTCCAGCCGAATCTCCTGGGCCTCGATGACGCCGGTGGGGTCCCAGACGCGGGCGGCCTCGCGCAGCACGATGCGCTGCTGGCGGCTATCCTGCACCGCGCGCTTGGCGCGAGCCCGGCGTGTTCCTTCTTCGTATTGGAAGTCGTTCCACTGTTCGAGTTCGAGGAGTTCGCCGGTTTGTTCATCAAAGCGGGCGGCCAGGTCGGCACTGGAGGTAAGCACCGGAGGGGCGCCGGGGCGCGGGCCGTCGCTGCGGGTCTTCACGCTCACCGCACGGAAACTGGCCAACTGATTGCGCTGCCCGTACTGAAACTTCATGCGTTCCCCCTCCAGCCGCCGCCGGCGCTGCCCGGCGGCCTGAGGTACAAACTCGAGAGTGCCCGGCGCATGTGCTTCCACCACATCCAGTTCGCGGCCATCGGGCTTCATGCGCAACTCCAGTGCCTCACTGGAGAGGATGCGCCGCTCGGGGGCGCTGGCCTTCCCCCGTTGCGGAGGCACCGACTCCATGCGGGCACGGCCATTGGCGAGTGCCTTTTCGAGCAGCGATTCCTTCTCTGTCACGCGAAAGAACAGATCCATGCGGCGGGCTTCGGCGAGTGTGCGTCCGTTATCGCCAACCGATTCGAGCCGGGCATCTTCCTCGGCAATCACTTTCTCGAGCAGACCTTGCGGGTTGAAATCCATCTGCAGCAATTTGGCTGCGTAATCGACAATGCGCTGGGGCGTTCTCTCGCGCCCGGTGGCTTGCCCGGCGGCTACGTGGCGGATGACGCCCTGTTCGAGAACCACCTCGCTCGGCGCCTTGGCCTCCAGCAGGAATTCGCCCTTTTCGAGTTTGCCCCAAGGGGCCAGCAGCACCCGCGAATCCACTTCGCGGTAAACCAGTTCCTCGGTCCAGATGCGGGTGGGGATCGCTCCCGGGCCGGCAGGCGTCCAAACCACGCTGGCCGCGTGCTTGAGGCGGAGTTCTTTCACCTGTGGGTCATACTCGGCCCCGACGGCCTGACCGGTGCCCAGGCCTGCACTCTGTGCGAAGCGGAAATCCACGGCGCCTTCCGACGACATCTTGCCGGTCTTGATATCGAGTGTGGCCCCCTGGGCGCGAATCTGCAATTGACGATCGCCCCCACCCACCGCCATTTCCACCACCACTTCGCCCTCGCTGCTGAGCCGGCCTTCGGCTGGGTAGAAGTTGCCACTGGCGGATTTCACCAGATCAAAGGCCTGGCCGTCTTCATGAAAGAGGCGGAGTTCCATTTCCTGCAACTCCATGTGGGGCGGGTCTTTGACCTCGCGGTAGTTCTTGGCGCGGACCTCGGCTACGGTACGGTCGCCGGCGGAGGTGGCGTAGACGAAACCTTCGGCCTGGGAATTCAGACCGCGGTCCAGCGAGCGGGGCTTGGGAGGCGCCTGTTGCTGTTGCAGGGCCAGACGCTGCTGGTAATTGACCCACACCCACCCCGCAATAACGGCGATAACGAGAAACAGAGCGTAGGAGAAAAACCGGCGCATCCCCACCCACAGGTTAGCAACTTCGCCGGAGCCGCCCCTTCGGAGCTACTTGCGCAGCAGGAACTGGCCCACAAACATGACATCGATGCCGCTCGAATAGAAGCTGCGCACGGCGTCACGGGGCGTGGCGACGAGGGCATCGCCAAAGAGGTTGAAGCTGGTGTTGTAGAGCACCGGCAGCCCCGTGGCCTGACCAGCCGCTTTGAGCAGGCGATGGAACAGCGGATTGTCGTCGCGCTCCACCACTTGCAGACGAATGCCGTCTTCCCCAAGTAGAGCCGGGCGGAATCGTTCGCGCCACGCGGGCTTGACCCGGGCGAGGCTGGCCAGATGGCGGGCGTTGGGCCCCCAATGGAAGTACGTATCGGCATCCTCGGCCGTGACGGCGGCCGCAAACTTGCGGAAGCCTTCGCGGTGCTTGATGAAGATATTCAGGTTTTCGGTGGCGTAGGGGTCCAGCGGGGAGGCGAGAATGCTGCGGTTGCCCAGGGCGCGCGGGCCGAATTCCATGCGGTCCTGAAACCAGGCCACAATGCGCTGCTCGTTGAGCTCGGTAATCGCCGCGGCAATCAGCTCATCGGTGGTGAGGAGAAACTTGGGGCTGAGCTTGCAGTTCTCCAGCACCTGCTTCACCTCTTCCAGTGAATAGGCCGGGCCCAGGGCCAGTGTGGAGAGGGCGTGGCGGGGGCCAGAAGAGGCCGCGTAGGCCGCTCCGAGGGCCGTGCCGGCATTCCCGGCGGCAGGCTGTACGAAAACGCGCGAGAAGTGCCCTGACGCTTCAATGGCCTCCACCAGCATGGCGTTGAAGGCGACACCTCCGGCGAGGCAGAGGTTCTCACCGCGCCCGGCCATGGCCAGAACGCATTTCTCGAGGGCGCGCTGCAGGCTGGCGGCAATGTCGGCGCGGCGGCGCTCATCCGGAATGGCGCCGTCGGCAAGCCCCAGGGCCTCATAGAAGCGCTGGCTGAAGCCGCCGGCGCCGAGACGGTCCTGATCCAGATAATGCCGGTTGAGACTGGGCCAACCGGTTGGCCCAAAACCAAGCAGGGAAGTGAAAAGTTCTTCGTAGTGAGGCGTGCCCTGGGCGGAAAGCCATTGCACTTTATGCTCGTCCGCGCGAGATTGAAACCCGAGAAACTCCGTGACCCGCCCGTAAACATCGCCAACCGAGTCGGGGAAATAGGATTCGCGATCGAGCTCCAGCTTGTCCCCCGCGGCATGCCAGCGGGCCGAGCAACGCAGGTCGCCAGCGCGATCGAGCGTCAGCACGGTAGCTGAGGCGAAGCCTGAAGCGTAGTAGGCGCTGGCGGCGTGGGCGGTGTGATGGTCGAGCAGGAGCAAGCGGGCGTTGGGCAGAATCTGCCTGACCTGCAAACTGAGCAGACTGTCCGGAGACGCGCTGAGGGGGCGGGCGATGGCGACAACATCCACCTGGTCGGCGGAGAGCCCGGCCACCTTGAGTGTGGCGTGGATAGCTTCGTGCGGAAGCGCTCCCGGACGGGTGCGGCGCGCAATCTTTTTCTGTTCCACCGCGGCGACCAGACGGCCGGCAACCGCCACGGCGCAGGCTGCATCATCCAGCAGCCCGCCCAGACCGAGAACGTTCATACCTGTTTCAACCTCGCTATCGACCTCTGGCGGCCCACCGCAAGGAATACCGCATAGGCACTGGGCCCAACCGGCTGGCCGGAAAGTGCGGCCCGCGAACCGTTGATGAGCACGCCGGGCTTGAGGCCCATTTCCGTGGCCACCTGCTTGAGGGTGGCTTCAATGCTGGCTTCGGTGAATTCTGGTGCGCCCTCCAGCCGTTCGGCCAGCACCCGCAGCCCTTCGCGAGCACCGGGCGCATTGAGGCGCTCGAGCGCCGTCGGGTGCATTTCCCAGTCGTCGGTAAAGTAGGCCCGGGTGAGCACCGTGAAGTCGTTGAGGGTGGTCATGCGGGGCCGCAGGATATCGAGCACCTGCAGGAATTCGTCGGGGCTGTAGGGGACGCCAAGCCCGGCCGCCTCGAGCCGCTGTTGCACCAGCGGGGCCAGTTCCGCGACGGGCATTGTGCGCAGGTGTTGGCCATTCAGCCAGGCCGCTTTGGGATCGATGGGGTCTTCCTCGGTGAAGTTCACGACAGCGTTGCTGCGGTTGATGCCTTCAAAGGAAAATGCAGCCGTCAATTCTTCGATCGACATCTGCTCGCGGTTGTCCTTCGGGTTCCAACCCAGCAGGCAAAGGAAGTTCACGTAAGCCTGGGGCAGAAAGCCGGCGGCTTCGTAGGTCATGACGCTCACCACGGGCCCGTGTTTACGCTTGCTGAGCTTGGCGCCATCGGGCGCCACCAGCAGCGGCAGATGAGCAAACTGCGGCAGTGCCGCACCGAGCGCCTCGAAAATCAGGATGTGCTTGAAGGTGTTGGAGAGGTGGTCTTGGCCGCGAATGACATGGCTGATGGCGAGGTCTATGTCATCCGCGCAGGAAGCCATGTGGTAGGTGGGCAGGCCATTGGAGCGCAGCAGCGCGAAGTCTTCGATGTCGTTCGCGCTCCTGGATTGTTTGCCGTAAACGGCGTCGTGAAATTCGACCTTGCGCGGCCCCTCCCGCGGCACCTTGAAGCGCAGCACAAAGGGTTCGCCCGCGGCGGCGCGGCGGTCTGATTCCTCGGCGCTTAACTCGCGCATCTCGGGGTGGAAGAGCCAGGTATCCTTGCCGGTTTCCGAAGCCGGTTCCTCATCGCCCTCGGCACGGGCGGGCGTGAAATCGCGATAGGCGAGGCCCGCGGCGAAAATCTGCCAGGCGGTTTTCTGGTGGAGGGCGATGCGGTCGCTTTGGCGGTATTGTTCGTCCCAGCCGAGACCCAGCCAGTTCAGGCCGTCAAAGATGGAGTTGAGGGAAGCGTCGGTGTTGCGCTCGACGTCGGTGTCGTCGATGCGCAGAATCATGGTCCCGTTGTGGCGGCGCGCGTAAAGCCAGTTGAAGATGAAAGTGCGGGCGCTGCCGATGTGCAAATAGCCCGTCGGGGAAGGGGCAAAGCGTACTCGCGGCATCAAAGGCTCAGGATAGCACCGGGGCCAGCGCCCGCAGCCGTAACTCGAGGTCCCGCAGGCCTTCCGGCGACACCTGCTCGGCGCGCAGTCCAGCCTCGGGTTGGGCCTCAATGGCGGCTTTGCCGTAGAAAGGGGCAAGATTGTTCCGCAGGGTTTTGCGCTTGTGAGCGAAGGCCCGCATGGCGAACTTCAGAAATTGCTCAGCGTCGGCGGGCGCAGGTTTGGGCTCGAGCAGAATGACGGCGCTGTCCACTTTGGGCGGGGGCAAGAAGGCCTTGGCGGGCACTTCAAAAAGCACCGTAGGCGTAGAGTAGGTCTGCGTCTGGACGCTCAGATACCCGTAGTCACGGCTGCCGGGCGCGGCGGCCATGCGCAGCGCTACCTCCTTCTGCACGAGGAAGACCGCCCGCGTCCAGGCGCCAGCGGCGGCAAAGACCTTTCCGGCAATCGGCGAGCTGATGTAGTAAGGCAGGTTGCCGGCAATGATGCAGGGTGCGAATTCCTGCAGATCCACGCTGAGGATGTCGGCGTGACGCACGTGAAGATTTTCGAGGCCGGCAAACTTGATGCCGAGGTGCTCCACCATGGCCGGGTCCACCTCAATCGCGATCAACTCGGCGGTGCGAGGCAGCAGGTGTTTGGTGAGAGCGCCTTTGCCCGGGCCAATTTCCACCACGCGGGCGGTTTCGCCATCTGGGCAGGCAGCTGCCGCGATGCGCGCGAGAATGCGCGAATCCTTGAGAAAGTGTTGTCCGAACTTGCGGCCCAAATCAGCCCTTCACCGTAAGGGCTGCCTCGCCCCGGCGCAGCGTGAGACGCAGGCGCGAGGGGACTCGCTGGCCAAAGCTGGTGGCCGGTGTGAACTCCGTAAAGAGCAGTGTGCGTTCCACGCTGCGCTGTACTTCACGATCCAGCTGAGGGTTGCCGGCAATCAGCCGGTAATCCGAGACACGGCCCTGTTCGTCAATGAGTACTTCAACTTCGGCGTCTGCCGTGGGTGGTTCAAACGGCGCGAGCGTTTTGGCCGCCGAGGGAGTGTACAGGCCAGTGGGCCGGTCATCGAGCAGGCTGTAGGCCCGCACCGGATGTATCTGCACAAAGAGCGTGAACACCATCATGGCCGCCGCCAGCCCACCTGCGCAGGGCAAGGCGAAGGGGCGCATCTGATTTGCCTTCCAGAGCTCATACTGGCGCTTCAGGCGGGCCAGCGGGGCCGGGGCATTTGCCCAGAGACGGCGGCGGGCGGCTTCTTTGCTCGCGCCGATCTGCAGGTTCAGATTGAGTTCGGGATTGATGCGGCGCTGCGGCAGACCGCGCAACAGGGCCCGGATTTCGTCATTGGCGCTTCTCATGCTCATTTCACCCCTTCTGTCACCGCGGACCAGCCGAATGCCGTTTCCGGGTTGAGCATCGATTCCAACTCCACGCGCAAGGCTTCCCGCCCGCGCAGAATTCGCGATTTCACAGTGCCGAGCGAGATTTGCAGCACTTCCGCGATCTCCTCGTAGGACAGCTCTTCTACATCGCGCAACACAACCGCCGAGCGGAACACGGGGTTGATACGCAGCAGCGCCTCTTCAATCAGGGCGCGCGTCTCGTGGTCCGCAGTGAGTTCAAAAGGTGTGCGGCGGCGATCGGGCAAGATTTCATCGAGGCCGAGCGTCGAATCGTCCGCACCCACGAGATCTACCTCGTTGCGACGGTGCCTGCTGAACCACCGCCGGTGGTTGTAGGCCTCATTGACGGCAATCCGGTAGATCCAGGTTTTCAGAGTGGATTTGCCCTGGAAGCTGCCCAGATTACGGTACACCTTCATGAAGACTTCCTGCACAACATCCGGTGCGTCCGCCGGCTGGTTCAGTAGCCGGAAAACGAGATTGTGCACCGCATCGGCATAAGTTCTCAGAAGTTCCTCGTAGGCATCGGCTTCGCCTTGCCGCAGCCTTTCCACCAGCAGTGCGTCCCGGTAGATCTGCGCCGCTGGCTCAGTGCCTTCGTGACGAATTCCCAAACTGTTTTCGGCCATGGTCCGGCTCCTGACAGTAATGTTACCGCTTCTGAATGGTTCGACACCGGGGAAGTGACTCTGGTTCCTGCTAAGTTCAACTCATGTTCGATTGGCAAGCGGAAACCGAGTTGCTGGCGGCGCGCTTCGGCCTCGGGCGCATGCGAGAGGCCGTGCAGGTGCTCTCCGACGCCTATCGTGCCGGCCGTCCCACCAGAGCCCCCGGGCTCGACGGGGAATTGCTCGCGGCCACCTATCTGGCGGTACGCTTTCCAGCCACCCTCGCCGCGAATCAAGCGGTGGCCCGGCATGTTCAGCAAGCGCTCAGGCAGCGCAGCGGCGGGGAGTTCCACCCGGAATCTCTGCTGGACCTCGGCGCCGGAACCGGCGCGGCCCTGCTGGCGGCTACGGGTGCCTGGCCGGAGTTGTCCCTGTTGACCGCGCTGGAACCCCTCGGCTCCCTCAGCGAGATCGGCAGGCAGTTGGTTCCGCAGGCCATGTGGCGGTCCGCACGGTTTGACTCGGCGGAGCCGCTGGCGCCGCACGATGCCGTCTGGGCGAGTTATTCGCTGGGTGAGGCGAGCAGTTGGCAACCCGTGCTGGCAAAGGCGTGGGCGGCAACGCGTCAACTTCTGGTGGTGGTGGAACCCGGAACCCCACGTGGATTTGAGAACATTCGAGCCGTGCGCAACTGGCTCATCGGGCAGGGGGCTAACGTGCTGGCGCCCTGCCCTTCCAACCAGAGTTGCCCGGTGGGGGCAGATGACTGGTGCCATTTTTCCGCGCGGCTCAACCGGACGGCGCTGCACCGCCGCTTGAAGGGGGGTGAACTCGGCTACGAGGACGAAAAGTTTTCGTGGGTAGCTGCCTGGCGCGGTGCTCTCCATTCAGGCCTGCCCCGCATTCTGCGCCACCCCAGAATTGACCCGGGCTGTATTGGTCTCGATCTCTGTCAGGCGCCGGACCGGCTGGCGCGGAAGATCACTCGCCGGGACAAGTCAGCCTTCAAATTGGCGCGAAAAGCCGGCTGGGGTGAAGTCTGGCCTGTTGACTTGGCTGTCTCCGCCCGATTATCAAAGAATGATGGGTGAGAATATCCTTTCGGTCGTCATGCCGGCCTACAACGAGGAACATACGCTGGCAAAGGTGGTAAACCTCGTTCTTTCTCGGGTCCCTCACCTGCTGGAGCTGATCATTGTCAACGACGGCTCACGCGACAACACCGCCGCGGTGGCCGATCAGCTGGCGGCCGCGGATGATCGAGTGCGTGTCATCCATCAGCCGCGGAATATGGGTAAGACGGCTGCCCTGGTTACTGGCTTTGCCGCCTCCCGCGGCGATATTGTCATTGTTCAGGATGCTGACCTTGAGTATGACCCCGGGGAAATCCATGCCCTGCTGGACCCCATTCTCCAGGGCCATGCTGATGTTGTGTATGGGTCGCGGTTCATGGTCCGCAAGGCGTCGCGGGTGTTGTACTTTTATCACTACATCGCCAACAAGAGCCTTACGTTCTTTTCCAACCTGCTGACCAACATCAACTTCACCGACGTGGAAACCTGCTACAAGGCCTTCCGCGGTGAGATCATCCGCAACATGATCATCACTTCCTCGGGCTTCGGGTTTGAAATCGAGGTGACAGCCAAGGTGGCCAAGTTGCGGTGCCGGGTCTACGAGGTGCCGATCAGCTATTACGGCCGCACCTACGAGGAAGGCAAGAAGATCGGTATGAAGGACGGTTTGTGGGCGCTCTGGTATATCGTCTGGTTCAATCTGTTCTGCTCAAAAGAAGCTTCGTTCAAGACGCTTCCCAAGCTTTAGCTTGCAGAGGAACCGATTTGGGGGGGATATTCGGTGGGAATTGGTGGACCTGAAGGGATTCGAACCCTTGACCTCTTCCATGCCATGGAAGCGCGCTCCCAACTGCGCCACAGGCCCACTTGTGGGAACCCTTTCAGTATACAACAGATGACGGGCTAGTCCAGCACCACCGCCCCAGTTCCGCGAATCTGATAGCGGGTAACCGGTCCGGTGATCTTGCTGGGGTCGAAGGGACGGCTCATCTCTTCGGCTTCGTGTTTGGCTTCAGCGATCGCCCGCTCCTTGCTCAACTCCACCTTCGTGAGCGTTCCTTCGGCAATCGCCATGCGGCCGGCGCCATTCTTGGGGAACTCGATTTCCCCGTCGTTGACCTTGATGCGAATGCTCTTGCCCGATGCCGAATCCACCAGATTCATCCAGCAGCCCATCATCTGGCAGACCTCGGTGATCTTGCCCTTCACGGCGACGGTCTTGCCCAGATACTTGTCTGGAGCGGCATAGACATCAGCAATCGAGACGGGCTGCTTCACGGTCAAGCCTTTGCCCAGCTTCAGTTCTCCCGCCAGGCACAGTGCACTGGCCACAATCAGACTCAATAGCAGTTGCTTTTTCATAATGGCAATCATCCTTAGGGCTTCCGGCGGTTACCGGTTTCCTGGGTCAGGCGCACCTTGGCGCTATCCAGTTTCTTCTGTACTTTCGCTACTTCCTGATCATCCCGATCGCTGGGCGAGGCGGCGCCCCACTCCACCAGGCTGCGCTCCCAGGCACCAATTGCTTCCTTCAATTTCCCTTGCTTGAAAAGCACATCGCCCAGATGGTCGTGCACCGTAGGGTCCTTACTGGTCTTCTCAATGGCCTGCCGCAGATACTTCTCGGCATCTTCGAGCTTGTCCAGCCGGTAATAGGCCCAACCGAGGCTGTCCAGATAGGCGCCATTGTGCGGGTCCTGCTCCAGCGCCTTTTGAATCATCTCGAGGCCTTCGTTGACGCGCACATTGCGGTCCACCAGCATGTAACCCAGGTAATTCAGCACCCCCGCGTTGTTCGGGTCCACATTGAGGATGCGGCGGAACTCGGTTTCGGCAGCCTCAAACTTCTTCTGCTTTTCGAGCATGGCACCACGCATGAAGTGAATGGTCTCGAGATCGTCCGGCGTGTTGGAAAGCTTTTCCGCCGACTCAAGGCTCTTGCCCATTTCTTCGTAGTTCTTGCCCTTTTCCCAGATGGTGGCCAGAGCCAGATGAATCTCGCGGTCGTCGGTGCCGTCCAGCAGTTTCCCCACCACCGCTGCACCCTCCCCGGACTTGCCCATTTCCGCCAGCATTAAACCTTGCACGCGGCGCATCATGCGGTCGTTCGGATTCTTCTCGAGGAATTCCGTGGCCAGCGCACTGGCCTTA
>VFQU01001624.1_pt1 | contig 12604 bp, 15 predicted proteins | sample 3512311 | NCBI WGS metagenome assembly VFQU01 (sample SAMN10412377, study PRJNA504923) | tailings metagenome | isolation source: Relicate 3 Philex TSF3 active mining site | place: Philippines: Tuba, Benguet | collected 2017-08-29 | reverse complement strand
GCCATCGGGCTCTACGGTCCCCACGTCGGGGTGGGGCACGGCTCGCGCGGCGGGTGGGAGAAGTTCGGCCCGGAGCGCACGGTGACCCGGTCGCACGGCAACGTCCTCTACGAGCTCGACGGGCGCCCCGCCCTCGCCCTCTACAAGGAGTACCTCGGCCGCCGCGCCGACGGCCTGCCTGCCACGGGGCTGCTGTTCCCCCTGGAGGTCCGGCTCGGCGACGGCGCCGCCCTCGTGCGGACGATCCTCGGCGTCGACGAGGACGCCCAGTCGCTGACGTTCGCGGGGGACCTGCCGACGGGGGCGCGCGCCCAGCTGATGCGGGCGAACCTCGACCGGCTCGTCGACGGCTCCGAGCAGGCGGCGTCCGGCGCCGCGGCCGCCCACGCGCCGGGCGCGCCGGTGCTCGCCATCGGCATCAGCTGCGTCGGGCGGCGGCTCGTGCTCGGGGAGTTCTGCGAGGACGAGGTCGAGGCCTCCCTCGCGGTGCTGCCCGCCGGATCGACCCAGGTGGGCTTCTACTCGTACGGCGAGATCGCGCCCGCCGGCGGTGGCACCTGCGATCTCCACAACCAGACCATGACCATCACGACGTTGTCCGAGGCGTGATGCACCGGCTGCTCGTGCGCCAGCTGCGCAAGGCGGGGCTCGTGCCCGGCGCGCCGCCGCCGGACGCCGGGTCGTGGGCCCGCCTGCTCGAGAGCGTCGACCGGTCCTACACGCAGTTCGACGAGGGCCGCTACCTGATGGACCAGTCGATGGACACGCTCTCGCGGGAGATGCGCGAGCTGCACGCCAGCCTCGCGGCCAGCCAGCTCGAGCAGGCCGCGCTGCGCCGGGTCGCCACCGCCGTCGCGGAGCGCCGCGACCTGGATGAGCTGTTCGACCTCGTCGCCCGCGAGGCGGCGGGGGTCATGCACTGCGAGTCCGCGCGCGTGCTGCGCGCCGAGCGCGGCGGCGCCACCGTCGTCGCCGGGTCGTGGATCTCCCCCGAGCTCGCCGGCCCCGCCCCCCACTGCTCGCTGACGGCGCCGATCCGCGTCGACGGCGCCGAATGGGGCGCCCTCACGGTGATGAGCGAGAACCCGGCCGGGCCCGCGGGGGCGGGACCCCTGCTCGGCGACTTCGCCGAGCTCGTCGCCGTCGCGATCTCCAACGCCGAGGACCGGGCCCGGCTCGCCGCCCAGGCGGCGACCGACTCCCTCACGGGCCTCGCCAACCACCGGGCCTTCCAGGAGCGCCTGCTCGCCGAGACGGGCCGGGCCCGCCGCCACGGTGGCGCCCTCGCCCTCATCCTGCTCGACCTCGACGCCTTCAAGGCCGTCAACGACTCCCTCGGCCACCAGGCCGGCGACGAGGTGCTCGTCGCCCTCGCGGACCGGATGCGCGCCCTCGTGCGGGACGGCGAGATGGTCGCCCGCGTCGGCGGGGAGGAGTTCGCGTGGCTCCTCCCCGAGAGCGACGTCGCCGGGGCCGTGCGGGCCGCGGAGCGCCTGCGCCGCGACGTCAGCGCCACGCCGCTCGGGCCCGTGATGCGCCAGACGGTGTCGATCGGCGTCTGCGACCTCGCGACGGCGGGCGGCGACCCGTCCGAGCTCTTCCGCCTCGCCGACGGGGCCCTCTACTGGGCGAAGCGCTCCGGCCGCGACATGACGGTGCCGTACCGCGCCGACGTGGTGACGCAGCTCTCGGCCGGCGACCACGCCTCCCAGCTCGCGCGCGAGAGCTCCCTCGCCGCGATCCGCGCCCTCGCGCGTGCCGTCGACGCGCGCCACCCCAGCACCCGCGCGCACTCCAACCGGGTCGCCGACCTCGCGGTCACCCTCGCGGAGCGCCTCGGCTGGCCGGCGGCCCGCGTCGAGCAGCTCCGCGAGGCCGCCATCGTGCACGACGTCGGCAAGATCGGCGTGTCCGACGCGGTGCTGCTGAAGCCCGGCGGCCTGACGCCCGCCGAGTACGACCACGTGAAGGAGCACGCCATGCTCGGGGCGCGCATCGTCCCCGGCATCCTCGACGAGGAGCAGACCTCCTGGGTCCGCCACCACCACGAGCGGTGGGACGGCGCCGGCTACCCCACGGGCCTCCGCGCGCACGAGATCCCCGAGGGCGCCCGCATCATCGCCCTGGCCGACGCGTGGGACGCGATGACCGGCGACCGCGCCCACCGGCCGCGACTCAGCGTCGCGGAGGCCCTCGCCGAGTGCCGCCGCTGCGGCGGGTCCCACTTCGACCCGACCCTCGTCATCCTCCTCGAGGGGCTCGCCGCCGCGGGCCGCCTCGGCGCGTCAGAGCTCGACCCCCAGCTCGCCCTCGTCCCCGAGCCCGAGCAGCCACTCGGCGAGGCCGACGCCCGCGTGGGGATCGCCGGCGGGGACGCCCTCGTGCCGGGCGAACGCGAAGACCGGACGGTCCGCGGCCTCACGCTCCAGGAGGTCACGCCACCCGCGGCGTGACGCGTCGTCGTAGGCGGGGGCCCGCAGCCGGACGTAGGCGAGCGGCCCCTCGGGGAGCCGCTCGGGCAGGGCCCCCTCCGTCTCCGAGAGGCAGATGGTCCCGCCGTGTCCCGCGACGCGCTCGGCGACGGCGGGGACGTCCCACGAGGGGTGCTGGAACTCGAGCGCCACCGGCAGCCACGGCGGCAGGCACGCGAGCAGGTCCGTGAGGGCACCGTCGTCGCGTTCCCTCTCCGGGGGGATCTGCAGCAGCACCGCCCCGAGGCGTCCGCCCAGCGGGGCGATCGACGCGAGGAAGCGGGCGAGGAAGGCCTCGCCGCCGCCGTGCGGCGGCAGGACGCGCCCGTGGGTGAGGCGCCGGTGGGCCTTCGTGGCGAAGCGGAACGTCTCCGGCGTCTGCGCCACCCAGTTGGCGACGGCGTCGGCGGACTGCAGCCGGTAGTGCGTGGCGTTGACCTCGCACGCCGTCAGCCGGCGGGCGTAGTGGGCGAGGAACGCGTCCTGCGGGAGCCCCTCCGGGTAGAACGCGGGTCGCCACTCGCGGTACGCCCAGCCCGAGGTCCCGACGTGGAGGCTCATCCACCCCCATGCTGGCCGACGAGGCCGCGGACGTCCAACCAGACCGCGAAGAGGGCGTCCACCTGGCGCAGCGGCACCGTGACCAGCGCCTCCCGCTCGTCCTCGCCGAGGCCGCACAACCAGGCGGCGCGCAACCGGATCGCCTCGGTCGTGGGGGGTGTCCCGGTCGGTGTCGTCGTGTCGTCGGCCATCGTCCTGACATCATCTCGGCTTTGGCTCACGCCTCCATGACGGAATCTCAACCGGGGGAGAGGGATTGCCCAGTCCGACGGTCGCCATCCTCGTCGCCGCCGGCGCCGGCGTGCGCATGGGCGCCGGGATGCCGAAGGCGCTCATGCCCCTCGCCGGCCGCCCGATGCTCGCCTGGAGCGTCGCCGCGCTGGAGCGCAGCGGCCGCATCGACGCGCTCGTCGTCGTGGCCCCGCCGGGGCGGGAGGGGGAGGTCGCGGCCGCGGTCGCGACGGAGCTGCCGTCGACGGTGGTCCCGGGCGGCGACAGCCGGGCCGACTCGGTGCGCCTCGGCCTGGCCGCGGCGCCCGCCGGGGCGGGCACGGTGCTGGTCCACGACGCCGCCCGGCCCCTCCTGTCCCCCGAGCTGGTGGGGGCGGTGCTGGACGCCGCGGAGGGCGCGGACGGGGCGATCGCCGCGGCGCCCGTCGTCGACACGCTGAAGCGGGCCGGCGAGGGCGGGGTCATCGACGCGACCATGCCGCGGCAGGGCCTGTGGGGCGCGCAGACGCCCCAGGCGTTCGCCGCCGCCGTGCTGCGGGGCGCCGTCGACCGGGCCGCGGCCGAGGGGGCGCTCGGCGCCGCCACCGACTGCGCGTCGATGGTGGAGGCGGCGGGCGGCAGGGTGCGGCTCGTCGAGAGCGGCGGGCCCAACCTGAAGGTCACGACCCCCGCCGATCGCGCACTGGCCGAGGCCGTCCTGGCCGCCCGTGCCCGCGAGTAGGATCACCGACCGTGCTCACGGACTACCACATGCACCTGCAGCCGGACGGCGTCGGCCCCCGCGCCGCGGCCGCCCCGCGCTGGGACGCCGACGGCGGGCACCTCTCCACCGCGTGGATCGGCCGCTACGTGGCGCGGGCCCGGTCGCGGGGCGTGGGGGAGATCGCCGTCACGGAGCACGTGTACCGCTTCGCCGCGGCGCGTGACTGGCTCGCCGACGACTTCTGGCGCGGGGAGGCGACCGAGGACGTCGACGCGTACGTCGACGCGGTCACGGCCGCCCGCGCGTCGGGGCTGCCGGTCCTCGTCGGCATCGAGATGGACTGGCTCGCCGACCGCCGCGACGAGATCGCCGCGTTCCTCGACGGACGCCCCTTCGACATCGTGCTCGGCTCGGTCCACTTCCTCGACGGGCACGCCATCGACGACCCCACCGACCCCGACCGCGACCGCCGGCTCCCCGTGGCGGAGCTCTGGTCGCGGTACCTCGAGGAGCTCCTCGCCGCGGCCCGCTCGGGGCTCTACGACGTGATGTCCCACCCCGACCTGCCGAAGGTGTTCGGGCGGCGGATCCCCCCCGACATGGACAACCTGCTCGACGACGCCGTCGCCGCCATCGCCGAGACCGGCGTCGCCGTGGAGTGCTCGTCGGCGGGCCTGCGCAAGCCGGTGGGCGAGCTCTACCCCGAGCCGTCGCTCCTCGCGCGGTTCCGGCGCGCCGGCGTCCCGGTCACCCTGTCGAGCGACGCCCACTCGCCGGAGGACGTCGCCCGCGACTACCCGACGGCGGTGGCGGCCCTGCGCGGCGCCGGCTACGAGACGATCACCCGCTTCGCCGGCCGCGAGCCCTCGCAGGTGGAGCTGCGGTGGGCATGAGGGTCGGCACGGGCGTGGACGCCCACCGCTTCGGGCCGGGCCGCCCCCTGATGCTGGGGACGGTCCACGTCGCCCACGACGAGGGGCTCGTCGGCCACTCCGACGGCGACGCGATCGCCCACGCCGTCTGCGACGCGCTGCTCGCGGCCTCCGGCCAGCCGGACATCGGCGCCGTCTTCCCGCCCGGCGCGCCCGAGTGGGAGGGCGCCTCCGGCGAGAGCCTGCTGCGCGTCGTGCTGGATCGCGTCGCCGCCGCCGGCTTCACCGTCGTGAACGCCCACGCCGTCGCGGTCTGCGAGCGCCCGCGGCTGGCGCCGTACCGCGAGGAGATGGAGCGGGCCATGAGCGCGATCGCCGGGGCGCCGGTCACGGTGCACGCCACGACCACCGACGGCCTCGGGGCGCTCGGACGGGGCGAGGGCGTCGCCTGCACCGCCGTCGCCCTGCTGGAGCAGCGATGACGGTCCGCCTGCACTCGACGCTCACCAAGCGGCGCGAGGAGCTCGTGCCCGGCCCCGACGGGACCGTCCGCATCTACGTCTGCGGGCCGACGGTCTACGGTCGCATCCACATCGGCAACGCCCGGCCCTTCGTCGTCTTCTCGGTGCTGAAGCGCTTCCTCGCCCGCAGCGGCGTGAGGGTGAAGCTCGTGTCGAACCTGACGGACGTCAACGACAAGATCTACGACGCGGCGCGGGCCGAGGGCGTGCCGAGCAGCGAGCTCGCCGCGCGCTACTCCGACGCCTACATCGCCGACACCGACCGCCTCGGGCTGGGGCGCCCCGACGCCGAGCCGCGCGTCACCGAGTCGGTGCCCGCCATCATCGACATGATCGCCACCCTCGTGGACCGCGGGCTGGCGTACGCCGCCGAGGGCGACGTCTACTACCGCGTCGCCCGCTTCCCCGGCTACGGGCGCCTGTCGGGCCGCAACCTCGACGACGTCATCTCCACCGAGCCGGGCGCCGGCAAGGAGTCGCCCCTCGACTTCGCCCTCTGGAAGGGCCGCAAGCCCGACGAGGACACCTGGTGGGACTCGCCGTGGGGCCCGGGGCGGCCCGGCTGGCACATCGAGTGCTCCGCGATGGCCGAGGAGGCGCTCGGACACGGCTTCGAGGTCCACGGCGGCGGGATCGACCTCGTCTTCCCGCACCACGAGAACGAGATCGCCCAGTCCGAGGGCGCCCACGACGGGCCGATGGCGCAGATCTGGATGCACAACGAGATGCTCGAGCTCGGCGACGAGAAGATGAGCAAGAGCCTCGGCAACATCGCCCCGCTCTCCGACGTGCTCGACCGCTGGCCGGCCGAGGTCGTCATCGCGTACTTCCTCACGAGCCACTACCGCTCGCGCCTGCCCTTCTCGGAGGAGCGGATGGCCGAGGCCGAGGGTGCGCTCGCCCGCCTCGCGAACGCGCTGCGCGCGCTGGACCGCGCCATCGCGGGCGGCTCCGAGGATGGCCACGACGCCGACCTGTCCCGCACCATCGTCGAGGGGCGCGACCAGTTCTTCCGGGCGTTGGAGGACGACTTCTCCACCCCCGAGGCCTTCGCGGCCCTCTTCGAGATGGTCCGCGGGACGAACCGGGCGGTCGCCGCGGGCACCGCCGGCGCCGCCCAGCTCCGCGAGGCGCGCCGCGAGCTCATCGAGCTGCTCGACGTCCTCGGGATCGCCGGCATCGACCCCGGGCCGGCCGACGCCGTGCCCGACGAGGTCATGGCCCTCGCCCACGAGCGCCAGGAGGCCCGGACGGCGCGCGACTTCGCCCGCGCGGACGCCCTGCGCGACCGCGTCCGCGCGCTCGGCTTCGAGATCACCGACACCGCCGACGGCCCCCGGGTCGAGCCGGCATGAGCGCCCGGGGCCGCGACGACGGCCCCGAGAGGGTCTACGGCCGCAACCCGGTCCGCGAGCTGATCGCCGCGGGCCGGCGCCCGCTGCACGAGGTCGCCGTCCTCGCGACGCTCGCGGACGAGCCGTGGCTCGCCGGCGTGCCGGTGGTCACCCGCACCCGCGACGAGCTCGGGCGCCTCGCCGGGTCCTCGGACCACCAGGGCGTCGTCGCGACGACCGACCCCTACCCGTACGCCGACCCGCTCGACGTGCTGGAGGGCGACGGCCCGGTCGTCTGCCTCGACGGCGCGCAGGACCCCCGCAACCTCGGGGCGATCGCGCGGGTCGCCGAGGGGGTGGGGGCGGCGGGCATCGTCATCCCGCGCCGCGGCAGCCCCGGCGTCACGCCGACGGTGGCGAAGGCGTCGGCGGGCGCCGTCGAGCACCTGGCGATCGCGCGGGTGGGGAGCATGGTCGGGTTCCTGCACGACGCGCGCGGCGGCGGGCGGGTCGCGATCGGCGCCGACCCCGAGGGCGGCCGCGACTACCGGACGATCGCGTGGCCCCGGGACGTGCTGCTCGTGATGGGCGCCGAGGGGGAGGGCCTGCGTCCCCGGGTGCGCGAGGAGTGCGACCACCTCGCGACGATCCCGATGGCGGGACGCGTCGCGTCGCTCAACATCTCGGTCGCCTCGGCCATCCTGCTGTATGCAACGTTGCACATGCCGAAATGACGCTATTTGCGGCAATGTCGCATTGACTCGCCTTTGTGCGGACGATAACAATGCGCAACTCGTCACATCCAAACGCTTGAGTTCAGCTTGAAGGTCGAGGGCTGAACCAGGGAGAAAGCCCATGACCATCGCGTTCTCAAGAGCTCAAGCCTCATCACGGGGGCGCGCCGACCGGGCCGATGGGCACAACCCTCAGCCTTGGATCGAGATTCAGGATCGCGCCCTCATCACGCGGGCGCGGGCGGGTGATGCGGCCGCGATGGACCGGCTGATCGAGAAGTACCGCGGCTTCGTCCGCATGAAGGCCAGCGCCTACTTCCTGGCCGGGGGCGAGAACGAGGACCTCGTGCAGGAGGGCCTGATCGGGTTCTTCAAGGCCGTGCGCGACTACCGCACGGACCGCGAGGCGTCGTTCCGCTCGTTCGCGGAGCTGTGCGTCACCCGTCAGATCATCACCGCGATCAAGACGGCCGCGCGCAACAAGCACTCGCCGCTTAACACCTACGTCTCGTTCAGCCACACGCGCGCCGGCGCGAGCGGCGACCAGGAGATGTCCCTCGCCGAGGTCCTCCCGGACGACCCGGTCGGCGACCCGATCTCCCAGGTCATCTCCTCCGAGGAGCTGCGCAGCCTCGTCGGCTGCCTCGGCGAGTCGCTGTCCGGCCTCGAGAGCGGCGTCCTCACGATGTACCTCGAGGGCCGCTCCTACGAGGAGATCGCCGGCCGCCTCGACTGCACCCCGAAGACGGTCGACAACGCGCTGCAGCGCGTGAAGCGCAAGGTGCAGACGCACCTGCGCAGCCGCGAGGTCCTCGACCTGCGCTAGGCGTCCCGCCCCGTCGCGGCCGGCCGGCACACCGCCGCGCCGTCCGCGACGAGCGCGTCGATCTGCGCGTCGGACCGCCCCAGTTCCCGCAGCACCTCACGGGTGTCCGCGCCGAGGTGCCGTCCGGTGAAGCGGATCGCCCCCGGCGTCTCCGAGAGGCGCACGACGGGGGAGGTCATGGTCACGGGGCCGACCTCGTCGTCCTCGACGGTCTCGACGAGGCCCGTCGCGCGGACGTGGGGGTCGTCGAAGAGGTCGTCGCGTTCGCGCACCGGCGCGGCGGGCACGCCGGCGGCGGCGAGGACGTCGTCCCACTCGGCGGTGGTGCGCTCCCGGAACGCCGGGGCGAGCAGCTCCACCAGCTCGGGCTCGCGGGTGACCCGCGCGGCGCGGTCGTCCCACGGTGGCGCGTCGAGGAGCCCGGGGTGCCCGAGGACGTCGCACAGCAGCCGGGCGAGCCGCTCCGCGTAGGCGGCGACGGCGATCCAGCCGTCGGCGGTGCGGTACGCCCGGTAGAAGGCCCGTGAGAACGTCGGCACGCCGTGTCCGGGGAGCCCCTCGATGCGCACCAGGGAGTGGGCGTTCAACGCGACGGCCGACCCGAGGATGGTCGCCTCGACGCGCTGGCCGCGGCCGGTGCGCCCCCGCTCGATGAGGGCGGCGAGGATGCCGGTGGTGGCGAGGAGGGGGAGGGCGGTGTCGTTGATGGGGATCGGGGAGCCGGCGGGCGCCTCGCCCTCGCGGGCCATGCTCGGCGGCATGAAGCCGGCGAGCGCCTCGGCCATCAGGTCGTAGCCGCGCCGTCCGCCCCGCGGCCCGTCCGGCCCGAACGCCGAGATCTCGCAGTAGACGAGACCGGGGTTGAGGGCGCGGGCCTCCTCCCACCCGAAGCCGAGCGCCTCCGGTACGCCGGGGCGCATGTTGGTGACGAGCACGTCGGCGCGGGCGATCAGGTCGTGCAGCGCGGCGCGGGCTCCCTCGTGGCGGAGGTCGAGGCAGACGGCCCGCTTGTTGCGGTTCGCCTGCATGTAGTGCCGCCCGCGGCCCGGCTGGCCGGGGATGCGCTCGTGCTCGCGCCACTCGTCCCCCTCGGGGCGCTCCACCTTCACGACCTCGGCGCCGAGGTCCCCGAGGTGCATCGTGGTGAGCGGACCGGCGAGGTTGTGGGAGAGGTCGAGGACCCGCAGGCCCGTGAGCGGAGGGGCGGACACGGGCCGATGCTATCCTCGGCCGGTTCCGCACGGCACGAGAGGAGCCACGCGATGGGCCTGATGGGCCGCTTCACGACGATCGTCAAGGCCAAGGCCAGCAAGGCCCTCGACAAGGCCGAGGACCCGCGGGAGACGCTCGACTACTCCTACGAGAAGCAGCTCGAGCTGCTGCAGAAGGTGCGCCGCGGCGTCGCCGACGTCGCGACCAGCAAGAAGCGCCTGGAGCTGCAGGCGGCGAAGCTGGAGCAGAGCGTCGAGAAGCTCGACGGGCAGGCGCGCCAGGCCCTGGGGGCGAACCGCGAGGACCTCGCCCGCGTCGCCCTGGAGCGCAAGAAGGGCGTCCAGCTGCAGCTGCAGAGCATCGACGAGCAGCGCGCGACCCTGCAGGCCGAGCAGGACAAGCTGGTGCTCGCCGAGCAGCGGCTGACGGCGAAGGTCGAGGCGTTCCGGACCCGCAAGGAGACCATCAAGGCCCAGTACACCGCGGCCGAGGCGCAGACGAAGATCGGCGAGGCCTTCAGCGGCGTGTCGGAGGAGATGGCCGACGTCGGCATGGCGATCGAGCGGGCCGAGTCGAAGACCGAGACGATGCGGGCCCGCGCCGGCGCGATCGACGAGCTGCTGGAGTCCGGCGCCCTGACCGACGTCACCGACGGGCGGGACTCCATCGACCGGGAGCTGGAGCAGCTGTCGGTGTCGAGCGGCGTGGACGCCGAGCTGGAGCGCCTCCGCGGCGAGATCGGCGCGGGGTCGTCGCCGGCCCCCGACCAGATCGAGGGCGGGGGGAAGGCATCGTGATCGTCCGCATCCTCGGCGAGGGCCAGTACAAGCTCGACGACGCGGCGTTCGCCGCGGTCCACGCGATCGACGACCGCGTCCAGGAGGCCGCCGACGCGGGTGACGACGCCGCGTTCGCCGCGGCGTTGACGGAGCTGGTGGACACCGTCATCGCGACCGGCGAGCCGCTGCCGGCCGACGACCTCCACGCGTCCGACGCGATCGTCCCCGGCCACGGCACGACGCTGGCCGACGCGCGCGAGCTGCTCTCCTCCGAGGGGCTGATCCCGAACTAGCGCCGCGGCGCCGGTCCGGCCCCGCCGTCGTTCAGGTGGGGGGCGACCGGCGCGTCCCAGACGGGGTACCAGCGCTCCAGCTCCGGCTCGAACGGCAGCTCGGAGCCGACGGCGGACTGCAGCCGCAGCTCGAGGGCGTTGTCGCGGCGCTTCGACTCCCGTGGGGCGAAGGGGTAGAAGGTCCCCCGCTTGTAGCCGTAGACGAGGTCGACCTGGCCGGGGGGGCCGTCGAAGCCGAAGACGGCGCAGAGGAGCTGCTCCGAGAAGCCGCGCTCCTCGAGCGACCGGCTGACGACGTGGGTGGTGGTGACGAGGTCCTCGAGGTCGGGGTCGTCGATGACCACCCACGAGAACCCGTACGGGTCGTCGTGGCGGCTGACGGTGGTGCCGGCGTCGGAGCTCGTCGCGGCGAGGAGCTCCTCCGTCTCGCGGATGAGGGCCTCGAACACCCCCGCCTCGATGTTCTTGAAGCAGACCCCCGCGCGGCCGGTGGTGCGCAGGTCCATCGCCGCCTCGAGGGTCATGGCGGCGGCGCCGATGGCGAAGAGGTTGTCGAGGTCGGCGCGCTTCGGTGCGCGCTGCCCGCGGAGGACGTCGAAGAGGCCCACCTAGAGCGTCGCGCCGGGGTTCGCGTCGAGCTGCGCCTGCATCTCCATGAGGCGCGCGATCCGCTTCTCCGCCGGCGGGTGGGTGGAGATGATGCTCGACAGCGACAGGCCCTTCGCGACGGCGGGGATGATGAAGAACGCGTTCATCCCCTCGGCGGCGCGGAGGTCCTCGGTGGGGATCCGCGCCATCGTCCCGCTGATCCGCCCGAGCGCCGACGCGAGCTGGGCGGGCGCCCCCGTCATGATCGCGGCGCCGCGGTCGGCGGCGAACTCCCGGTACCGCGACAGGGCGCGGAGCAGCAGGAACGACGCGACGTAGACGACGATCGACACGAGGATGACGACGAGGAACACGGCGGCGCTGTTGTCCTTGCGGTCGCGTCCGCCGCCCATCATCCCGCTGTAGACGCCGAACCGGACGAGCAGGCCGGCGACGGTCGCGAGGAAGCCCGCGACCGTCATGACGATGACGTCCTTGTTGGCGACGTGGGAGAGCTCGTGGGCGATGACGCCCTCCAGCTCCCGCGGCTCGAGGCGGTCCATGAGGCCGGTGGTGACGCAGACGGTGGACGTCTTGCGGCTGTGCCCGGCGGCGAACGCGTTGGGGATCTCGGACCGTGCGATCGCGACGCGGGGCTTCGGGAGGTCGGCGAGCTGGCAGAGGCGCTCCACCATGGCGTGCAGCTCCGGCGCCTCGTGCGGTTCGGTGACGTGGGCGCCCATGGAGGCGAGGGCGATCTTGTCGCCGAAGAGGATCTGCACCAGCGCGAAGCCGGCGGCGATGACGAGGACGACCACGGCCCCGACGCCGGCGGCGATGAGCGCGCCGATGAAGAAGACGTAGACGAGCCCGAGCCCGAAGAGGGTGAGGCCCATGCGCAGGGTGAGGCCGGAGTCGCGCCCGTACCAGCGTCGTGTGGCCACCGTCGTCGTCCCCCGTCGTCGTCCGTGCCCCTCCGTCCGATGATAGACCGCTCCGACGGCGTACCCTCCGGGGTGCGTGACGAGCTACCCGATACGACGCGTGTGGTGGGCGGTGCCGTTCCTGTTGCCGCTGTCACCGGACCGCCCGTTCGCCGAGGTCGGCGGGGGGGAGGTGCGGGTGCGGATGGGGCTCCACGGGCGCGCGGACGTCCCCGTCGCCCGGATCGACCGCGTCGGCACGTTCGACTGGCCGTTCTGGGGCGGTGTCGGCGCGAGGATCACGAAGGGGATGGTCGCCTTCGTCGGTGCGCCCGGGTCGATGGTGGTGCTGGAGCTGGCGGAGCCGATGAAGGTCCGCGCGCCGCTGTCGTGGACGACCGCTCGGATCGGGGTCGGGGTCGAGGACCCCGATGCGTTCATGGCGGAGGTGGCCGCCGCCCGTCGCTGACGCGACGCGCCCCGCCCGCCGCCCGCTATGCGTCGGGCTGGATCGCCACGATCTCGTTGCCGTCGGGGTCGAAGAACTGGAGCATCC